>Ga0208851_1000459_pt1 | contig 17770 bp, 13 predicted proteins | sample NGESurshal092012_FD_184481 | JGI IMG/M metagenome (GOLD analysis project Ga0208851, IMG submission 184481) | Arctic peat soil microbial communities from Barrow, Alaska - NGEE Surface sample 415-2 shallow-092012 (SPAdes) | ecosystem: Environmental > Terrestrial > Soil > Wetlands > Peat ... | reverse complement strand
CGGGCTCTCGCCGACCGAACAGTTCCAGGCCATCACCGCCGACGTCCGGGAGATGGTCCGGCTCTTCGACGGGGTCTGGCGGGACGAGCTGGTGCCGCTGCTCCGGTCCCACGGCGTCGAGCTGCTCGCGCCGGACGCGCTCGACCGGCCCCAGCGAGACGCGGTCCACGAGCACTTCCGCTCGGCGGTGTTCCCGGCGCTGACGCCTCTGGCGGTGGACCCGGGGCACCCCTTCCCGCATCTCCGCAACAAGTCGCTCAACCTCGCGGTGGTGCTCCAGCGGGACGGGCGGAAGCGCCGCGCCGGGAACGGGCCGGGGGGCCTGGCGGTGGTCCAGGTGCCCACCGTCCTGAGCCGCCTCGTCCCGGTCCCCGCCGGCGAGGGCCGGAGCGCGTATCTCCTCCTCGAGGACCTCATCGGCCTCTTCCTCGCCGAGCTCTTCCCGGGCTTCGCCGTGGAGCACACCGCCGCCTTCCGGGTGACGCGCAACTGGGACCTGAACGTGGACGAGGAGGAGTCGGAGGACCTCATGTCCACCATCCAGGAGGAGCTCCGGCGCCGTGACCGCGGGATGGCGGTGCGTCTGGAGCTGAACCAGGGCGCCACCCTCGCGCTCGAGGCCTCGCTGCGGCAGTCGCTCGGGCTGACCCACGAGGACGTGTACCGCTCCGAGGCGCCGCTCCAGCTGTCCGACCTGACCGCGCTGTCCGAGCGCGACCACCGGCCGGAGCTCCGGGCCGAGCCGTTCACCCCTGCCCTGCCGGCCTCGATGCGCGACGCCGAGAGCCTCTTCCCGGCGCTCGCCCGGGGAGACGTGCTCCTCCAGCACCCGTACGACTCCTTCGACCCTGTCACCCGCTTCGTCGAGGAGGCAGCCGACGACCCGAACGTGCTGGCCATCAAGCAGACGCTCTACCGGATCGCGCCCGACAGCCCCATCGCCCGGGCGCTCAGCCGCGCAGCGGAGAACGGCAAGCAGGTGGCGGCGCTGGTCGAGCTGAAGGCCCGCCTCGACGAGGCGAACAACATCGCCTGGGCGCGCCGGATGGAGGAGAGCGGCGTGCACGTGGTCTACGGGCTGATCGGGCTCAAGACCCACTGCAAGATCACTCTGGTGGTCCGGCGCGAAGGCCAGGGCATCCGCCGGTACGTCCACCTCGGGACGGGCAACTACAATGCGATGACCGCGCGCCAGTACACCGACCTGTCGCTCTTCACGGCGCGGACCGCGGTGGCGGACGACGTGAGCGCCCTGTTCAACATGCTGACCGGATACGCCGTGCCGCCCACGTTCAAGCGGCTGGTCGTGGCGCCCTTCGGGCTCAAGGAGAAGCTCACCGAGCTGGTGCGACGAGAGGCGGACCGGGCCCGACGGGGGGAAGGCGCGCGCATCCTCTGCAAGGTGAATCACCTCGTGGACGCGGACCTCATTCGCGAGCTGTACCAGGCGTCGCAGGCCGGGGTGAAGGTCGACCTGCTGATCCGGGGGATCTGCTGTCTGCGCCCGGGGCTGCTCGGGGTCTCGGAGAACATCCGGGTGCGGGCAATCACCGACAGGTTCCTCGAGCACGGGCGGGTGTTCGCCTTCGGGTCCCCGGAGCGGGCCGAGGTGTTCCTCTCCAGCTCCGACTGGATGCCGCGCAACTTCGTGCGGCGAGTCGAGGTGATGGTCCCGGTCGAGGATCCGGTCATCCGGCTCCGCCTCCTGGACGAGGTGCTGGGGATCTCGCTCCGCGACGACACCAAGGCAACGGCGCTCCAGCCGGACGGGACGTACACCCCGGTCCGCAGCGAAGGGGGCCCCACCGTGCGCAGCCAGATGGTGTTCCTGGAGCGCGCGCACCGCGCCGAGTCGGGCAAGGAGGCGGTGATCCGGCACATCGCCGCGCCTGACTCCGTACCGGCCGCGCCGCGGACCGCCGTGCCGCAGGGCTGAACGGCGAGCGCCTCGCCGACGCCGGACTGCGCAGCTGACATTCCAGCCCGGGCTTGCGCACGAGCCGGCAGGCTGCGAGAGACCGCTGGCCCCGTGACACTGCTCCGTGCCGCCGACATCTCGCTCTCGTTCGGGAGCCGCACGCTCTTCCACGACCTGACGCTCGTGGTGGAGGAGGACGAGCGCGTGGGCCTGGTGGGCGTCAACGGGTCCGGGAAGTCGACGCTGATGCGCATCCTCGCCGGCGGGCTGACGCCCGACGCCGGGGAGCTGCAGCTTCGCCGCGGCGCGCGGGTGACCTTCCTGGCCCAGGAACCCGAGTTCCCTCCGGGCGCCACCGTCGCCGGGGAGCTGTCCGTGGCGCAGGCCCCGCTTCGTGACGCGCTCGCCGAGCACCACGCCCTCTCCCATGCGCTCGGCCCACTCCGGGGCGACGCGCTGGACCGTGCCGGGGCGCAGCTGGCACGCCTGGCAGACCGCATCGAGTCGCTGGGCGGCTGGGACACGGAGCACCAGGCGCGCACGCTGCTCGACCGGCTCGGCGTGAAGGACTGGGAACGACCCATCGCGCAGCTCTCCGGCGGGGTGAGGAAGCGTGTGGCCATCGCCAGGGCCCTGCTCGCCAGGCCCGACCTGCTGCTCCTGGACGAGCCCACGAACCACCTCGACGCAGACACGGTGGACTGGCTCGAGGACGCGCTCGACGCGCTGCCCGGCGCACTGCTCCTCGTCACCCACGACCGCTACTTCCTCGACTCGCTGGTGGACCGGGTGGTGGAGATCCAGCCCGGTGGGGGCCTGGTCTCGTACCCCGGCAACTACCAGGCCTACCTCGAGCAGAAGCTGTCCGCCGAGGCAGACGCGGAGCGCAGTGAGCACAAGCGTGGCCGCTGGATTGCCCAGGAGGTGGCGTGGCTCCGGCGCGGCCCGGAGGCGCGGCGGACCAAGAGCCGGGCCCGCATCGAGCGCGCGCGCCGCCTGATGGCCGAGCCGCGGTTCCGGCGTCCGCGGGTCCCCGAGCTCCAGCTGGCGGAGTCGGCACGGCTGGGCCACACCGTGCTCGAGGCGAAGGGGGTGGCGTTCGGCTGGCCAGGGCGCGAGGTGTTCCGCGACGTCTCGCTCATCGTCCAGTCGGGCGACCGGGTGGGCATCGTCGGCCCGAACGGCGCCGGCAAGACCACGCTCCTTCGCGTGCTCCTGGGCGAGCTGGCGCCCATCGAGGGCACAGTGGTTCGCGGCCGGACGGTCCGGGTGGCGCACTTCGACCAGGGCCGCGCCTCGCTCGACCCGGAGCAGACGGTCTACGAGGCGGCGTCGAGCGAGGAGCACGTCGAGCTCGGCGGCCGGACGGTCGCGCTCCGCGACTACCTCGATGACCTCCTCTTTCCGGTGCCGATGCAGCGAATGAAGGTCGGCGCCCTCTCCGGCGGCGAGCGAAATCGCCTGCTGCTCGCGCGCCTCTTCCTCCAGGGCGCCAACCTCCTGGTGCTGGACGAGCCCACCAACGACCTGGACCTGCCCACGCTCAACGTCCTCGAGCGGCTCCTGCTCGGCTTTGGCGGAGCGGTGCTCCTGGTCACCCACGACCGGTACTTCCTGGACAAGGTCGCCACGCGCATCGTGGCGGTCGAGGGCGACGGGACGGTGGTCTCCTGGCCGGGGAACTTCACCACGTACCGGACGCTCCGGACCCAGGTGACCCCGGGCGGTGGTGGGGGCGCGCCGAGCGCACCGGCGAAGGCGAACACCACCCTTGCTCCCGTCGCGACTCCGACGCCCGACGCGGCGCGCCCACGGCGCCTCGGGTACCAGGCCCAGCGCGAGCTCGAGGGCATGGAGGCTGCCATCGAGGCAGCCCAGGCGCAGCTCGCGGCCGCAGAGGCCGAGCTGCTCCGCCCCGAGGTGTACTCGGACGGGCGCCGGGCGGCCGAAGCGCAGGCTGCGCTCGGCGTCGCCGCGGCCGTGGTCGACCGGCTGTACGCGCGCTGGGCCGAGCTCACCTCGCTCGGGTGACTGCTGTCCGGCCGGGCCACCTGCCCGTTCGTCACGGGGGGGACGAGAAGACTCCCGCTCGTCGTTGCTGGAGTCGAGGTCGGAAGGGGCGCATCCCGGTCCGGCATCGCACACCACGACAGGAGTCCACGACATGGCACAGAACGACCGGCAGGGCGTCGGAGCAGAAAAGGGCGGAACAGCGGGCGCGAAGACAGGCATCGAGAGCAGCGGGGCGTACGCCTCGACCCGGAACACGCCTCCGGAGGGCACCGAGACCACGGCCGGGGAGCAGGGCCGCGTCGACATCGGGTCGCAGGTCACCGGCACCGGGCAGCAGGGCCAGACGGGCGAGCGGCTCTCGCGGCGCGAGGGCTGGGAAGAGCCCATCAGCGGGTTCTTCGGCGGCAGTCCCTTCGCGCTCTTCCGGAAGCTGAGCGACGACATGGATCGCATCTTCTTCGGGGGCGGCAGCCATGGCCTGGGGGCCTTCGGCAATCTCGGATTCGGGGGGCGCTTCCTGCCACACATCGACATCAACGAGCGGGACGGGAAGCTCGTGGTGAACGCGGACCTCCCGGGCTGCCGTCCCGAGGACTTCCACGTCGACGTCGAGGACGACGCGCTGGTGCTCCAGGGCGAGCGACGGAGCCAGCACGAGGAGAACCGCGGCGGAGTGCGCCGCTCCGAGCGGACCTACGGGACCTTCCGTCGCGTCATCCCCCTTCCCCGGGGCGCGAACCCGGAGGCGGCCGAGGCCCGGTTCGAGAATGGCGTGCTGGAGATCACCGTGCCGATCGAGCAGCAGTCGCGGACCCGGCGGCTCGACGTGAAGTCGGGGGCGCCCTCGAGTGGCGCGACCGGCAGCGATCCGACGCGACACTGAGCCCGGTACGCCCGCGGAGCACCTCGGCTCCGCGCGGAGCTCCCTGGCGGACGCTCGCCATGGACCCGTGCGGAGACGACCGTGGACGCCCCCCGCGTCTCCGCCTCAGCGCCCGGTCCGCCGGCGAATCCTGAGCGCGGCGTACACCCCAGCGTCCTCGAAGGTCGGAACAGCGTGCGGCCGGCGCGCCCACCCGTTCATGATCAGCGTCAGCCGCAGCTCGCCCCGCTCGGGGAGACGAGACACGGGAAGGCCGTTCCCGGCATCGAGGACGCCATGGGTCATCCTCCCCTCGAAGAGGGCGAGCCGGTTCGGTCTCGGTCCGACCAGGTCCGCCTCCAGCGGGAGGGGGACGAGCGCCGGGTTGCGCGGATCCGGCGGCTGCGCAGTGACCACGAGCGCCCCACCCCGGACCCGGTTCAGGAACAGCACCGAGGAGGCACGAGGATGGCGGTCGGGTCCCCCGGCCAGAGCGAGCCGCTCGTCCCGGTCACGATGGAAATCGACGCGCACGTCATGGGTCCACATCCGCGACAGCCACCACTCCACTCCCCGCGCCCCGCGGCGGTGGAAGCGCGCTGCCAGCGACTGCGCTGCGAGCTCGGGCACGGCGGCCGGAGCGGCATCCAGCTCGAACCAGAAGGTGGTCTCGTACGTTCGTCGGATTCCCTGCGTCCCGAGCCGGCGAACGCTCTCGCGCAGACGGCGGAACAGGGCCTCCGGGAGCGCCACGTCGACGACCTCGACCAGGGGCGGGGGGCGACCCCGCGTGGAGATCATCGCCGCGCGTCCCGGAACTGCGGGTGGGCGAGCACCGCCCTTTCGAGATCCTCGGTGAGCGTCTCCACTCCGTGGGGCGCCCGTGCGCTCGAGCGTCGCCAGCGCTCCAGCCAGCGTGCCGCGAGCGGCGCGACGAGTGCCGCGGGACCGTCACTCGCCACGGTGGTCTCGCTCTTCGCCGCCACGGCCGCGCCCGCGCCCACCCAGAATCCAGCGAGGAGCAGCGCCACCCGGGTGCGGGTTGAAGCGCTGTAGGTCGAGAGGACGCCGCCCGGCGCGAGGACGTCGCGGACCCGGCGCAACGCGTCGACCGTCCACAGCTCGGGGTTCGACTCGGGCGAGAATGGATCGAAGCAGATGACGTCCTGCCTTTCCTGCAGCGCCCGGACGGCCTCGAGCGCATCTCCGTGCACCCATCTCCAGCGCACGCGCTCCGTCTCCGCGAACCGGCGCGCGATCAGCGCCTCCAGCAGCTCGTGGTGGGCACCCTGCACCGGAAAGCCCGCCGCATCCGAGAGCGCCAGCCGCAGGGGTCCGGGGTCTCGCTCCAGGCTGGTCAGCTCGAGCCTTCTGCGCTGCACCCGCCGCGCGCAGTCGACCACGGCGAGAGCGTTGGTCGCCGCGCCCAGGCCGACGTCGAGGACCCGCAGGGGCCCCGTCTCCCCCGAGGACAGCCGTTCGGCCAGCCGGGTCTGCTCCACGTAGAGCAGTTCGGCCTCCCGACGCGGGCCGAGGCCCGGGTGCATGATCTCTCCAGAGCGGCGGTCGCGGATGCTCGACTCGCCGCTCCTGAGCACCACCGGCTCGAAGTCGCTCAGCCCCACAGCGCCCGCATCTCCTCCACCAGCGCTGCGAACCGCCGGCCGAGAATGGCCTCCCGCATCCGGCCCATCAGCACCTGGTAGTGCCGCAGGTTGTGGATGGACAGCAGCCGGCTCCCGAGCGCGTGCTTTCCCCGCATCAGGTGGTGCAGATAGGCGCGCCCGTGCCTGGTGCAAGAAAAGCAGTCGCAGCTGGCGTCGAGCGGGACCTCCTCGAACCGGTGCACCATCCGGGTGATCCGCAAGAGACCCTGGGAGGTGTACGCGTACCCCTGCTGCGCCATCTTGGTCGGAATGATGCAGTCGAACATGTCGACGCCCTGCTCCACCGCCTCCACCAGGTCGAGTGGCGTACCGACCCCCATGAGGTAGCGCGGCCGATTCACCGGAAGCTGGCCGGCCACCCGCGCGGTCATCGCGTCGCGGTGGGGCTTGTCCTCGCCCACCGCGAGCCCGCCGATGGCAAACCCGTGGAAGGGCAGCCGGGTCAGGAACTCCACGCTTCGGTCGCGGAGGTCCGGGTGAATGCCGCCCTGCACGATGCCGAACAGCGCCTGGCCGGTGTCGCGCGCCTGTGCGGCCTCGAGGCTGCGGACTGCCCAGCGGTGGGTTCTCTCCATCGCCTGGCGCGCCGTCTCGAGCTCCGCCCGCGCGTCGTGCACCACGTCGAGCACCATCATGATGTCCGAGCCGAGCGCCTGCTGCATCGCGACGCTGCTCTCCGGCGACAGCATCTGCCGGCTGTTGTCGTGGAAGCTCCGGAACTGCGCGCCGCGCTCGGTGACCTCCCGGTCGTCGGGCAGACTGAAGATCTGGTAGCCGCCCGAGTCGGTGAGCACGCAGCCGTTCCACCCCATGAAGCGGTGAATTCCACCCACCCGCTCGAAGACCTCCCGGCCTGGCCGCAGCATCAGGTGATAGGTGTTCCCGAGCAGGATGCGTGCTCCGGCCTCGCCTGCCTCATCCACGCTGACGTGGCGGAAGGCGGCGTGCGTCGCCACCGGCATGAAGACCGGCGTGGAGACGTCGCCCCGGCGGGTGTGGAGGACGCCGGCCCGCGCCAGCCCGTCGTTCTGCTCGAGCGTGAATCGAAGAGTGCTCAATGGTCCACGGCACCCTGCCCCACCGGCGCCGGTGACGCCAGCGCTCCCGCTGCTAGGGTGCGCGCTCCGATGCCCGCCCTCGCCGATCTGCTCCCGCCCGAGCCAACGTCCGATCCGGACGTGCTGCTGGAGCGCTTTCTCGCCTGGGTCCAGACCACCGGGCTGACGCTCTACCCCGCGCAGGAGGAGGCGCTGCTCGAGCTGATGTCCGGCAAGCACGTGCTGCTCGCCACGCCCACGGGCTCCGGAAAGTCGCTCGTGGCCCTCGCCCTCCACTTCAAGGCGCTCGCCGAGGGGAAGACCTCGTTCTACACGGTGCCGATCAAGGCCCTGGCCAACGAGAAGTTCTTCGCCCTCTGTGAGCTCTTCGGCGCCGAGCGGGTGGGGATGCTCACCGGCGACGCGAGCATCAACCGCGGGGCGCCCATCGTGTGTTGCACCGCCGAGGTCCTCGCCAACCTGGCGCTGCGGGAAGCCGAGCCTCGCGTCGACGCGGTGGTGATGGACGAGTTCCACTACTACGGAGACCGCGACCGCGGCGTGGCCTGGCAGATCCCGCTCCTCACCCTCCCCCACGCCACCTTCCTCCTGATGTCGGCGACGCTCGGGGACACCAGCGCCATCGAGCAGAGCATCAAGGACCTCACCGGCCGTGACGTCGCCTCGGTCCGGAGCGGTGAACGCCCGGTCCCGCTCGAGTACGAGTACCGCGAGACCCCGCTGCACGAGACGCTCGAGGACCTGGTCCAGGGCGGGCGGGCCCCCGTCTACCTGGTCAACTTCAGCCAGCGCGCCGCGGCCGAGCAGGCCCAGGCGCTCACCTCGGCGAACGTCACCACCCGCGAGGAGAAGGAGGCGCTACGGACCGCGCTCACCGACGCGAGGTTCGACTCCCCGTTCGGCAAGGACATGCGCCGGCTGCTGACCCAGGGCATCGGTCTGCACCATGCGGGGCTCCTGCCGAAGTACCGGCTCCTCTGCGAGAAGCTCGCCCAGTCCGGCATGCTGAAGGTCGTCAGCGGGACGGACACCCTCGGTGTTGGGGTGAACATCCCCATTCGCACCGTCCTCTTCACCCAGCTGTCCAAGTACGACGGCGAGAAGACGGCGCAGCTCACCGCCCGCGACTTCCACCAGATCGCCGGGCGCGCCGGGCGCAAGGGCTTCGACGACAGGGGCTGGGTCATCGCCCAGGCCCCCGAGCACGTCATCGAGAACCTCAAGCTCGGGCAGAAGGCCGCGGCGGGGAAGAAGGTGGTGCGCAAGCCACCGCCGAAGGGGTTCGTCGGCTGGGACCGGCAGACGTTCGAGAAGCTGGTCGGCAAGCAGCCCGAGCCGCTGGTCTCGCGCTTCGACGTCACCCACGGGCTCTTGCTGAATCTGCTTCAAGCCGACGCGCCCGAGCGGGGGGGCGGCTACGGGCGGCTCGTTCGGATCATCCGCCGGGCGCACGTGACGGAGACCCGAAAGAAGCAGCTCCTGGTGAAGAGCGCGGTCCAGTTCCGCACGCTCCGGACGGCCGGGCTGGTCTCCACCTTCAAGCACCCGCACGCCCGCTCCGCCGAGGTGGAGGTCTCGCCCGAGCTGCAGCGCGACTTCTCGCTCCACCACACGCTCTCTCTCTACCTCCTCGATACCCTTCCCCGGCTCGAGCGGGAATCGCCCACCTACGCCCTCGACGTCATCACCCTCGTCGAGTCCATCCTGGAGGACCCCGCCATCGTCCTCCTGAAGCAGCTCGATGCGCTCAAGACGAAGCGCCTGGCCGAGCTCAAGGCGCAAGGCGTGGAGTACGCCGAGCGGATGGAGGAGCTGGAGAAGCTCGAGTACCCCAAGCCCCACCGCGACTTCATCTATGGGACGTTCGATGCGTTCGCCCTGCGGCACCCGTGGGTGGGGCACGAGAACATCCGCCCGAAGTCGATCGCCCGGGACATGCTGGAGCGGTTCGCGACGTTCAACGATTACGTGCGGGAGTACGAGCTGCAGCGGAGCGAAGGCGTCCTGCTCCGCTATCTCACGGACGCGTACAAGACGCTCCAGCAGACCGTGCCGGAGAGTTACCGGGACGAGGCGCTCGACGAGGCCTTGCAGAGCCTGCGCCGGACGGTCCGGGAGGCAGACTCGAGTCTGCTCGACGAGTGGGAGCGCCTGCAGCACCCGGATGCAGCGCCCACGAAGCCAGTCGCGACAGGAGGTCCACCCGGCCCCTCGCCGAGGGAGATCGCCGCCCGCGTGCGGGCCGAGCTCCTCCGCCTGCTCAAGGCCATCGCCGAAAAGGCGTGGGACGACGCCCTCGCCTGCCTGGCCCCGGGTCATGAGTGGACGGCGGAGTCACTGGCCGCCGAGGCCGCTCCTTGCTTCGCCGCGAACGATCGGATCGTCCTCACCCCGGATGCCCGCCGGCCGAGCATGGCGATGGTCCGTTCGGATGCGCCGGGTCACTGGGAGGCCCGGCAGAAGATTCTCGCTCCCGACGGCGAGGCGGACTGGATGCTCGACTGCTCGGTCACGCTCGCCCCGGGACCGCTACCGGATGCTCCCCTCTTGACGCTGAACCAGATCGCACAGTGACGTGACGGGGGGCGGTCGCGTCGCCACGCCCTCTGCAGAGTTGCGTTCGGGGAATACTTATGGTGTTGGTGACGCCGCCTCGTGCAACCGACGCATGGCGTCATCCATCGCGAGCACCTTGAAGCCATGCCCACGCTGCAAGTCACACAGGTCACCAAGGCCTATGGCCAGAAGCGCCTCTTCGAGGACGTCGACGTCGCTTTCAACGAGCACAACCGCTACGGCCTGACCGGGCCGAACGGGGCCGGCAAGTCGACGTTCATGAGGATTCTCGCCGGCGAGCTCGAACCGGACACCGGCATGGTGAGCCGGCCCAAGAAGACCTCGGTCCTCAAGCAGGACCAGTTCGGGTACGAGGACGTGCGCGTCCTGGACGTGGTGCTCCAGGGGAACAAGACGCTCTGGGCCGCGCTCCACGAGAAGGAAGGCCTGCTCCACAAGCCCGAGCTGACCGACGCCGATGGCCATCGACTGGCCGACCTCGAGACCGTCATCGCCGAGGAGGACGGCTACACCGCCGAGGCGGACGCCGCCTCCCTGCTCTCCGGCCTCGGCGTCCCCGAGTCCGACCACACCCGGCTGATGCGGGAGATCCCGGGCGGCTACAAGCTCCGGGTCCTCCTGGCCCAAGCGCTATTCGGCAAGCCGCAGGCGCTGCTCCTGGACGAGCCCACCAACAACCTGGACCTCGACTCCATCCGGTGGCTCGAGGGCTTCCTCCGCGAGTACGAGGGCATCCTCGTCACCATCAGCCACGACCGGCATTTCCTGAACGCGATCTGCACCCACATCGCGGACATCGATTACCAGACCATCATCACCTACCCCGGTGGGTACGACGACATGGTCATGGCCAAGGCCGGGGTGCGGTCGCGCATCGAGTCGGAGAACGCCGAGAAGCAGAAGAAGATCGCCCAACTCCAGGACTTCGTCGCCCGCTTCTCGGCCGGCACGCGCGCCAGCCAGGTGCAGAGCCGCAAGAAGGCCATGGAGAAGCTCCAGCTCTCCGACCTCAAGCGCAGCAACATCGAGCGGCCCTTCATCAAGTTCGAGCAGAAGCGTTCCAGCGGCAAGCAGACGCTCACCGTCGAGCACCTCACCAAGCACTGGCCCGGGGTGAAGGTGGCGGACGACTTCAGCGCCCTGGTCACCCGGGGCGAGAAGATCGCCATCATCGGTCGCAACGGCGTGGGCAAGACCACCCTCTGCAAGATGCTCGCGGGTCAGCTCGAGCCCGACGAGGGCACACTCCTCTGGGGTCACGAGGCGAAGGTGGGTTACCTCGCCCAGGACCACCGCGAGGGAATCCCGAACGACACCACCGCGGCCGAGTGGCTCCATTCCTTCGACCACAAGGCCGGGAACGAGGAGATCCGCGGGCTGCTCGGGCGAATGCTCTTCAAGGGCGAGGAGGGCCTGAAGCCCACCCGGGCGCTGTCGGGTGGCGAGGGCGTGCGGCTCATCTTCGCCAAGCTCATGCTGACCAAGGACAACGTCTTGGTCCTCGACGAGCCCACCAACCATCTGGACCTCGAGTCGATCGTCGCCCTCGGCGACGCGCTCGCGAAGTACGAGGGTACCGCCTTCGTGGTCACCCACGACCGGGACCTCATCGAGCAGTTCGCCACCCGCCTCTGGGCGTTCACCTCCGAGGGGCTGGTCGACTTCCGCGGGACGTACGACGAGTACCTGGCCAAGGCCCGGACGACCCCGCTCGCGGCAACCGCTCGAAGCAGCGCGGGCAGCGGCAAGCGTCGCTGAACGGCCTGACGTGGACCTCCTCGCCATCGCGCGACGGCTGGAGGCGATCCAGGCCGAGGTGGTCAGGACGCTCGCCGACGAGTCCGAACCGGTGGCTGGCGGCTGGATGGCTTCCAGCGGGCCCGGGTCGTACCTCAACAAGACCGCCGGGGTCGGGTTCGACCGGGAGCCCTCCGACGAAGACCTCCTCCGCATCGAGCACTTCTTCACCTCACGCGGCATAGAGCCGAAGGTCGAGCTGACGCCATTCGCCCCGGTCGGCTTCCTGCGCCGCCTCGCCGAGCATGCCTTCGTGCTCCAGGAGTTCGAGAACACGCTGGTGCTGCCGCTCCGCGGACTCGGCGACCCGCGCGCCCTCCTCCCGGGCGGCTGGCCACCGGGGCTGCGCATCGAGCGCGTCGACCGGGAGGACGCCGGGGCCGTGGACACCTTCGTGCGGATCAGCGCCAGCGGGTTCATCCCCGAGGACGAGCCGCTGCCCGAACCGTTTCTCCACAACGGGAGGCGTTCCGCGAAGGCGCCCGAGCACGACAGCTTCATGGCCTCGGTCGGCGGCGAGGTGGCGGGAGCGGGCGGCTGCGGCACACGGCATGGGGTCACGTCGCTCTTCGGGACGTCGGTCCTCCCGCGGTTCCGGCGGCGTGGCATCCAGCAGGCGCTGATGGTGGCCCGGCTGGAGCGGGCGCTCGCGCTCGGCTCTGACCTCGCGGACATCACCTCGCACCCCGGGATCCCCACCGAGCGGAATGCGAGCCGCCTCGGGTTCCGGCTGGCCTACGTCCGCGCGGTGCTGGTGAAGCGCGGGCCCGGTCTCGTCGCCTCCCCCTGACGGCGACTTGCTGCGCAGGTTGCGCAATCGCGGGAGCTGGTGCGCTTCAGCTGACCGATGGCGTGGACCTCCGCCGTGCGCCGCGAAGCTTCGCCTTCTCCCGCTCCGCCTCCCGGGTCCTGACTGCGCTGCGCGCGGAGAGTGATCCGAGCACGTGCTCCGTCGCGTGGGCGACCTCGTGCACGGCGCGCTCGAAGGCCGCGCGGTCCCCGGTGGAGGGTGCGCGCAGGCCGCTCACCTTGCGGACGTACTGCAGCGCGGCGGCCTCGACCTCCTCCGGCGTGGTGGGCGGCTCGAAGTTGTAGAGGACACGGATGTTCCGGCACATGCGCCCATGCTCTCCGGGTCCGGGACCCGCAGCAAGACCGCCACTGCTCCGCTCGGCGTCGGGCGAGCGGTCAGCCTCACCTGGGCCATCGAAGCCCGGCTGGTCAGCGGAACGCGCCTGACGTCTTCAGGAATTCGACGGTGCGGCGCAGGCCCTCGTCCACCGGCGTCTGGCGGAACCCGAGCTCGTTCACCGCCTTCGTGGCATCCAACCGGGCTTGCCAGAGCACGAACTCCAGCTCGCCCGGAGCGATGGGCGGGGCGAACCCGAAGACCCGGGCCAGCAACGCCGTCACGGAAGTGGCCCCGCGCACCAGCCACTCCGGACCGACCGGCGGGACCCGGACCCCGGGGACCAGCCGCGCCACTTCCCGGGCGAGCTCCGCCAGCGGGAGATACCCGTCCGCGATGACGTAGCGCTCTCCGTTTCGCCCCTTCTCCGCCGCCAGCACGTGCGCCTCGGCCAGCCCATCGACGTAGACGACCGAAATCCCGCCGGGGGGGAGCAGTGGCACCTTCCCCTTCACCTGCTTGACGATGGCCGCGTTCAGCCCGTTGACGACCGGCGCGGGGCCGTAGGTCGCTGCCGGATTGAGCACCACGACGTCGAGCCCGGTGGAACGGACCGCCTCCACCTCACGCTCTGCGGCGACCTTGGAGCGCTCGTACGCGGTCATCTTCGGCACGGGATCCAGGGGACCTTCGACCACCCGGCCCTGTCGCGGCGCGGCGAAGACGTCGCCCGTGGAGGTGTAGACGGCCCGGCGAACTCCGGCAGCGCGGGCAGCGCCCATCACCCACGCCGTGCCCTGACGGTTCACCCGGTCGAACGTCGACTCGTCCCGCTGCCACTGCTCGGGCATCCCGGCGGAGTGAAACAGCCACTCCACCCCGGCGAGCGCCGGGCCGAGCGACTCCGGACGGATGATGTCACCCCGGACCGGCGTCACCCCGGCGGGAAGGAGCGAGCGAGCGCGCTCCTCGTCGCGGACCAGGGCGCGGACCTCGTGTCCCCGCGCGACCAACAGCTTCGCCACGCCGTGTCCGACCAGCCCAGTCGCTCCAGTCACCAGCACGCGCATGGCCGCCTCCGTCCTCCGCGGCACCCTACGCTACCCAGGAGCCCGGAACGCGGGCGAAGTGAGAGCGACGGAGCCCGCGACCGCGACGAACCGGGAACGCCTCTTCCAGCGCAGCGATCTGCGCCGGTGACAGCCGGACCGCGGCCGCACCCGCGTTGGCGCGGACCCGCTCCACCTTCGTCGACTTGGGGATGGCGAAGAGATGTGGAGCCCGGGTGAGGAACGCGAGCGTGATCTGGTACGGCGTCGCCCCGTGCGCCCGGGCGACGTCCGCGAGCACCTCGCCACCGCGTGACCCGGGAGCGGGAAAGTCTCCGGAGCCGAACGGGCTGTAGCCCACCACCACCACCTCGTGCTCCACGCACCAGGGCAGGACGCGGTGGCTCGCGTGAGTCGGCATCACCTTGGAGACCAGGAAGATCTGCTCGCGCCGTCCGGCGATGGCCCGGGCGACGAGCGTCCGACCAGCTGGCCTGCGGCCATCGGCAGCGCCGCGTGCCAGACCACCGTTCCACGCGAGGCGAACAGGAGCGCTGCGGCCAGGTTGCTCCAGAGGCCTGCCCCCACCCTCGATGGCGTCGACGGTGCCCGCCGCCAGCGCCACCAGCGCGAGCAGGGCGTCGGTTCCGCTAACCTGCGTCAGCAATGACTGCCCCCATCCCGGACGACGTTCGCAAGGCGCTCCACGCGAAGGACCCGTACGCGCTCGCGGCCTCGGCGAACAAGGAACAGCTGGACACGCTTCGCAGCGCCGAGGAGCTGATCGACGCCGACCGCAAGCGGCTGCAGTCGCGGAGCACGTTCGTCGTCGCCGCGCAGGTCCTGGTGAGCTGGGTGGCCATCCTCGGGTTCGTGGTCAACGCCTACCAGAGCTTCACCAACAAGCAGCAGGCAGAACGACAGGCGCAGGTGGACCAGGAGCGGTGGAGCAAGGAGTTCGAGCGCGCCCGGCAGGCCGACAAGTACCGCGCCTTCTTCGAGACCACCGTCCTCGCCACGGACACCGTCAACCCGGACAAGCGGCTGGTGGGGTACGCGCTGCTCCAGGAGTTCGTGGAAGATGCCGACTACACCAGCAAGGCCATGCTGATGCTGGAGGAGTCGCTCTCCCAGGAGCTGAGGCGCAACACCAGCCAGGGCATCGACGAGGCGCACCGGAACGCGGTGGTTGCCATCGTCACTGCGCTCTCGGAGACGAAGGATTGCGGCGCACTCGCCCGTGCCGCGCGGAGCATCGACCGGGTGGCGCAGCGGCTCAACCGCTATGGGGACATCGAGGAGGCTGCCGAGGTCTTCGACGTCTATGTCCGGAGGCTGGTCGGTGAGGCAGCACAGGTGTGCACCACCATGGCGGACTTCCGCACCGTGCGACGTTCGCTCCGGGACACACTGGTCAAGGCGCCGAAGATCGGCGGGCTCACCTTCCCCACCACGGCGGAGGCGGCGAACACGCGCATCGCGGAGATTCTCCGAGATCGCTGCCTGGGGGACGTGGCGGTGAGCGGCGCGAGCGACTGCCCGGAAATCTTCGCCGGATACGCCCGGCTCTGCGAGCAGCCGGAGGTTGCTCCGAAGGATCTGGTGAAGGTCACCCCGGCGAAGAACAAGCCGGACGGCGGCACCACCCAGCAGGCCCGCGCCGAGGCCGCCCAGGACACGGCAGCGGTCAACGCCCGGCTCGCCGCAAACCGGCAGGCCGACTCCGGTGGCTGCGAGATCATGAAGGAGATCTCGGCTCGCTACCCGCCCCCGACCGCAGGCCCCTCCGGCTCTTCGAGGTGACGGTGAGGGCCGGCGCCGCTTGAGGCCGGCCCGCGGTTCGCCGAGATTCGGGGGCGCCCCATGTCCTCACCCCCGCAGCTCGAGCTGTTCGCCCCGACGCCCGGGGTGGCGGACGAGCCGGAGCGTCCCCCCGAGCCGCCGGCTCCGGCCCCGGTCGGCGAGCCGCTCCGGCAGCTCGGCGGCCGGCTTCCCGGTGAGCTCCGCCTCGGCACGAGCTCGTGGTCGTTCCCGGGATGGACGGGCCTGGTCTACGCACGCGAGGCCACGCCGGATGCGCTCGCCCGTGACGGGCTCCCGGCCTACGCGCGGCACCCGCTGTTCCGGACGGTCGGCGTGGACCGCACGTTCTACGGGCCGTTGCCAGCGGACACGTTCCGTGGCTGGGCGCGGGCCGTTCCGGACGGCTTTCGATTCCTGGTGAAGGCGCACGAGGCGCTCACCCTGTCCCGGTTTCCCCACCACGAGCGCTACGGCGCGCGCCGAGGAGAGGAGAACCCGACCTTCCTCGACCCTGCGTACGCGCGGGACGCCGTGATCGCCCCGTTCAGCGAAGGCCTGGGCGACAAGGCCGGACCACTGGTGTTCCAGTTCCCGCCGCAGGACGTGCAGGCACTCGGCGGCCCCTCGGCGTTCGCCGACCGGCTCCACGCCTTTCTGGCTGCGCTGCCTGCCGGCCCGCTCTACGCCGTCGAGCTCCGCAACCGGGAGCTCATCACGACCGACGTCGCAGACGTGCTCGAGGACGTGGGCGCCGTGCCGGTGCTCACGGTGTGGCGCCATCTGCCTCCCCTCCCCCAGCAGGCGTGGCGTCTCCGGGTTCGCTCGGCCAGCGCGCTGGTGGTCCGCTGGATGCTCCCCGCGGATCTCGGTTACGAGGAGGCCCGCGAGCTCTACGCGCCGTTCGACCGGCTGGTGGCCGAAGATCCGGGCGTCCGGGGCGACATCGCCGGGCTGGCGGTCGAAGCACTCGCCGAGGGCCGGCCGGTCTACGTCACCGTCAACAACAAGGCCGAGGGCAGCGCGCCGGTGAGCGTGGAGCGCCTCGCGGCCGCGGTGGTGGAGAGGCTGGACTCGCCGGTGATGCTCAGTCCTCTGGCCGACCCGGCATCCGGCGGCCGAACATGACCCAGGCCACCATGCTGAACACCGGCTCGCCCGCGCCGTTCACCAGCACGTAGCCCAGCTTCACGCTCCCGCGGTCCGGCTTGCTCCGCGACGGGCGCGCCTCGAGGACCTCCACTGTCAGGGTGAGCGGGTCATCCGGACGGACCGGCCGGAGCCACTTCAGATCCTCCAGGCCGGGCGAGCCCAGGCTGGTGCTGCCCGCGAGCAATCCGTCCACCGCGATGCGCATCGCCAGGCAGGCCGTGTGCCAGCCGCTGGCCACCAGACCTCCGAAGTGGGTCTTGCGTGCCGCCTCCTCGTCCAGGTGGAACGGCTGCGGATCCCATTCCGTGGCGAAGCGGATGATGTCCTCGCGGCGGATGCTCCTCGGAGGGAGGGTCCACCGCCGCGCGGGCACGAGGTCCTCGTATGCCAGCCCACGATCGCCTCCGTCCCTCATCGACGTGCTCCTTGGTGGGTCCACGGACCCTCGTCTAGCGTGCGGCGCCGCTCCACGCAGGTTTCCCGGGAGGAATCGTCTGCATGTCGTCGCCGCATCGAGCCATGCTCGGCATCATCGGTGGTACCGGAATGGCGGAGGCCCTGGGGTCCCTCGGCCACGGCGAGCAGACCCGCGTGGATACTCCCTTCGGGCCGCCGTCGTCGCCGATCAGCGTGGTGGAGATCGGGGGCACGCCGGTGGCGCTGCTCCCCAGGCATGGCGAGGGGCACCGGTTCCCGCCGAGCGCGGTTCCCTACCGGGCCAACGTCTTCGCCCTCAAGGCGGTGGGGG
>Ga0208851_1000457_pt1 | contig 17789 bp, 20 predicted proteins | sample NGESurshal092012_FD_184481 | JGI IMG/M metagenome (GOLD analysis project Ga0208851, IMG submission 184481) | Arctic peat soil microbial communities from Barrow, Alaska - NGEE Surface sample 415-2 shallow-092012 (SPAdes) | ecosystem: Environmental > Terrestrial > Soil > Wetlands > Peat ... | reverse complement strand
ATCGCGCCCGCCAGCAGGGGTGCGCGCTGCTGCTCGAGATGGCGCACCGGCGGCGTCCCCGCGCGCGGGCGGATCGTCGCCAGGAACGGCGGGCCGCTCCCGTCGGCCGTGCGGGCCGCGAGCTCCTCGACCGCGGCCGTGTAGCGCTGCGGGCGCCCCGTGTAGCGATCGACGAGCGCGGGGTTCGCGCGGCGCAGCGCGCGGTGGACGAGCACGCGCTCCGGCAGCGACGGCGGCCGCAGGCTCACGCCGAACGGCCGCGTCTGGAGCGCGAGCACGTGCGTGGCGCCCGCCGCGATCGCGGCCCGGTGGGGAATCGACTCCGCGACGGTGCCGTCGACGTAGTCGCGTCCGCGAAAGCTCGCACGCTCGCCGGCGATCCCGGGGACCATCGAGCTCGCCTTCAGCGCGGCGCGCAGCTCGGCGCGCGAGCCCATCCCCGCGAGCGTCGCCGAACGCGTGCTCTGCACGTCGGTCGCGACGACCGCGAAGCGCACGCCCGTGGCGAGCAGCGCCTCGACGCGTTCGTCCCCCCGGCCGAGGACGAGGTCGTCGAGCAGGTGGTCGAGGTCCATCACCGGACCGCGGCGCAGCAGCCCGCGGCGCACGTCGATGAACCGCCCGTCGGTGCAGCCCTCGAGATAGGTCTCGGCCACGCCGCTGCCGATGCCGGCCAGCAGGCCGAAGCCGTTCGAGGCACCGGCCGACACCCCGACGACGAGGTCGAACGCCCGCTGCAGACCGAGCGCGTCGAGCGCCGCCGTCATGCCGGCGGAGACGACGCCGCGCATGCCGCCGCCCTCGATCGCCAGGGCGAGCACGTGCTCGTCCGCGCGCGCGCCCGGCCGGCTCGCCGAGCCGGCGCGCCCGGCGAGCAGCTCGACGACGGGATGGCCGCGCAGGTCGCCGGGCCCGAACGCGTGGGCCGCCGGAGGCGTCCCCGGGTCGCGGGGGTCGGGGGCTGGATGTCGAATGGACGCGGGCATCTGGGCGTGCTGCGGCAGGCGCGAGCGTATCCCGCGCGGCGGGTAGGGTCGCGGCGGTGAGGACCCGGGGAACGCTCGCCGCGGTGTTCGCCGGCGGCATGCTCGGCGTGCTGGCGCGCGCCGGCCTGGGCGAGGCCGTCCCCCACGCTCCGGGCACGTGGCCGTGGTCGACGTTCGCAGCGAACCTGCTCGGCTCATTCCTGCTCGGCTGGGTGATCGCACGCCCCGCGCTTCCGCCGCGCGGGCACGTGACCTCGGCCTTCCTGGGGCCGGGATTCTGCGGCGCCCTGACGACGTTCTCGACGTTCCAGCTCGAGCTCGTGCAGCTGACCGACCACGGTCGCGTGGGTCTCGCCGGCCTCTACGCCCTGGCGAGCATCGCCGCGGGCCTGCTCGCCGTCATCGCCGCCGGGGCGCTCGCCGACGCGGAGGGCCCATGAGCGGCGTCGTGCTGTGGGGGCTCGCGGCGCTGCTCGGCGGCGCCGGCGCCGTGGCGCGGGTGCTCACCGAGCACGAGGTCAGCCTGCGCTGGCGCCACCCCTTCCCCGCCGCGCGGCTGGTGGTGAACGTGCTGGGCAGCCTGGTGCTCGGGATCCTCTCCGGCGCGCACGTGAGCGGCGATGCGCTGTTCCTGGAGGCCACGGCGACCCTGGGCTCGTTCACGACGTTCTCCGGCTGGATGGCCGAGACCGAGCGCCTGGGCGACGCCGGACGGCGCGACCTGGCGGCGCTGAACGTCGGGGTCAGCCTCGCGGCGGGCGTCGTCGCGCTCCTGCTCGGGCGGCTGATCGGCGGCGCGTTCTAGAGGACGGCTGCTCTACGCTCGAGGCGCAGCCCCTCCCCTGTGCCATGCCACGCCCCGACGACCGCCATCCGCCCAGCGAGCCCGGCGCCGAGCGCCAGCTGCGCATCGCCCTCTCGCGCGCCGAGCACCACCGCCGCCGCCGCCGCGTCGCGCTCGTCGCGGCCCTGACGCTGCTCGTCGTGCTCGTCGCCGTCGTCGCCACCAGCTCGGGCAGCTCGGGCTCCTGGGATCCGGTGCGCCTGCGCGAGGGCGCGATCGAGGAGCTGCCGAAGCTGCGCCTGGAGCAGCAGGCGAACGCCGCCGCCGCCCAGATCGAGCGCCAGAAACACCAGCGCGCCAAGGAGGATGAGGCCGTCGCGGCGACCCTCGCCAAGACGCCGTTCGTGCGCCAGGCGGGCGCCCAGCACCGCGAGGTCGCCCTGACCTTCGACGACGGCCCCGGGATCTACACCGAGCGGATCCTCGATGCGCTGCGCCGCGGGCATGCGCGCGGCACGTTCTTCGTGATCGGCCGGCAGATCAGCTCCTTCCCGATCCCGCTGCAGCGGTCCGTCGCCGAGGGCAACGAGATCGGCGACCACACCTGGGACCACCGCGACGTCACGAAGCTCACGCCCAAGGAGCTGAGCGCGGAGATCACCGACCAGGCGACCGCGCTCCAGCAGGACGGCATCCCGCGTCCGCGGCTGTTCCGGCCGCCGTACGGGGTCTACAACGACGCCACGCTCGCCGGGGCCCGGAAGCAGCGCATGCTCACCGTGATGTGGACGATCGACTCCAGCGACTACATCGCCACCAATCCGCAGGCGCTGTCGCGGTACGTCCTCGGGCTGGCGAAGCCCGGCGCGATCATCCTGATGCACGACGGCGGCGGCAATCGCACGGTGACCAGCGAGGCGCTGCCACTGATCATTCACGGCCTGTCGAAGGCGGGCTACCGGACGGTCACCGTCCCCCGCCTGCTGCTCGACAACCCGCCCGACGCCCGGCAGCAGCCGGTCGCGCCCGCCCCGGCCTAGTTGCGCGCTACGGGTCGAGCACCAGCCGCGGGCCGTCGCCGGAGGCGTGGTACTGGCCCGTCGCCAGGCGGAGCGTGAACTCCAGGTGCTGGCCGTCGTCGGTGAGAACCGTCAGGCGCCGCCCGTCGTCGTGCAGCTCCTCGACGACGGCGCCGACGGTCGTCGCCAGGTAGCGGACGGTCGCGCGCATGCCGACCCGCGGATATGGCCGGGAGGGCCTCATCAGCGCAGGATGTTCACGGCTCGCGCGGCGGCGAGCAGCACGGTGATCGCCGAGATCGCCGACTCGGCGAGCATCACGGCCTTCATGCGCGGCGTCAGCGGCATCGAGTCCGTCGGGCTGAAGGCGAGCGCGTTCGTGAACGAGATGTACACGTAGTCGAGCAGGCGCGGATGCCAGCCGGGCGCGGCGAGCGTCGGGTTCTCGTCCTGCGGGAACTGGAAGTCGCGCGGCGGTGGCGCGGGCAGGCGCCGACGCACGGGGCCGCCGCGGTCGAGCTCCCAGAACAGCAGCCCGAAGATGATGACGTTCGTGCTCCAGATCGTGACGGCCTTCAGGAGGAGCTCGCCGCCGCTCTTCTCGTGCGCGGACAGGAGCGACGCGATCAGCAGCCCGAGCGCCGCGACGTTGACGATCGTGATGAGGATCGTCAGGACGAGCGCGAAGCGCCGGCGCTCCCCCATCTGCTCCAGGCGCCGGCGAGGCGCGGCGAGCGCGAGCGGCAGCAGGAGCGCGAGCTCGAAGGCGACCGGGATCAGCCAGATCCAGCCGCGCAGGCCGTCGATCCGCCAGCTGCCGGCGAGGCTGACGCCCGCGAGGACGAGTTGCAGGACGATGACGATGCCGACCGCGAGCGTCGCCTCGAAGCGTGACTCGAACTCCTCCTCGTGTTGCTCGCCCGCTGGCGTATCCGGGTCCACGCGGGCATTGTCCCCGACAGGTCGGCGGCGGCCAGGGGGCCGCCGCCGCTCAGGGGACGTGGCGCATCGCGATCAGCAGGCGTCGAGGTGCGGACGCCCGCAGTGCGGGTCGTAGCAGGCGGCCGGCTGGCCGTGGCTGCCCTGGTGGAAATGAACGTGCGCGTCGGCCTGCGTCTCGCGCAGCGCGCGAGCGACGACCCCGAACAGACGTCGGGTCATGGGCGGATCCTTCCGGTCGTGGGCTTGACTGATCCCGGCGACGAGCTGAAACGCGGGACAGGCGCTTCAGATGCCGCCGTGTTCGGATGATGAGGCGATCCGAGACGCATATTGTAACAAGCTTGTGACAGGCGCTGAGATGCGGCGCCCAGAGCCGTTCTCCGGACGTTGCGGGATGAACGAGGTGCGTCCCCTTGACGACGGCGGCAGGACGAGCGACAGTGCCTCCAGGACGCGACGCCGAGTCGTGAAGAGCGAAGGCAAGGGGTGTGAGTTCTCGCCTCCCTCACCGGCTGAAAGCCGCTCGCAAGAGCGGGGGACGGCCGGCCCGAGGGGCCCCACAACTGCTCGGTCGTCGTGTCCGTCTTGCGTTCCGGGCCGGTCAGCGCGCGGCCGCCGTTCGCGTGACCGCGATCTCCGGCGGCGCCGTGATCGTCTGCAGCACCACGCAATAGCGCTCGGTCAACCGGATCAGCGTGTCGAGCTGCTCCTCGTCCGCCTCGGTGTCCAGCTCGAACCGCAGGCGGATGGCGGCGAACCCCACCGGCGCCTCGCGGTCCACCGCCAGCGTGCCGCGGAAGTCCAGGTCCCCCTCCGCGGTCACGGTCCCGCTGACGGGGATCTCGAGCGAGGTCGCCACCGAGCGCAGCGTCACGCCCGCGCAGGCCGCGAGCGCCTCGAGCAGCATGTCGCCCGAGCACAGCTGGGTGCCGTCACCGCCGGTCGCCGGATGGAGCCCCGCCTCGGCGATCGCCCGCCCCGTCGCGACCGAGCACGAGACACCGTCGCCGAGCGTCCCCGAGGCGCGCAGCGTGATCAGCGCCGCACCGGGGTCCTCGCGGTAGCGCTCCTTCAGCGGGCCCTGGCGCTCACGCAGCTGTGCACGATCCACGACGACCTCCTGCCTCGACTCCGGACGTGCCACGCAGGCTAGTACCGTGGCCGCCTTGCACGCCGCCCCCACGGTCCTCGTCGCCGGGCACATCTGCCTGGACCTCCCCCCCGCGCTCGGCGGGCCGCCGGCGCTCGAGCCGGGGCGCCTCATCGAGGTCGGCCCCGCGGCGGCGGGCGCCGGGGGCGCCGTCGGGAACACCGGCGTCGCGCTGCATCGCCTGGGCATCCCGGTCCGGCTCATCGCCAAGGTCGGCGACGACGTCTTCGGGCGCAGCCTGCGCGACACGCTCGAGCGTGAGGGAACCGGGCTGGCGGACGGCCTGATCACCGCGCCGGCGCAGGCGACGAGCTACTCGATCGTCATCAGCCCGCCGGGCGTCGACCGCAGCTTCCTGCACTGCCCCGGGGCCAACGACGCGTTTCTCGCGGCGGACGTGCATCCCGCCGAGCTCCGGCGGGCGCGGCTCCTGCACTTCGGCTACCCGCCGTTGATGCCCGCCATGTACGCCGACGACGGCGCGCAGCTGCAGGCGCTCTTCGCGACGGCGCAGGCCGCGGGTCTGGCGACCTCGCTCGACGTCTCGCGTCCGGATCCGCACGGCCCCGCCGGGCGGGCGGACTGGACGGCGATCCTCGAGCACGTCCTGCCCTGCGTCGACGTCTTCCTGCCCAGCGCCGACGAACTGCGCTTCATGCTGCGCACGCCGGAGGGCGCGCTCGATCGCGCGCTGCTGTCGGATCTCGGCGGCCGGCTGATCGAGCTGGGCGTCGCGGTCGCCGCGATCAAGCTCGGGGACCAGGGGCTCTACGTCCGCACCGCCGCGGGCGCGCGGATCGCGGCGTTCTGCGAGCGCCTGGAGCTCGACGCCGCCGCGTGGGCCGGCCGCGAGCTCCTCTCGCCGTGCTTCCTCCCGCGCCACGTCGCAGGAACCACCGGATGCGGGGACTGCACGATCGCGGGCTTCCTGGCGGCGCTCGTGCGCGGCGACGGGCCCGCCGCGGCGGCGACCGCAGCGACCGCGGTCGGGGCCTGCAGCGTCGAGGCCGCGCACGGGACCGACGGCGTCGCGCCGTGGCCGCGGATCGCGGGCCGCCTGGCACAGGGCTGGCGGCGCGCCCCGCTCACGCTCGACCTCGGGCCGGCCCAGGAGCGCGACGAGGACGCTTCGGGCACACTCACCTTCACCGCACCGTGAAGTCGCTCGACGCCAAGCTCCGGAGCATCCACGCGGCCCCCGGCACCGCGCGCGACTTCATCCTCGCCGACGCCAAGGACGCGGACATGGCATTCGGCCTCGCCGCACCGGGCGTCGACCCGGCCACCGGCGCGCTGCGCTCCCTGGCCGACTACCGCGACCAGACTCGCGAGATCGTGCGCCAGGGCCTCGTCGACATCGTGCTGATGAGCGTCAGCACCAGCGAGCTGCTGGCCGTCGAGGAGCGGCTCTTCGAGGCCTCGCCGGTGACGCCCGCCGTGCGCGCCAACGACACGAGCGACATCCACCTGCTCACCGGCGCCGCCGCACCGCTGCAGCCCTCGCGGCCGTTCCGCACGGCGAGCGTCGAGGAGATCGTCCGCGACGCGGGCGCGGACCTCGGCCTCTACTCGATCACCCCCGCCAACGACGCCGCGCACGACGTCGCCGCGCTGCAGGCCTACCGCGACTTCCGCGCGCAGGCGCGCGACGGGAGGCTGCGGCACGTCCTCGAGCTGTTCGACCCCAACGTCCCGGGGCCACACCGGTCCGAGGACCCCGGGCGGTTCCTCAACGACTTCGTGGCACGGACGCTGGCCGGTGTCCCGCGGGCGGGGCGCCCGCTGTTCCTCAAGGTGCCCTACCACGGACCGCGCGCGATGGAGGAGCTCGCCGCCTATGATCCGGACCTCGTGCCGGGGATCATGGGCGGCTCGTCGGGGACGACGTTCGACGCCTTCATGCTGTTGGAGGGGGCGCGCCGACACGGAGCGCGCGCAGCGCTCTTCGGCAGGCGCATCAAGAGCAGCGAGCACCCGCTGGCGTTCGTGACGCAGCTGCGCGCGATCGCCGACGGCCAGACGGACGCGGCGACGGCCTGCCGCGCCTACCACGACGAGCTCGCGCGGCTCGGAGTGCGACCGCTGCGGCCGCTGGCCGACGACCTGCTCGCGACGCAGCCGCGCGCCTGAGCGTCAGCTCCCGTCGGCCTTGCAGCCGCCGGGCGTCTGGTAGCGGTCGGGGAGGCGGTCGTCGGCGACCGAGAACTGCCAGTCCTGGATGTACGCGGCGGCCTGTGCGGTCGCGCCGAGCGCCATCGCCACGCGTGGTGTCCGCTGCACGGCCCGGCACTCGGTGAGCGCCTCGTCCATGACGCCGCTGAGGTGCACCGCCTCGTGGGTCAGGACCACGACGCCGAGCGCCACGCGCGTGTCCTGCGCGCTGCACGCGTCGAGCTGCAGGCAGGAGAGGTCGAGCGCGGCGCCCTCGCTGATCAGCCGGTGCAGCCCGTCGCATGGGCCGCCCGCGAGGTTGGCGACATCGCCGGGCTGCCCGTCTGCGCTGAAGCGCACGTCGCCCTCGTTGATGTCGTACTCGAAGTGGCGGCGCAGGACGCCGGGGCAGCGGACCTGGACGGGCCTGCCGGTGACCAGCTGCGCCGCGGCGGCCGCGCGGCGCTGGGTCTCCAGGCGCGCCTGACGCTGCATCCAGCCCCAGACCGCGAGCGGGATCAGGACGGCAGCCGCGATCGCGAGAGTCCTGTTGCTCGGGCGCACCACGCATCAGTGATCGGCAGCGGGAGTGCGCCGCTGGAGCGACGGGCGGGAAGGATCGACCCGCGCGCGGCGTCCTTGCAGGCGACACCGATCCCAGGAGGCGCCCTCATGCTTCAACCGACACGACCGCTGTGCGCTGCGGCGCTCGCCGCGACCGCGGCGCTCGCCCTGGCCGCCTGCGGCAGCTCCGGCTCCAGCGGGACAAGCTCGTCGGGGGGTTCCGCCGCCGCCGGTGGCTACGGCTCAGCGGCTCCCAAGACCACGACGACGACCGCAGCGGCCGCCCCGGCCGCCGCCGGCGCCACGACGGTGAACCTGACCGCCGATCCGGGCGGAGCGCTGAAGTTCGACACCTCGACCCTCGCGGCGAAGGCCGGGAAGGTCACGGTCCTCATGAAGAACCCCTCCGGCAGCGGGCTCCCGCACGGCATCGCGGTCCAGGGCAACGGCGTCGACAAGGACGGCGCGACCGTCCAGCCGGGCGGCACGTCGACCGACACGCTGACGCTCAAGCCGGGGACCTACACCTTCTACTGCCCCGTTCCCGGTCACAAGGCCGCCGGAATGAAGGGCACCCTCACGGTCACCTGAGCTCAGGGCGCACATGACGCCACGGCCGCGCGCCGGACATGGTCCCCGTCGACCTGACCCGCGCGCGGCCGTCGTCGTCGCCCTCAGAAGCCGAGACCTTCGAACGCCGCCTCGCGGCGCGGGTCCTCCTCGTAGCGGAACCGGTCGGGGCTCACGCCGCGCGCCTCGGCGAGCTCGAGCGCGATGCGCTGCACCACGAGCGTCAGCGGGAAGACCGAGAGGGCCTCCCCCGCCGCACGGTCGCTGAAGCGCGCGACCCGCGCCCCGGTCACCTCGACCGCGGCGGCGATCGCCTCCGTGCGCTCCGCGGCCGGGCCACCGCCGTCGAGCACGACGAGGGTGTCCTGCCGGTCGAGCGCGACGCTCGGGCCGTGGAAGAACTGCTCCGACGACAGCCCCTCGGCGGCGACGTAGGAGGCCTCGCGGATCTTCAGCGCGCCCTCCTTCGCCGTCCACGCGTTGGGTCCCGCGCCGATCAGCTCCACGAGGCGCTCGGGGACGTCGATCAGCGGCCCGGGCAGGTCGAGCATCGCCGCGACGCGCTCGGGCACGGCGTCGAGCGCACCGAGCTCGGCGCCGAGCGCCGTCGCGATCTGGGCGAGGCGCACCAGCGCCCCGGTGTGGCTCACGGTGAAGGCGTAGGAGGCCTCGGGCGCGACCGTCTCCACGTCGCCGCCCTTGCCGATCGCGGAGATGTGCACGACCGCGGCCCCGGCCCCGCGCGCACGCTCCAGCACCTGCATCGTGTAGCCGGTGCCCGCGGTGTGGCTGAGGATGATGACGCCGTCCTGCGCCTCGAACGCCGCCTCGTAGGGTGCGAGATCGGCCGCGTGCGAGGCCTCGGCACGCACGCCCGCGTCGCCGAGCATCCAGGCGCCGTGGTGCGCGGCATGCCAGCTCGTGCCGATCCCGATCAGGCGGATCCGCCGGCCCGTGAGCCGCTCGGCAGCCGCCTGCGCCGGCAGCGGATCGGCGAGCAGCCGGCGCAGCTCCTCCGGCTGGGACTCCATGGCACGGCGCATCTCGGACATGGCGCGACCGTAGGGCGCCCGGCGCGGGCGGTCAATCATGCGCGCGATCCGGATGCCGGACCGCCCGCCGACTAGTAGACCGCGACAGCGTCCGGCCTGAGGATCGGAGACGGCTTGAAGCCCTTGACGACGAGGTAGATCGTGAGCGAGAGCTCCCAGGCGATCTCCGGCAGCGAGAGGATGGAGTTCGCCGTGGAGCCGTTGTCGTAGGCGCCGAAGATGATGGCGATCCCGGACGCGAAGATGAGCGGGCCGCCGATCAGACCCAGCATGGCCATGCCCCGCGGCACGAGGCCGGACCTGTACATCAGGTAGCCGAGCAGGATCCCGTTGCCGAAGCCTGCACAGAAGGCGGGGCCGAGCAGGAACGTCCAGTCGTGGACGGCGACCAGCGACCGTCCGGCGATCACGAGTGAGGCGCCGTCTGCCGCGCCCGGTCCCCCGACGTCCTGCCGGAGGGTCATGAGGGACAGGACGCTGATGATGCCGATGGCGATCACCGCCGATTCGATGGTGCGACTGGCGACGTAGCCGAGGCTGATGCTCCGGCTCTGGCGCTTGAGGATCGGGTACAGCACGACGGCGGTGGCGATGTTGGCGATCACGAGGACGATCTCCAGCGACGCGCCCAACGCCACACGGGTGTCGGCGCCCGCGCCGAGGATGTAGTTGTGGTGCTTGAGCAGCGGCTCGTACAGAAACAGCGCCGGGATCGAGGCGATGAAGGTGATCGCGAACCACACCCCCGCGATCAGGGCGATCCTTCGCTGCTCCGGCGTCTGCTCCGGGAATGCCGTCGTTGCACCCATCAGGTGGCTCGCTTCGTGGTGGCGGGGGCCAGGACCATGCCGACCGCCGAGAACCGACCAGCATATGGAGCGCCGGCTGCAGCGGCATGGAGGGGACCGTGTTCGCCCGACGGCGCGGGGCTGACGCCTGCCGGCGCCTCAGGTCGCGGTCAGGTGCTCCACGCGCGCATGGAAGATGCGCCAGCGGCGCTCGTTCTCGTGCGTCAGCGTCGCGCTCAGGGCGGCCAGGTCGGCGGCATGGTCGAGCAGCTCGCAGGCCGAGAAGAGGTAGCGCGGTGCGGCGCGGTCCGCAGCGAGGTCGGCACGGAGCGCGGCGGGTGTGAAGTCGATACGTGCCAGGACGCCGAGCGCCCGGTCGATGTTGTGACCTGCGAGCGTCGCCATCGACGCTGCCTGCCAGTCGTTGCTGATGATGCGGTGACGCTCGGCGAGCAGGTCGGCGAGCTCGGGGTAGTTCAGCAGCGTCTCGGCGACACCCCACGCGGCCTGCATTGCGGCGGCCAGCCACTCGCCGGTCGAGCGAGCCGCCTCGGCGAGAGCGCTGAGATCGCTCTTCATGCGCGTTATCTCAGCGGGCTCGCCTTCACCCTCCATGAACAGGATGCCGAGCGTCTCGGTGGCGCGATCGTCGTTGAGGTCCGGGGCGCCGGCGAACGGACTGGGCGACCGGTGCTCCTCGGGCGATGCGACCGTCCAGCGTTCGGCGAGCGCCTTCAGCGCCCGCGAGTCGCGTTGCAGCGTGATCGCGTCGTGCAGCGGGGACTCGGCGTAGAACTTCTCGTGCTCGCGGTGGTACTGCGCGAGGTTGAGCACCATGCTCAGCAGCGGGTCCGCAGATGTCGCCATGTCGGCTAGTGCCCGCCGAGGATGGCGGCGCGATCCTTGTATTCCTCGGGCGCGATCTCGCCCTGCGCCAGTCGCCGGTCGAGGATCTGCATCGGCGTCTCGGCGGGTGCCCCGCCGACTGCGGTGGACCGTGTCAGGCCGTTGGCGCGGACCAACCAGATGACCAGCGCGACCACTGCCAGCACCGTGATGATGATCAGCGCCATCATGCCCCAGCCCCAGCCGCCGTCCATGTGATCCACGTAGTCCATGCGGTACTGGGCGAGCGTGGTGAGTGCGGTCATGAAGACTCCTTCGCGAGACTGGCGTGTCAGGTCATTCTCGCGCCGCTCGACCTGTGTCCCGTCGGGGGTTTCCCGCACGCACGCGGGGGAAAGCCCGCCGACCCCTCAACGGCGAGCAGCTACCTCCTGGAGACCTGATCCTCGCGTTCGACCGCTCGTGCGATGTCGACGCGCGAACTCACGTCGAGCTTGCGGAACATGTTGCGAATGTGCGTCTCGATCGTCTTCTTGCTGAGAAACAGCTCGCCGGCGATCTCGCCGTTCGTCTTGCGGTCGACGATCAGCCTGGCGATCTGAAGCTCACGCTCGGTCAGGGATGCGACCCCGGTCTGGCTGGGGTCGCCGGGTCGTGTGCGCCGATGAACTCGATGTCCCAGTTGCCGCAGCTCGCGCTCGGCCGCATCCCGATACCGGATCGCGCCACAGCCGTCGAGTTCGCCGACCGCCTGCTCAAGCTGCCGGACGGCGCGCTCGCGCTCACCCAACGACGCGAGGGCGCGTCCAGCGATCGTCCGTGCCAGGCCCGCCTCGACCGGCGCGCCAACCGCGTCGGCGAGATCCGCTGATTCGAGCGCCCCGGCGGCTGCCGTGGCCGCATCATCGGCGTCCAGCGCGACCGCGGCCGCGGCACGGTAGGCCATGGCGGTCGGCAACCGCAGTCCGACCGCTGCGGCGCTGGCCTGTGCTCCAGCAGCGGCGCTCTGAGCCTCAGTGCGGCGACCGAGCGCAAGCCAGCAGCGCGTCATCAGTTCCAGGAGATAGGTCCTCCACACGTCGGGGATGAGGGCGAACTGGTCGCCGACAGACCCGGTGAGCACGCTCGAAGCGCGTTCCTGCTCTCCGGCGTCAAGCAGCGCGACGGCCAGGACCGATGCGGCGCGAGCCGCGATGACGTGCTGGCCTGCGCCCTGGGCGAGCTCCAGGCTTTCCTGTCCGGCGGCGATGGCGGTCTTGTTGTCCCCGGCGGGGACGGCGACAAATGCGCGGCAGAAGAGCGCCCAAGCCAGGGCCTGCGGATTGCCGGTGAGGCGCGCGGCCTCCGTGGCTGTGTCGAGGAGCTCCGCGGCTTCGCGTAACCGGCCGACCATGCACCAGGCCACACCGAGCGTCGCGTAGACGCCGGGGAACAGCTGACCCTGCCCGGTGGCACGCCCAACCTTCAGTGCACGTTCGGCGTGCACAGCGGCGTCGACGAACCGGTCGAGGTAGATCTCCGATCCGGCGAGATCAACGACGGCGCCAAGTCGGCTGGCGAGCTGCTCATCCGGGAGCGAGTCGATCAGGGTGGCCGCCTCTGATCGCACGGCATCGCCACGTTCAGCTTCGCCGCCCCAGGCCAGAGCACGGGCAAGCGTTGCCAGGGCGGCGCCCATCAATGCTGGGTCCTCGATCCCCCCGGCTGCGGTGACGGCACGAGTTGCCCAGTCTTGGCCTGATTCGTACTGCAGGCGATAGAGGGCGTCGGCCGCGAGTTCGAGCATCAACGCGACCGCCTCGGGGCCGGCGGCATCGGGCAGGCTGCTCAGCGCGGTCGCCAGACGAGCGTGAGCATCGTCGTGGAGGCCAAGTAGATGCTCGACGCGAGCACAGGTCGCCGCCAGCTTGATCCGCATGGGGAGTGCTTCCTCGGGGACGATCGTAAGGCTTTCGAGCAGCGCGCTGTGGGCGTCAGTGAAGCGGCCGGTCGCGGCCAGTGCGGTGGCGTTGGCCAGCAGCAGGTCGACTCGCTGGTCGGTCGGCGCCGCGTCGGGGAGCAGCCGTAGAGCAGCCGAGAACCATCGTGCCGCTGTTGCAGGCGCTCGCTGGGCGGACTGGCGGCCCGCGTCGGTGAGGGTGATCACGGCCACCTCGTCTCCGACCTTGGCGGAGGTCTCGACGTGGTGGGCGCGAACTCCGGCGCCCTCTCCTCGCTGGGCGAGCGCCGCCGCGGTCCGCTCGTGCGCGCCGATCCGCCAGCCGCCGGGCGTGGCCTCGTAGACGGCGCGCCGCACGATGGGATGGCGAAAGCGGAAGCGCCTCGGGACGCTGGTCAGCCGGACAAGGTCACGCTCGAGCAACTCGTCGATCGCTTCCATGGTCTGCTGCTCGGTGACTCCGGATCCAGCTGCGGCCAGCTCGGGCTCGAACGGGTCGCCTGCGACCGACGCTCCGTCCAGCACCTGCCGACTGCTCGCCGAAAGTCGCGCCAGCTCCTCGGTCAGGGCGGCGGCCACCATGGGCGGCACCTGCACCCCCGACACCGACACGACGGCACCCGACGCGACCCCGGTTTGCGCGGGGGCACGGGCAAGCTGCTCCAGGTAGAACGGATTGCCGCCTGACTCTTCGTAGAGCGCTTCGGTCAGCGGGTCGGTGGGCTCGTGGCCGAGCATCGCGGCGGCCTCTTCGCCGGTGAGCGGCTCGAGCTCGATGCGCGTCAGCTCGCCGCCTCGCAGCGCCCGGTCCAAGGCGCCCGCCAGGCGCGGCGGACCCTGGCTGGGGCGCGCGCCAAGGACGATCAGCACGGCCGCATTGGGGGGCCGATGCAGCAAGCTTGCAAGCAGGTCGACCGACGCGGGATCTGCCCAGTGAAAGTCGTCGAGGATGAGCACCATCGGCTTGGTCGCCGCCAACCGTTCGAGCAGCTCACGCACAGCACGATTGGTCCGATAGCGCTCGTCCTGCAGCCCGACCGATCCCCCGCGGCCGAGGTCGGTGAGCGACGGGAAGACGTGCGCGAGCTCGGTTCGGACTTCCTCGTCGAGGTTGGCGAGTCTTCGCGGCTCGACGCTCTCGACGTATTCGTCCAGCGCATCGACGAAGACCCAGAAGGCAAGATCACGTTCGAGGTCGGCACCCGACCCGCGCAGAACGATGTGCCCCCGGGCGTCAGCGCGAGCGGCCAACTCGCCGAGCAGTCGGGTCTTTCCCATCCCGGCCGCTCCGAGGATCTCAATCGCGCCTGCGCCACCACCGTCCAGCTGGTCGAGGGCGTCGTCCAGTTGTTGAAGTTCGGGACTGCGCCCTACGAAGTGGTTGGCGAGCACAGCGATCGATGGCCTCGCCGCGACTATACGCGCGCGGGCGCGGCTGAGCCGGAGAGATCTTCGCGGGTCTCAGGGCCCCTGATCAGGGTGGCACCCTGATGTCGCGCACCGGCTTCGGCGGCAGGCTCGCTCCCATGAGCATCTTCGATCGCCTTCTCATCTCTACGGCACTCGTCGCCGGGCTGTGGTGGGCGCTGTCGCGCCTGCGCCGTCCGGATGACCTTCAGCGTCTGTCGTTGGCCGCCCTCGTGCTTGCCGCGAGCACCATCGTGTTCGATGGGCCGCACTGGCAGATGGTCCCGTGGCAGCTGCTGGGAGTCGCGGTCGCCGCCGCGGCCGCGCTGCGGCACTGGCGGCCCGGACGCTCCCGTCGCTGGCAGCGCGTCATCGGACGTGGTGCTTTCGGGCTGGTTTCCGTCCTTGGCAGCCTTGCGCTGCTGACGGCACTCGTTCCGTCGCTGCCCGAGCCGTCGGGACCGCACCCCGTCGGTAGCGAGATCTTCCGCTGGACCGACAAGGCGCGGCCCGAGACGCTGACCGCTGATCCCTCAGATCACCGTCAGGTCATCGCACAGGCCTGGTATCCGACCGACACGACGAAGGGCCGCGCGGTGCCGTACTTCGAGGCCCAGCACAGACTGCCGAGCTCGATCGTCGGGTTGCCGTCGTTCATGTTCGCCTCCTTCGGCGCGGTCACCACGCATGCGACCTTCGGTCCACCGATCAGCGCTGCCCAGCACGCATGGCCGGTGCTGGTGTTCTCGCCCGGCTTGTCCGTCCCGCGCGAGCTCTACACGGCCCTGTGCGCCGATCTCGCCAGTCGCGGCTACGTGGTCATCGCCCTGAGCACGCCGTACGAGTCGGCGCCCACCGTGCTCGCCCACGGGCTGGTGGTCGGCCAGACGACGCACCCCGACGTCATGGGTCCCCCACCGCATCCCGCGCTCGAGCGGCTGATCGACATCCGCAGCGCCGACACGAGCTTCGTCCTCGACCAGCTCTCTGCGCTCGCGCGGACCGAGCCGGGCTCACCGATCGCCGGCCACCTCGACATGTCGCACGTCGGCATCGTCGGCCATTCGCTCGGCGGCGCGACCGCGGTACAGGCCCTGTCCTCGGACCCACGATTCAGGGTCGGCGTCAACCTCGACGGCAAGCTCTTCGGCACCGAGCCCGACGCCCGGCTCAAGCAGCCACTGCTGTGGATCCAGTCCGGTGGTGTCCAGACCGACGAGTACACCCGCGGGCGAGACCGCCTGCTGGGGCGTCTGCGGGACGGTGGACGGCTCGTGACCATTCGCGGCGCCGTTCACATGGGGTTCAGCGACAGCCCGTCCTACTGGACAGCGGCGGGTCGCAACCTGATCGGAAGCACTGCCGGGGCCGGCTCGATCTCAGCCGCCGACATGACCTCGATGACCGGCGACACGATCTCGGCATTCGTGGGACCCGCCCTCGGCGAAGGGGCGAATCGCACCATCGACCAGGTGCTCGTCCAGCACGCAGCCATCCGCGCGGAGCGACGCATCGCTCCGAAGGGGGCGTGATGAGCGACATGATCACCGACGTGCAGGCACGGCACACGGAACCACGCGAACAGGTGCCTGACCAGTTCTGGCTGCACCGTCGCGGCGCGATCGCGGCCGTCGCCTGGAACACCGAGCGCATGCTCGACAGACGCTGGTGCGACCGCAACGTGCGCGTTCGGCCGTCGCTGACACTTGGGCGCACGAACGCCTGACGATGCCGCGCTACCTCCTGCATCACGAACATCGGCCCGGGGAGTGTGGGGCGGCCTTCGCCTCGTTCAACGGCCACGACAGCCGGCTGCGCCATCGGTCCGCGATCTCCTCCTGCATCTTCGGCGGCCACGCCATCTGGTGGGACGTGGAGGCGATATCTGAGGCGGCCGCGTTGCAGCTGCTGCCCTACTACGTCGCCCAGCGAACGACCGTCACCGCGATCGCTCGCCTGCAGATCCCCTGACCCTGGCCGGATTCAGGGTGCCGGGCGCAATCTCAGGGTGGTGCCCTGATGTCGCGGCGCTCGGCGACCAGCAGGCTGCGAGGCATGCAGAACCTCACCCCAACCAGTGGTGCTGACGCACCCGACAGGAGCCCCGTTGCCATGACGACGAACCTCCACGCGGCCGGTGCCGCACACCGCCCCGCAGGCCGATCCGGCCTCAAGCAGCTGCTGCTGGTGCTGTGCCTCGCGCAGCTGATGGTCATCCTGGACATCACCGCAGTCAACGTCGCCCTGCCCGACATGGCCAGGGGCCTTGGCATCACAGGCGGCGACCTCGGCTGGACCATCACCAGCTACTCACTCATCTTCGGCAGCCTGCTGCTGCTGGGCGGCCGCGCCGCTGACCTGCTCGGGCGCCGCCGCATGTTCCTCGCTGGACTCGCCGTCTTCGTCCTTGCCTCCGTCGCCGCGGCCACCGCAGGAGGCGCGACCACCTTCTTCGCAGCGCGCGCGGCTCAGGGCCTGGGCGCAGCAATGCTGTCCCCGGCCGCCCTGTCGATCCTCATGAACACCTTCAAGGACGGCCACCAGCGGGCACACGCACTCGCCGCGTGGGGCGCCGTCGGCGGCGCGGGTGCAGCTATAGGAGTCCTGCTCGGCGGCGCGCTGACCGAGCTGATCGGCTGGCAGGCGATCTTCCTCATCAACGTGCCGATCGGCCTGGCCGTGGCCGTCGCCGCTCGCAGCCTCATCCCCGCAGATGAACTCCATCCGCGCTTGAGCGGACTTGACCTTCCCGGCGCCGCACTGGCGACGGTGAGCCTCGGCGCAGTGGTGTTCGCACTCTCCCAGGCAGCCGATGTCGGCTGGTCGTCGATGCAGACCCTCACCGTCGGCGGCGCGGGACTCGCCGGGCTGCTGTGCTTCGTGGCGGTCGAGCTGCGGACAAGGCATCCGCTGCTTCGCATCGAACGCCTGGCCGACCGCGGCGTCGGCGGCGGGTTCGCGATGATGCTTGCCGCCGCGGCCGCACTGTTCGGCACCTTCCTGCTCACGTCGCTGTACCTGCAGAACGTGCTGGGCACCGGGCCGCTGGAGACCGGGCTCGCGTTCCTGCCGCTTGCCGTCGCGCTCGCCGTCGGAGTACACGCCGGAAGCCACGTGCTGGGCCACGCGGGTGTCCGGGTGCCGATGGCCACCGGCTTCGCTCTCTCAGCTCTGGGACTGCTGATGCTGTCCGGAGCCGACGTGCATGGCAGCTACTTCAGCGACGTCCTCCCGGGCATGCTCGTCGCAGGCCTCGGGCTCGGCATGGTGCTCGTCTGCGTCTCGGTCTCCGTCATGACCGGCGCAAAGGACGAAGAGACCGGGATGCTCTCCGGGCTGAACACAACCGGGCATGAGATCGGCGGCTCGATCGGCATCGCCGTGCTGGCCACGATCGCAGCGGGCTCCGGTGTCGGAGACGCACCCGCCGCGCTCGCCCAAGGCATCGGCGACGCCTTCCTGGCCGCTTCAGGCATTGCCGCCATCGCCAGCATCATCGCCCTGATCGTCCTGCCAGCAGCAGCGACGTTCCTGCCCAAGTTGCGGCTCGCCCCGCGCGTCGCCGTTCACTAGGAGCACCATGACCACTCA
>Ga0208851_1000455_pt1 | contig 17825 bp, 23 predicted proteins | sample NGESurshal092012_FD_184481 | JGI IMG/M metagenome (GOLD analysis project Ga0208851, IMG submission 184481) | Arctic peat soil microbial communities from Barrow, Alaska - NGEE Surface sample 415-2 shallow-092012 (SPAdes) | ecosystem: Environmental > Terrestrial > Soil > Wetlands > Peat ... | reverse complement strand
CCCCGGACCCGTTGCGCGGCGCGGGCGCCGGCACCGTTGCGCGGCGCGGGCGCCGCACACACCCGGGGGCCCCGCACACACCCCGGGCCGCCGTGCAACCCGGGCCGCCGTGCAACCCGGGCTACCCGCAGAAGGGTTGCCCCGCCTCGGGGGAACGACGCTAGATGCGCGGCCGCATGGCGGCGACCAGCGGACATTCGAAGGGATCGCCCGCCCGCAGACCGACCTCATTCAGGTACCGCACCGCGATGCCGTACGAGCGGCGCAGGGTGGTCTCGGTGTAGGTCACCGAGTTGTCGATGCAGAACGGCTTGATGATCCGCTGCGCGCGGCGCAGGTTGGGCCGGGGCATGCTCGGGAACAGGTGATGCTCGATCTGGTAGTTCAGGCCGCCCATCGCGAACGTGGTCAGCCGGTTGCTGATGATGTTGCGGGACATCAGCACCTGGCGCCGCAGGAAGTCGACCCGGGCGTCGGCCGGCAAAATCGGCATGCCCTTGTGGTTGGGCGCGAACGTGCAACCCAGGTAGATGCCGACGACAGCCAACTGCAGGCCGAGGAACGCGGCGGCCTTGCCGGGGTCGAGAACGAAGAACAGCAGGGCCAGGTAGCTACCCCACCGGACGATCAGCAGGGACATCTCCATCGGCTGCCACTTGCCCGAGCGGCGGCCGAAGCTGGTGATGAACGACTGCGCGTGCAGGTTGATCCCCTCGAAGGTCAGCAGCGGGAAGAAGAACCAGCCCTGCCGTTCACGGAAGAAAGTCGCGACCCGCGACCGGTTGGGCACCAGGTCGGTGTGGTAGAAGTGCAGCACCGACGGCTCGATGTCCGGGTCCTTGGAGATCTGGTTCGGCGCTTGGTGGTGCTTGTTGTGCTTGCTGTTCCACCAGGTGAGACTCATCCCGCTGAACAGCGTGCCGAGGACCAGGCCGGCGCGGTGATTGGCCTTGCCGGAGACGAAGATCTGCCGATGCGCGGCGTCATGGCCGAGGAATCCGAAATGGGCGAACACCACCCCGAGCACGCCCGCCAGGATCAGCTGCAGCCAGCTGTTGCCCAGCAGGATCACCCCGGCGATCAGCCCACCGGTCGCGAGGATCATCAATCCGGCCTTGACCGCGTAGTAGCCGTACCGGCGCTTCATCAGGCCGGCTTCCTGCACCGACCGCAGCAGCTGCGAATACTCGGTGGGCGGTCTGGGCGCGCGGCTCTGGCGGGTTGCGGAGATTGCGGTGCTCATCAATGGCCTCACGTGCTGGTGGGTGGGCAATACCCGGCGTCGGGGGAAGAGTGAGGCCTGGCATCAGTGACAGAGTGGACATCCGCGCGCGAACCCTTGGGCGGGCGTCACGAAGGGGCGGTAGAGCGCTCGAGCGGCGTCACGACCAATAGGCGGCGACACCGTTCCCCTGACGGCTGTTGTGTCCAGCCCGTCCAGGCAACCTGGTTGCGCGGGGACTGTCAAGGGCGGCGCCCGCGTTCGCAAGCAACTCCCGTGCGCGGATCGGCACCGGATGGATCGCCGCTGCCCGCAAGTTCGCCGCCGATTCCTGAAAGATCTTGGGATGCTCGATATCTCGGAATCTCCGGGCTCGGCTTCAGTGTCAGCTTACCCGCAGCGGGCCGGTTCGGCGCTTGGTGCGGTGCGGGCCGCGTCCGGAATGGGCAGATCCGCGAGCCCGATGTCCTCTCCGCACGGGTCCTTCGGCCCTGTCCGATCCGGTCCCGGCTACGGCAGGGTCGGAGACCAGGAGACCAGCGTTGGTCCCCAGGGGGCCTACGCGCTGTCGTGCCGTGGCCGGAAAGGAAACACCGTGACGACATCATTGCCGCTGGATCATTCGGGACTGGGCGTCCTGCCGCGAGAAGAGTGCCTGCGCCGGCTCGGATCCGCCCGGGTGGGCCGCGTCGCCTTCGTCAGTCAGGGCGACCCAGTCATCCTGCCGGTGAACCACGGCATGGACGGCGAGTCGGTGATCTTCCGGACAGCGAGCGGTTCCAAGCTGCTGGCCTCCGACAGCGAGCTGCCGGTCGCCTTCGAGGTCGACGGGTATGACGTCGACCGGCGGGCGGGCTGGAGCGTGATGGTCCGCGGGGTGGCCACCACTGTCGAGGATCAAGAGGAGATCAAGCGGCTGAACCTGATCGGCGTGTGGCCGTGGGCCGATCTGGTCGAACGCAATCACTGGGTGCGGATCCGCACGTTCTCGGTGACTGGAAGGCAGACGGTGCATCCCGTGCGCTAGGGCTTCCCGCGGTCGATCGGGTGCTGTGCGATCATCGCGCGGCACCCGTTTGCGTTCAGTTCGAAGACCTGCGGTGCACCGTCGACCGGGATCACCGACACGGCGATGGTGTCCGGGTAGACCTCGACCAGGTTGAACGACCCGCTCGCCGAGGTCCGGTCGTGGCCGGCCGGGGCCAACGGGTCGGTCCGGATCGCCGTGGACCCGGCGACCGCCACCGGGACGCTGCCGAGCATCGCGGTCCGAGCAATGTGCTGGTGTCCCGCCAGGATCAGCCGGACGTCCGAGCCGTCGACGGCAGCGGCCAGGGCCAGCCTTGAGTCCTTCTCCAGCGCAAAGTAACTCAGCAGCGGCGACGGCGGCGGCACCGGCGCGTGGTGCAGGGTGACGATCGTGCCGGACGGGCTGGCCGCACCCAGTTCCGAGCGCAGCGCAGCGAGGTGCTCCGGCGCCAGCCGGCCGTGCCCGGCCCCGGGGATCGTCGAGTCCAGCACGATGATCCGTAGCCCGTTGACCACGTGCACCTGCAGGATCGGGTCCGCCGTGTCGTCGCGGCCGAGCAGCTGGCGGTGGAATTCGGTGCGCACGTCATGGTTGCCGGTGGCGAAGACCGCGACAGGTCCGTGACCGTTCGGCGCGAGGGATCCGGCGGCCGCGGCCAGCATCCGGTAGGCGTCCGGGTCGCCGGTGTCGGTGAGATCGCCGGAGAAGACGACCGCGTCCAGCCGCCGCCCGTCGTCGACCACGGCGGCGCGGAGCACGGCGACCGCCCGGTCGAGGGCGGCGGCGGAGTCCAGGATGCCGTTGTACCGGACGCCGGCGGCGGTGAGATGGGTATCGGACAGGTGCGCGATGACGTGCGTCGGCCGGTCGGGCGCGGTGCCGTCCGGGGTGAGCCAGTCGTCGAACCGGGCGTCGGTCATCGGGGCGCTCCCGGTGCGTCGATCGGCGTGGGCGCGGGTGAGTGCGCCGGCGCGGGTGTCGGTGTGGCCGCAGGTGACGCCAGCCAGCGGCGGATCGGGTCCAGCAGGTCGGCCGGCTCGCCGCCGTCGGCGCGGAAAGTCGGGGTGCCCGTGCCCCGTCCGTACCGGTCCAGCAGCGCCGTCGCACACCCGGCGTCGGCGGCGACGGCCAGCTCACCGGTCCACCGCGCGCCGACGACCAGCAGCCGCTGCGCTGCGCCGACCCGGTCCACCAGAGAGCCGATCGCCGTCTTGATCGGCGCGGCGATCAGCTGATCGATCGATGCCCTGACGTCGAGTGACTCCAGCACGGCCGCCGCGGCCGGGTCGGCAGGCTCGGCCAGCACCACGACGAAGGCGTGTCCGGCGAGCAGGTCCAGTAGCTGGTCGAGGCCGACTGCCGGTTCCACCGCCCAGGCGCTCGCAGCCAGGTCCAGCCGGGACGCCACTCGCGCCGCCGACAGTTGCTCCTGGGTGAGACCCGCTGCGCGGCCAAGGATGTCGACCGCGTGATAGCCGTCCTCGGCGCCGCGGAGGTCGACGTCGGCCCCGATCAGCTCTGGCTTGTTTTCGAGGAACCCGCGCATGCCCGCGATCAGCGGGCGGACCCGGTGCGCCGGGAGCAGCTCGGTCAGGTGCCGGGCGTAGGACTGCACCGGCAGGTCGCTGGCGTGCACGACGCCGTCCAGGCGCAGGAGCACCCCGAGGGGTCGCGGCATCGGCACGCGGGCGAGCCTATCCGTGGCCCGGCAGCGGGTTCGGCGGGCACGTTGTACGGTCCTTCGCGTGCGAGCCATCGTCTACACCCAGCATGGTGATCCCGACGTCCTGACGCTGGTTGACCGGCCGGTCCCGGAACCCGGACCCGGTGAGGTCCGGGTGCGGGTGCACCGGTCCGGCGTCAACCCGACCGACTGGAAGTCCCGGCGCGGCACCGGGTCCGGCGCGGTCGCACCGCCGCAGGTGCCCGGCCAGGACGGCGCGGGGGTCGTCGATGAGGTCGGCGAGGGCGTCGACGTCGCGCTCACCGGCCGCCGGGTGTGGATCTGGGAGGCGGCCTTCCAGCGTGCCGACGGCACCGCCCAGGAGTTGACGGTGGTGCCGGCCAGTCATGTCGTCCCGCTCCCCGACGGCGCGTCGTTCGACCTCGGGGCGGCGTTGGGCATCCCGTTCCTGACTGCGCACCGCAGCCTGACCGTCACCGAGGACGGCCCCATCCGGCTAGGCCCCGGCACCATGCAGGACCGGGTGGTGCTGGTCGCCGGCGGCGCCGGCGCCGTGGGCAACGCCGCCATCCAGCTGGCCAGGTGGAGCGATGCCACCGTGATCAGCACGGTCAGCAGCCCGGCGAAGGCGCAGTCCGCCGTCGCGGCCGGTGCGGATCACGTCGTCAACTACCGCCAGCAGGACGTCGTCGCGGAGGTCCGCAAGCTGGCCCCGCACGGCGTCAACACCATCGTCGAGGTGTCGGCCGCCAGGAACGCGGGGCTCGACGCGCACCTCGTCGCCCCGTACGGGTCGGTCGCCGTCTACGCCGACGACGGCGGCGCAGAGTTGACGCTGCCGATCAGGCTGCTGATGGTGCCGAACGCCCGCTGGCAGTTCGTGCTGGTCTACACCGCACCCGCCGACGCCAAGGCGCGGGCTGTCGACGACGTCGCCGCCGCGGTGCGGGCCGGTGCCGTCGCCGTGGGCGAGGCCGCCGGGATGCCGCTGCACCATTTCCCGCTGGCCGATGCCGCCGCCGCACACGCGGCCGTCGAGGCGTCGGTGGTCGGCAAGGTGCTGATCGACGTCCTGCTCTGAGGCCACCGGGCCAGGAACCCACTGGGTACCGTCGGCTCCATGCGCGCTCACACCGTCATCCCGGTCACCACCCGACGGTGGATCGCCGCCGGCGCCGGGCTCGGCGCCGCGCTGGCCATCGTGGCCTCGTTCCTGCCATGGATCAGCACCGACACCGAGGACGGTGGCAGCACATCGATCACCGGTTGGGGTGGCATCACCGGTAGCAGCGGAATCGCCGGGACCAACCTGAACGACGTGCTGGACGGGGCGGGCACCTACCGGCCGGGCCTGCTGGGGACGATCTTCGGGGTGATCGCGCTGATCGCCGCAATAGCGCTGGCCAGCGTGGCCAAAGGTGAACGCCCACACCGGATCACGGCCGCCGTACTGGCGCTCAGCGGGCTGGTCTGCGCCGGCTGGGGGATGTACCGCGGCGTCGATCCCGGAGATGCCAACGTGTTCAACCTGGGGGAGACGACGGCCGGCCTCGGCCCGTGGTTGACCGCGCCGGCCGGGGTGATGATGATCGTCGCCGCAGTGCTGGTCTTGGTCGGGATGATCGATCCACGGCCGCTGCCCGTCGAACGGCGGGGGATTCAACCGCGCTGAATTGCGGCATTCCGAGGCACCCGGTCGGCCCGCTCTGGCGTCGGCGGTGATCGTGGTTGCCGGCTACAGCCGGGTGTCGAAGGAGTCGCAGAAGACGTTGTCGTTGAAGGTGCCCTGGAATTTCGACCGGCCGATGATCTCGATGGTGGCGTGGATCGCCTCCGGGGTGTCGGCGTGCGCGTTGATGGCGGTCTTCACCCTTGGCACGTCGATCAGGTGGTTGGGCTGGGTAGGGACACGAACACGGTGGGAACCTCGTACAGCCGGATACGGGGGTGGGTGTGGGGGGTGATGGGCAGGTTGTGCTGGGTGTCCTCGAGCAGGGTGACCGTAGCCCGGCCAGGCCGGCGCCGATGTCGCGGCGTCAACGTCATGGTCGAGGACCCGAAGAGGATGAACGGCCGGAAATTGCCCCAGTGGGTCCTGGTGCGGTCGACCATCCCGCCGGCGAAGAGGTCGGCGAATGCGTCCCAGAGCCGGACGATGAGCGCATGCCAGTGGGATCCGCACCGTTGACATCAGGCCCGGCCGAGCAGGTCCCACTTGTTCCCCGCGATGTCCCGGAAGACGGCCACCCGGCCGTAGGGCCCCGACCGGACCGGCCCGAGGAACTCCACCCCGGCCGCCGTCATCCGCCGGTGCGCGGCGTCAAAGTCGTCCACCCGCAGGAAGAACCCCACCCGGCCCGCCGCCTGCTGCCCGACGACGGCGGCCTGCGTCCGGTCGTCGGCCCGGGCAAGTAGCAGCCCAGCGCTTGGCCCGACCGTCGTTGGTCAGCGCCGAGGAATCCTCGATCAGCTCGAAACCGAGGACTTCGACGAAGAAATGGATCGCCGGGTCGTACTCGGCGACGACGATGGCCACCAGGTCGATGTTCATCCGGCAACCCTGTTCATCCCGCAACTCTCGGTCGCGGCACCGGGATCAGGGCGCTGAGCACGGCGCCGATCTGCACCCCGACGGCGATGGCGACCACGGTGGCGACCACTCCGGCCAGCAGCACGTCGGCGGTGGGCGCCGCGTCACCGGCCGCGTACCGGCTGATCGCGACCAGCCCCAACGATCCGGGGACGAGCAACCAGAAAGCCGGGCGGAAGGTCACCGCGGCCGGCCAGCCCGGGCGCAGCACCTCCAGCAGGCGCAGGGCGGGCAGCATCACCGCCGCGGCGATCCCGCTGGCCACCGGACCGGCGGCCACCGTCTGCGCCAGCGCCACCACGCCGTAGGTGGCGAGCAGCACGACGACGAGCACGGCGGTCAGCGACCACGACGCGTCGAAGAACAGCCCGACCCCGACGGCCAGCACCAGCACGGCCGGCCAGCTCACCCAGCCGGCCAGCTGCGCGGTGGGTGGGTCGGTGGTGGACCCTGTCCGGTCGCCGGTCAGCGCGGCGCCGGCGGCGATGCCCACCGCAAGCGTCGCCCAGAGGATCAGGCCGGAGACGAACCGGCCACCGCCGGAGACCACGTCACCCGCGGCCAGTTCGACCACCCCGGTGGTGATGGTGGCGCCCGGGATGAGCACCACCAGCGGCGCGCAGACCACGAACAGGGTGACCGCCCCCAGCCCAAGGTCCGCGGCCAGCCAGTACACCACCGCCGACACGGCGAACGCGGCGGCGAACGGCAGCACCGTCATCAGACCGGCGATCCGGCCGCCATACACCAGCACCGCACCGACTACCAGCGCAAGGACGAAGTCGAGCGCGACCGCCCACCAGGTCGTCCGGAACACCACCGCGATGCCCGCGGACATCAACCCGCTGCCCAGGACGGCGATGGGTCGCGTCAGCCGGGGCGTCCGAGCCCGTACAGCGGCCAATCTCTGCCGGATCGGGCCCAGCCCGTCCGGCCCGACCTCGGCGGCTCTGGCGATCTCGGCCACCTCTGCCACTTGATCGAAGGTGAGCTGAGCGCCCGAGGAGTTCATCAGCCTGGTGCGGCCGGACCGCGGGTCGTCGACCAGGATGGCGCTGGGCAGGACGCCGATGGTCAGGTCGCCCCTGCCGTGCGCGGTGCCGATGGCGCACAGGGCCTGCTGCACGTCGGTGACGGCGTAGCCCGCGTCGAGCAGGCCGGCACCCAGATCGCCCAGGGTGAGGGAGATCTCGTTCCCGGCAGCCGGGCCGTGGTCGGCGTCGATGGCCGGATCGGAGGGCGGACCCGCGGGGGACCGACCGATGCTGGCCATCAGCGCGGGTCCAACTGCCCGTCGGTGAGCAGGCCGGCTATCTCCTGGAGAACCGCCTCGTCCGCGGCGTAGATGCCCTCCGGGCGCGGCCAGTGCACCAGGACGTCGGTAAAGCCCAGCGCGGCCGCCCGGCCGGCGGCGTCGCTGAACGTGCCGATGCTGCTCACCGAGAGCACCGGCGCCGAATCCAGGTTGAGGTACCGGTCCATCGTCGCCGGGTCCCGGTCGGCCTGCCGTACGGTCGCCTCGAACCGATCCACCAGGGCGGCGACGGCGGCCCACCACTGCTCGGTGCCGGCGTCGGTGGACTCCGGCCCGGTGGTCGCCCAGCCGTCGGCGCCGGCCGCCACGCGCATGGTCCTGGGGCCGTTGGCGGCCACGATCAGCGGGATCCGGGAGCGGCTGCCGGCGGGGATCATCCGGGCCCGGTCGGCCTGGAAATACTCGCCGTGCCAGGTGGTGTCGCTCTGCCGCAGCAGCAGGTCGGTCAGCGTCACGAATTCGCCCAGCCGGGCGACCCGCTCCCCGGGGCTGAGTGTCTGTTGGCCGAGAACCGTTGCGTCCCATCCAGTTCCGCCGGCTCCGATGCCCGCGATGACCCGACCACCGGAGATGTCGTCCAGCGTCAGCAGATCCTTGGCCAGGGTGACCGGGTGCCGGAAGTTCGGCGATGTCACCCAGGTGCCCAGCCGGATCCGGTTGGTGACGGCGGCGGCGGCGGCCAACGTCGGGATGGTGCCGAACCAGTCCTGCTCGGCCAGGTCCCGCCAGGCCAGGTGGTCGTAGGTCCAGCCATGGGCAAAACCGCTGTCCTCCAGTGACTTCCACCGAGCACTTGCCTCGGGCCAGCTGAACTGGGGCAGGATGACGACGCCGACTCGCATCGCCGAAGGTTAGCCCACGGGGGCGGCAGCGACGACGTGCGCGGCCTCCAGCAGCATCCAGCCCGACAGTTGGACCGACAGGTCCCGCTCGTCGTCGGCCGACCCCTTCGACGGTCGGACCGCAGGCCGGGACCAGTCCGGCCCGAAGATGGGCAGCCCGTCCTCGGCCCCGTCGATCCGGTCGATCGCGGCGTTCGACCAGGCTGCCTGCGCCGAGCGGAGCACCAGCGTCCGCGCGGTCGCCCGGCTCCGCTCGTCCGCCGCGCCGCTGCCCGGTAGCACCATCGCGACCAGGGCCAGGTAACGGGCGAGGATCCCGGCGAACAGTCCGGAATCGCCGCCGCGGTGACCGGTCAGCACGCCACCGGCGGCCAATCCGGCCTCGATTGCCCCGACCAGCCGATGGATCCGCCCGGGTGACTGTGGATGGGCGGCCGGGAGGCGCTGCGCCAGTTCGAGTTCGGCGCCCAGCACCACACCCTGGCAGTAGCTGTAGACGGTCGTCTCGACCTGCGGGCGGCCGTCGCCACCCGGCCGCACACCGTCCCAGATCAACCCGGTCGCCGGGTCCCGGAGCCAGTTGTCGATCCAGTCCACCGTGGCCGCGGCCCGGTCCAGGTGGCCGGTGCGGGCCAGCAGGATGGCCGCCGGACCGTTGGCCGGGGTGTTCTTGAAGACGTCGCCGCGGCGCCACGGGATGCCGCCACCCTGGGCATCGGACCAGGCGGCCAGGAGGTTCGCGGTCAGCTTGTCGACGGCCGACGTCCGGTCGGCGGCCCCGGCCTGCCGGGCCCGCTGCAGCGCGAGGGCGAGCCAGGCCATGTCGTCGTAGTAGGCGTTCGTCCACCGCCCGCCGTTGACGATGCGGATGCTGCGGCTCACCGAGGTGATCCGGCGCCGCCGGTCGGGGTCCGGGTCGCGGAGCTCGGCGTCGACCAGGCAATCCAGCAGGTGCGCCTGCCACCAGTAGTTCCAACCCGCGAACAGCCGGTGCGCCCGGGTGGGCGGGTGGCTGTTGACGCCGAGCAGGGTGCCGGGCACGCCCCAGATCCGCCGGGCGTGCCGGCCCATCACGGCGCGTTCGGCGGCCGCGGCGCGTTCGGCGGCCGCGGCGCGGGCGGTACACACGTCAGCCGTCGTAGAGCTGGGAACGGTCGAAACCGTCCCGGGAGCGACGCCGCCGCTCCCGCCCCGCGGGGACCGCGGGGGCAGGAGGTGCAGTGGGCGGTGGGCCGGGCTGCTTGGCGGACATCGCGGTCCGGGCGGGATCAGTGGCTCCCGCCGGGCCTGCACCCGCCGGGCCTGCACCCGCCGGGCCCGCACCCGCCGGGCCCGCACCCGCCGGGTACGCACCCGCCGGCGCCGGCTGTTCCCGGTCGTCCGGCGGCCGCGGGTCGACGACCTCCCGGTAGATGAACACCCCGATCCCGATCAGCGCGATCGCGCCGAACGCCGCCCACTGCAGCGCGTAGGACAGGAACGGGCCGGAATCGGTCTGTGGGAGTTCGATCGGGGTCAGCACGCCGGGGCTGCCGTCGGTCAGCTGGATGTAGCCCTGTACGAACGTCTCGGACGGTCGCGGGCCGCCGATCGCCGCGACGTTGATCGCGTAGGCCTCGATGTGATCACCGACGGCGAGCGGCTGCCGGTTCGACGGGTCGACCTGCTCGTCCTGCACCCGGCCGCTGATGGTCACCCGGCCGGTTGGCAGGGCGGCGATCGGGACGTCGCGGTGCACGTCGCCGAACGAGACATACCCGCGGTCGACCAGCAGGCTCCGGCCGCTGTCCAGCAGGAACGGGACGATCACCTCGGACACCGGGTTGCCGTTGGCGTCCTGCCGCAACCGGACCTGCACCTGCCGGCTCGGATCGAATTGGCCGGTTGCGGTGACCACCCGCCAGGAGTTCTCGGCGGGCGGCTGCGCCGCGGTGGACATCAGGTCGGCGACCGGGGCGGCCGGCGCCCTGATCGCCGCATCGACGGCCGTGTTCTGGGCGGTGCGCTCGTCGTTCCGGCCGAACTGCCAGGGCGACAGGATGAAGAAGCAAGCGGCCGCGAAGGCCAGCGCGGCCAGGATCGCCGCGATCCAGCCGGGGCCGGCCAGGAAGGCCCAGCGGCGCCGGGGCCGGCGGCCGTCGACGGGTCGCTGCTGCTCGCGGGTGCTGGTCATCGGCTGCCGCCCACGCGTCGTCCCCGTGCGTCGTCGGCACCGTCCAGCCGGTCGCGGATGGCCCGCACGATGCCGGGCATCGAGGCGACCGTCATGGCCAGCACCTCGTCGAAGCCGGAATCCGGGCCGTAGTACGGGTCTGGGACCTCGTCGCCGCCCGCGGCCGGGTCGAAAGTGCGCAGCAGCACGACCTTCTCGGGCTCGCCGGTGATGTCCCGCAGCTCGCGGAGGTGTCCCCGGTCCGCGGCCAGCACCAGGTCGATGCCGTCCAGCTCGGTCGGCGTGATCATGTGTGCGACGTGCTCGGACGGCGGGAACCCGGCCGCCCGCAGCGCCCTGACCGCGCGCGGGTTGGCGCCCTGCCCGATGTGCCAGTCGCCGGTGCCCGCACTGGACACCCTGACCCGGGCCGCCAGGCCCGCGTCCGCGATGGCGGCGCGCAGCACCTGCTCACCGATGGGCGAGCGGCAGATGTTGCCGGAACACACCACGCAGACATGGAACCTGGTGTCCACGTCCGGCCGGTGGGCGGCACGGGGCTGGGTCGCACGGGGCTGGGTCGCACCGGGCTGGGTCGCATGGGGCCGGGGTCCATCGGGCTGGGTCGCATAGGGCTGGGGGGCGGAGCTCACCGCGCCATTGTCCCCCGGGCTGACAGACTGGGGCGCCGCTGGCTCGTCAAGCCGCCGGGTAGTGGCGATGCGGATGTTGCGCAACGCCGACGTGGCGATGGGAGTGCGCGTGGTCCGAGTGCAGGACGTCATCGATGCGGTACTGGGCGCCTACCCGGCGTCGCTGGCCGAGGAGTGGGACACGGGCATCGGGCTGACCTGCGGTGATCCGGACGGCGTCGTCTACGGGGTCCTGCTGGCCGTCGACGCGGCCGAGGCCACCGTCGACGAGGCGGTCCGGATCGACGCCGACCTGCTGCTGACCCACCATCCGCTGCTGTTCCGGCCGGTGCAGTCGGTGGCCGAACACACCGCGAAGGGCGCCCTGATCAGCAGGTTGATCCTGGCCGGAGTGGCGCATTTTGCGGCCCACACCAACGCCGACGCCGGCATCGGCGGGGTGAACGACGCACTGGCCGCGGCCCTGGGGCTCTCCGAGCTGCGACCGCTGGTGCCCAGCGCGGCAGGCGCGGCCACCGGCAGCGGCCGGGTCGGCCGGTTGCCCGCGCCGATGCGGCTGCGGGACTTCACCGCGCACGTCGCCGCCAGGTTGCCGGCGACGGTCAGCGGCGTGCGGGCGGCTGGTGCGGCCGATCGGCCGGTGTCCACCGTCGCGGTGTGCGGCGGGGCCGGCGATTCCTTGCTGCCGGCCGCCGCGGCGGCCGGTGCCGACGTCTTCGTGACCTCGGATCTTCGGCACCATGTGGTCGCCGAATTCGTCGCCGACCCGGCCCGCCCGGCCGTTGTCGACGTCGCGCACTGGGCGGGGGAGTGGCCGTGGCTGGCCGCCGCAGCGGCGGTGCTGGAATCGACCTTCCCGGACCTGCCGGTGACGGTCTCCGGTACTCGCACCGATCCCTGGACCGTACACGCATCGTCACGTCCCGCTGACGGCTGACTCCGAGGGACCGGCGGCGCTGCCGCGGACCGGCGGTGCGCTGCCGCGGACCGGTCCGGTAGCGTCGCCGGGGCGGGCGGCCCTGGTGGCCCCCCTGGCCGGTGACCGTCCGCCGGTCCCGTGCTGACCCGCCCCCGACAGGATGGTGGTCCGTGCCCCCGAAAGCCGATCCGTTCGTGCAGCGCCGGTTGCTCGACGTCGCCCGCATCGACCAGGCGACATCGGCCGCCCGGCATCGCCGCACATCGCTGCCCGAGCTCGCGGTCATCGCCACCGGCACGGTCCGGATCGACGAGTTGCGCAACGCCCGCGTGCTGGCGCAGACCGAGATCGGTGACCTGGACCGGGCCGTCCGCAAGCTGGACAACGAGATCGACGCCGTCCGGGCCAGGGCGAAGCGGGACTCCGACCGGTTGGCTGCCGGCGTCGCACCGGCCAAGGACCTGGAGAACATGCAGCACGAGATCGTCTCGCTGGCCCGCCGGCAGTCCACGCTGGAAGACGAGGCGCTGGAGCTGATGGAGCGCCGGGAGGTCGCCGACGCTGCGCTCGCCGGCACCGAAGCCGACCTGGCAGCGGCCAGGACCGCAGTGGCGGCGGCGCAGCAGCGTCGGGACGACGCGTTCGGCGACATCGATGACGAATTGCAGCGGATCGGTGCCGAACGGGCCGCCCTGGTGGACGGGATGCCCGCCGACCTGATCGCGCTGTACGAGCAGATCCGGTCCCGCGGCCGGGTGGCCGCCGCCACCCTCAACGGGTCCCGCTGCGAGGCGTGCCGGATGGACCTGGACCGCAGCGCGCTCGGCGCGATCTGGGCCGCCGGCGTCGAAGAAGTGGTCCGCTGCACCGAGTGCGGCGCGATCCTGATCCGTTCGTGAACCTGCCAGCCGCCGCTCGAGACGGGGCGGGCGGCCCGGACAGCGTCGTCATCAACGCGGACGGCGGGTCCCGCGGCAACCCCGGGCCGGCCGGGTACGGCGCCGTGGTGTTCGCCCCGGACGGCACCGTGCTGGCCGAACGGGCTGCGTCCCTCGGCATTGCCACCAACAACGTCGCGGAATACTCCGGGCTGATCGCCGGTCTGGCGGCGGCCCGGGACCTCGGCGCCACCACCGTGACGGCCAGGATGGACTCCAAGCTGGTCGTCGAGCAGCTGTCCGGCCGTTGGAAGATCAAGCACCCTGACCTGAAACCGTTGGCCGCCAAGGCAACCGCGCTGGCCGCCGGGTTCGACCGGGTCGAATTCGAGTGGGTGCCGCGGGCCGCGAACTCCCATGCCGACCGGCTCGCCAACGAGGCGATGGACGCCGCGGAGCAGGGTCAGCAGTGGGCGTCCGCGACAGCCGTCGAACCCGTCGCGCCCGTCCTGGAACCCTTTCCGGGCGCAGCCGATTCAGCGGCGGGCCCGGAGCCCTATGCCGAAGCCGAAGCCGAACCAGAACCAGAACCAGAACCCGAGCCCGACTCGGAACCCGAGCCCGACTCGGACGCCGGCACCGAACCCACCGAACAGGACCCGGCCGCCGCGCTTCCGCATCCCAAGGACGGCGCGCCGACCCGCTTCGTGGTGGTCCGGCACGGCGAGACGACGTGGGGTGCGCAGGCCCGCTTCACCGGGCGAGAGGACGTCCCGCTCACCGCGAGGGGCCGCCGGCAGGCCACCGCGGTCGCGGGCCGGATCCGGGCGATGACGCCGACCGTCGTGCTCACTTCGCCGCTGCAGCGCTGCCGGAACACCGCGCAGTCGATCGCCGCCGAGGTCGGCATTCACCTCGTCGTCGACGATCGCCTGGCGGACGGTCTGCTCGGCGACTGGACCGGCTACCGGCCTGGTGAGATCGAGAGGCGCTGGCCGCAGGAATTCGCCGCCTGGCGGTCCGACCCGGATGCCACGCCGCCGGGCGGCGAGTCGTTCACCGAGATCCGGCAACGGGTCCGACCGCTGATGACGGACGTGTTGTCCACCTACCGCGGGCACACCGTCGTGCTGGTCACCCACGCAGCGCCCAGCAAGATGATCCTGGCCACCGCCCTGGGCGTCGATTCGTCGGTCGCCTACCGGCTACGGGTCGACACCGCATCGCTGTCCGGGTTCACCGTCGAGGCAGATGGCGCTGTGATGGTCTGGGCGATCAACGAAACCGGGCATCTGGTCGGCTGACGATCCCGCCGGCCACCCGCGCCCACTCCGGATTGCCGGATCACCGCGCCGGGGCTTGACTGGACCGGTGAACCTGCGGCGCCACCGCAACCGGTTCGCCGACCGCATCGAGGCGGGCCGCGCGCTGGCCGAGTTGCTCAGCGCCTATGCGGGCCGCGACGACGTCATCGTTCTCGGCCTGCCGCGCGGAGGGGTGCCGGTCGCAGCGGAGGTGGCCGCGCGGATCGGCGCCGCACTCGACGTGCTGGTGGTCCGCAAGCTGGGCGTGCCCACCCATCCCGAGCTGGCAATGGGCGCCATCGGATGCGTCGGCGACACGGTCGAGGTCGTCACCAACGACACGGTGCTGTCCGGATTGCACATCTCGCCGGCCGATTTCGACGCCGTCTACCAGGCCGAACTGCGGGAACTGCGGCGCCGGACGGCCGCCTACCGCGATGACCGGCCGCCGGTCCGGGTGGCCGGCCGAACAGTGATCATCGTCGACGACGGCCTGGCCACCGGGGCGACCATCCGGGCCGCGGTCGCAGCGGTGCGCCGGCAGCAGCCGGGCCGGCTCGTGGTGGCGGTGCCGGTCGGTGCCCTGGACAGTTGCCGCCAGCTGGACGCCGAGGTGGACGAGGTGGTCTGCGCGCTGACGCCGGAACCCTTCCGCGCCGTCCGGCAGGGCTACGCGGACTTCAGCGAGACCTCGGACGAGCAGGTGCTCGCCGCTCTCGCAACGTCGACAGCGCCCACCGACTGACCGCTTCCCCATTGATCAGCGCTTCCCCATTGATCAGAACAGCGCCACGCCGACCCAGAGCGCCGCGCGGTGCCCAGCAGCAGGCAGCCGGGCACCGTCAGGAGCCCGAGCGCGGTGAACCGAGCGAGAGAGGGCGCCTGACCCTTCGCGTGCAACACCCGCCGCCACAGCAACGTCGCCAGCGATCCGGTGTAGGTCAGGTTCGGACCGATATTGACGCCGATCAGGATCGCCAGCACCGCGCCGGTCGCCGGGGTGCTCCCAGGAAGGACAGCCCGGAGGCATGAAAGGCGAGCAGGTTGGTCAGGTTCGAGATCGGCAACAGGAGCGACGCGCTGTTGGAAAGATGCGCGGTGGCGTAGACGTGCGGGGCGCCGCGGACACCGAGCCGGCGCACCGTGGTCAGGATCACCAGGGTGAGCAGCACGACGGTGGCATCCAGGCTCAGCACCGCGGTGGTGATCGCCGCGGCCGCGAAGACCAGCAGCAGCAGCAGTCGCTGTGCGTTGCCGTTGCTCACGGCCGCCAGGAAGGCGATGGTCGCAGCAACGCGGCGACCCCGGCGGCCGCGGCGGTCGGTGAGATCAGGCCCAGCGCCAGCGCGAGACCGGCGGCAGGCACGGCCGCGACGGCCTCCGGCAGGCCACGCGGACGGGCGATCGCGAAGGCCAGCACCGCGAGCAGCAGCGCCACCCCGACGATCGACGCCACCATGGGCGTCATCCGGCGGCACGCGGCGTCGTCACGCTCGAAGACGCTACGTCAGCCGGTGCGTTGTCGGCGCTCGGTCGCTGGTCGCCCCGCGCCGTAGGCGCCGTAGGATCAGCGGCGGATGAGTCGGCCGGGCGGCCGCGTCGACCGGACCCGCGAGGGCACGGTCGTCGAGGAAAGTCCGGGCTCCACAGGGCAGGGTGGTTGTCAACGGCAACCCGGCGTGAGCCGCGGGACAGTGCCACAGAGAACAGACCGCCGGCCGCCTTCGGGCGCGCCGGTCAGGGTGAAACGGTGGTGTAAGAGACCACCAGCGTCCCGGGTGACCGGGACGGCTAGGTAAACCCCACCCGGAGCAAGGTCGAGAAGCCTCAGGGCCGAAGGGTCCTGGTGGTGCGCAGGCGTTCGAGGGCGGCCCGCCCGAGCCTGCGGGTGGACCGCACGAGCGTGCCGGCGACGGTACGCCGAGATGGATGGTCGCCGAACGGGATCGCCGCGAGGCGCCCGGGAACAGAACCCGGCTTACAGGCCGGCTCATCCACCCACCCGGCGCAGCGGGCAGGGTGCGGCGGCGCAGTGATGAGAACGGGCCGCGGTGGTGCCAGGCCGTGCGGACGCGCCGATGCGACGCGGTGGCGACGACCATGTGGCGGGTGGCAACGCCGCCCACACCCGCCCGCCGTGTCGGCGGGCGGGTGGTCACCGCGTGGCACACACTGCAAAGACGGTCACCGCCGAACAGGGGAGTGGGGAACATGCTGGTAGTCACGACGAACGAGATCGCCGGGTGGCAGATCCAACGGGTCTGCGGGGAGGTCTTCGTTTTGACGGTCCGGTCCGCAACGCCTTCTCCCAGATGGGCGCCGGCTTCAAGTCGATGTTCGGCGGCGAGTTGCAGGGGATGACCAAACAACTCACCGAGAGTCGGAACGAGGCGATGACGAGATTGTTCGATTCGGCAAAGGCCCGCGGCGCCAACGCCATCATCTGTATGCGTTTCGACACTTCCGACATCGGCGACACCCGGACCGAGATCTGCGCCTACGGCACGGCGGTCATTGCCATCCCGACCGACGACGGCGCCCGCCAGACGGCCGCCGAGCTCGGCTACGGCCAGCCGCCACCGGGTCAGTGAGCCGACCGGTGGCCGCCGACGCATCGCCCGAAGACGGGTCGCCCGCGCCCGGTGGCGCCTTCGTGCTGCGGGACGGCCGCGGCGTGTTGGTGCGCCCGGTGCACGCCGGTGATTCCGAGGCGTTGGCGGCCGCGTTCCTGCGGTTGTCCGACGAATCGCAGCGGATGCGTTTCGGTTCGGCCCCGCGCATCCTCACGCCGGCCGCGCTGCGTCACCTGGTCGGGTCGGTGGACGGGGTCGATCATGTGGCGTTCGCCGCCTTCGCCGATGAAGACCCCGGCCGGCTGGTCGGGATCGGTCGGATCCTGCGCTACCCGGACGATCCCGACACGCTGGACGTCGGCGTCACGGTGGCGGACGACTACCAGGGGACCGGCCTGGGACGGATTCTCGCCGATCTGCTGGCCGCGCACCGGCCGCGGCCAGCGCGGCGCATCGTCACGCAAATCGCCGCCGCCAACGAACGGGCGATCACCTTGTTGGCAGCCTTTGGCGTGCCGCCCACCCGGTCTGCCGACGGTGATGTGGTGATCGAATTCAGCGACTGAGCCCAGCGCTCAGCGACACTTCGCAGGGGATTGGGTTGTCGAGATCGGCTCAGCCGCTGCACTCTCGCCCTTGTTCTCGTTCTCGTCCTCATGCATG
>Ga0208851_1000454_pt1 | contig 17886 bp, 9 predicted proteins | sample NGESurshal092012_FD_184481 | JGI IMG/M metagenome (GOLD analysis project Ga0208851, IMG submission 184481) | Arctic peat soil microbial communities from Barrow, Alaska - NGEE Surface sample 415-2 shallow-092012 (SPAdes) | ecosystem: Environmental > Terrestrial > Soil > Wetlands > Peat ... | reverse complement strand
CTTCGACGACAGCAAGCTCACCGCCCGCTTCAACGTGACCGAGACCCACGTCTCGATGGGCACGCTCAGCTACATGGCGCCCGAGCAGCGGGTGGACGCAAAGAACGCCGACCATCGGGCGGACGTCTACTCGCTCGGAGTCATGCTCTACGAGCTGCTGGTGGGCGAGGTGCCGCTCGGCACGTTCGACCCGCCGAGCCAGCGCCGTCCCGGCACCGACAAGCGGCTGGACGCCATCGTCCTCCGCTGCCTCAAGCCCGCCGCCGCCGACCGCTACCAGCGGGTGGCGGATCTCATGTTGGACCTGGAGCCGTTTGCCCCGGTGTCCTTCAGCCAGGTGCCGCGGAAGATCTCCCGGGTCGAGCAGCTCAAGAACCAGGTCCGCGCGGTGCTGCGCAAGACGATGCGCGTGGCCGAGGTGGCGGTGGTGGTCGCCGCGTTCGCCATCCTCGGCATCAGCTGGGCCCGGACGCGCTATCACCCACCCCCGCGCCCGTCCCCCGGGACCGCGCTCACCGCGCCCGAGCTCCGGCTCGAGACCGCCACCACCTCCCCGGGGCGAATCGCCGACACCAGCACCGTCCGTCGCATGGTGCTGGGCGAGGGCCCGGACGCCATCCCGCTCATCGCCTGGGGCCGCATCCCGGGCCTCGAGGGCAGGACGGTGCGCTTTCCCAGTACCGCGGACGACCTCGGGGTCGGTCGGCTGAACCTCGACCTGGTGGATCGCGACGGTATCTCGGCGCTCCTCATGGCCGACGTCACCGCCACCGCGCCTCCCTCCTCGTTCTGGGGTGGGCTCCGCGAGCAGCTGCTCGGGGTGACCCGCGAGCCCCAGGCCGCGCTCGTGCTCCTCGGCAGCCCCGGCCGCTACGTCGCGGTCGTCGTGTCCGGCACCGGCGAGCCCGTCGCCTTCGAGTGGGCGCTCGGCGAGCGGCGGGGCACCATGCTCGGCCCTCCCAGCCCACCCGGCGGCGTGGCGCACGTGAAGCTCCAGGTGGACCGGGCCGGCCAGCTCCAGGCGTTCGTGGGCACCGATCAGGACCAGCGCCCGGTCGGCGAGCCGCTCTACCTGGGGACCGACTGGCGGAATGCGCTCGGCACGCCACCCACGCCTGCCCTCGGCTGCATCGACGGCGAGTGCACCTTCCGCCAGGTCGGCTACGAGATCGGTCGCGAGCCGCCCGACCTCCCGGAGCCGCTGGTGCTCACCGACCCGGCGCCCACGAAGTCGAAGACGGTTGCCAAGGGGACCGTGAAGCGCAAGACCCCGGCGGACAAGAAGCCGGTCACCCTCCGCACCCCGGCACCCACCACCCGCCACGCCAAGAAGTGATCCGGACGGCGCGGCTCGCCACGGGTCACCAGGACACCTCCCGCATGCGTCGTCTCTTCCCCGCTCTCGTGCTCGCGCTCTGCGCCTGCGCCCATGCCCCACCCGCTCCGACCGCGGTGCTGGACGAGGCCGCGGGGCGGGCCAGGGACACCAGCGCCGCGCCGCGCACCGTGGCGCTCGCCGGGTTTCACGCCCTGCTCGTCGAGAACCAGCCCGAGCGGGCCCGCACCCTTGCCGACGAGGCGCTCCGGCGCGACCCCGGTGAACCGTACGCGCTGATGCTCCAGGATCTCCTCGCCCACCGGGACGGTCACCCGGAGGCGGCGCTCGACGCCGCGCTCAGGCTGGTCCGCTCCGCGCCGAAGCACCCGCTCGCCACCGTGGCGGCCCGCCAGATCCAGGAGATGGCCGGCCTCGCCGGCTCGCTCGACGCGCGCATCCTGGCCGAGGTGCCGCAGGCGCTGGCCGCCGGTGCCGACGGCGAGACGGCGGTGCTGCTGCGGAGCGCGCTCGCCCAGCTCCAGTTCCTCGACAACCGTCCCGAGCTCGCCGAGACCCGCGCCGCTGCCGGGATGCCGTCCGAGGGAACGCTGCTCGGGCCACTCTCGCCGCTCCACCTCCTCGGGTTCGCCGAGCGGACCGAACCGGAGCGCTCCGGGACCATCGCCGAGTCCACGTCGGGTCCGTTCGGGCCGGTGACGCCGCGGGTGCTCGCGATGCCCATGGGGCGGATCTCGCTCGAGTCAGAGGGCGGGACAGGCGACGTCTACGTGCTCGCCGTGGACATCGAGGTCCCGAAGGCCGCGCTCTATGTGGTGCGTGTCACCAGCCCCACCACCCACCGGGTGCTGCTCGACGGAACCCTGCTCTACGAGCGCCGGACCTACGAGCGTCCCGGCTCCACCGTCGCAGGCAAAGCCGTCCCTCTGGAGCCAGGCAAGCATCGGCTGATCGCCGTGCTCCTCAAGGAAGACCGGAGCGGCACACTGGCGTTCACCGTCTCGCGGGCGGACGGTCAGCCCTCCGCGGTGCGCCTGTGGGCCGCGCGGGGACCGGCCGCGCGCTGGGACGGGACGAAGGTCGAGGAGGCCCCTGGGTTCTACCCGGACGCGGCGAGCCTCGAGAGGGCGCTGGAGAAGGAAGCGGGCCGCTCGCTGGCCACCTTCCTCGCCGCGCGGGATGCGCAGACGCGCGATGTCGACGGCGCGCGCAGGCTGCTCGGGGCCCTGGGCTCGCTCCCGCCCGCGTCAGCGTGGAACGTGCTCTCGGCCGACCTGGCGCTCCGGGACCGGAGCCTGCCGACCAAGGTGGGCCAGGGCCGCGCCACGCGGGATCTCGAGGTCGCGGTCGAGCGAGACCCGCGCAACGCCGGCGCGCTCCTCTCCCGCGGGTTCCTCGCGGTGAACGACCAGCGCGTGGACCAGGCGGTGGCGCTGGCAGCGAAGGCGCGGGCGGCGCACACGCCGGTCGGGACGCAGGTGCTCGGCCTCGAGTCCCGCATCGCCATGGCTCAGGGAGTGGACGCCCAGGCCGACTCGCTGGCCAGACAGAGCCTCGAGCAGATCCCCGGCCTCTGCGAGGCGCTGCAGCTCCGCTACGACATCGCCCGGCGCCGCGACGCGGTGGCCACCACCGACGGGCTGCTGGACGCGATGGCCACCTGCCCAGGCGAGCAGCTGCGGCGGGTGAACCACTGGAAGCTCCGAGGCCAGCTCGACCGTGCGCTCGCCGACCTGCGCGCGCTCCGGGCACGGCAGCCAGGGGAGGTGTCGCTGGCCATCGCCGAGGCGGATCTCCTGATCGCCCTGCACCGGACGGACGAGGCCGCCACGCTGCTCCGGGGATTCACCGCGCTCCGTCCCCGCGACCCATCACTGTGGAAGCGGCTGGGCGACACCCTCGCGCTCGGCAAGCACGAGGCCGAGGCGCTCGCCGCGCGTGAGCGGGCGTTGACGCTCGACGGCTCGGACCTCTCGCTGCGCCGGATGGTGGAGCGTTCACGGACGGGGAAGGAGATCCTTGCCGGATTCGCCATCGACGGACGCGCGGCGCTGAAGGCCTTCGACCAGCGGGGAGCGAACGTCGAGGGTTCGAGCGTCCTGGTGGTGGACGCCGCCGCGACCCAGGCCTTCGCCGATGGATCGATGGTGGATCGGATTCACACCGTCGAGAAGGTGCTCGACCAGAGTGCCATCGCCCGGGTCGCCGAGGTGCAAGTGCCCCAGGGCGCGCAGGTCCTGGCGCTCCGGACGCTCAAGGCGGACGGCACGGTGCTCGAACCCGAGAGCCTGGACAAGGACAGCGTGAGCCTCCCCGGGGTTGGCGTCGGCGACGCGGTCGAGTCCGAGTACCTGCTCGCGCACCCCTCGCGTCGCGCCGCGAGCCCTGGCTGGACCGCCGGCGCGTTCTACTTCCAGGTGGCAGGGGTGGCGGACGACTGGGCCACCTACGCCGTCACCGCTCCGCGCGGCTCGGCCATGTCCGTCGACGCACACAACATGCGCGCGCCCCCGGTGAAGACCGAGGGCGACCAGGACGTGCTGCGGATGGAGGTCCGCGGCGCGCCGGCGCTGGTTCCCGAGCCGAACTCGCCGCCGTCGGGCACCGAGCAGCTACCCTTCCTCGTCGTCGGCTCCGGTGACACCGGTCCCGACGGGCTCCTCACCGCGACCGGGGATGCGCTCGCCGCACGCGCACAGCGGACCTTCGAGGTGGAGGCGTTCGCGCACGCCGCGGCGGCAGGCAAGTCGGGGATCGACGCGGTCCGCGCCATCCACGCGGCGGTCATGGAGCGCATTCCCGGCCGTGACTCGGGGCTCGGCCTGACCGCGGCCGCCACCCTGGCGCAGGATCGCGGGAGCCGTCTCTGGCTGCTCAAGGCGGCGCTCGAGGCCGAAGGGTTCCCGGCCCGCCTGGCGATGGTGCGGACCTTCGGGGCCGATCCGAACCCGTATCGGTTCCCGAACGAGGCGCTCTTCCCGTACGCCTGCCTCCGCGTCGACGTTCCAGGACACGACCCGGTGTGGCTCGACACCGTGATCCGCTTCGGGCCGTTCAACGCCTTGCCGGAGCAGGCGGGGAACAGCGAGGCCTACCTGCTCCCCGAACCCGGGCGACCCCTCGTCGCGCTGAAGACTCCGAAGCAGCAGCCGGAGGGCGGCCGCGAGGTGACGCTCGACCTGGCGCTGGCCGCCGACGGGACGCTCAGCGGGGACGTGCTGGAGGTGTACCGCGGCTTCGAGGCGGCGCAGCTCGCCGAGACGCTCGAGGGCGTCTCCAAGGAGCAGCGGGACCAGGCCCTGCAGCAGGCGCTCTCGCGGTACTTCGGAGGCGCCCAGCTGTCCAACCTCCGGCTCGACGTGAAGCGCGCGGTCGGCGCGCCGGTCTCGCTGCGCTACCACTTCGTGGCGCCGCGGTTTGCCCGGGTGGAGGAGGACCGGATGACGCTCGGGCCCCTGACCTACCCCGCGTCGATCGGGCGACGGTACGTGACGCTCGGCTCACGCCGCTCTCCCCTCTTCATCGATTCGACCGAGCAGAACGTGAGCCACGTCTCGCTCCGGCTTCCCCCGGGCTGGCACATCGACGACCCGCTGAAGGGCGCGAAGCTGGAGAGCCCGTTCGGCCTCTACGCGCGGGACGAGCAAGGGACCGAGGTCTTCCGGGTCGAGGAGCGCTACCGGCTGGACATGGCGCGGATCCCCGCGCGCCAGTACGAGGCGTTCGCCGGGTTCGCAGGCCAGGTGGACCTGCTCCAGACCCGCGACATCGTGGCCGTCAAGCCCGGCGCGCTGAAGAATCCGGCCGGGCGCACGGAGCGCTGAAGCGAAGAGGGCGCTCGCCCTCACCCGCTCAGCCGCGCCCGGGCGAATGCCACCCACCGCGGCCTGGTTCTGGCTGCAGCTGCTCACGCACCTTCTTCTGGTCGGGCTCCCCATCGTGTGGGTGCTGGCGGAGCGCGTGGTCCGTCCGTACCACCGTCCGCGTGGCCCCGGAGCGCTCGTGTGGGGCGCACGGTGGCCTGAGACCCTCGCCCGGTCGAAACCCACACCCCGGAGGACACCCTTGCTCCCGCGTCCGAGCGACAAACCCTCGCAGCTCTCGACTTTCCTCCTCTCTCTTGCCCTGCTGGCCCCGGCCTGTGGGGCGGACCCGGGCGGACCCGCCGCAGATTCGACGGCGGCCGCGCTCTCCGCCGCCACCGCCCCGTCCGTCACTCCCCAGGTCAGCGGCGTGACGGTCCGACTCGACGCCGTCTCCGCGGTGAACGACCGGGTCGCCTGGGCGAGCGGCCGGCTGGGCACCGTCCTCCGCACCGTCGACGGCGGCGAGACCTGGCAGGTGCGCCCCGTGCCCGGTGCCGAAGCGCTCGCCTTCCGCGACGTGCAGGCCATCGACGCGGACGTCGCCTACGTGCTCACCAACAACGGCGGGACGAACGCGCGCATCTACAAGACGGAGGACGGCGGAGCGAGCTGGACCTTGCAGTTCCAGGGACCCCCCGTCCTGCTCTTCTACGACTGCTTCGCATTCTGGAGCGAACGGCGCGGGGTGGCCGTGCCGGACTCCGAGGAGGGCCAGATCCGAGCCTTGCGCACCACCGACGGCCGCACCTGGTCGGACATCGCTGGCTTCCCGGCCGGGCAACCGGGGGAGGGGTTCTTTCCAGCCAGCGGCACCTGCGTCGCCACATTCGGGTCGCGGCGGGCCTGGGCGGTGAGCGCCGGCGCGGCCACGCCCCGGGTCTTCGTCACCGACGACGGAGGGGACACCTGGGCCTGGTACCCGACTCCGCTCGGCGGGACGCCCACCTCGGGTGGGACCACCATCGCCTTTCGCGACGCGCGCCACGGAGTCATCGGAGGCGGCGACGTCACCGTGCCCACCGCCCAGGTGAACTTCGCCCGCTCGAAGGACGGCGGGAAGACCTGGGCGCTCGGGCCCGCCGCGCCGTTCCCCGGACCCATGTACGGCCTGGCGTATGCGATGCGGCCGGCCCTCCAGCGTCGTGACGACGACCGGGGCGAGGAGGACGAACACGAGGCAGAGCACGGGGAAGCCCGCCGCCACACGCTGGTCGCCACTGGCCCGCTCGGCTCGGCCTGGTCGCCGGACGAGGGCAACACCTGGCAGCCGTTCGCGTCGACCATCACCGGCTATGTCTCCGTCGGCTTCGGCAGCAACCGCCGGGGCTGGATGGTCGGCACGTCCGGCCGCATCGCGCGGCTCGACTTCTAGCCGGCGACCTGGTCCAGCAGCAGCCGGTCGCGGAAACGCCTCCCGACCGGCAGCACCTTCCCGTCCCGGAGCAAGAGTTCGTACTCGCCGCTCATGCCAAGCCGGCCCTCCGCGACGTGGTCCAGGTTGACGATGATCCGGCGGTGGATCCGCACGAAGCGGCTCGGGTCCAGCCGCTGCTCCAGCCTCTGGAGCGTCTGCCGCACCAGGTGCTCGGCTGCGCCCACCCGGACCCGCACGTAGTTGTCGGCGCTCTCGAACCAGGTGACGCTCGCGACGTCGAAGAAGTGGATGCGCTCTCCGTCGCGCACCACCAGCCGCCGGAGCCACTCCGGCGTGGCCCGCAGCCGCTCGGCGAGGCTCAGCACCCGGTCGTGGGGATCCGCCTTCCCCCGACCGTGGGCCCGGGCGAGCGCCTGGCGCAGACGGGTCCGGTCGTAGGGCTTGAGCAGGTAGTCGACGGCCTCGACGTCGAAGGCCCGGAGCGCGTAACGGTCGTGCGCGGTCACCACCACCACGTGACCCAGGTTCTCCGGCCCCACCTGCTCCAGCACCTCGAACCCGTCCATCTCCGGCATCTGGATGTCGAGGAAGACGAGGTCCGGGCGCTGCGCGCGGAGAACCTCCACTGCCTCTGCGGCGGTCCCGCACTCCGCGATCAGCTCCACCCCGGGCTCGGTGGACAGCAGCATTGCCAGCTTTCGCCTGGCGAGCCGCTCATCCTCCACCACCACGGTTCGGAGCGCCTTCAGCGTGTTCTCCACGGGACCTCCACCAGCACCTCGAGTCCGCCGGCCTCGGGACGGCGGAAGGCGAGCACCTGCGCGTCTCCATAGAGCTGCCGCAGCCGGGCCCGGGTGTTGCGCAGACCCACGCCCTCGCGCGCCGGCAGCGAGGTCTCCAGGCCCGGGCCGTCATCGGTGACCCGGAGCTGCAGCCGATCGTTCACCTGCCGGGCGGTGACGGTGACCCGGCCACCGCGCGCGCGCCCTGCCACCCCATGATGGATGGCGTTCTCGACCAGGGGTTGAAGCGAGAAGGGCGGGAGGTGCGCGGCCAGCGTGGCGGCCGGGACGTCCAGCGTGACCGCCAGGCGTTCGGCGAAGCGGATCCGCTCCACATCGAGGTACCGATCCAGCAGCTCCAGCTCCTCGTGAAGGCGGATCTCGTGAGAGCCGTCCGAGGCCAGGGTGAGGCGAAGCAGCTCTCCGAGACGGGCCAGCATCGCGTCCGCGGCGTCCACGTCGCGGTGCATGAGCGCCGAGACCGAGTTCAGGGCGTTGAACAGGAAATGGGGGTTCAGCTGCGAGCGGAGCGCCGCGAGCTTCGCCTCCTGCAGGCTGGTCTCCAGCTGCGCCGCCCGGAGCTCCCGGTCGCGGGAGCGCCGGTACCAGCCGGCCGCGGTCCAGCCGAGGAGGATGAACGCGTAGACCGCCAGGTCGAAGGGGAAATACCGCGCCCAGGCGTGCCCGAACGCGTCCCCCCACGTCCGCTGCGGGTACAGGTCCCCGAGGTGGAAGACCGCGGTGACGTAGACCAGGATGACCGCGAGCACCGTCAGCGGCGCGGCGAGCAGATGGACCATCGCGTTGAGCAGTCTTGGACGGCCGTCGAGTGGGAAGCGGCGCGAGACCCAGCCCACCACCGGCACCATGCTCGCCCAGAGCCAGAAGGCGAAGAGCTGGTAGCTGAACACGCCGAGAAAGCACGCGTCCTTGGGACGCCGATCGGAGAAGTAGGTGAAGGCGGTCAGCTCCAGCGCGACCAGGGTCGCCGCGGCGAGCACCAGCAGCGGAGCCCGCGCCTGCCGCCATCGGCTGTGTCCGGGGAGAGTCATCGGGCGTCTCGAAGCTCAGTGTGACGACGGCGGCCAGGGAAACTCAACGTGGCGAGCGCCGCCCCCGAGGGGTGAACGACACCCGCGGGGCCAGGGCTCCCGGCATTCCGCCGCTGGCCACGCCGTGGCGGCACCCGTCCCGCGGCCCGCCCTGCTCCCCTCGCGGATGGAACGCTGGCCCGAGCCGGAGGGGAGGCGCTCTGCAGGGCAGGTCGCTGCCATGGACCATGACGACGCCGTACTCTCCCAGATCGCCACGCTCGCGCTCACCCTCGGCGCGCGCCGGGAGTTCCGGCAGGCGGTGGTCGTCCGGCTGATGGCGGCCATCCCGTCCGAGCTCGCCATCTTCCACACCGCACCGCCGGTCCCACCGGCGAGCGAGCCCGTGACCGCGGGTCTCTCCGGCCCGGCGATCCGCCGGCTGCGCATCCGGTGGGCCACCGCCGCGCCGGACGGAGTTGCGGAATGGGTCCGGACTCAGGCGCTCCCGGGCGAGACCGGGGCACGGCTCCTCGCCCGGGTGACCGGAACCGTGCAGGCCCCCTGCTCGGTGCTCCTCGTCCCGCTCCTGCGCCGGGGACAGGTGCGCGCGTGGCTTCTGCTCGGCCGCCGCAGCGCCGAGTTCTCGGAGAGAGAGCTGGAGAGGGCCGAGCTCCTGGCCCCGGTGCTCTCGCTCGCCGACGAGCACGTGCTGGAGCTCCCCGAGGCGATGGGAGCGGCGCTCAGCGCGCGCGAAGCGGAGATCTTCGAATACCTCTGCCGCGGCTTCAGGAACGGCGACATCGCCGCGGCGCTCGGGACCTCGCGGCACACCGTGCGCAACCAGCTCGCGCGCCTCTACCGGAAGGTTGGGGTCTGTACGCGCTCCGAGCTGGTCGGGCTCGCCTCGTCCGTCGTGCGCCGCGCGACACACTGACCCGTCTCTCCGGCTGTCATGCGGCATCCCAGACATCGCCGCCCGCCGGAGCTCGGCTCAGAGCGCGACTTCGCCAGGCTGCCCGCGACGGGGGAGCGCCACGTAGAACGTCGCGCCCTGGTCCGGGACGCCAACGCCCCAGACGCGACCGCCGTGCCGCTGGACGATCCGCCGGACGTGGGCGAGCCCGATGCCCGTCCCCTCGAACTCGTCGGCCCGGTGCAGGCGCTGGAACACGCCGAAGAGCTTGTGGGCGTACTTCATGTCGAAACCCACGCCGTTGTCTCGCACGTAGACGATGTCCTCGGCACCCGGCACGTTCACCGTCCCGATCTCGATGCGCGCAGGCCCTCGCTTGCGGGTGTACTTGAGCGCGTTGCCGAGCAGGTTCCGCAGCACCAGCAGGAGCATCGTCGGATCGCCCTGCACCGTGGGCAGCGTGTGGACCACCCACTCCACCTCGCGCCCGTTCTCCTCGTGCAGGAGCCCATCGCGCGCGGACCCGAGCACCGCGTTCAGGTCCACCGACCGGCTGCGCAGCTCCGCCCTGCTCACCCGGCTGAAGGAGAGCAGGTCGTCCACCATCTGCACTGCCTCGGCGGCGGTGCTCCGGAGCAGCGCGATGTAGCTGCGCTCGCGGGCGTCGAGTCGCGTCCCCGCGCTCTCGTCCAGGAGCCGGGTGAATCCTCCGAGCTGCCGGAGCGGCGCGCGCAGGTCGTGACTGACCGACGAGGTGAAGGCCTCCAGCTCGGCGTTCACCGCGGCCAGCGCCTGGGTGCGATCGGCGACGCGCTGCTCGAGCGAGGCGTTGAGGTCGCGGATGCGCTGCTCGCGTTCCTGCATCGCCGCGACCGCCGCATCGTGACTCTGCGCCAGCACGAGGAGCTGGCGGCGGCTGGCGTACCCGAGCACCAGCGCGAGCGAAGTCACGCAGCCGAGCGAGAGCCAGAACAGCAGACGGCCGGTGAGCGAGGCGTGCTCGGCCCGCTCCCGCCGCCGGACCTGCTCGCTCTCGCCCAGCGCATCGAGCACCTCGAGCATGCTGGACAGCCGCTGCACGCCCTCGCCCGTCCGGAAGTCACTGATGTAGTCCTCGCCCGACTCGAACAGCTCCCGCTCCCGGGCGGCGGACCGCGCCCACTCGCGGGCCATCGACTCCACCACGTCCAGCCGAGCGAGCTGGTCGGGGTTCTCGCGCAGCAGCAAGCGGAGGCTGGCCAGGGTCTCGACGAGCTTGCCGTCCGCACGCTCCAGCGGGGCGAGGAAGCTTCGGTCACCGGAGAGGAGATAGCCCCGCAGGCCCGTCTCGCGGTCCACCAGCAGCTCGCGGAGCCGCGCCGATCGGGCGAGCACCTGGTCCGAACGCTGGGTGAGACGCGCCTGGCGGACGAGCAGCGTCACCCCGCCCCCGAGCGCGACGGCGAGCAGCGTGAGGAGGATGGCCGGGACGAGGAACGCGCGGGTCAGCAGCCGGCGGAACTCGGCGGACTCACGGGCCAGCGGGGCGACCGACGCCGCAACGGCGGGAGCGATCTGCAGCGAGGCGGCCGGAGTGGCGAGGCTCCCGGTGGATGCGGGGTCACCAAGCGGCTCGGCAGCGGAATGCGGCGTCTGCACGGGCGAAGGAGAGACCTTCTTCTAGCACCTCGCACGGCAGCCGCGCGGGCTGGCGTGCACCGCGACTGTCGGACACTCGCGCCGGGACACCCGCATCCACACCCATCGTCTCCCCGCGCAGACATCGGAGATCGAACCACCATGGAACCGGCACCGAGGCGTCACACCAGCCGGGCGCTCAGCTCCTGGTGGACGTGTGCGCCGCGCGCGGTGAGCCGGAAGCGCTGTTCCACCGGCTCGACGAAGCCGTCGCGGATCAGCGCCTCCAGCTCCGCGTGGCGGGGGGGCACCGCGTGCCGAGCCCAGAGCGCGAACAGGTCCACTCCGGTGCGCAGTCGCAGGCCGAGCAGGAGGCGCTCCTCGTAGAGCGCCACGACGTCCAGCGGCTCCCGCTCCTCGTCCGGCAAGCGCCCGCCCTCGACCGCCTCGAGCCACCGGGGAGTGCTGCGGAGGTTCGTGGTCCGGACGCCGCCCGTTCCCGAGGCGTGGAATCCGACCGCGCCGGCCCCGAGGGCGAGCGACTCGCCTCCGGTCCAGTACAGCGCGTTGTGCCGCGAGTGACGGCCTGGCAGCGCGTGGCTGGAGATCTCGTAGCGGGCGAGGCCCCCACGCCCGAGCACCTCGCCCATCGCATCCATCATCTGCACGACCACCTCGTCCTCCGGCAGCGCAAGCCGGCCCTGGCGCAGGCGCCGGCTGAAGACGGTCTCCGCCCCGAGGTGCTCGCGCTCGACGGTGAGCACGTACGAGGACACGTGCTCCGGCGCCAGCGCCACCGTGCGCCGGGCATCCTCGACTGCCTGGACGAGCGACTGGCCCGGCACACCGAGGATGAGGTCCACGGCCACGTTGTCGAACCCGGCCGACCGCGCGGAGCGAAAGGCGCGCTCCGCCTCCTCGGGCGAGTGCGAGCGCCCCAGCGTCGCCAGCACCGCGGCGTCGAAGGACTGGATGCCGAGCGAGAGGCGATTCACTCCCGCAGCGCGGTAGCCGGCCAGGCGCGCAGCGTCCGCGACCTCGGGGTTGGCCTCCAGGGAAATCTCGGCCTCCGTGGCGACCGGGACCATCGCGCGGATGCCCTGGAGCACGCGGGCGACGTCCCCCGGGTCCCAGAGCGACGGCGTCCCACCACCCAGGTACACCGAGTCGAGCGGCCGCTCGACCCACGCCGGGCGCTGCTCCAGACGCAGGCGAAGCTCGGCCAGGACCGCGTCCGCGTACCGCGCGCCGGGGATCTGGCGCGCCACCGCGATGGTGAAGTCGCAGTACGGGCAGCGCCGGAGGCAATATGGAAAATGGACGTAGAGCCCGGCGCGCGCGACCTCCAGCCCGGTGAGTGGATCGATCTGCATCGGTGTCGGCGCGCGCCGGGGAGGAGCGCCGGAGTCTAGGCCCCGCGGGAGCTCGGCGCCTCGGCATCGGCGATTGCCCGCCGGAGCGCGGCACGGGCGAGCAGCCGGGTCGAGTCCAGGGTCGGGAGCGGTGAAGTCGTGTCATCGACCAGCAGCGGAATCTCGGTGCACCCGAGCACCACCGCGTCGCAGCCCGCGTTCCTGAGACGTCCGATGACTGCCTGGAACGTGCGGAGCGCCTCGGCCGTGAATCGCCCGTTGACCAGCTCCTCCATGATGATGCGGCTGATCTCCTCCCGGTCCTCGTCGTCCGGACGCACCAGCGCCAGCCCGCGCGGGGCGAGCTTCTCGGGGTACACCTCGCTCTGCACGAGCCAGCGCGTGCCGGTGAGCCCGAGCCGCCGGTAGCCGCGCTCCACGGCCGCGTCGGCGACCACCTCCGCGATGTGGAGCCAGGGCAGCGGCGCGCGACCGGCGAGGTGCGGAAAGGCGCGATGAATGGTGTTGTCCGGGCAGATGAGGAGCCGGGCTCCCGCTGCCTCGAGCTTCCGCGCCGAGGCGAGCATCAGCTCCGCCACCCCGGCCCAGTCGTCGCGGTCGATGCAGTCCTGGTAGCACGCGAACGAGTGCCCATGCATCGAGACCTCCGGGTGGGCGTACCGGCCGAGCAACGCAGGCGCCTCGGTGCAGACGGTCCGGTAACAGAGCGCCGCTCCCTCGGCCGAGCAGCAGACGATGCCGATGTGAAGGGGCGTCGGAGCCATCACGGGCGACCTCCGGAAGCCGGTGGCCGGTCAGCCCTTCTTCTTCAGCTGCGCCTCGAGGCGGGTGACCTTCGACTTGAGGAGCGCGGCGCTCTCGGCCGCAGCCTCCGCCGCGACGAGCTTAGTCTTCAGCTTCGCCACGTCGGCCCGGAGCTTCTCCACCTCGTCGCTGGTCGCCTTCGCTGCCGCGGGGGCGGCGGGCGCAGGCGCCGGGGGTTGGCGCTGCAGCTCGGCGAGGCGCGCGGTCAGCGACTCTCGTTCGCGCCGCTCCTTGGTCAGGGACGCCTGCGACTCGGTGGCCTTGCGGTTGGCGTCCACCAGCTCCTCGCGCACCTTCTTGAGCGCCATCGTGTCGGCGCGCAGCCGCTCCAGCTCCTCGGTCAGCTTGCGGATCGTGGCCTCGGAGCCGCCCGCCAGCTGGGCGTTGAGCTGCTCGCGGAGCGAGCTGGACTTCTGGGCCTCGGCCTTGAACGAGTCCTGGAGCTTCTGAGCCTGCGTGGACACCTGGGCGGCCTGCGCCCGGGCCTTCTCCTCGGCCGCGCGGGCCTGCTCCAGCTCCTTCACCATGGCGTGGAGCTTGTGCTCGACGCCCTTGCGCTTCTCCTCCTCGCCGCCGAGCGCCGCCTCGAGCTGCGCCGCCTGGTTCCGCTGGGTCTCCAGCTGACCGCTCACCTCGTCGTGGGCGCCCCGGTACTCCTCGAGCTGGCGGCGGAGGTCCTCTCCCCTGGCATCGGCCTGGGTTCGCTTCTCCACCTCGACCTGCAGCTGCCGCTCGAGCGCCTTCAGTCGCTCCCCGCGGGACTCGCCGTCCTGCCGCGCGGCGGCCTCGACCTTCTGAACAGCCTGAAGCTGCTGGGTTCGCTCGGCCAGCTTCGCCTCGAGCGCCTTCCGGGCCTGGCCCTCGCGACCGAGCGCCTCCTCGAGCTCGGCCCGTGCCCGCTGCTCCTCGGCCTGCATCTGGAGCTGGAACGCCTCCAGCTCCCCCCGGAGCGCTGCCGATTCCTCCGACTGCGCGTGCAGCTGGTCCTGGAGGCCCGACGCCCGGGCGGTGGTCTCCTCGAGCTGGCCCTGGAGGTCGCGCACCTTGGCCAGCTGCGCCTCGAACGCCTGACGCAGCCGCGGGAGATCCGCCGCCTCCTTCTGGAGATCTGCCTTCTCGGCCTGCAGCGCCGCGAGAGACGCGCTGGCCTCGGCCAGCTCCTCGCTGGACGCCTCGGCCATCTGGGCGGCGCTCTCCTCGAGCGCCTGAGCGCGCTGCCGCGCATCCTCCAGCTCGCCCTCGAGGTACCTGATGCGACCCTCGAGCTCTCCCAGAGTGCCCCGGCTCTTCCCGTGCTGCTGCTCGAGCGCCGCCACCGCCGCCCGCGCTGCGCCGAGCTCGGCCCGGAGCTGCTCGGCCTCGGCGGTCAGCTTCTCCAGGGCGCCCTGGGCGAAGTCCTTCTCGGTCGCCGCGCCATCGCGCTCGGCGGTGAGCGTTCGCAGTTCCTCGGCGAGCCGGTCGCGCTCCTGCTCCAGCCGGTCCGCGACGCTGGCCATCTCCTGGTACTGGCCGTTGACGGCATCGAGGGTGCCCATCGCCTCGAGCTTCTCCACCTCGAACTGGCGCGCCTTCTCCTCCGCGGCGTTCAGCTGCTCCTTCACCGTCGCCAGCTCCTCCGCCAGCGCGGCGCGTCCGAGCCGCTCCTCCTCGAGCGAGCCGCGCAGCCCGGGCAGCTCCGCCTCGACCTCGGCCAGAGCCCGGGCGAGATCCCGCCGATCGGCGTCGCTCGAGGCGAGCTGCTGCTCGAACGCGGAGGCCTGGGCCTCGGCGCCGTCAGCCCGCGTGCGCTCCTGCTCCACCGCCGCCTGCAGCTGCTCCAGCCGTGCCGGCAGATAGCGCAGCTGCCCGAGCTGGGGGAGCACCTCGTCGAGCTGCGCCTTGAGGGCGACTGCCACCTCGCGCAGCCGTGTCGCCTCGAGGTCGCGCTGCTCGTAGACCGCCCTCGCGCGGCCGAGCGTCTCCTCCTTCAGCTTCAGGACCGAGCGGAAGTACTCGAGCTTCTCGTCGAGCGCGATGCCCCGGGGCGGACGCGGCTCAGGAGGCTCGCCGAACGGGTCTCCGGCCGCCCGGGGCGCCGCGGGCGGGACGTGGGCGACGGCCACCAATCCGCCGGTCGCCGCGGCGGGCGGGGTGGGGGGCGCCGCGGCGGGGCGGCCGGCAGAGGAGCGCCTTGGGAGGGGGGGTGGCGCCGCCGGGCCCGCAGCTGCCGCCTGCTGAGGAGGCGGGGGAGCACGCCGCTGGGGCGGGCCAGCCGGAGGCTTCTGGGCGAGGGGCTCGTCGCCGAAGTCCAGATCTTGAAGAGGATTGACGTCTTCCGGTGCGCCGGGCATCGCCTATCAGTGCAGACTACCCCGACGAGGCCCGAACCACACATGCCCACCCGCCACCGACTCGACAACGGCCTGACCCTCATCCACGAGCACCAGGGTGCCGCGCACGTCGTCGCCTGGCAGATCTGGGTCGATGTCGGCGGCGCGGACGAGACCGAAGACGAGGCCGGCCTGGCCCACCTCCACGAACACATGCTGTTCAAGGGGACGGAGCGGCGCGGGCCCGGCGAGATTGCCCGGGACATCGAGGCGCACGGGGGCGAGGTCAACGCGTGGACCTCGTGGGACAACACCGTCTACCACACGGTGATGGCCTCCCGGTTCGCCCGGGAGGGGCTCGACGTGCTGGCCGACGCGGTGCGGTTCCCGCGCTTCGACCCCGAGGAGCTGGCGCGCGAGTGCGAGGTGGTGGTCGAGGAGATCAAGCGCGCGGAGGACACGCCCGCCCGCCGCGCCTCCCGGGACCTCTTCCGCGAGAGCTACCGGGTGCACCCGTACCGGCTGCCGGTGCTCGGGACGCCCGAGAGCGTCCGCGCCACCACCCGCGAGCGCATCCTCGCCTTCTACCGGAAGCACTACACGCCCGAGGCGATGACCCTCATCGCCGTCGGCGACGTGCCGCTCGAGTCGGTCCGGACCTGGGCCGAGCAGCTGCTCGGCGGCGACTGGAAGCGGCAGCGCGCCCCCTCCCGGCGCCGTCCGCTCGAGCCGCCGCGCGCGGGCCGCCGCGTGCATCTCATGGCGGACGAGGCCAAGGAGGCGTGGCTGAACGTCTCGTTCGCCATCCCGGCCGCCAACCACGAGGACGTGCCGGCGCTCGACGTGCTGGCGATGCTCGCCGGACAGGGGGAGACCAGCCGCCTGTTCCGGCAGGTGAAGCGGGCCGGACGGCTGGTGAACGAGATCAGCGCCTACGCCTACACGCCGGTGGACCCTGGGCTCTTCGGGATCGGGATGACCCTGCCCGCCGAGAAGATGCGGCCCGCGCTCACCGAGTCGCTTCGCACGCTGGCCCAGCTCGTGGCCGCGCCTCCGACCGAGGAGGAGCTCGCCACCATCAAGGCGCTGGTGGAAAGCGAGGCGGTGTACGGGCGCGAGACGGTGCAGGGGCTGGCGCGGAAGCTGGGCCACTACGAGACGAGCCTCGGCGGCTTCGAGGCCGAGGAGCGCTACCACGCCCGTGTCGCGGCGCTCACGCCGGAGGCCATCCGCGAGGTGGCGCGCCGGTACATCGACTTCGACACCGCGGTGGTGACCGGACTGCTGCCGGCCGGTGCGCAGCTCACCGAGACCGAGGTGCACGCTGCCCTCGACGAGGCCCGCCGTGAGCCGGGCGTGCCCACCCCGGCGCGGCGCGCGCAGACCGTCCCCGCCGCGGCGATGCCGAGGCTGAAGGGCACGGGGCCGGAGGCGGGCCGGGTGGTGCTGGAGACGCTCGGCAACGGCGCCACCCTCCTCGTCCGCGAGGAGCGGGCAGTGCCGCTGGTGGCAATGCGGGCGGCCTTCGTCGGCGGGCTTCGGTTCGAGACGGAGGAGACCAACGGCATCACCACCCTGCTCTCTCGCATGCTGACCCGCGGGACGGCCACGCTCGGGGCGGAGGAGATCCAGCACGTGATGGACGCGTGCGCGGGCGCGATCTCCGGCGCGGGGGGGCGAAACTCCGTGTCACTCCGGGCCGAGGCGCTGTCGCGTCACTTCGACCGCGCCTTCACACTGTTCGCCGACTGCCTGCTCGACCCCGCGTTCCCGGAGGACGAGCTGGAGCATGAGCGGCATCTGCAGCTGCAAGAGATCGCGGCGCGCGAGGATCGTCCGTCGTCGCTCGCATTCGACGGCTTCTCCCGTGTGCTGTTCCAGCACCATCCGTACCGGATGCCGCAGATCGGCGAGCGGGCGACGGTGGAGCGCTTCACCGCCGAGCAGCTCCGGGCGCACCACCGGCGCTTCCATGATCCCTCGCGGATGGTACTGGCGGTCATCGGCGACGTCGACGGAGCCGAGGTGCTCGACCAGGCCCGCACGCTGTTCGGCGCGGCCGGCCAAGGATTGCAGCCGCTGCCGACGGTGCCCCGCGAGGCCGCGCCGACCGAGCGCCGCCAGCTGCACCGGAGCCTCGCCCGTGCCCAGGCGCACGTGGTGCTCGGGTTCCAGGGGCTCACCCTCTTCGACCCCGACCGCCACGCCCTGGAGGTGCTCTCCAGCGTTCTCTCGGGCATGGGCGGACGCCTGTTCACCGAGCTCCGGGACAAGCGGAGCATGGCGTACACGGTGACCAGCATGGCGGTGGAGGGCATCGACCCCGGGTACTTCGCGGTCTACATCGGCACGAGCCCCGACAAGCGCGAGGCGGCGGAAGCGGGGATGGTGGCCGAGCTGCAGAAGCTGCTCGATGCACCCGTCACCCCGGCCGAGCTGGACCGGGCGCGGGCGCACCTGGTCGGAACCCACGAGAT
>Ga0208851_1000453_pt1 | contig 17888 bp, 11 predicted proteins | sample NGESurshal092012_FD_184481 | JGI IMG/M metagenome (GOLD analysis project Ga0208851, IMG submission 184481) | Arctic peat soil microbial communities from Barrow, Alaska - NGEE Surface sample 415-2 shallow-092012 (SPAdes) | ecosystem: Environmental > Terrestrial > Soil > Wetlands > Peat ... | reverse complement strand
CGAAGAAGGGCCCGACCACGGCGAGAAGCGCGCGGCCGTGTGGAGTCGGCACCACGCGATCCTTCGCCACGCGGCGGAAGAGACGCACTCCGAGCTCGGTCTCCAGCCGCCTGACCTGCTGGTGCACTCCTGGTTCGGTGATGGGGTACGGGAAGGCCCGCACGGCGCGGGCGTACCCGCCGGTGCGCGCAACCCAGTAGAAGCCGGTGAGCCGGTCGAGCGAGTTCATTCACTCCAGTTTATCGAACCTGGCCCTCTTAGTTCCTGGACCGACACGACGAGCGCGGGCAGCGTTCGGTCCGTCCGGGCGGATCCCCCGCCCGGCGCGTCGGAGAAGGAACGTCATGTCACCTCAACCCGCCCGCAACCTCGTTCACCTGCTCCTGCTCGGGAGCTGGGCCATGCTCGGGATCCTGGTCACCCTCGGAGCGCTCGCCCATCCCGCGGCGCTGCCCGGCGCCGGAGCCTTCTGGCTGTGGTTCGTCGGCTTCGCCGTGGCCACCAGCGTGCTCATGGCCCGGACCGGGACGCCGCTCGGCGCCCTCGGAGTGCACGGCGGGTTCCTCTTGCTGCTGGCCATGGTGCCGCGAGTCTTCCCGCTCTCGCTGCTCCGGGCTGGCCTCGATGTCCTCGGGAGGTCCTGATGCGCGGGCAGCCTTCGCTTCCGGCGGCGCACAGCCCCGCGTGGGTGGTTCAGGCCTGGCTCTCGTTCGCGATCGCCGTCGGCGCGATGACGGTGGGTATCTACTGCCTCCCCGAAGGTGGGTGGGTGAAGGGATTCCTGGCGATGGGTCTCCTCTTCACCGTGGGATCGTCGCTGAGCCTCGCCAAGACGGTGCGCGATCTCCACGACGCCACCCAGCTGACGGCGCGAATCGACGAGGCGCGGGTCACGAAGCTCATCGCCGAGCACGATCCACTGAAGCCCGCGATCTGAGGAGACCGCGCTCTCCCCACATTCACCTCCAGTTCGCGTCAACCGCGTCATGTGACGGAAGGCGCCGGGCTCCGGCAACTCTCCTGTATGCGCCGCCTCCTGTCGTTGCTGCTCCTTGCCACCACCGCCTGCGCGCTCGGGGACTACTCCGGGAACATGGGCGGCAACGTGAGGGGCGGTCCGGACTCCGGATCGGGATCCGGCGACGGCGGCGTGGCCGGGGACCTCCCTTGCGACGTCGCGGCGGTGCTGTCGACCCACTGCACCAGCTGCCATGGCTCGCCACCGGCCAGCGGCGCGCCGATGTCGCTCGACAGCCTCGCAACGCTGACCGCCCCCGCTGCCGGATTCGCCGGACAGACCTACGCGCAGCGCTCGGTGGTGCGGATGCAGGACTCGGCCTCTCCGATGCCGCCCGGCGCCGGAGTCTCGGTGTCCGCGGCGGAGATCAACGCCTTCACCGCCTGGGTCGATGCCGGCACGCCCGCCGGGTCCTGCGGCTCGACGGTGGATCCGGTGTTCGGCGCACCTCCCCAGTGCAGCAGCAACAGGAGCTGGACCGGGGGGAACTCGGGAAGCGCACAGATGCGCCCGGGCGAGGCCTGCATCGGCTGCCACAAGCTCAACACCGACGCGCCCAGCTTCGCCATCGCCGGCACGGTGTACCCGACGGGGCACGAGCCGAACCTGTGCGACGGCACCGCGGCCGCCGGAGCGACGGTGACCGTCACCGACAAGAACAAGGTGTCGCACACCGCGACGGTGAACTCGGCAGGGAACTTCTCCATCAACGCCGGCGCCTTCTCAGGCTGGCCGGTGTTCCCGATCACTGCCACCGTGAGCTTCAACGGGAAGACGCGGAGCATGGGGACGGCGGTTCCTTCCGGCGACTGCAACAGCTGCCACAGCCCGGACGGCACCGCGGTGGGCGGAATCGCCGCTCCGCCGGGCCGGGTTGCGCTACCCTGAGCCCGCCTTGAGACGCGCCCTCGTCGTCCCCCTGCTGCTCGCCGCCCGGCTGGCCCACGCCTCCTCCAGTTACCCGGCGGAGATCCGGGCACACCTCGCCCTGAGCTACACGCCGGATTGCACGCTCTGCCACAGCGTGCCCAGCGGCGGATACGGAACGGTGACCACCCCGTTCGGCACCTCGATGCGCTCGCGCGGCCTGGTGGCGCAGAACCCCCAGTCCCTCGACACCGCCCTGGACGCGCTGGCCGCGGAGAAGAAGGACAGCGACGGCGACGGGGTCCCCGACATCGATGAGCTGAGGGCCGGGACGGACCCGAACGTGGCGGGCGGCGGCGCCGTTCCCCCGCCCACCTACGGTTGCTTCGACGTCAGCGGCCAGCCGGGCTCGCCGCTCGCGCTGCTCCCGGTGGCGCTGGCGCTGCTGCTGGTCCGTCTCCGGCGCGTCTGAAACACCCCCGCAAGCAAGCACGGGCGGTCGCCGTCCCGGATGCTCCCGGGGCCGCGCCGCCCGTCACCGTTCCCTCGACTGAGGGACCGGCTAGACCGTTCGTCCTCGCCCGAAGATGAGCGAGAGAACCGCGAGGACGAGGAACACGAAGAAGAGAATCTTGGCGATCCCGGCAGCACCAGCGGCGATGCCACCAAAGCCGAAGACCGCGGCGACGATCGCGATCACGAAGAAGACTGCAGCCCAGTACAGCATCCGTGCGACCCCCTGGTGGAATTGAACGACTCTAAAATGGGCTGCTCGGTCGCCCAGCGGTAGTGGCACTGTTCAGCGGACGACGATTCCCCGCGCACGCTCCGTGCCATCAACGCCCAGCAGTGGAGCCGCCGCCCTTGGGGGTGACTGGCTGGACACGGTCTCCGTCGGAGAGCTCTGCACTCGGGTTGAGCACGACCTTCTCCCCGCCGCTGAGCCCGGACAGGACCTGCACGCGTCGGCCATCGTCCTCGCCGGACTGGATCCGCACGAGCTTCACCCGGTTCTCCGGGTCGAGCCGCGCGACGTAGAGCCCGTCGCCCCGCCAGGCGAGCGCCTCGCCGGGGACCACCGGAGCGCGGCGACCCGGGAAGCGGATCTTCACGTTCACGTAGCTGCCCGGGTAGAGGCGAACCGGCTCGTTGGGGACGTCCATCTCCACCAGCATCGTCCGGGTGCGTGCGTCGATGCCCTGGGCGAGCCGGGTCACGGTGGCGTCGATCGGGTGCCCCGGATCGTCGGGGAGGGCGATGGTCACCGGGGCGCCGCTCCGGATGCCCGCCGCGTCGTCCTGTCCGACGTAGACCTGCACCCGGACGGTGCGCATGTCGGCCAGCTCGAAGAGGGGCTGCACCGACTGGTTCGAGGCCGTGCCGGCGGCGACCAGGGCGCCCGGGTCGACGTAGCGGGCGGTCACCACCCCGTCGAACGGCGCCTTGAGCTGCTCGTACGCCTGGATGGCCAGTAGCGACTGCAGGGATGCGCGGGCCACCGAGAGCGCGCCCTCGGCGGTGTCCAGATCCTGCTGGGCGATGAAGCCCTGCGGCCGCAGCTTCCGCAGCCGCTCCGCCTGGACCTGCTTCACCTGAAGGTCGGCCCGGGCGCCGAGGACCTGCTGGTCGGTCTCGGGCGACTCGAGCCTGGCGAGCAGCTGGCCCTTCTTGACCGCGGTTCCCTTGTCCACCTTCACCTCGCGGACGTACCCGGCGACCTTCGAGTACAGGGTGGACTGACTCCAGGCGCGCACCTCGCCGGGGATGCTCAGCGTGCGCTCCGCGCCTGACAGCTCGACGTCGGCGATGCGGACCGCCGGGCCGCGGTCGAGCACCGTCGCCCGCTGCTCGCGCTCCTTCGCCTCGGCGCTGCGCCGACCGAGCGCGATGGCCACCACCCCGAGAATGGCCGCGAGGAGCAGGAACACCGTGCCGATGGTGAGCGCGCGGGGGCGGGGTTGCTTCTGCAGCGCGCTCATGCCAGCGCTCCGGGGTGTGCGCCCTGGCTCTCTTCCAGGAAGCGCTCGTCCAGCCGGTGCGCCTCGGGCTCCTTCCTGCGGAGGACCGAGTAGACCACCGGCACGACGAACAGAGTCACGAAGGTTGCCACGAGCAGACCGCCGATCACCGCGCGACCGAGCGGGGCATTCTGCTCGCCGCCCTCACCGAGGGCGAGTGCCATCGGCAGCATCCCGAGCACCATGGCGAGCGCGGTCATCAGCACCGGACGGAGCCGGACCTTCCCCGCCTCGAGCGCGGCGTCGAGCGCGCCAACCTTCCGCTGACTCCGGACCTCGTTGGCGTAGGACACGAGGAGGATGCTGTTGGAGACCGCGATCCCGACGGACATGATCGCGCCCATGAAGGATTCGACGTTGAGCGTGGTTCCGGTCACCGCCAGCATCCAGAGGATGCCCACCAGCGCCCCCGGGACGGCGGCGAGGATGATGAACGGGTCCACCCATGACTGGAACAGGACCACCATCAGCAGATAGACCAGCACCACCGCCAGGAGGAGCCCGGCCCCCAGCGCGCTGAACGAGGTGCGCATGCTCTCGATCTGGCCGCGGATCGAGATCTTCATCCCCTTCGGGAGGTCCTGCAGGGCGTCGATGGCCTTCTGGATGTCTCGCGCCACCGAGCCGAGATCGCGGCCCTCGGCAGCAGCCTGCACGTTGATGACCCGCTGGATGGTGGAGTGGTTCACCGAAGCCAGCGTCTTGCCCGGCGAGAGCTGGGTGAAGGTGCCGAGGTAGACGCTGCCCGACCCGGCCGCAGCATCGGTCAGTCCGCGGGTGAAAGTCTGCCGGAGCGGCTGGGAGCCAGGCTGGTTCACCGGCGTGGCGAGCAGGTCGCTGGTGCTGCGCATCCGCGGCAGCGGGGTCTGCACCGCGACGATGTAGTTCACGTTGTTCTGGGGGCTGAGCCAGAAGTTGGGGCTCACCAGCGAGCTGCTGCTGAGCGAGGTCAGGAGGTTGTTGGCCACGTCGCGCTGGGTGAGGCCGACCTGGGCCGCCCGGAGCCGATCCACCTCGAGGTTCAGCGTGGGGTAGTCCAGCACCTGGGGGATGCGGACGTCCACGATGCCTGGGACGCGACGGAGCCGCGCCACCAGCTGGCGACCGACGGTGAAGCCCTTCTCCAGATCATTGGACTCGATGACCACGTCGATGGGCGCTGGAAGTCCGAAGTTCAGCACCTGGGTCACGATGTCCGCGGGCTGGAAGTAGACCGAGCTACCCGGGAAGGCCCGGGGGAGCTCCTCACGGATGCGCCGCATGTACTCGCGCGTGGGGTGATGGTCGGGCTTGAGCGAGATGAGGATCTCCGCGTCCTGCGGCCCGATGTTGTCGGTGGAGACGAAGGCCAGGTTGTACGAGAGCGGGATGCCAATGTTGTCGTTCAGCGCCTCCAGCTCGTGCGCGGGGATGATCTCCCGGATCTTCCGCTCGGCCTCGAGCACCAGCCGCTCGGTCTCGGTGATCCGGGTCCCGACCGGGGCGCGGAAGTGGAGCCGCATCAGGCCGGCGTCCACGTCGGGAAAGAAGTCCAGGCCGATCAGCGTCGGCAGCGCCGCCGACACCAGCACCACCACGCCGAAGGTGGCGAGGATCCACGGGCGGTGGTGGAGAGCGACCTCCAGGAGACGCCCGTACCCCGCCTGGAAGCGCTCGAAGCGGGCGTCCCGCCAGCGGTTGAAGCGGGCGAACGCTCCGGTCCCCTCCGTCTCGGCGTGCGGCTCGTCCTTCTCCAGGAGCCGGGACAGGGCCGGCACCAGGGTCCGGCTGAGAACGTACGAGGCGAGCATCGAGAACACCACCGCCAGCGCCAGCGGGGTGAAGAGGTAGCGAGCCGGGCCGGTCAACAGCACCACCGGGAAGAAGACGATGCAGATGGTGAGCGTGGCGGCGAGCGCCGGGGTGGCCACCTCGTGCGCACCGTCGAGGATGGCGACGGTGAGCCGCTTTCCGGAGCTGCGGTTGCGGTGGATGCTCTCCACGGCCACCGTCGCGTCGTCCACCAGCATGCCGATGGCGAGCGCGAGGCCGCCGAGCGTCATGAGGTTGAGGGTGTTGCCGGTGATGAAGAGCCCGCCGATGCCGACCAGGATGGCGAGGGGGATGGAGCTGGAGACGATGGCCACGCTCCGGAAGCTCCCCAGGAAGAAGAGGATCATCAGCGAGACCAGGATCGAGCTGATCGCCGCCTCGTGGAGCACGTTGGACAGCGCCGCCCGGACGAACACGGACTGGTCGAAGTCGAGCTTCAGCGCGATGCCATCGGGCGCGGCCGCCTGGAGCGAGGGTAAGAGATTTTTCACCCCGTCCACCACCGCCAGGGTGCCGGCGTTGGAGTGCTTGAGGATGACGATGTAGCTCGCGCGGTTCCCGCTGATGTGAACCAGGTTCTGCTGGACGGCGAACCCATCCCGCACGTGCGCCACGTCGCGGAGGAGCACCGGGGCGCCGTTCACCACCTTCACCGGGATCGAGTTGAACTGGTCGACGGTGGTGGGGCTCGAGTTGAGCTTCACGTTGTACTCGGTGTCACCGATCTGCGCGGTTCCGGCCGGGATGATGACGTTCGACTGGAGCAGCGAGGTCACCACGTCGTTGGGGCTCAGGCCCTTGGCGGCGGTGGCGCTCGGATCCACGTCCACCATGATCTGTCGCTGCTTGCCGCCGTAGGGCCCGGGGATGGACGTTCCCGGGACGGTGAAGAGCCGGACGCGGAGGAAGTTCAGCCCGTAGTCGAAGAGCTGCTGCTCCCCCGCGGTCTGGCTGCTGACGGTGATCTGCGCCACCGGCACGTTTCCGGCGTTGAAGCGGAGCACGTTGGGCGGCTGGATGCCGGGGGGCATGATCCGGCTGGCGGTCAGGGAGACCGAGGTGATCTGGGCGATGGCGGTGCCCAGGTCCGCGTCCGGCTCGAAGTAGAGCTTCAGGAGCCCCACCCCGGCGATGGACTGCGACTCGATGTGGCTGATCCCGTCGACGGTGGTGGAGTACGCGCGCTCGCTGATCAGGACGATGCGCCGCTCCATGTCCTCGGCCGAGAGCCCGGGGTAATTCCAGACGACGATCACCACCGGGATGTCGATGGACGGGAAGATGTCCGTCCGCATCCGGGTGACCGACAGGACGCCGGCGATGAAGATGAGGGCCGAGAAGACCGCCACCGTGTAGGGCCGGCGGAGCGCCAGCCGGACAATCCACATGCGTTACCCCTGGCTCCAGAGCGAGGCCCCCCCAACGCTTGCTATCACAACGTTTCCCTTCGCGGGGTGTCGGGGTTCTCGAACCATGCGCTTCTCCCAGGAAAAACGTGCACGGTGGACAAGTCTGGAGCATGAGGGAGCCGTGCTCCCACGCACCGTTCTCGTCCTCCTGCTCCTCTCTGTCATCGTGCCCGGGCCCGTCCGGGCACAGTCGGCCGGTCCGGATGGCGGCACAGCCCCCGCTGGCACGCCGGGAGCTGCCTCCGACGCCCCGCGGCTCCTCCACCTCGACGAGGCGGTCCAGGCTGCCGTCCAGAACCAGCCCCAGCTCCTCCAGGCCCGGGCCAACGCCTCGGCCGCCGAGGGCCGGGTCATCGAGGCGCGGTCTCCCCTTCTGCCCCAGCTCACGCCCCAGGCGTCCTGGACCCGGAGCTACCGCGCCCTCACCTCGACGGCCACCGGGGGCGTGGGGACCAATACCAGCGCGCAGTGCCTGAGCAGCACGTGCAACACCTGGCGTCTCGGGGTGGCCGGCAGCCAGACCCTGTTCGACCCCTCGACCTGGGCCAACTGGGAGTCCCAGCAGCGGAGCGCCGCCTCGCTCAACGCGACCGCCGCCGCCACCCTGAACAACGTCGTCCTGAACGTCCGCACGTACTACTTCCAGGCGCGCGCGACCCGAGATCTGGTGGTGGTGGCAGATCAGACCCTGAAGAACCAGATCACCCACCAGCAACAAGTCGAAGGGTTCGTCCGCGTCGGAACCCGCCCGGAGATCGATCTGGCCCTGGCGCGGCTCAACGTGGCCAACGCCCGGGTGCAGTTCATCAACGCGCAGAACAACGACTCCATCGCCAAGGCGCAGCTCAACCAGGCGATGGGACTGCCGCAGGGGACCGACTACCAGGTCGCCGGAGACGAGCTCGCCCCGGTGGATGTGGAGAACAGGCCGCTGGCGTTCCTGGTCGACCAGGCGCTCGTCGCCCGACCGGAGATCGCCTCGTTCGAGTACGCCCGGCAGGCCTCGGGGAAGGCGCTGGACTCGGCGAGGTGGGGCTGGTCCCCGACGCTCTCGTTCAGCGGGAGCTTCTTCGAGGCGGGTCCCGAGCTGAACGCGCTGCGCGACAGCTGGGCCCTGGGCTTCACCCTGAGCTGGAACCTTCTGCAGGGTGGCTACACCGTGGGCAGGGTGCGCGAGACCGAACAGAACCTGGTCGCGTCCACCGCCGCTCTCACCGGGGAGCAGCTCCAGGTCCGCTTCGACGTGGAGCAGGCCGAGGCGACACTGCTTGGCAACAAAGAGAGCGTGGTCGCGGCGAAGGACGCGGTGGACAACGCCCGCGAGCAGCTCCGTCTGGCCGAGGGCCGCTACCAGGCCGGGGTGGGCACCATCATCGAGCTGAGCGACGCGCAGGTGCAGCTGACGAACGCCGCGGCACAGCTGGTCCAGGCGCAGTACAATCTCTCGACCGCGCGAGCCCGGCTGCTGGCAGCGCTCGGCCGACAGGAGTGACCGTGGCCGAGACGCGTTCCGAGCAGCCGCCCGCCCCGGGGTCTCCGCCTCCGGAGCCGGCTCGCCGCCGGAGGACGTGGATCTGGATCTGGCTCACGGTGGCGGTGGTTGCCCTGCTCGGCGTCTTCCTCCTCCGGCGCGGCAAGGGTGCCGCCAACCAGCAGCCAGGGGCCGGGGCCCAGGCCCGGGTGGTGCCGGTGGGGGTCTCGGTTGCCGAGAAGCGCGACGTGCCGATCTGGGTCGAGGGCCTGGGGAACGTGACCTCGCTCGCCACGGTGACGGTCCGGGCGCGGGTGAGCGGACAGATCGTCTCCATCGCCTTCCAGGAGGGCGGCCGGGTGAAGCAGGGCGAGCTGCTGGTGCAACTCGATCCGCGCCCGTTCCGCATCGCGCTCCAGCAAGCCGAGGCGACCACCCAGCGCGACGCGGCGACCCTGAAGAACGCCGAGCGCGACCTGGCGCGGTACACCGAGCTGTCCAACCAGAAGCTCATCGCCCCCCAGCAGCTCGACCAGCAGCGGGCGCTGGTGGACCAGTCCCGGGCGACGGTGGCGCTGGACCAGTCGGTGGTGAACAACGCGCGGCTCAACCTCCAGTTCGCCAGCGTCACCTCCCCCATCGATGGCATCGCCGGGGTTCGCGCGGTCGACGTGGGAAATCTCGTGTCGCCCACCGACGCGAACGGCATCGTGGTGCTGACCCAGATGGACCCCATCGCGGTGCTCTTCACCCTGCCGCAGGACGATCTGCCCCGGGTCGCCGAGGCCTTCTCCAAGGGTGCGCTCACGGTGGAGGCCTGGGATCGCGGGGGCGTGGGCAAGCTCGGCACCGGCAGGCTCACGGTCATCGACAACCAGGTGAACGCCGGCACGGCCACCATCCGGCTCAAGGCCGAGTTCCCCAACCCCGACCTCCGGCTCTGGCCGAGCCTCTTCGTGAAGGCGCGGATGCAGCTGCAGACCCGCGAGGGCGTGGTGGTCGTCCCCACGCCGGCCATCCAGCGCGGTCCGAACGGGGTCTTCGTCTACGTGGTGGGCCCGGACAGCACCGTGGCGGTGCGGAGCGTCCAGGTGGACACCTTCCAGGGGCCCGTCGCCATCGTCACCCAGGGAGTCCAGCCCGGTGACCGGGTGGTGGTGGACGGCCAGAACCAGCTGCGCGCCGGGGCGAAGGTGGATCCACGGCCGGTCAATCCGCCAGGTGCGCCTGCGCAACCCCCGGTGCCGCAGGCCGTGGAGCAGCGCCCGCCGCAACCTGCTGCCCAGCCCCCCGCGGCCTCTCCTCGCCAGCAGCGCCTGCAACCGCAGGGGCGCCCCGGCCAGCAAGGCGGAGCACGCGAGGCGAGCGCGCAGTGAGCATCAGTGAGCCGTTCATCAAGCGGCCAGTGGGGACCACGCTCCTCACGGTGGGCCTGACGCTCGCCGGTCTGGTCGCGTTCCGGCAGCTGCCCATCGCCGCGCTTCCCCAGGTGGACTACCCCACCATCGTGGTGTCGACCGCCTTTCCCGGGGCCTCGGCCGAGACGATGGCCTCGAGCGTCACCGCGCCACTCGAGCGGCAGTTCGGGCAGATCCAGTCGCTGGCGCAGATGACCAGCGTCAGCAGCGCCACCAGCTCGCAGATCACCCTGCAGTTCACGCTCGACCGGAGCATCGATTCGGCCCAGCAGGACGTACAGGCGGCCATCAACGCCGCCTCCAGCGTGCTCCCGGCCAACCTCCCGTCTCCGCCGACCTACAGCAAGAGCAACCCGGCGGACGTGCCCATCCTCACCCTGGCCATCACCTCGGAGACGCTGCCGCTCCAGCAGGTGAACGACTACGCCGACAGCATCCTCGCGCAGAAGATCAGTCAGGTGTCCGGCGTCGGGCTGGTGACGCTCGGGGGCGCGCAGCGGCCTGCAGTCCGGATCCAGGTGGACCCCGAGGCGCTGGCGGGGGCCGGGTTCACCCTGGAGGACGTCCGGACGGTCCTGGCCGCGGCCAACATCAACGCGCCCAAGGGAACGCTGGACACGCCGCGCCAGGAGTACACGCTCCAGACCGACGACCAGCTGATGGACGCCAAGGCCTTCGCCCCGCTGGTGCTGGCCTACAAGAACGGCTCGCCGCTCCGGCTGCGCGACGTGGCGAAGACGCTCGACGGCGTGGAGAACGCGCAGCTCGCCGGGTGGGCCAACGCCGAGCGGGCCATCATCCTCAACGTCCAGCGGCAGCCGGGGGCCAACGTCATCCAGGTCGCGGACCGGGTGAAGGCGCTGCTGCCGCAGCTCGAGGCCAGCCTCCCCCAGGGCATCCACGTCTCGATCCTGAGCGATCGGACCGAGACCGTCCGGGCGAGCGTGGCGGACGTGGAGTTCACGCTGGTCCTCACCATCGTGCTCGTGGTGGCGGTGATCTACCTGTTCCTGAGGAACCTCAGGGCGACGATCATCCCCGGCATCACCGTCCCCCTCAGCCTCATCGGCACGTTCGGCTTGATGTACCTGCTGGGATACAGCCTGAACAACCTGTCCCTGATGGCGCTGACCATCTCCACCGGCTTCGTCGTCGACGACGCCATCGTGATGATCGAGAACATCAGCCGGTACATCGAAAAGGGCGAGACGCCCTTCCGGGCGGCGCTCAAGGGCGCCGAGCAGATCGGCTTCACCATCGTCTCGCTCACCGTGTCGCTGATCGCCGTGCTGGTCCCGCTGCTCTTCATGACCGGGCTCATCGGTCGGCTGTTCCGTGAGTTCGCGGTGACCCTGTCCCTGGCGATCGGCGTGTCGGCGGTTCTGTCGCTGACGCTGACCCCCATGATGTGCGCCTGGATCCTCAAGCCCGAGCCGCCGCCCGAGCAGCGCGGCCGCTTCTATGCCTGGAGCGAGCGCTCGTTCCAGCGGGTCATCGACGGGTACGGGCGAGGCGTGGACTGGGTGCTCCGGCACCAGCCGCTCACGCTCGCGCTCACCATCGGGACCTTCGTGCTCACCGTGGTGCTCGCGCTCGTCATCCCCAAGGGCTTCTTCCCGGTGCAGGACACCGGGCTGCTCACCGGCATCACCGAGGCAGGGCCGGACGTGAGCTTCGCCCGGATGACGGAGCTGCAGCAGCAGGTGGTGCAGGTGATCCACGGCGACCCCGACGTGGCGAGCGTGGCCTCGTTCATCGGCGCGGACGGCAACAACCCCACCACCAACAGCGGCCGGCTGTCGATCACCCTCAAGCCACGGGAGGACCGGAAGGCGAACGCCACCGCGATCATCGCCCGGCTCCAGCCGCGGCTCGAGCAGCTGGCGGGCATCAACGTCTATCTCCAGGCGGTGCAGGACCTCCAGATCGAGACCCGCGCCAGCCGCACGCCGTATCAGTACACGCTGGAGGATGCCGACCCGGCGGAGCTGGCCGAGTGGGCGCCGAAGCTCCTGGCGAAGCTGCGCGCGCTGCCCGAACTGAAGAGCGTGGCCACCGACCAGCTCGGCAAAGGGCCGGTGACGCTGCTCAACATCGACCGTGACACCGCCTCCCGCCTCGGAATCTCCACGCAGGCGATCGACGACACGCTCTACGACGCCTTCGGCCAGCGGCAGGTCTCCACCATCTTCACCCAGCTCAACCTTTACCGGGTCGTCCTCGAGGTGGATCCCGAGCTGGCCAAGGGACCGCGGGCGCTGGACCGGCTCTATGTCCGGAACCTCACCGGCGCGCCGGTTCCTCTGTCGGCGGTGGTGCAGCAGGTGCAGACCACGGCGCCGCTCACGGTGAACCACCAGGGACAGTTCCCATCGGTGACGCTCTCCTTCGACGTCGCGCCCGGCCACTCGCTCGGCGCGGCGGTGAAGGCCATTCGCCAGGCCACCCAGGAGATCGGCATCCCCCGCGGCCTGAACGCCGGCTTCCAGGGCACGGCGCAGGAGTTCCGCGACAGCCTGGCCAACGAGCCGATCCTGGTGCTGGCCGCGCTGATCACCGTCTACATCGTGCTCGGCGTTCTCTACGAGAGCTACATCCACCCCATCACCATCCTCTCCTCGCTGCCGTCGGCAGGGGTGGGCGCGCTGCTGGCGCTGATGCTGTGCGGGATGGAGTTCGACATCGTGGCGCTGATCGGGATCGTCCTCCTCATCGGCATCGTGAAGAAGAACGCGATCATGATGATCGACTTCGCGCTGGAGGCGGAGCGCGAGGAGAAGCTCTCGCCGGTCGAGTCGATCCGCAAGGCGTGTCTGCTCCGGTTCCGGCCCATCATGATGACCAGCTTCGCGGCGCTGCTCGGCGGGCTTCCGCTCGCGCTCGAGGGTGGCACCGGGAGCGAGCTCCGCAGGCCGCTGGGAGTCAGCATCGTGGGCGGGCTGATCATCAGCCAGGTGCTCACGCTGTACACCACCCCGGTCATCTATCTGTACATGGAGCGCCTCGGCCGCTGGCTCGCGGCGCGGCGGCGGCCCGGCAAGGCCGGCACTGCGCCGGAGGGCGTCCCCGGGTGAGCGAAGAGGGACCCCAGGGGCCGGACTCCGTCCTGGGCCGGGGCGCCTCGGGAATCTCCGAGCCGTTCATCCGCCGTCCCATCGGAACGTCGCTCCTCGCCGCGGCGATCATCCTGCTCGGCGCGACCGCGTACACCCAGCTCCCGGTGGCCCCGCTGCCCAAGGTGGACCTACCCACCATCTCGGTGAACGCGAGCCTCCCCGGCGCGAGCCCCGAGACCATGTCCTCGGCGGTGGCCACGCCGCTGGAGCGGCGGCTGGGGCGGATTGCCGGGCTGAGCGACATGACCTCGACCAGCTCGCTCGGGTCCACCTCCATCACCCTGCAGTTCGACCTCGACCGCGACCAGGACTCGGCGGGGCGAGACGTGCAGGCGGCGATCAACGCCGCGGCCGCCGATCTCCCGACCAACCTCCCCTTCCGCCCGAACTACCGGAAGGTCAACCCCGCCGACACGCCGATCATGATCATGGCGCTGACCTCGGCCACGCTTCCGCTGCCCCAGGTCTTCGACGCCGCGGACACGGTGCTCGCACAGAGGATCGCGCAGGTGGAGGGCGTGGGCCAGGTCTTCGTGGGCGGCGGACAGCAGCCGGCGGTCCGGGTGCAGGTGGATCCCGAAGCGGCGGCAGGCGTGAACCTCACCCTCGCCGACGTGCGGCAGGTCCTCGCCGGCGCGTCGGTGAACCGCCCGGTGGGTGGCGTGGGCGGAGAGCTCCAGTCGAGCACCCTGGCCACCAACGACCAGCTGTTCCGCGCCGACCAGTACCGCGAGCTGCTCGTCGCGCAGACGCCGAGCGGCGTCGTCCGCCTGGGCGACGTGGCGCGGGTGGAGGACAGCGTCCAGAACACCCGCGTCGCCGGCTGGACCAACGGCGTCCGCTCGGTGCTGATCATCGTCCGGCGGCAGCCCGGGGCGAACATCATCCAGACGGTGGAGCGCATCAAGGCGCTGCTGCCGGCGCTCGCCTCCTCCGTCTCGCCGGCGATCGACATCCAGATCGCCTCGGACCGGACCCAGACCATCCGCGCCTCCGTCCGTGACGTGGAGCTGACGCTGGTGCTGAGCGTGGCGCTGGTGGTGGTGGTGGTCTTCCTCTTCCTCCGCTCGGCCCGGGCGACCGCCATCCCCACCATCGCCGTGCCGCTCTCCATCCTCGGCACGTTCGCGGTGATGTGGCTGCTGGACTACAGCCTCAACAACCTGTCCCTGATGGCGCTGACCATCTCCACCGGCTTCGTGGTGGACGACGCCATCGTGGTGACCGAGAACATCGCCCGGTACGTGGAGAAGGGGATGCGCCCCTTCGAGGCGGCGCTCCGGGGGGCACGGGAGATCGGCTTCACCATCGTCTCGATGACCGTCTCGCTCCTGGCGGTGTTCATCCCCATCCTCCTGATGGGCGGCATCGTGGGGCGGCTGTTCCGGGAGTTCGCGGTCACGCTCGCGGTGGCGATCGCCGTGTCCGGCGTGGTCTCGCTCACGGTCACTCCAATGATGGCCTCCCGCTTCCTCCAGCGCCCCGACGAGAGGGAGCGGGGGCGGTTCTATCGCTGGAGCGAGCGGGCCTTCGCCGCCTTGTCGCGCGGCTACGGCCGCTCGCTCCGGGCGGTGCTGTCTCACGAGTGGCTGATGCTCGGGGTGGTGCTGGGGGCAGTCGCCCTCACCGTCTTCCTCTTCATCCGCATCCCCAAGGGACTCTTCCCGCAGCAGGACAACGGCCTGCTGGTCGGCTTCTCGGAGGCTCCGCAGGACGTGAGCTACCAGACCATGCGCGACCGGCAGATGGCGGTGAACGAGATCGTCGGGCAGGACCCGGACGTCGCGAGCGTGGTGTCCTTCATCGGTGGCGGCCCGGGAGGCGGCTCGGGCAACACCGGGTCGCTGTTCATCACCCTCAAGCCCCGCCCGCCCAGGCGCGCCACAGCCGACCAGATCATCGCGCGGCTCCGGCCGAAGCTCGGGAAGCTGGTGGGGATCAACCTCTTCCTTCAGGCCGCGCAGGACGTGCGGGTCGGCGGGCGACTGGCTCGCACCCAGTACCAGTACACCCTCCAGGACCCGGATCTCACGGAGCTGAACACCTGGGCCCCGCGCGTCTTCGAGCGGCTGAAGCAGATCCCCGAGCTCACCGACCTCGCCACCGACCAGCAGTCGGCCGGGCTGGAGCTGCGGATCTCCATCGATCGGGACAGCGCCGCACGGCTGGGGGTCAGCGTCCGCGACGTGGACACCGCGCTGTACGACGCCTTCGGGCAGCGGCAGGTCTCGGTCACCTACGGCCAGGCCAACCAGTACCGGGTGGTGATGGAGGTCACCCCGGCGTACCTCGAGGACGAGGAGTCGTTGAGGAAGCTCTACGTCCGCGCGAGCTCGGGGGGGCTGGTCCCGCTGTCGGCGGTCACCACCGTGACCCGCGGGAACCTCCCCACCGCGATCAATCACCAGGGTCAGTTCCCATCGGTGACCCTCTCCTTCAACCTCGCCCCGGGAAAGTCGCTGAGCGACGCGGTGAAGGCCATCCAGCAGGCTGAGGCGGAGATCAGGCTGCCGGGCAGCGTGCAGGGCGGCTTCACCGGGACCGCGCAGGCGTTCCAGCAGTCACTGTCCAGCCAGCCGCTGCTCATCCTCTTGGCCCTCCTCGCGGTCTACATCGTGCTCGGCGTGCTCTACGAGAGCTACGTCCACCCCATCACCATCCTCTCCACCCTCCCCACGGCCGGGGTGGGGGCGCTGCTCGCGCTGATGCTCACCGGGACCGACCTGAGCATCGTGGCGATCATCGGGATCATCCTTCTCATCGGCATCGTGAAGAAGAACGCGATCATGATGGTGGACTTCGCGATCGAGGCCGAGCGGAGCCAGGGGCTCTCCACCCGGGGCGCCATCCTCGAGGCCTCCGAGCTCCGCTTCCGCCCCATCCTCATGACCACCCTGGCCGCGCTCTTCGGCGCGCTGCCGCTCGCGCTCGGCACTGGCCTCGGCTCGGAGCTCCGGCGCCCGCTGGGCATCAGCGTGGTGGGCGGGCTGCTCCTGAGCCAGCTGCTGACGCTCTACACGACGCCGGTCATCTACCTGTTCATGGACCGGCTCTCGCAGCACCGGCGGCGCCTGCCGGACGGGTCGCCCGCCCCGCTCCCGGCCCCCACCGGCTAGACCGGTGGGCAACGAGCGTTGGCCGCGTTACTGAGCGCGGCCATGGCCGAGAGCTCGCAGACGATGGAGCGCAGAGAGCAGACCTTCCCCCGGCTCACCCCGGCGCAGCTCGAGCGGGTGACGGCGTACGGACGCAGGCGCGCCGTCCCGGAAGGGGAGGTGCTGTTCCGGCAGGGGGACGAAGCGGTGAACTTCTACGTCCTCTTGCGGGGTGAGATGGACATCATCCGCCCGGACGAGACCGCCGGCGAGACGCTGGTCGTGCGCCACGTCGCGGGGGAGTTCACGGGGGAGACCAACATGCTCTCCGGCCGTCGCTCGCTCGTGACCGCGCGGATGGTCGGCGACGGGGAGCTGGTGGAGATCTCCCCCGCCGGCTTGCGGCAGCTGGTGGTGACGGACTCCGAGCTCAGCGAGCTCCTGATGAGGGCGTTCATCCTGCGACGGGTGGCCCTGATCTCGCGCCACCTCGGTGACGTGGTGCTGGTCGGCTCGCGGCACGACGGCGGGACGCTCCGCATCGCCGAGTTCCTCACCCGCAACGCCCACCCCCACACCTACCTGGACGTGGAGCGGGACGAGGGCGCGCGCACCATCGTCGATCGCTTCCACCTCCGCCCGGAGGACATCCCGGTGCTCATCTGCCGCAGCACCCGGGTGCTGAAGGCGCCAAGCAACGCCGAGGTGGCCGAGTGCCTCGGCTTCAACGCCTCGATCGAGACCGAGAAGGTGCGCGACGTGGTGGTGGTGGGCGCCGGTCCAGCCGGCCTCTCGGCGGCGGTGTACGCCGCGAGCGAGGGGCTGGACGTGCTCGTGCTCGAGGCCAACGCTCCGGGCGGGCAGGCGGGGTCGAGCTCGAAGATCGAGAACTACCTCGGCTTTCCCACCGGCATCTCCGGGCAGGCGCTGGCCGGGCGCGCCTTCACCCAGGCCCAGAAGTTCGGGGCCGACGTGGCCATCGCCCGCACGGCACGCGGCCTGGACTGCAGGGCGACGCCCTACGCGCTCGAGCTCGACGACGGCAGCCGGGTGCGGGCGCGGGCGGTGGTCATCGCCAGCGGGGCCCGGTACCGCAAGCTCGACGTGCCGAACCTCGCGCACTTCGAGAACGCCGGCGTCTACTACGGGGCAACCTTCGTGGAGGCCCAGCTGTGCGAGGGCGAGGAAGTGGTCGTGGTGGGGGGCGGCAACTCGGCCGGGCAGGCGGCGGTGTACCTGTCAGGCATCGCGCGGCACGTGCACATGCTGGTGCGCGCGGGCGGCCTCGCCGACACGATGTCCCGCTATCTCATCCGCCGGATCGAGGAGAGCCCGGCCATCACCCTGCGGACCCGGACCGAGATCGTGGGCCTCAACGGGAACGGCGCGCTCGATTCGCTGCAGTGGCGGAACACCGCCACGGGGCAGGTGGAGGACCAGCCGGTTCGTCACGTCTTTTGCATGATGGGCGCCACGCCCAACACGGCCTGGCTCGGCGACTGCGTGAAGCTCGACGAGAAGGGCTTCGTGAAGACCGGGCAGGATCTGCTGCCCGGGGATCTCACCGGAACCGGGTGGCCGCTCACCCGTCCGCCGATGCTGCTGGAGACCTCCCGGCCCGGCATCTTCGCGGTGGGGGATGTCCGGGCAGGAAACGTCAAGCG
>Ga0208851_1000452_pt1 | contig 17949 bp, 19 predicted proteins | sample NGESurshal092012_FD_184481 | JGI IMG/M metagenome (GOLD analysis project Ga0208851, IMG submission 184481) | Arctic peat soil microbial communities from Barrow, Alaska - NGEE Surface sample 415-2 shallow-092012 (SPAdes) | ecosystem: Environmental > Terrestrial > Soil > Wetlands > Peat ... | reverse complement strand
ATCGGGCTCGGTGCCTGGGTCTACAACGATCATCACCAGACGGCCAGCCAGCAGAACGCCGTCGCGGCGGTCACCGCGTACATCAACGCCGTCAACGCGAACGACATGACGGCAGTCAAGGCGGCGCAGACGTCCGGCAACTCCTGGATGTCGCTCGCGAACGGATCCATTGTCGATGGGCCGTACACGGCCGCGGCGTTGGTCACCCAGGAGACCGACTGGCTCTCCTCCGGGCTCAACCTCGCAACGGTCGGCACCCCACTCGTGTCCAGCGACTCCCAAGTGGTGGTGCAGACGCACGCCACCTTCCGCACCGACCCCTCAGCGGGCGGGACCGGAGCCATCACCTACACGCTGCGGGACGAGGGCAGCGGGCTGAAGGTGTCGGATGTGGTCTTCGTCGTGACCAGTTCGAACTGAGGATTCGGGGACGGGATGATCAGCTGCGGTAGCACCAGGGCGCAGCCGATCATCCCGTCACTTCCGGCAACGACCACCCACCAATGCCACAGAGCGCGGCGGTGAGACCGCATGCTGCCGATAGGAGTCGCCCAGTCGCCGGCAGATCCGGCTCTGGCGCTCGCTCGAGAGGGCTATCACCGTTCGGCCAGTCGAGAAGCGCCGCTTCTCCGCAGCCGTGCTTGGCCAACTCCGCGCAGTTACGATCGGAGAACGATCCTCATTATGTGGTGGTTTCACGCCACCAACGGGGGTTCCAGTGCGATCTATCCGACCCGTTCGTATCGCCGTCGCCTGCGTTTCGCTGGTCCTGCTGACCGCTTGCGGTCAGACCGCCAACGTTGGATCGACCGCTACGTCTGGCGGCGGCACTCCATCGACGCCGATCGCCGCGTCGAGCACTCCGCTCGCGTTCGTCCCCGGCGGATGGAAAGGTCCGACGTGCCTCATCGACCGGGACACGGCAGCGTCCGCCATCGGCGCCCTCCGGACGGTCACGGAGGTCAAGCCTGGGCAGGTGGACACTGACGGGGTCGTCATCAAGGCCTGGGGCTGCACTTACGCGGGCCCGGGCGACGCCCGTATCCAAGTCACCGTGGCGGATCGGGCACACCCGATGGTTCCGGTGACGGTTCAGATGATCTACCCGTCCTGCGGCGTGAAGGCCGAGACGATGACCGTGGAAGGTCACACCATCAACGGCGGGACCTGCATCCGCTCGGACTCCACCTCGTCCAACGGCACGTCAGGCCTGCCGGTCATCCACGTCATGTGGGTGCTCGACACCGCTCCGAACGGTCAATCCGTCTGCAGTATCGACGCCGCCACGTCCGCGAAGGCGGCGGATGCCGCCTGCCAGGCGTACTTCGAGAAGCTGATCGCCGCTACATAGCCAGCGGTGAGGCGACGACGTCACAGCAGGAGGTACTCCACCCAGACGTGCCGATAGCGTGCCGCGGCGATCCGCGCCTAAGTTCTGCATCACTTCATGACTGGCGGCAGGGTCTGCGTGTTGCACCAACGAGTGGTCAGGTGAGCAGCCGGCTGGCCGTGCTCGCCATCGCGCGAGTTTGAGAGTCGAACGTCGATGGGTCCGAGCCGATCGGCGCCATCACCGGTCACGTGCGACCGCTCGACGACCGTTCGGTGCGGTCTGCGGAACGTTGTCGGAGTCCAAGTACGTCCTCTGTGACCAATCCTGTGACCAGAGGCCAGTTCTGGGGTCAAATGACAAGCGCCCCAGGCCTGTGACCTGGGGCGATGCTGTCGATCAGTGGTGTCCGAGGGGGGACTTGAACCCCCATGCCCTTTCGGGCACTAGCACCTCAAGCTAGCGCGTCTGCCTATTCCGCCACCCGGACACGTGCCTCGTGAGGGCGGACCCTCGCGGAGCGACCCCGAGAGCATACAAGAGCGACGGACCGACCACGAAACTCGGAAGGTGGGGGAGGATGGGCCGGTGACCGAGACCACAGCACCCGTGCTCCCGCAGCCACTGCCCGACGCCGAGGCGGAGGTCGTCGAGCTCGTCTCCGACCTCATCCGCATCGACACGAGCAACTACGGCGACGGATCCGGCCCGTGCGAGGCGCAGGCGGCGGAGTACGTCGAGGCGCGACTGCGTGAGGTCGGGCTCGACCCGGAGCGCTACTCGTGCGGGCCACGACGCGACGGCGTCGTCGTGCGGATCGCAGGGCGTGACCGCAGCCGTGGCGCCCTCATGGTCCACGCGCACCTCGACGTCGTCCCCGCCCGCGCCGACGACTGGTCCGTCCCGCCGTTCGCGGCCGAGATCGGCGAGGACCTCGGCGTACCCATGCTGTGGGGTCGCGGGGCGGTCGACATGAAGGACATGTGCGGCATGACCCTCGCGACGATCCGGTCGTGGGCGCGCGCGGGTGTGGCTCCCGAGCGCGACATCGTCGTGAACTTCCTCCCCGACGAGGAGGCCGGCGGGCGCATCGGCGCGCACTGGCTCGTGGAGAACCGGCCCGAGATGTTCGACGGGATCACCGAGGCCGTCGGCGAGGTCGGCGGCTTCTCGATGACCGTACGCGACGACCTGCGGCTCTACCTCGTGCAGACGGCCGAGAAGGGCATCGGCTGGCTGCGCCTGACCGCCCACGGGCGCGCCGGCCACGGGTCGATGCTCAACGACGAGAACTCCGTCACGGCGCTCTGCGACGCCGTCGCGCGCCTCGGACGCCTCGACCTCCCCGTGCACGTGACGCCGGCCGTGCGCGACTTCCTCGCCGTGCTGTCCGACGTCACCGGAACCCCGCTCGACCCCGACGACATCGACGCGACGCTGGCCAAGCTCGGGCCGATGGCCACCCTGGTCGGCGCGACGCTGAAGAACACGGTCAACCCCACGATGCTCTCGGCCGGCTACAAGGTGAACGTGATCCCCGGCGAGGCCACCGCGCACATCGACACCCGCTTCCTCCCTGGCTACGAGGAGGAGATGTTCGCCGCGATCGACGAGGTGCTCGGCGACGCCGTCACCCGCGAGTTCGTCAACCACGACATCGCGGTGGAGACGACGTTCGACGGTCCCAGCATCGACCTCATGGCCGCCGCGCTGCGGGCCGAGGACGAGCACGCGGTGGCGGTGCCCTACATGCTCTCCGGCGGCACCGATGCGAAGTCCTTCTCCACGCTCGGCATCCGGTGCTACGGCTTCGCCCCGCTGCAGCTGCCGCCCGACCTCAACTTCGGTGCGCTGTTCCACGGCGTCGACGAGCGCGTCCCGCTCGACGCGCTGCGCTTCGGCACCCGCGTGCTCGGCCGCTTCCTGCGCGCCTGCTGAGGGCTACGCCGTGCGGACGGCTCGCAGCACACGGCGGCGCAGCCAGACGCGCCGACGGCCGTCCGGGTAGAGGCGCAGCCGCGCCAGCTCCCACGACCCGTGCTCGGCCAGCTCGACTAGGGCGGCGCGCACCGCGTCACGCGCTGTGTCACGCGACAAGGTGATCTCGCGGTACTCCCACGTGGAGGCCCGGGTCGCCGACATGGCAGACATTGTGCGCTCCGGCCCGCGGCCGACGCGAACGACGCGGCCGGAGGGAGCCTCAGTCGGCAAGGAGCTCGGCGAGACGAGTACGGCGTTGTGCGTCGGTCGTCGCTGCGAGCAGCGAGGTCCATCCCGGTCCGTGCCAGCCGTGGACGACCGACACGTGCCGGTCGCCGGCGCGGAGGCCGGCGTAGACCTGCGCGCGGGTCAGCGTCGTCGGCACCGGTCCCGGCAGCACGACCACGGCGGCGGCACGGGCCCGGTCGAGCGGCGAGCCCAGCGACCGCACCGCGGTCGCCTGCGCGCCGGCGTCGTCGAGGGCACGGCGTACGACGTCGGCATCGACGCTGCCGGTCGCGAGGAGGACCACGACGTCGTCGCCCGCCGCGTCGAACGCGCGCGGGATCGACACCGACACCAGCTGGGTCACGCGGAGCACGGCCTCGTCGGGGCCGGGCACGGTGACCTCGACGACGGAGCGGTCGTCGGGTGACGTCGCGAACCAGCGACCGGCCGCGACCTCGACGCGCGCACGGTCGAGGGCCGACCGCGGGGGAGCGGCGTCGGCCTTGAGGACCGGGCAGCGCCCGGATGCCGCCACGTCGAGGGCGACCGCGCCGAGCACCGGGCCCAGGGGGAGCGCGTTGTCGAGGGAGAGCGCGAGGACGGCGTCCTCCGGCAGGTCCTCGACCGCGGCCAGCGCCTCGTCGAGTCCGACCAGGTGGGCGTCGTCGAGGACGACCGACGGGACACCGGCGCCGAGCGCGGAGTCCAGCGCGCGTCGACGTGCGGCGGGGTCGGTGCCGACGACGACGGCGAGCCTGTTCTCCTCCGCGAGTCCGAGCAGGCCGTCGGCGAGCAGCTCCTCGGACTCCGCGACGTCGACGAGCGCGAGGGCCGGGGCACCGTGCCACTCCACCTCGATGACGGCACCGCTCTCGAGCGCGTCGTCGATCGCGACCCGTGCGCAGGTGCGCAGCACGACCTCGGGCTGCAGGACGGTGTGCCCGGCGCTCGCCGCCGCGGTGAGCAGCTCGACGACGCTGTTCAGCTCCTGCTCCACGTGCTCTCGGGGTAGCCGCGCTCGGGCGCGGAGACCTCGTCGAGCGCGCTCACGATCTCCTCGGGGAGGGTGAGCTCCTCCACCGTGAGCGCCCCGCGCAGCTGCGCGGCGGTGCGCGCACCCACGATCGGCGCGACGACGCCCGGGCGGTCGCGGACCCAGGCGAGCGCGACCTCGAGCGGCGCGACCCCCAGGCCCTCGGCCGCGGTGCAGACGGCGTCGACGACCCCGCGCGCGGAGTCGGACAGGAACGGCGCGATGAACGACGCGAAGTGCGAGGACGCGGCCCGCGAGTCCGCCGGCGTGCCGTGACGGTACTTCCCGGTGAGCACGCCGCGGCCGAGCGGCGACCACGGCAGGATGCCGAGCCCGGCGTCCTCCGCGGCGTCGACGACCTCGCGCTCGATGCCGCGCTGCAGCAGCGAGTACTCCATCTGCGTCGACACGAGCCGCGTCGAGCCGGGTCGTGCGGCCTGCACCGCCGCGGCCTTCGCCGTCTGCCACCCGGCGTAGTTGCTGATGCCGACGTAGCGGACCTTGCCCGACGCCACCGCCGAGTCGAGGGCGGAGAGCGTCTCCTCGAGCGGGGTGGAGGCGTCCCACGCGTGCAGCTGCCAGAGGTCGACGTGGTCGACGCCGAGCCGGCGCAGCGACGCGTCGAGCGCGGAGAGCAGGTGCCCGCGCGAGGCGTCGAGGCGACGCGCCGTGCCGGGTCGCGAGACGGCCTTGGTGGCGATGACGACCGAGTCGCGGCCGACCTCGTCGACGAGCGAGCCGACGATCTCCTCGGACTGGCCGTCGGCGTAGACGTCGGCGGTGTCGACGAGCGTCCCGCCCGCCTCGACGAACGCGACGAGCTGGTCGCGGGCCTCGTGACGGTCGGTGTCGCGTCCCCACGTCATCGTGCCGAGGGCGAGGCGCGAGACGAGCAGGCCGGATCGGCCCAGCGGACGGTGCTCCATGTCGCGAGACCCTATCCGGGCGGCGGGACGGCCCGCGGCTAGGCTCCGCAGGGGTCCTGGGGCGACGCTCCGGGCGCGACCACCGGCCAGGTCCGGTGAGGAAGAGGTGACCGCATGCGGCTGGGAGTCAACCTCGGCTACTGGGGCGCCGGCAACGACGCCGAGAACCTCCACCTCGCCCGCGAGGCCGACACCCTGGGCTACGCCGTCGCCTGGGCGGCGGAGGCCTACGGCTCCGACGCGGCCACGGTGCTGGCCTGGGTCGCGGCCCAGACCACGACCATCGATGTCGGCTCGGCCATCTTCCAGATCCCCGGGCGCACGCCGGCGCTCACCGCGATGACCGCGGCCACCCTCGACAACCTCTCGGGCGGTCGGTTCCGCCTCGGGCTCGGCGTCTCGGGACCGCAGGTGTCCGAGGGCTGGCACGGCGTGCGGTTCGACAAGCCGCTCGCCCGCACGCGCGAGTACGTCGACATCGTCAAGCTGGCGCTCAGCCGCCGCAAGGTCGCCTACGACGGCGAGTTCTTCACCCTCCCGCTGCCCGACGGCCCGGGCAAGGCGCTCGTCCTCACCGTGCACCCGACGCGGCCGAACATCCCGATCTACCTCGCGGCCATCGGCCCGAAGAACCTCGAGCTCACCGGCGAGATCGCCGACGGCTGGCTCGCCATCTTCTTCGCCCCCGAGTCCGCGGGCGAGCACCTGGCCCACATCGCCGCGGGCCGCGCCAAGGTCGGGAAGACCATGGAGGGCTTCGACGTCGTCCCGACCGTCCCCGTCGTGATCGGTGACGACGTCAACGCCTGCGCCGACGCGGTGCGCGCCTACAGCGCGCTCTACATCGGCGGCATGGGCAGTCGCGACAAGAACTTCTACAACCAGCTCGCCGTCCGGATGGGCTACGACGCCGAGGCCGCCGAGGTGCAGGAGAAGTACCTCGCCCGCGACTACGACGGAGCCGCGGCCGCGGTGCCCTTCGAGTTCATCGACCGCACGTCGCTCATCGGGCCGCGCGCGCGGATCCAGGAGAGGCTGCAGGCCTACGCCGACGCCGGTGTCACCACGCTCACGGTCGCCACCTACGCCGGCACGCTCGACGAGCGGCTCGCCACGCTGCGCACCATGGCTGAGGTGCTGGAGGCCTCGGGCCTGCGAGACTGACGGCTGTGAGCTACTTCGAGGCCATCGTCCTCGGCATCGTGCAGGGACTCACCGAGTTCCTGCCGATCTCGTCGACCGCCCACCTGCGGATCGTCCCCGCCATGCTCGGCTGGGGTGACCCGGGCGCTGCGTTCACCGCGGTCGTGCAGCTCGGCACCATGGCCGCGGTGCTGCTGTTCTTCTGGCGCGACCTGTGGCGCATCGCGAGCACGTGGGTCCGCGCGCTCTACCAGCCCGAGCCCCGCGGCACGCTCGACGCCCGCCTCGGCTGGTACCTCCTCTACGGCACCATCCCGATCGCGGTGCTCGGCCTGGTGTTCAAGAACCAGATCGAGACCGGCGCCCGTGACCTGCGGATCATCGGCTGGGTGCTGATCCTGTTCGGCATCGGCCTCTGGCTCGTCGACCGCGCCTTCCCGCAGGTCAAGCAGATCGCCGACCTCAACCTGCGCGACGGCGTGCTCTACGGCCTGGCCCAGGCCCTCGCACTGATCCCCGGCGTCTCCCGCTCGGGCGCCACGATCACCGCCGGTCGTGCCCTGAGCTACACCCGCGAGGACGCGGCGCGCTTCTCGTTCCTGCTGTCGGTGCCCGCCGTGGTGCTGTCCGGCCTGTTCGAGCTGCGCAAGATCGGCGGCGACAGCGCCACCTCCTGGGGCCCCACGATCCTCGCGACCCTGGTGGCCTTCGTCGTGGGCTACGCCGCCATCGCCTGGCTCCTGCGCTGGCTGACGAGCCACTCCATGCTGGTGTTCGCGGTCTACCGCGTCGTGCTCGGCGCGCTCGTGCTCGTGCTCGTCTACGGCGGTCACCTCGCGGCGACCTGATCCTTCGCCCGCGACGCTGTGTCAAAGCCAGCCACTGCGCTTGAACGCGGTGTAGAGCACCACGGTGATCACGAGCATGAGCCCGAGGACCCCGAAGTAGCCGAGCTCCCAGTGCAGCTCGGGGATGTTGTCGAAGTTCATGCCGTAGATGCCCGCGATCATCGTCGGCACAGCGGCCATCGCGACGTACGCCGAGATCTTGCGCATGTCGTCGTTCTGCTGCACCGCCTGGCGCGACCGGGACGCCTCGAGCACGGTCGCGAGCAGGATGTCGTGCTGGGCCGAGAGCTCCTGCACGCGCAGCAGGTGGTCGCCGAGGTCGCGGAAGTAGGGGCGCAGCTCGTCCGGGAGCCCGCGCAGCCGCTCGTGCAGGAGGTTGTCCGCCACCGGGCGCAGCGGGTCGATGGCACGTCGCACCTCCAGGTTCTCGCGCTTGAGCAGGTAGATCGCGGCCGCGTCGTCGGTGCGCGCGGGGGAGAAGACCCGCTCCTCGACCTGCTCGATGTCGCGCGCGAGCTCGTCGACGACCTCCTGGTAGCCGTCGACCACGATGTCGAGGATCCCGTGCAGCACGGCGAGGGGCCCGAGGGCCAGCATCTGCGAGTCGGCCTCGAGGTCGGCCCGCAGCCCGGTGAGGTCGCCCGGCTCCCCGATCCGGACCGACAGGACGTAGGACGGCCCGACGAACACCGCGATCTGACCGGTCTCCACGTCCGAGGTCGGCTCGACGTAGTCGAGCACCTTGAGGACGGCGAGCACGCGGTCTCGCGCGATCTCGAAGCGCGGTCGCTGCCCGATCGACATCGCGTCCTCGATCTGCAGGTCGTCGATGCCGAACACCCGGGCCGCCCGCTCGGTCTCCTCCTGCGTCGGGTTGCGCAGCCCGAGCCAGACGAAGCTGTCCGGGCCGGCGTCCTGCGCCTCGGCCCACATCCGCTCCAGCACCGGGACGTCGCCCTCCATGAAGGAGCCACCCGGCGTGAGGTGGCCGTCCATGCGCACGTGGGGGGCACCGTCGACGTAGACGCCGATTCCGCGGATCACGGGCCCATCGTGACATCAGCGGGGGCCGTTGCCCCGTAGGGTCGCGGCGTGGCCACCGTCATCCTCGTCCGGCACGGTCGGACCGCCGCGAACGCGACCGGTGTCCTCGCCGGCTGGACGCCGGGCATCTCCCTGGACGACAAGGGCCGCGAGCAGGCCGCAGCGGTGGCCGCCCGGCTCGCCGTCGTCCCGTTGACCGCCGTGGTCACGAGCCCGCTCGAGCGCACCCGCGAGACCGCCGACGCCCTGCTCGCCGGGCGGGACCCCCTGCCGGCTCTGCACATCGACGAGCGGGTCGGCGAGTGCCGCTACGGCGACTGGACCAACCAGCCGCTGAAGAACCTCGCCAAGGAGCCGCTCTGGAAGGTCGTGCAGGCCCACCCGAGCGCCGCGGTCTTCCCCGGTCCCGAGGGCGAGTCGATGGCCGAGATGTCCGCGCGGGCGGTCGGCGCCGTCCGCGGCTGGAACGCCCGGCTCTCCGTCGACGGCGTCGACCCGATCTACGCCGTGGTCTCCCACGGCGACGTCATCAAGGCCATCACCGCCGACGCGCTGGGCATGCACCTCGACTCGTTCCAGCGGCTGCAGGTCGACCCCTGCTCGGTGACCGTGATCCGCTACACCGACCTCCGCCCGTTCGTCCTGCGGACCAACGACACCGGCGGCGACCTGTCCGGTCTCGTCCCGGCGCCGAAGGCGAAGCGACGTCGCGGCAAGCCCGCCTCGGACGCGGTCGTGGGCGGCGGCGCCGGCACCTGACGCCCGGGGCGCGCGCGAAGGCGGCGAGCCGGTCACCGGGATAAGGTCGTCGGGTGGCACGCCAGGTCTTCCTCTTCGACCAGCCCGAGCGCTTCGTCGCCGGCACCGTGGGCCAGCCCGGCGAGCGGCAGTTCTTCCTCCAGGCGCGCGACGGCGCCCGCGTGGTGTCGGTCGCCCTGGAGAAGCAGCAGGTGCAGGCGCTCGCCGAACGCGTCGACGCGCTCCTCGACGAGGTCGTCCGACGTACCGGCGGCGAGGCGCCCGTCCCCGCGACCGCGCCGCTGGGCAGCGAGGACCTCGACCCGCTCGAGCCGCCCGTCACCGAGGAGTTCCGGGTCGGTGCCATGGCGCTCGGCTGGAACGGCGACACCGAGCTGGTCATCATCGAGGCGCACGCGGTCGTCGAGGACGACGACGTCGAGGTTCCCGACCTCGAGGAGGACCCCGACGACGGCCCCACGCTGCTGCGTGTGCGGCTGACCGGGGCCCAGGCGCGTGCATTCGCCAAGCGCGCCGCCTCGGTCGTGTCCGCCGGTCGACCGCCCTGCCCCTTCTGCAACCAGCCGCTGGAGCCGACGGGTCACATCTGCCCGCGGGCCAACGGCTACCGGCGCTGACGCGTCGCGTCCGATGCTCTCCCCCTCCGACCTCCTCGAGGTCCTCACCCGCGGCACGCTCACGGTCGAGGGACGGCTCGTCGACGCCAGCAACGCCACCCTGCTCGCGGTCGCGGAGCTCGACGACGTCGAGATCGCCTGCGTCTACAAGCCGACCGCGGGGGAGCGCCCGCTGTGGGACTTCCCGGACTCGACCCTGGGCCTGCGCGAGGTGGCGGCCTACGAGGTGTCGAGCGCGCTGGGCTGGGACCTCGTGCCGCCCACGGTGTGGCGCGAGGACGGCCCGTTCGGGCAGGGCATGGCGCAGGCGTGGGTGAGCGCGCCCGACGGCGGCGACATGGTGCCGGGCGGTGGGCTGGTCGACGTCGTCCCACGGGGCAGGACGCCGCAGGGCTGGCTCGAGGTGCTCGACGCGCACGGGCACGGGGGCGAGCCGGTGACCCTCGTGCACGCGGACGACCGCGACCTGCGACGGATGTGCCTGTTCGACGCGGTCGTGAACAACGCCGACCGCAAGGGCGGCCACGTGCTGCACGGACGCGTGCTGCCGGAGGCCGAGCCTGCGACGTACGGCGTCGACCACGGCGTCACCTTCAGCGAGGACGAGAAGCTGCGCACGGTGCTGTGGGGCTGGGCGGGCGAAGCGGTCGACGAGGACGACCTCGCGGACCTGGAGCGGCTCTGCGACGAGCTCGACGGACCGCTCGGCGACCGGCTCTCGGAGCTGCTCACGAGGCGCGAGATGGCACGCACCAAGCAGCGGGTCCGACGGCAGGTCCGCGAGGGGGCGTTCCCGCTGCCGGGTGACGGCTGGCCGTCGCTGCCCTGGCCCGCGTTCTGATCCCGGCCGCCCGCATAGGATCGCCGTCATGCACTCGTGGCCGTACCCTGCCGTCCCCGCACTGCCCGGGAAGGGTCTGCCGCTGCGCCTGCACGACACCGCGACCCAGGAGATCCGGCCCACCTCGCCGGGCCCCGAGGCGAGCATCTACGTCTGCGGCATCACCCCCTACGACGCGACGCACGTCGGTCACGCGGCGACGTACGTCGCCTTCGACCTCGTGCAGCGGGTGTGGCTCGATGCCGGTCACGAGGTGCACTACGTCCAGAACATCACCGATGTCGACGACCCGCTGCTGGCGCGCGCGCTGGCGACCGGCGACGACTGGATGGCCCTGGCCGACCGCGAGACCCAGCTGTTCCGCGAGGACATGACGGCGCTGGCCGTCCTGCCCCCGCGTGACTACATCGGCGCGGTCGAGTCCATCCCGGCGGTCATCGACTACGTCCAGAAGCTGCAGACCGCGGGTGCGGTCTACGAGATCGACGGCGACCTGTACTTCCGGGTCCACTCCGACGAGCGGTTCGGCTCGATCGCGAACCTGCCCGAGGAGGAGATGCTCGAGGTCTTCGCCGAGCGCGGGGGCGACCCGCGCCGTCCGGGCAAGGAGCACCCGCTCGACTGTCTCCTGTGGCTGCTCGAGCGTCCGGGCGACCCGTCCTGGGAGAGCCCCTTCGGCCGCGGTCGCCCGGGCTGGCACATCGAGTGCTCGGCGATCGCGCTCGACCATCTCGCCTCGCCCATCGACGTGCAGGGCGGAGGCAGCGACCTCGCCTTCCCGCACCACGAGATGGGCGCCTCGGAAGCCCAGGTCGCGACCGGGTCGTGGCCCTACGCCCGTCACTACACCCACGCCGGGATGGTCCGGCTGGACGGCGAGAAGATGAGCAAGTCGCGCGGGAACCTCGTGTTCGTCTCGCGCCTGCGTGAGGCCGGCACGGACCCGGCAGCCATCCGGCTCGCGATCCTCGCCCAGCACTACCGCGGCGACTGGGACTGGACGGACGCGGCCCTCGCCGACGCCGAGGCGCGCCTCGCCGCGTGGCGGGCCGCGGTGGCGGCGCCGGCGGCGGCTCCGGCCGGGCAGCTGCTGGCCGACGTCCGCGCGCACCTCGCCGACGACCTCGACGCCCCGGGCGCGCTGGCCGCGGTCGACCGGTGGGCCGAGGAGACCCGGCTGCGGGGAGGCGGGGCCGGGTTCGAGGACACCTCGGCCGGCGCCCTCGTCCGCGACGTCGTCGACGCACTGCTCGGCGTCCGTCTGTAGACCCTGCGTCACCTCGGCGGTCACGTGCAGTGACAGTGCCTCGGGTTCGTCGGACGACGGGCGGCGGGCCGGTGCGCGGGGCTACCGTGGTGGCGACACCCGGTCGTCCCGATCCGCGCCACGTCTTCCCCAGGGGACTCCCATGCAGTGGGTGGACTCCGCTCCCACGCAGCTGCGCGACGCAGCGAGCATCGACCTGCGTTCCGGCGACGCCGTGATCGTGCTCGACAGCGCCGGCACGTGCATCGGCGCCGAGGACGGCCTCCAGGGTCTGTTCGGGTTCGACGTCGAGCACCTCCTGGGACGTTCGCGGGTCGACGCGCGGTGGCACTGGTGCGACGCCGAGGGGCAACCGGTGGGGGAGGCCGAGAACCCCGTCGCGGTCGCGCTCGCCTCGGGCCGGCCGGTGCCGGAGCGGGTGCTCGGGCTCGAGGGGATCGAGGACGGGGCGGCCGACCGTTTCGCGTGGGTCGCGGTGTCGGCGTACCCGCTGCGCGGGGAGGACGGCTCGGTCGACGGTGTCGCAGCGTCGATGCGCGACGTGTCGTGGACACCCGAGGGCCGTACGGCGACGGCGAGCCTGGTGCGCTCGCTGCGCACCCTCGAGAGCGCGTCGGCGCAGGACGAGGCGAGGTTCCGCACCCTGGCCGAGAACTCCGCCGACGTGCTGTTCCAGACCGACGTCGTGGGCCGGTGCGTGTGGGTGTCGCCGTCGCTCACCGAGGTGCTCGGGCTCGAGCCGGATGCGGTGCTGGGTCAGTCGTTGAGCCGGTTGCTCCACCCGATGGATCGCGAGATCGCCAACGAGCGACGGCTCGTGGCGCTCGCCGAGAGCGGCGGTGGCCACGATCGTCTCGAGCTGCGCTACGCCACGGCTGCCGGCGCCTGGCGGTGGATGAGCGTGGTGTCGCGGCCGCTGCGCGACGCGACCGGCCGGGTCGTGGGGGCGGTCACCGCGCTGCGCGACATCCAGGACGAGGTGGAGCGGCGCGAGGAGCAGCTCTACCGAGCCGACCGGGACCCGCTCACGGGGCTGCTCACGAGCGCCGGTGGACGACGAGCCCTGGGCAAGGCGCTCGACGCGGCGCGGGGCACCGACCGGCTCGTCGGTGTGCTGCTCCTGGACATCGACGGGCTCGGGCACATCAACCTGGAGCACGGCACGCCCGCCGGCGACCTCGCGGTAGTGCACGTCGCCGACGTGCTCACGACCCACCTGCGCGAGACCGACTCGGTGGCACGGCACGCCGCGGACGAGTTCCTGGTGGTCCTCTCCTCGATCGCCGCGGCCGACGACGCCGAGCGCCGGGCCCAGTCGTTGCTCGAGCTGGTCGGCGCTCCCCGCGGTGCGGGCCAGCCGACCGTCCGTGTGAGCGTCGGGGTCGCGACCGACGACGGGAGCAGCGAGGCCGCCGACGTGCTTCGACGCGCGGACGTGGGTCTGCGGAACGCGAAGGACGCCGGCGGCGGGCGGGTCTCGCGCTGAGCGCTCACCGGCGATCCGGGGTCCTCACGCCCGGGTGAGCGCCAGGACCGGGATGGTGCGGATGCCGGCGGTCTTCTCCTCGTACTCGCCGAAGCCGGGGTAGCGACTGGCCTGCTCGGCGTAGATCGTGTCGCGCTCCTCGCCGGTGACCTCCCGCACGGAGACGGCGTAGGTCTCCGTGCCGACCTCGACGGTCGCGGTGCCGGCCTCGGTCATGTTCCAGTACCAGTCCGGGTGCGTGGGGGCGCCGCCCTTCGAGGCGAAGACGTAGATCGTCGCGGGGTCGCCCTCGTCCGGGAGGTACATCACGGGGTTGACCGACTCCTTGCCGGACTTGCGCCCGATGTGGTGCATCAGCACGACAGGAGCGCCCTCGAACTGGCCGCCCACCTTCCCGCCGTTGGCGCGGAACTCCGCGATGACCCGTGAGTTCCAGTCGTTGACGTCGGTCATGCTCGACTCCTCGTGCGTCCGTGTCAGGTGCGTTCACCGTAGCCGGGCTCGGGCGACGCGCCACCGGGACCGGGCGTCGCTTCACCCGATGTTCAGGAACCGCCCGAGGTGGCCGTGGCATTCCCGGTCGTCGCCGTCACCGTGGTGGTGGTCGCGGCCGTGGTGGTCGACGTCGTGGGCGAGGTCGCGGCAGCGGTCGACTGAGTGCTCGACGACGTGCCCGTCGTGGCGGTGGTCGTGGAGGTCGCGGGGGTCGCCGCCGTGGATGCGGTGGATGCGGCGACGGTGGTGGTGGAACCGGACGCGGCCGAGAGGCCGTAGCCCAGGCCCGCGGCGGCCACGACCGCGGCCGCGCCCGTGAGCAGGCTCGTGCGGGTGACGCGTGCGAGGAGCTGGTCGCGTTGCTTGGGGGTCCAGGGCTCGGTCATGGCGGTCTCCGGTGGCTGGTCGGTGCGACGCCGGACCCGGGTGGTCCGACGAGGACGACCTTGCCGCGCTCACCTGGCTGCCCCCTCCCGACCGGATGAGAGGCCGATGAGAGCCCGCGACGCCTCCTCGGGAGGGCAGAGGCAGACGTCGCTCACGGGGTGCACGCCCGGCCGTCCTGCGGGTCCGCCCGACGGCACCCGCACCGCCTCGGCGCCAGAATCGGACCGTGCGGATCGTGCCGTGCCCCGTGTGCCATGGCGACATGGCCCACGGATGCTGGCCCCTGCAGGAGGGCGACGGGCTCACCACGCCGATGTGGGACTGCGCACAGCGCCATCACGCCCGGACCGACCCCCAGGAGTGGGACCGCCTGCGGCTCGAGATGCTCGCCGCCGAGCTGCGCGAGTTCCTGGCGGAGGCCCGCTGACGCCCGCCGCGGCACCCGGCCCGATGGCTCGGCACTCGTGCACAGGGTGCTCGCAGGTCCGTGGCCCTTGCGTTTCCACGGTGGCGTTCTACCGTGGTTGGTGATGCCATGGACCCCCCTCCAGGCATCACGCACGGGCCCGGCGTCGGCCGCTGGAGCTGCTCCGACGTCCGCCCGTCCGGCGCCCCGGCGGTGACCTTCCTCTCCGCCGGGGTCGTCGGGCGCAGGCCTCGTCGACGTCGAACGATGTGCACCGATGTCGGGGGAGGAAGGGGCCGCACCTGCGTCCACGCGATGACCAGCGACTGCTTCGGCGGCTCGTGTTCCGTCGGCGCAGGTAGCGCTCCTACCACCGCAGGCCGAGACTGGAACGCAGGTCAGGGGGCCTATCCGCCTGTGGCACTGGAGGTTCCGCCTTCCCGACACCCACCGAGACAGCCCGCGAGGCTACTTGCGTCAATCCGCTGCGATGTGCACCCGAGGTGCACCGACGAGACTGGCACCCGACGGCGTCCGGGTCCTCGAGGCGCCACCCGCGGGCGCGTAGCCTCACCCTCGAAGGCCCCGCATCCTGACAACGTGGTGCGGGGTGGTCGCACGTCCGGGCTGGCTAGGGAGGTCCGACCCGCCAGGCCGAGCAGGACACACATTCGTTCAGTGACTCATGGCGGGTCTGCTCGATCGTGACCCACCGGTGCGCGCACTCGGTCGGTCGATCGGCCGGGTTGAGGAAGGCCTCGATCTCGGCGACGAGCAGGTACACCTTCGGGGTGAGCCACCTGCCGAGGTCGGTGCTCGCGCGGTGCCCGGCGGAACAGTCGATGAGCTGGTGCCGCGGTTCGAAGGTCATCGGCTGCCGGCAAGTGGGGCACCGCATCACGGACGTGATCACGGGTCAAACCTGTCCGGTGCTCGGCCCGTGTGTCCATCCGAGGAGCCGGTGAATCCAGCCCATTCGGTGACATCGTGTCAACCGACCGGTGATGGCACGTGGTGGTGTCGCCCACCTGGCGACCTGCACGCTCTGCACGAGTTCGTCCCCCAGGGGCTGGACGCGATCATCATCGACGACGCGCGCTGCGACGCAGCCTTCGCCTTCTCCAAGGCGCTGGCGGCCAGCGCCGACCGCTTCGACCTGTTCTTCTGGGGCCTGCCGCCGTAGTTCCTGGTCGGCGTGGCGAGTTCCTCGAGCTAGTTCACGCCGAGATCCGACTGCGGAAGCGCCTGGACCCACTGGTCCACTCCGTGGGAGGCGCCGAAGGCCGGCACGGCCAGGGTGACGTGAGAACTCACGGGGACTGCCGTTCGGTGAGACGGTTTCCCACGTCCTGCGGTTCGACACACCCGTCGGTGTCGCTGCTGGACTCGTGGCGTCGTCGGGCGCGCAGGGCACGCCACACCAACTGGGTGGGCGGACTCGAGAAGCCCAGAATGGTCGTCAGCTCGCACGTGGTGGTGGAGCAGCTCGACTTGTACCGGGACTCCCCGGCTCCCCAGGACAGCACGTCGATCCCCGGATCGGCATGCGCTCGGCGGACGACCTCCACGCTCGCCAGCGTCCCGGCGCTGACGTGCAGCCATTGTGGCGACACCAGGTTGGCATAGACGCGCATGAGGCGGCCGTTCGTGAAGCACACCGAGAAGGCGGCCAGCTCGCCGGCACCCCGGATGACGAGCAGGTGCGCTGTCCCGGTCCTGGCGTGCGCCAGGACTTGTGCCCGGAACTGCGACGCCTCCGCGGGGCTGTCGAGGATCGCGTAGCCGCGCACCTGCTGGTTGCGTGCCCGATGCACCTCGATGACGTCGGGCAGGACCTCCTGGATCTCGTCGGGATCCGTGAGCCAGCACGGCACAAGGGGCGTGCCAGCGGCAGCCGCGAGGTTGTGGGCCCGGTGGGCGTTGTCCCGCATCTTCCTGGTGACGTATCTGCCCAACGGCTCACCCGGCACGAAGACCGCCTGCGGGCAGCGGCCGGACTCGGACGCCTTCGCGCGAGGTAGCGTCCGCACGAAGGCCTCGGACGTGGGACCTGCCACGACGTTGGCCAGCCGCAGCGTCCAGTGACGGTCCGCCTCCGTCAGGCGGGAGCAGACCGCCCGGCCGAGGACCGTGGCTTCGGCCGGACCAGCGGCGGCGACCGTCATCTCCTCGTCGTCCGCTCCGAGGCCCCTCGCCTCGATCATGCCTCGCCACCGTCGAACTGCCAGGCCCATGGCTGCCACTGTCTCGCCGCAGTCCAGCGCCTCGACCAGCAAGGGGGTCCAGGAGGCGTGGTAGTCCGACCACACGGCCGCGCCAGGATGGACCTGACCCGGAGGGGCAACGACGCCCGCGTGGAAGTCGTCGAGACAGGCCAGGCGGGCCAGGGCGTCCGCGCCGCACCAGGAGCGAATCACCGTTGTCCCGCCGTCGGATGGGGCGGGAGACGGGGCTCGTCGACTGGTATTCACCACGGTGCCTGTCAGGCTAGCGCTGCGCCACGCCGCACGCGCCACGGCACCTGCCTGTCACGCGCTCGGCGGAGCCGGCGGCGCCGGACTCGGTCAATCGGGTCTTGATCGGCGTCAAAGTGTCGGCGACCGGGTCACCCCACTCGCGCCCTCCGGTTGCCACCGATCTCGGGCCGCCTTCTCCGCGCTGATCCCGTCCACGACCGGCCAGTTCTCTGCGCCGTAGCCCTGGACACAGAGCGTACGAGAGGTGTAATCGGACACCTGGTCGGTCGGGGCAGGAGGAGCAGTCATGACCGAGTACCTCATCGACTTCAACCAGCAGCGGGTGGGCGACCACCCGGCGGAGTGGTTCCGCGGGCGCGGGCCGCTCGGTTTGGCGTGGCTCCCATCACCGCGAGGCGCGCGAAGGCAGCAGTTCGGTTCGTTCGCTGCCCGCACGTGCCCCCGTTGGGTCGACAGGTTGAGGAGCAGTTCGCCCTGGTCCATCTCGGCAAATGGGTCCCGGTGTATCGCCGCTCGCACTACATCGGCTTGGCTGCGGCGTGGTCCCGCGGCAGCCAAGTGAACTCGGCGTCGGCAGGTCGCAGCCGGCTCGACCAGTGCGTCACAACCCGGCTTCTTCGGGGGCGGGCTCAACGTCGCGGCGATGATCGCCTCATGGTGGACCTCGCGCGGCCGACCCGTG
>Ga0208851_1000451_pt1 | contig 17961 bp, 11 predicted proteins | sample NGESurshal092012_FD_184481 | JGI IMG/M metagenome (GOLD analysis project Ga0208851, IMG submission 184481) | Arctic peat soil microbial communities from Barrow, Alaska - NGEE Surface sample 415-2 shallow-092012 (SPAdes) | ecosystem: Environmental > Terrestrial > Soil > Wetlands > Peat ... | reverse complement strand
TCGACGATCGCGACGCGCCTGGCACCGCGCGCCGAGTGAGCGCGGTCATCCTGAACGTGGGCCTGGCCGCGCTGCTCCTGGTGGTCGTGGCCGGCCTTCTGTCCAGCTGGGTGAGCGCCGGACGGCTGGAGGGTTCCGCCCTGTCCCCCCGGCGGCTGCTGCAGGCGCTGCGGGCGGGGAGGGGAGTGAGCCCCGTGGAGATCGTGCCCGGCACCTACGCCACACAGTCAGGCCGCTCGCTGCTCTACGTCCGCGGCCGGGTGTTGAACCGGGGTGCGCCGGCAGGACGGGTCCGGGTGAAGGTCGAGGTGTGGGACGGAGCCCAGGCGGTGAAGACCGGGGAGACGCTCGCCGGGGCCATCGCCACGCCCGAGCAGCTCTGGCGAGCCGCGACCCCGGCGGACGTCGACGCGCTCCGGGCGAGTCTCGACGCCGCGGCCAAAGTGGTAGCCGACGGCCAGACCGCCGATTTCCTGGTACTCCTGGACGAGGCGCCGCGGGACCTCTCTGGCCTGCGGCTGCAGATCACCGCCAGCAGCGAGCGCTGACCCCGCCCGCGCTCAGCGCTTTCCGGGGCCCGGGTCTTCGCCTTCGGCATCGCGGGCGGAGCGGAGCGTACGTTCCGGCTTCACGTCGATGAAGCCCTGTCCGGCCGACGCCTTCTTGAACGAGTGCACGAACTTGCCGAGCGCATTGCCGAGCGCGGCCATGCGCGAGGCGGAGAACACCACCAGCAGCACGAAGCCGATGACCAGCAACTCTCCGAAGCCGACGTGAGGCATGCCCGTGTGGTGGCCACCATCGCCCGCGCGCCCTGACTGCGCAAGCGGCTTGACCTGCTGACCTCGCCGCCGGACGCTCACGACCGCCCGTGCGGATCCTCGGTCACCGCGGCGCGAGCCACGACGCCCCGGAGAACACGCTCGCAGCCTTCCAGCTCGCGCTCGCCCAGGGCGCCGACGGGGTGGAGCTGGATGCCCGGCTCTGTGGCTCGGGCGAGGTGGTCGTCTTCCACGACGAGTCCCTCGAGCGACTCACCGGGGTCAGGGGCCGGGTCGCCGACACGCCCTGGCCGGCGCTGGCGCGTCTGGAGGTGCGTGCCGGTCCCGAGGGCGCGAAGGCTGGACGCATTCCCCTCCTGGCCGAGGTGCTCGAGGCGCTCCCGCGCAGCGCGCTGGTCAACGTCGAGCTCAAGAGCGAGGACCTGGCCGGAACCGCGGTCGCAGCCGCCGCGGGCACCGTGCTCGCCGCGGGCCGGCACGAGGACCACGTGGTGGTCTCTTCCTTCGACCCGCGCTGCCTCGTGCGCCTCGCCCTTGCGTACCCGAAGCTCCGGCGCGGCCTGCTCCTGGATCCGGACCGGCCCCCCTGGTTTCAGCGCACCGTGCTGCTCCGGCTGGTCGGCAGGGACGCAGTGCACCCGGAGGCCGCTCACACCAGCGAGGCGGACGTCCGGCGGTGGCACGCGGCCGGACGTGAGGTCTCGGTCTGGACGGTGGACGACCCAGAGGTCGCTCGCAGGCTCCGGGCCTGGGGCGTGGACACGTGCATCACCAACCGCCCGGGCGTGCTCCGGGCGGCGCTGGGACGCTGAGGGGTTAGGGACCGACCGGCGACGCGCTCTGGTGACGGGCGAGCGCCTCGGCCACCGCGGCGGGACGCCTCCGGATGATGAGCACCTTGCGCGAGGCAAAGTCCTGGGTTTGCCGCGCGACCACCATCACCGTGTTCGCGCCCTCCTTCAGCGGGAACTCGGTCGTGAACTTGAGCTTGGTGGGCTCGTTCTTCGGACTGTCCGAGGTGCGGAAGAACACCTTCTGGTCGTTGACCAGGACGTACATGTCCAGCAGGCCCCTGGGCTCGGTGACCGTCCCGGACAGGGTGAAGCGGTCCGAGGGAGCCACCACGCCGCCCTGTGACTGATCGACCTGGAGCGCGATGACCGGCGGCTCGCGGTAGGGCGCCGTGGCCAGCTCGGGCGCGGAGCCCTTGCCCGCCTTGGCCTCGTGCGCGTCGGCGGCGCGGATGAACCCGAAGCGACCCTTGTCCAGCTCCACCTTGGTCAGCCCGTTCACCTTCGCGACGGAGGCCAGCACCCCGGCCTTCTTGACCCGCGCCATCACCGGAGCACGGTCGTCCGGCCCGGCGAGGACCGGGGCGCCCGGGTCGAGGCGGACCATGCCCTTGCGCGGCTCGACGGTGTACGGCTTGTCGGAGAGCGGAAGGTTGAGGCGCTCGGTGACGAACTCCTCGAGCGGCTCGTCCACGATCGCCAGCTTCAGCGGGAAGCTGTCGCCCACGTAGCCCTTCTTGACCTCGAGCTGGAAGCGCGCCGTCTTGGTCTCGCCCGGCGCGATCTCCCCCAGCTTGAAGCGGCCCTTCTCGATGAAGACGTTCTGGTCGGCGGCGTTCTTGATGGACCCGAACACGTCCAGCGCCTTGCCGGGGCCCTGATTGGTCACGTCCACCAGGAGGGTGACGGACTCGCCGCGCTGGGCCACGCCGTCGCCGTTGCACACCGCGCAGTCGTCCACGATTTGCCAGTCGAGGGCGAAGGACGGGCGGACCGTCTCGCCCAGGTTCACCTCGGCCACCAGCTGCTGGGGGAGCGCACCCTGGTCGTCGAAGAACTTCACCGTCACGTCGTCGCGGCGGCTGTAGACGTCCTTCGGGACCTTCACCGGTGACTTCCAGGTCCGCTTCTCACCCGGCTTCAGCGTGCCGAACAGGAACTCGCGGCGATCGAGCAGCGGGTCCTCGCTCTCGGTCCAGGCGCGGATGCGCGACAGCGGCTCGCTGCCCTTGTTCTCGACCGTGACCTCCAGGTCGAAGCTGTCACCCGGAGAGACCCGCTTCTCCGGCCCCGGGCGGAGCGTGGCAACGAGCTGGGGCGCCTTCGGCGTGGGTCCCGGCGTCCAGTCGATGCCCATCCCGGCGATGGCGGTGTTGATCCGCTCGGTCTCCTGCGCGCTGCGCTCCTGGAGGTAGCCCTTGCCGGCCTGGAGCATCTTCTCGCGCTGCACGAACGGCTCCTTCAGGACGAAGTCGCGGGCGAAGAGGACCTCGAAGTCCTCCTTCACCTCGTCCTGGGCCTCGGCGTCGAGCTGGTCGTACAGGTCCTCGTCCAGCTTGTTCGGATCGGTGTCCAGCAGCGGGTGGGCGGCCTTCTTCGCCGGATCGGGCTTGGCGGCCTTGTCGTTCTTGGAGAGCTTGGGGTCCTTGCTCTCCTCCGCCTTCTGCTGCCGGGCCGCGGCGTCCTTCTGCTTCGCGTCCTCCTTCAAGTAGCTGATGCTGACGAAAGGCTTCTCCTTGCCCAGGACCTCCTCGCGCTTGGTCGCCACCGCCTGGCTGGACCCATTGCCGAAGTGGTGCTCGAGGTCGGCCTCGCCCAGCGTCTTCCTCGGGGCGAAGACGTTGACCCGCTCGGAAGTGACGCGGGTGGGGACCAGCTCGATGTCCGGCTCGACACCCACCTCCTGGATGCTGACGTCTCCGGGCGTGAGGTACTTGGCGATGGTGAGCTTGAGGGCGCTTTCGTCGTTGGGGTTCCCCGTGGGCGAGCCGAACTCGTAGAGCACCTGCACCGAGCCCTTGCCGAACGTCTGCTGCCCGATGATGACCGCCCGGTTCAGGTTCTTCAGCGCGCCGGCGACGATCTCCGAGGCCGAGGCGCTGCCGGGGTTCACCAGCACCGCGACCGGATACTTGTTGTCGCCGTCGTCGGCGTGGGCCCGCTTCTCCTCGCGCTGCCGCTCGCTGAGCGACACGGTGGTGACGATGGTCCCCTGGCTCAGGAACAGGTCCGACACCTGGATCGCCTGCTCGAGCAGCCCGCCGGGGTTGCCGCGGAGGTCGAGCACCACACCCTTGAGCCCGCCGGTCGCCTCGGCGTCGCTGGCCAGCTTCTGCAGCGCGGCCTGCATGTCGCGGGTGGTGTTGCCCTGGAAGTTCTTCAGCCTGATGTAGCCCACGTTGCCGGCGAGCAGCTTGGACTGGACCGACTCGATGGAGATGGTGGCCCGGGCCAGGGTGAGCACCATGGGTTTGTCCTGGCCCTTGCGCTCGACGCTGATGGTGACCCGGCTGTCCACGGGGCCGCGCAGCTTCGACACGGCCTCGTTGAGGTCCATGTTGACCGTGGACTCCTCGCCGATCTTCTTGATCTGGTCGTCCTTCTTGATGCCGGCCCGCGCCGCTGGCGTCTTGGGGAGCACCCGCACCACGGTGAGGTTGCTCTCCTTCATCTGGATGACGAAGCCCAGGCCGCCGAACTCACCCTTCGTGGTGAGCCGCATCTCGCGGTAGTACTCGGGCTTGAGGAGCACCGAGTGCGGGTCGAGCGTGGAGAGCATCCCGTTGACCGCCGCGTACTCCACGTCGCGGGTGTCCTCGCTGGGACGCAGGTTGCTGCCGATGAACTCGAAGACGTCCTTCATCTGGAACGACATCTTCCAGAGCGAGTCCACGTGACTGATGTCGAAGTCGCGGGTCTTGCCGTTGACGTTGAGGTGCAGCATCTGCCGGTCCTTGTCCGCCTCGACCATCACGTCGGGGACGGTGCGCTCCACCTGCTCGAGCGCGGCGACCATCATCTCCCGCGGGTTGATGCGCTTGGGGTCGACGTACGCGTCCTTCACGTAGATGACGACCTTGTTGAACACCTTGAGCGCCGACAGGTCGTGCGGCGGGCGGTCGCCGTTGCGGAGGACGTCGGAGGAGCCCTCGCCGCGGGCGGCGGGACCAGCGACGGCCTCGCCCACGGTGAAGGGGAGGGGCGCGTGGTCGCGCGCGAGGAGGGCCCAGGCCCCGAGAAGAGCGAGGACCAGGAACGAACGGCGCATCAGTCGGGGCATGGGAGAAGGTCGACTCTAACCACCGGGTATGGGGGCTTCAACAAGCGAGCGGTGCAGGAGAGTCCCGGCGACGACGGCGACCGGAACGAGGAACAGGTTCAGGAGCGGCACCCACAGCATCACGGTCACGGACAGGCCGAAGCCCAGGGCCAGCCCGGTGCGCCGCGCAAGCACCCGCCGCACCTCGGCAAAGGACCCTCCACGGCGCGCCACCGGGGGGTCGAGGTACTCGGCGCAGGCGAACAGAGCGGTCCAGCCCACCCCGGCGCCGACCCACAGCAGTGTTGCCGCCGGCGCGAGGAGCTGAAGCGCGAGCAGCAGTGCCTGGCCGAGGAGGAGGAGCATGACCCTGGCTGCGGTGCGACCCACCGCAGAGAGTGCCTGACGGGCCGCGCCGGCGATGCCAGACGGGGGGGCGGGCGGTGCGCCCACTGCCGACTCGGTGGCATCGACCAGGAGGTCCTCCAGCGGCGCGAGCGCGAGCAGCGGAAGTGTGGCCGCGCCGAGGAGCCACCCGAGCGCGCCGGACACGGCCAGCGTGAGCTGCCACAGCCAGCCCCCGGGACCCTCCGGATGCGGCCAGACCCGCTCGAGCAGCTCGGGCAGCCAGGTCCAGAGGGCCCAGCCCCAGAGCGCGAAGATGAGCAAGGTGACGACGGCGCAGCTGGCCGCGAGACGCCGCAGGCGCGCGTCCCGCAGCACCAGCGCCGCCGCCCGGAAGGGAAAGGTCGCTCCCCGGAGTAGGTCGAGTGGACCACTGTCGCGCGGCAGCTCGGGAGTGTCTTCCATGTTCTGGGGGGCGGGCGCGGCCCGCAACCGTTGTTATAGACGCTCGCCCGAATGTCGCTCGACCGCGCCCCGACCGAAGACGACGCCGTCACCTCCGCCGACGCGCTGGTCGAGGTCTTCCGATCCGCCGAGCGGCCGCGCGCCGAGCACCGCGTGGGGCTGGAGCACGAGAAGTTCCTCTATCCGACGGACGACCCGCCGCTCCCCGTGCCGTACGAGGGCCCACGCGGGATCGGGACCCTGCTCGGGCTCCTCGAGGGGGAGGGCTACACACCCTTCCGGGACGCTCCGGAAGCGCCCGCCATCGCGCTGACCCGGGACGAGCACACGCTGTCGCTCGAGCCGGGCGGTCAGTTCGAGCTGTCGGGCTCGCCAGCGCACACGGCGCGCGCGGTGGCTGCCGAGAACCTGGCTCACGCGCGGCTGCTGACCGAGGCCGCCGCGCGGCTCGGGCTCCAAGTGGTCTCGCTCGGCTATCGCCCGTGGGGGACCACGGGGGACATCCCCTGGATGCCGAAGAAGCGGTACCAGATGATGCGGCAGACGCTGCCGGCCCGCGGGAAGCTCGCGCTGGACATGATGCTGATGACCTGCACCGGGCAGGTCTCGCTCGACTGGGCCTCCGAGGCGGACTGCGCGCGCAAGGTGACCGCCACCGCACGGCTGACGCCGCTGCTCGTGGCCCTGTTCGCCAACAGCGCGATGGTGCGCGGCCAACCGAGCGGGTGGATGAGCTACCGGAGTCACGTCTGGAGCGACGTGGATCCCACCCGCTGCGGCTACTTCGCGCGAATGCTCGACGGCACCTTCGACTACCGGGCCTACGTCGACTGGGCGCTGAAGGCGCCGCTCCTCTTCATCCGCCGCAACGGCGGCTACGTGACGCCCTCCATGACTTTCGGTGAGCTGCTGGAGCGCGGGTTCGAGGGGACGCCGGCGGGCACCTCGGACTGGACCGACCATCTGTCCACGCTCTTCCCCGAGGTGCGCATCAAGCGGGTGATGGAGGTCCGGGGGGCGGACGCGGTCTCGATGGCGATGACCGCGGGGCTGCCCGCGCTGTGGCGCGGCCTGCTCTACGACGACGCGTCGCTCGACGCGGCGCTGGGCCTCGTTCCCCGCCTCTCCTTCACCGAGCACCTGGCCTTCCACGAGGAAGCGCAGCGGAACGGGCTTCGCGGCAAGCTCGGGCGGACCTCCATCGCGGCGCTGTCGCTGGAGATGGTCCGGCTGGCGCGCGCGGGGCTGCGGCACCTCGATCCCGAGGACGCGCCGCTGCTCGATGCGCTCGAGGAGCGGGCGAGGTCCGGCCGCTCTCCCGCGGAGGACGTGCTGGACCTGGCCAAGGTGGAGACGTCGCCCGCGCGGTTGCTCTCCCGGTTCACGCTGCTTCCGGGCTAGGGACGCAGATGTCTTGGCCGCTGACCATCCCGATCGGCGCAGTGACGTTCCAGACCTCGCCGTTCCGCGGCCTGGACAGTTTCCGGCCCGGTGCTCCCGCCCTGAGGAAGGGCCTGTGCGACCTCGCACGCTCGTCGGTGTCGCGAGGTCCGCGTCAAGGTCGGGGTTCCCGAACCCGTTTGGCACGGTCCCCGGCCGGAGGGGTTGAAAGACTCTCGAGACCGTTCCATTCGGGTTCGCCAGGTCGCTTCGGGAACCCCGGCCCGCGTCGGCGGCGAGGAACCGTCCGGACGGATGGACCCGACGGGCCATCCAAGAACGGCTCGGGGTTCCCCCACGCGCTGTGCGAACCCGAATGGAATGGGGAGGGGCTCTCCGCGACCACTCCCCGGGGGGACCGTTCCAAACTGGTTCGGGAACCTCGGGCGGGGGACTTTACCGCCGGCCAAAGAGGCGCCTGAGCCCGCCGAAGAGACCCGTGTCCTGCTTCGGCGGGGCGGCCGGCGTCTCGGGCTCGGAGGGCACGCGCTGCGGAGGAGGCGTCTCCCCCTCCGCGCTCGGCGCCGGGGCCTGCAGCTGGAGCGCATGACGCTTCCCACTCGGGTTCGTGGCCGAGGCGCGGAGTACCCCGTCGGCGTCGATGGACAGCGTGAGCGTCCAGTCCCCGGCCCGATCCGCCGGGGCGCGGAGGAGGCCGAGGAAGCTCCGCGGATCCGGCGCGCGCGCAGGCCCCTGGAAGACCTGCACCTCGAGCGGCGTGCCGATCGGCAGGGGGAGGGTGATCGTCTTCTCCGCCGGGAGCCGGGTGTTCCGGTCGAGCACGCGGACGGGGCCGAGCTCGGGCGCGATGATCTCCAGCGGAACGCCGAGCACCTCGTGCAGCGCCGTGCGCGAGGCGCTCTTCGGCCCGGCGGCCACGAGCAGGTGGGCCAGGGTCGCGGCGCCCAGCGACACCGCCGCCGAGACGTCGACGTCGGTGCGGGCGGCCCGGCCCATCGCCTCCTCGATCATCCGGCGGACGTGGGGCAGGCGCGTCGCGGCGCCGACCAGCACCAGCTCGTCCAGCGCGTCCGGGGTCAGCGAGGCCGAGCGGAGCACCTCGCGGGCCAGCAGGACGCCGCGCTCGACCAGCGCGGTGGTCCGCGCCTCGAGCTCCACCCGGGTCAGGTGGGCGCCCTCGACGGTCGCGTCGCTGAGCGCGGGGTCCTCGAGCTGCGTCCGGAGGTGGGCGGCCTCGGCGATGCGCTTCCTCAGCACGCCCGCGTCCGCCCGTGCCCCCTTGTCGAGCGCGAGCGCGATCTGCTCGTCGAAGTTCATCGACCCGAGCGCCGCGTCCCCCGCGCAGGCAACCATGTCCAGGTCGTCTCCGGCGGCGGCGAGCACGGCGATGTCACAGGTGCTCGCACCCATCCGGAAGACCAGGATGCGTCTCCGTGCGAGTCCGCGCCCGTGGGCGAAGGCCATCGTGGCCGCGGTGGGCGCCTGCACCAGACGCACGCCCTCGAACCCCGCGCGCTCGGCGGCGTCACGGAGCCGCTCACGCTGGAGCGCGTTGAACGCCACCGGGACGCTGATGACCACCCGGCCCGGCGTCTGGGAGGTCAGCTCCTCGGCCCGGTGCCGGACCCAGCGGAGCAGCGCCGCCAGGAGCTCGGCCGCCCCCACGGTGCCGCCCTCGAGGGCAAAGCCGGCCTCGCCCCGGTCGTCCGCCACGACCGGTGCCGGCCAGCGCCGGGCCACCGTGCGCGAGACGTCGGAGTCGGCGCGCAGCCCGAGGAAGGAGAGCGGGGCGCCGACCCAGAGCGCCGGGTCCGGGGCGTCCGGCGGGAGCATCCGTGGCGGGGCGCCCGGCTCGCGGACCAGGCGGACCGGCGCATCGACGCGCCCCCGCCCGGGGTCGAGGACGAGCGCCTCGGCCCGACCGTCGTGAAACCGGGAGACCCGGATGGATTCGGGGTCGATCTCGATTCCCAGGGCAGCGGTGCCAGTGACCGCGCGACGTGGCGCAGGAGACGCTGGCCCGACCTCCGGCGCAGGTGCGGCGGGCGCCTCCGCGGGACGGGTCTCGACGGCACGCTCCGGCGTCGCCTCCGGGCGCGGCAGGACGGGGACCACCGGTGCCGGATCGGGCTCGGGCGCCCGGGGCGCCTCGGGCGCACGGGTCTCGACGGCCGGCTCCGGCGTCGCAGCGGCGCGAGTCTCGACCGGGGTCACCGGTGCCGGACCGGGCTCGGGCGCGCCGGGCTCGATGCGCACCGCCCCCTCCTCGGGGATCGGCGCCACGTCGAGCGGGGGCGGGGGCGGCGGGATGGGGACCTCATCCAGCGCGGCCGTCTCCATCGAGAGCATGAGCGGGATGGGTGTGGTCGGACGCTCATGGACCGACGCCGGCTCGCGGCCGAGCGCCTTGGCCACGTCGTGGAAGGACGACTCGGGGAGCGCGAGCGGCTCGTCGCCCCTGACGGGCGCCTCGAGCTGGAACCGCGGCTCCTCGTCCGGGGGCGGTTCGTCCAGCTCGGTGACGATGAGCGTCCCGGCTGGCGGAGTGATGGCGGCGTGGACGTCCCCAGAAGCCCGCGTGTGCGCGAGACCGACCGGCCGGAGCGCGCCCGGACCCTTGAACTCGGTCACCACCAGCTCGGGGAGCTCGGATTCGTCGAGAGGCGGGTGTGCCGTGGTGGCCGGCCCGCCCGATTCCGCGGAGGCGGGTGCTGCCGCCGACGCGCCCTCCGCAGGCGGTGCGGTCTCGACAGGAGGGCCAGCCTCCGGGACCGAGGCCTCCGCCGTGTCCGTCGGGGCGCGTTCGAGTTCCGCCGACCACGCTTCGAGGGAGGTGTCCTCGAGTGCTCCGGCCGAGCTTCCAGCGGGCGGTGAGTCCGGGACGGGCACGGGGACAGGCTCGGACGAGAGCGTTGCCGGAGCCGAGCCCGGGTCCACCGGCGGTGCCGCTGACTCGGTCTCCAGCGCGGGGCTCCCCCCGAGCACCGGAATCGCGTCGACCAGAGGCGTGGTCTCGAGCTCGGGTCGACTCTCGAGCAGGGGCGTGCTCTCGAGCTGCCGGGAATCCTCCGAGGGGTCCGCCGCCGCCTCGGAGACCTCGGGAGACGGTTGCGGGCTCCGCGTCGAGGCGCCTGGCTCGGCCTCCGCCGCCTGCGCCGCGCTGGCCTCTTCACGCTCCCACGCGGCGGACATCTCCGAGGGCTGCTCGCCCGGGTCCAGGACCTCCGGACTTGCAGCCGAGGGCGGCGACTCTGGCGGAAGGGCGGCCTCCGCGGGCTCGGGTGGGCTCGCCGTCACCGGCGGCTCCCGACGGACGGAGGCGGCAGGGGGTGCCCAGTCGGCGGGACCCGCGGGCCGGGGCACCGGGTCGCGGCGGGCGACGGCGGGAGGCGGGGCCACGGGTCCGGTGGGGGGTGCCCATGCGCTGGGGTGCACGTGGGGCTCGGCGGGAGCCGGTGCCGCGCGGCTGGAGAGGATGCGCTCCACGAGCGCCTTGCCGGCCGCCTCGAGACGCACGAAGCGGAGCGTCATGCCCGGGCGCTCGCCCGAGGCGTTCGACTTCACCACCACGCCCTCGCCACGGAGCAGCGAGCTTCCGTCGGCGAGGACGAGGTCGAAGAGGAGCTGCGCCCCGACCGGCTTCGGCGCCCGCGTGGCCAGGAAGAAACCGTCACGGCCCACGTGGGCGCCGTACTGGTCGACGAACTCGTCCTCGCTGCGGAAGGGCAGCCGGACCCGGAGCGGCGTCGGCGCGAACATGGGCGAGACCCGAAGATGCCCTGGATTCGCTCGCTTCCCAAGTCTTCGGGGTGCGAAACACGCCGACACCTGCCGTGAAGCAGGCAGACTGGCCCTCGACCGGCGCCGCTCGGTCGGTCGCCTCAGGCGCGCACGGAGGCGACCAGCTTCTCCACGGCCGAGCCGAGCCGGGCAGGATCGGCGCCACCGGCCTGTGCGAGGTCCGGCTTTCCCCCACCGGAGCCACCCGCATCTTGCGCCAGGGCGCGGAGGGCCTCGGCCGCGCTGAAGCCGCGGGCCACGATGTCCTTCGTCGCGCCGACGAGGACCAACCCCTTGCCGTCCTTCTCGCCCCAGACGATGACCACGCCAGAGCCGAGCTTGTCCCGGAGCTGATCGGCGAGCGCCCGGTAGGCCTTCCCGTCCGCCGGATCCACCCGCTGCGCCAGCACCCTCACCCCGTTGACCTCGCGGGCCTCGGACAGCACGTCCTTGCTGCTCGCCGCCGCGGCGCGCCGGGAGGCCGTCTCGACCTCCTTCTCCAGCTCCTTGACCCGCTTCTGGGTCGCCTCGACGCGGCGGGCGAGCTCCCGGGGTGAGGTGCGCAGCAGCTCGGCGGCGCGGCGGACCTCGTGCTCCATCTCGCGGACCCAGGCCATGGCGCCGAGCCCGGTGAGAGCCACGATGCGCCGGACGCCCGAGGCGATGCCGCCCTCGGAGGTGATCTTGAACAGGCCGATGTCCCCGGTGCGGCGGACGTGGGTGCCGCCGCAGAGCTCGGTGGACTGCGGATGCACGCTCACCACCCTGACCTGATCGCCGTACTTCTCTCCGAACAGGGCCACCGCGCCGGCCTTCCTCGCCTCGTCGAGCGGCATCACCTTGGTCTCGGCGCCGGCGTTGTCGCGGATCCACCCGTTCACGAGATCCTCCACTGTCTCCAGCTGCTCGGTGGTGGGCTGCGAGAAGTGCGAGTAGTCGAAGCGGAGGTGGTCCGGGGCGACGACGGAGCCGGCCTGCTTCACGTGGTCGCCCAGCACGATCTTCAGCGCCCGGTGGAGCAGGTGGGTGGCCGAGTGGTTGGCGCGGATGGAGTTCCGTCGCTGCCCGTCGACGGAGAGCTGCAGCAGGTCCCCGGCGCGCAGGGTCCCGGACGTCACCTGCACGTCGAGGACGACGAGCCCCGGCACCGGCTTCCTCGCATCGAGCACCTGGGCCTCTGCCTTTCCCCCGTGTCCCACGACTCTTCCGGTGTCGCCCACCTGGCCACCCGACTCACCGTAGAACGGGGTGCGGTCGGTGAGCAGCTCGCCGCGGTCGCCCGCGCGGAGCTCGGGGACCTCGTGGCCGTCCTTCACCAGCGCGACCACGGTCCCCTCGCCCTCGTGGCCATCGCCCTCGTAGCCGAGGAAGGCCGTGTCCCCGAGGCGTGACTGGAGCGCCGGCCAGAGGTCCGCCACCGCCTTCTCGCCCGAGCCGCCGAAGGTCCCGCGCTGCCGCTGGGCGTCCATCAGCTGCTCGTAGCCGGCCAGATCCACGTCGAACCCGCGCTCGCGGGCGATGACCTGGGTCAGGTCCCAGGGAAACCCGTGCGTGTCGTGGAGGAGGAAGACCACGTCACCGGAGAGCATCTTCCGGCCCTTCGCCTGGACCATCTCCTCGTCGATGAGCCGGAGACCGCGGGCCAGGGTGCGCCGGAAGGACTCCTCCTCGTGACGGGTGGCCTGGAGGACGAAGGACGCGTTCTCCTGGAGCTCAGGGTACGCGGCCCGCATGTCCCGGATGACGACCTGGACCACCTCGTGGAGGAACGGCTCATCCAGCCCCAGTCGCGCGCCGTGCCGGATGGCCCGCCGCATGATGCGCCGGAGCACGTAGCCGCGGCCCTCGTTCGACGGCTGGACGCCGTCGGAGACCAGGAACGCGGTGGCGCGCGCGTGATCGGCGATGACGCGCATCGAGGCGTCGTCGGCCGGGTCACGCCCGTACGTCTTGCCGGAGAGCTCCGCTGCCCGCGCGAGCAGGGGGACGAACAGGTCGGTGTCGTAGTTGCTGCGCTTGCCCTGGACCACCGCGGTCATGCGCTCCAGGCCCGCGCCGGTGTCGATCGACGGCCGGGGCAGCGGCTCGAGCGGGCTGTCCTTCTCCTTCCGCTCGAACTGCATGAAGACCAGGTTCCAGATCTCGAGCCAGCGGTCGCACTCGCACGCCACGCCGAGACAGGGGCGCCCCGCAGCCACCTCCGCGCAGGGGATGTCGTCTCCCTGGTGGTAGTGGAGCTCCGAGCAGGGACCGCACGGCCCCGTGTCGCCCATGGCCCAGAAGTTGTCCTTGTACCCGAGCTTGTGGATGCGCGCGTCCGGCACGCCCACCCGCTTCCAGAGGCGTGCCGCCTCCTCGTCCCAGGGGATGCCCTTCTCGCCGTTGAACACCGTGGCGGCGAGCCGGTCCGCCGCGATGCCCAGGTCCTTGGTGACGAACTCCCAGGCGAACGCGACCGCGTCCTCCTTGAAGTAGTCACCGAAGGAGAAGTTCCCCAGCATCTCGAAGAAGGTGTGGTGCCGCGCGGTGAAGCCGACGTTGTCCAGGTCGTTGTGCTTGCCGCCGGCGCGCACGCACTTCTGCGACGACGTGGCCCGCTTGTACGGGCGCGACTCGCGTCCGGTGAAGACGTCCTTGAACTGCACCATGCCGGCGTTGGTGAAGAGCAGGCTCGGGTCGTCGGCCGGGACGAGGGACGAGCTGGGCACCCGGCGGTGACCCCGGTTCTCGAAGTAGGACAGGAAGGCTTCGCGGACCTGCGAGGCGGTGCGGACCATGGGCGTCCTCCATATAACGTCTGCTAGGCTCCCGGGCCCTTCGCCCGTGTGCGCCCACCCCTTCGCCCCTCCCGCCCGGACCCTCCGCTCGGTGGCGCTCGGGGCGGTTCTCGTCGGAAAGGCAGCGCTCGCCCAGCCCGACCCCCGCATCGCCTACCTCGCCCGGCAGCTCGCCACAGCCACCGACCCACGCGTCCGCGCCCAGGCCGCCCTGACGCTCGGCACCACCGAGGCGCCCGGAGCACTCGGGCTGCTCTGCACCGCCCTGGAAGACCCGGTCCCGCTCGTGCGCGCAGCGGTCGCCCGCTCGCTGCCGGAGCTCCACGACCTCGGAGCGCTGGAGTGCCTCGTGGCGCACGCCGGCGACTCCGCTCCGGACTCGCAGGGGGAGATCCATCGGGCGCTTGCCGTGCTCCGGAAGGTGAAGGAGCACGCCCCCACCGTGGACGTCTGGGTGGACCCGGTGCGTGACCCCTCCACGCCCCCGCTGGGCGAGGTGCTGTGCGGAGAAGCCAGGGCGCACTTGGTCAAGCGGCTGGCCTGGGCCGGGGCGCGGAGCGAGACCGTGGAGGCCGCGTCGAAGCGCGTGGGCCCCGCGGCGCCCGCCTATCTCCTGCAGCCGACGCTCCTCCGGGGCGAGGCCGGCGCGGTGGTGCTGGCCGGCGTGTGCCTCACCTGGCCGGGGAAGCAGATCCTCGGCGAGGTCCGGGTGACCGGGCGCGGGGGGACGCCGCGTGACCTCGTCCGCGCGCTCGTTCCCCGGCTGGTCCAGGATGCGGCGAGCACGTTCGAGTGGGAGATCACCCCGTGATGGAGGCGACCATGGCGCCACGGCAGCGACGGCTCCGGAATTACCTGCTCGATGCGCCGCTCCAGCTGCGCTTCACCGCAGTGCTGGTGCTGGCGACGCTGCTCGGGGCGGGGCTCCTGGGAATCTTCCTGGCCCGTGCGCTCAACCGGCTGGCGGAGCAGGCGGAGCGGGCGGTCGAGGCGCGCGCCGCGGCGGCGCAGGCCAGCCACCAGCTGGGGAACGCGTCCCTGTCGCGGACGTTGCTCGATCGCTACAACGACCCCGAGTTCACCGCCCAGCTGGAGCGGCAGTCGCACGCCATCGACGCGGCGTACCAGGCCGAGGAGGCCCAGGTCGCCGAGCAGCGGCGGGAGGTGGCGCGCGAGTCGGCGCGCATCGGCTGGCTGGTCATCCTCTGCGTCGGGGTCTTCGTCCTCGCGGTGCTGCTCCTGGGCATCGTGCTGACCCACCGCATCGCCGGCCCGGTCTTCCGCGTGCGCCGGCTGCTCGAGGACCTCGGGCAGGGGCGGCGTGACGTGCCCCGGCACGGGCTCCGCGACGGTGACGAGCTCCGCGAGCTCTTCGATGCCGCATCGTCGCTGGTGAAGACGCTGCGGTCCGAGGACGAATTTACCTTCGAGGCGGTGTCGGCGGCGCTCGTCCGCTCCGACCAGACCGACGGGCTGAAGCACGTGCACGACCGGCTGGCAGTCCGGCTGCAGCGCTGAGCCGAGTCATCGGGTGGACGGAGCAGCATCCTGGAGGAGGATGCGCTCGAGATCTCCCAGCGGGACCGCCCCCTGGTCGAGCGCGCGGTCGTGGAACTCCGCGAGCTGGAAGTCCTTGCCCCTGGCCGCCTCGTACCGTTTGCGGACGCGCCACCACTCCCGCGTTCCGACGAAGTAGGTGGGGAGCTGCGCGGAGCTGAGCTTTGCCCGCTGGAGCTTTCCTTCCGCCTCGGCCTCGGTCTGGAAGGCCTGGCCCATCATCAGATCCATGGCCTGGGCGTCGGTCATGCCCAGCGTCTGCATCCGGATGTCCAGGATGGCGTTGGCCTGCGCCCGCATCCAGACCTTGAGGTAGCTGAGCCGGTAGCGCGGGTCTCCCCCGTCGAACCCCTGGGCCATCATGACCTGAGCGATGTACTCGGCCCAGCCCTCGATGTACGGGCCGTTGCCGTACAGCGCGCGGACGAGACGCCGCACGACGGGCTGCACGTCGTTGGCGTGCTCCCCCTGCACGTAATGCCCCGGCAGCGCCTCGTGGATGGTGAGCCACTGGAGCACCCAGCGGTTGTACTCGCGGAGCCTGGACTCGGCCCTGGCCTCGGGCACGGACGGGGCGATGGGAGTCACCCAGTACTGGGCCTCCGCCTTCGGGTCGAGCGGCGGCGGAGAGTGGAAGCCGGCCACCGAGTAGATGCCCCGCATGAACGGCGGGGTGGGGATGACCTTCAGGTTGTCCCGGGGGCTCAGGGTGACGATGTGCTTCTCGCGGATGAAGGCGCGGATCCGGTCGAGCTCGGCGCTCACCGTGTCGAGCAGCTGGTCGCGCCGGGGATGATCGTCCGAGATGCGCTGGAGCACCTCGCGCAGCACCGTGTCCTGGCGCTCGTGCACGCCGCCATCCGCGTGCTCGCCGTGTCCGGGAAACATCTCCCGGTGGAGCGTCAGCGCCACCTCGAGCATCTCGGCCCGCGTCCGGGTCAGCTGCTCCTCGGCATCGGAGAGGACCTGCTCGGGGGTCACCGGCGACTGCACGACGAGCTTGAACTTCTCGTCGTAGAGCGCTTTCCCCAGCCGCCAGGACCGCGTGGCAGGTCGCTTGCCGAGGTCGTCCTTCAGGAAGGTCGAGAACTCGCGGCAGGCGGCGACCGCGGCGGGGGCGACCTGATCGAACCGCGCTCGCAAGGGTGAGCCCGCGGGGATCTCCTTCCCGATGGTGTCCTCGATGAGCTGGACGTTCCCGTCGTTCTCCTCCAACGCCACCTTCACGTAGATGGGGTCGGCGTCGGTCAGGCTCTCCTTCGCCTGCCGCAGGAACCGGGGCACCGCGGCGAGCCGGGACAGGACATGCGACAGCCGGACGTCCTTCGACGCGTACTCGTTCGATAGCGGCGCGAAGAGGGCGGACCCGAGCATCTCCACGTACACCGTCGGGTTGTGCTGAAAGGTTCCGATCTGGTCGAGGTCCAGAAGAGTCGCGGCGATCTGGTCATCGATCAGCCGCCGGTCCACCGAGTCCTGGAGGCCGAGGGAGGCGCGCGGGACCTGCTTCTCCAGCCGGTCGCGCCAGGTGACGAGGAATGCGCGCTGGCGGGCGAGTCCGGCCGGGCTCACGTCATCGAGCAGTGCGTCGAGGGCGACCGTCTTTCCGGTCCGCGGATCCCGGTGTTGATGGTACCCGGCCTGGGAGGCGGTCACTGGCGAGAGGGCGAGTGACTCGTGGATGAACTGCTCGGCGAGACGGGCGAAGGTGGCGCTGGACGCGGTCGGGTTCGCAGCCGCGACGAGCGAGAGGACCAGGGGAAGGGCGAGCGTCATGGAAGCTCCGGCGCCCCCACCGTCTCCCAGGAGATCAGGGCGTGCAGTGGGACGAGGAGCTCGGCGCCCTCGTCGCCGAGGAGCAGGTCGTACGGGCCGACCGCGAGGAGCGGCTCCTCGAGCGTGAAGCCGTTCCGGAGGCCCAGGCGAACTCGCTGGCCCACCGCGGCGAGGAAGGGTCGCGGATCCGAGTGCGGCCTTCGGTCCGGCTCACGCGCCACCGGGACTGGCTTCTGCGCCAGGCGCGAGTCCCTGGGGAGCCTCGGCTGGAGCACGTCCCAGGTGGTGCGCCGGGCCATCGCGCAGACCCCGAGCTTCTCCACCCGGCCCGAGCGCTCGAGGACGAACGCCACCGGGTGGGTCTGCAGGAGGACGTCGAGGAGCGTCCGGTCGGCGAGGACGAAGGCGAGCGGGGCCTTCTCCGCGGCCGCCGCGGCGAGCCACGCATCCACCGGCCCGGCAGCGACCGCGCTCCGTGCGGCCTTGACGGTCGCCTTGGCCCGCGTCCGCGCCTGCCGTGTCCGGAACTGCTCGAGCGTCAGGCCCGACTGGAGCAGCCCGAATGCCTCGGCGAGGTCGAGCCCGGCGTGCTGTCCCATGAGCGTGTAGGCCTGGTCGAACCGCCGGGCCTCCTCGGCATGGAGCTTCCGCCAGATCCGGGCCCGCATCTTTCCTTCGAGATCCCCCTTGGCGATCCGGGCGGGGACGCGCTCCCGGGCGGCGAGCGCGTTGATGGCCTCGGGGGTGGGCGGGGTCGCCGGGCCCCGGGACGCAGGACGGCCCGGAGGCCCGCCTCCGCTCCGGAGAGGTGGGCGCGGCGGTCGCGGGGCCGCCGAGCTCGGACGGACGGGAGTCGGGCCGTGGGTTGGCGTGGGCGTCGGGGCTGGCGTGGACGCAGCCGGAGGCGGCGTGCCGGAGGTGGTTGAGGCCGACCCGGCAGGAGGCGGCGTCGGGGTGCTGGACGGCGGAGTGGCAGGGGCGGGGCGCCGGACCACCTCGACCGTGGGGGGACGGCGGCCCTTGCGGTC
>Ga0208851_1000450_pt1 | contig 17991 bp, 18 predicted proteins | sample NGESurshal092012_FD_184481 | JGI IMG/M metagenome (GOLD analysis project Ga0208851, IMG submission 184481) | Arctic peat soil microbial communities from Barrow, Alaska - NGEE Surface sample 415-2 shallow-092012 (SPAdes) | ecosystem: Environmental > Terrestrial > Soil > Wetlands > Peat ... | reverse complement strand
TGATCTGAGGGTCGGCGGTGTTCCGGCTTCGTGCCGGTGGCACGGGGCCGGACGCCGACGGGCCTCAGGCGCGAGCGCGCGCCGCCGAAACCCGCAGAACTTACGGCCGCGTGTACTAGCGGTCGACGGCGCTGTCTCCGGGTTCTGCGGTACCTGGGCCAGGTGCGCCGGCGCTGCCGGCGCGGCCGCTGATCTGCTCACGCAGATCAGCCCCTTTCAGGGCGACGTCACACCGGCTGGACGCATGTTCGACATGCGCTCTTGCACCCCTACAGCAGAACGCCACGTCCGCCGATGACGACGGCGAGCGGCTCCCACCCCGACCGCCGCTCCTCTTCACTTCATGGCTCAGCGTCAGAAGCCGCTTGTCGGCCTCGATATCGATCCGGTCGGCGTTCGCGCCGCGCAGGTGTCCGTCAACGGGCAGCTCTCCGTCACCCTCGCGGCGCACACGCCGCTGGAGCCGGGCGTCGTCCGCGATGGCGAGATCGCCGACGTCGAAGCGCTCACCGAAGCGCTGAAGACGCTCTACCGCGAGAACAAGGGCCTGGACAAGCGCGTCCGGGTCGGCGTCGCGAACCAGAAGATCGTCGTGCGCACGATCGAGCTGCCGCCGATCGAGGACCGCAAGGAACTCGGCGCCGCGGTCCGCTTCCAGGCGCAGGACGAGATCCCGATGCCGCTCGACCAGGCCGTCCTGGACTGGCAGCCGCTCGACATCGTCGAGACCGAGAACGGGCCGCGCCAGCGGATCCTGCTGGTCGCCGCGCGCCGCGACATGATCGAGCGCGTCGTCGCCGCCGTGAAGGGCGCCGGCCTGCGTCTCGAGGGCGTCGACCTCGGTGCCTTCGCGATGATCCGCGCGCTCGACGGCCAGCCCGGAGAGGTCGTCTACTCCGACGAGGCCGTGCTCTACGCCGAGGTCGGCGGCCTGACGAACCTCGCCGTCGCCAAGGGCGGGCAGTGCCTCTTCACCCGCGCATCCGGCAGCGGCCTCGAGGGGCTCGCCGTCGAGCTGGCAGAGCGCCGCGGCCTGACGCTCGAGCACGCCCGCGGCTGGCTCGCCCACGTCGGTCTCGACCGCCCGGTGCAGCACATCGAGGGCGACCGTGAGATCGTCGAGGACGCACGCCACATCCTCGACGACGGCGTGCGGCGCATCTCCGCCGAGATCCGCCAGTCCCTGGACTTCCATCACATGCAGACCTCCGGTGGGGCAGGCGTCGCGCGCGCCGTCCTGACCGGCGGCGCGATCGCCATCGGCGGCTTCGCCGAGGCCATCGGCGCCGAGCTCGGCCTGCCGGTCGGGCGCGGCTCGGTCGCCGGGGAGCCCGAGGGCATCACCCCCGGAGACCTCACGATCGCCGCCGGCCTCGCCGTCGGCGGGATGCCGTGCGTCAACCTCCTTCCAGCGGACGAGCGCCGCGCCGCCGGCGCCGGCGGGCGCAGCGGCGGTGCTGTCTACGCCGTGCTCGCCGCGATGGGCCTGATCCTGCTGCTCTCCGCGGCGCTCGTCGTCTCCGGCAACGGCGTCGACAGCAAGCGCGCGGAGCTGGCGATCGTCAGCGCACAGGCCGACCAGGCCGAGCAGACGGCGACCCGGCTGCAGGCCTACACGACCTTCGCCTCGATGCGCCAGAACCGCGTCGACACGGTCCGCAGCCTCGTGCAGAACCGCTTTGACTGGGCGCACGCGCTCGGCGAGATCGCCCGCACGCTGCCCAAGAACGTCTGGCTGAGCTCGCTGGACGGCTCGGTTTCGGCGACCGCCGGCAACACGTCCAGCAGCGTGCGCTCCGCACTGCCCAACCCGGCCGTCGACATCGTCGGCTGCACCACCAGCCAGTCGGACGTGGCGCGCATGATGAGCGCGATGCGGCGGGTGGACGGCGTCGTCCGCGTCAGCCTGCAGTCCTCCAAGAAGGGCTCCAGCGGCAGCGGCACGAGCGGAGGCGGTGGCTGCAACGGCGACCAGCACCCGAGCTTCACCATGACGCTGTTCTTCGCACCCGTCGCGGTCAGCTCGCCAAGCACGGCCACCGCGTCGGCCACCCCGGGCGCAACCGGCACCGCCGCACCCGCAACCGGCACGGCCGCACCGGCGACCGGGACGGCAGCGCCGGCGAGCGGCGGCGCCGCGCCGAGCGCGAGCGCCGCGACGACCCCGTCGACAACCACCAGCGGCGGAGGGACCCAGTAATGACCGGTCGTGACCGCATCGTCGTGATGGTCATCGTGACCGCCGCCATCCTCGGCGGGTTCTGGTTCATGGTCATCGCGCCCAAGCGCAAGACATCCTCGGACCTCACGGCCGCGATCGCCGTCCAGCAGCAGCGGCTGACCACCGCGCAGGCCTCGGCGACGCAGGCGCAGGCCTCCAAGGCGCGCTACGACGCCGACTACGCCGCCGTCGCCCGCCTGGGCCAGGCCGTGCCGGCCGACGACGACGTGCCGTCGCTCGTCTTCCAGCTCGACCACGCGGCCGACGCGCAGAAGATCGACTTCCGCTCGCTCGAGCTGTCCTCCTCGGCCTCCTCGACCCCGCCGCCGCCGGCCGCCGCGACGCCCGCGCCCACGACGCCCGCGACCGGCTCGTCCTCGAGCACGAGCGGCTCGGGCAGCTCGTCCTCGTCCAGCGGGACGACCCCCGCCGCCGGCGCCGCCGCCGCGACCGGCGCCGTCAACCCGGCGCCCGCCACGCAGGCCGCCGCCGCGACGCTCCCGCCCGGGGCGACCGTCGGCGCCGCCGGCTTCCCGACCATGCCGTTCACGTTCATCTTCGACGGGAGCTTCTTCTCGATGGAGGCGTTCCTGCACAAGATCAACGGCTTCACGCAGGTCACCAAGGGCGGCGTCCAGGTGCACGGCCGGCTGCTGACCGTCGACAGCTTCCAGCTGACCGCCGGCCGCAAGGGCTTCCCCAACGTCTCCGCCAACGTCAACGCGACGGCGTACGTCCTGCCGGCGGGCGAGGGCCTGACGGCCGGTGCGACGCCCGCGGGCCCCGCCGCCGGCGCCACGACCCCGGCGTCCGGCTCCTCCTCGCCGTCCACGCCGACCGCGCCGGCCACCGCGGCGCTGACCTCCGGAGGCTCGCGATGACCTTCCTGCGCAACGTCTGGGCCGACATGGTCGAGAAGCGCCTGTGGCCGCTGGCCGTGGCGCTGCTGGTCGGCATCGTCGCCGTCCCGACCGTCCTGGCCAAGAAGAACGCCCAGCACGACACCCAGCAGGTCGTCGCCACGGCGGCCGCGAACCATGCCTCGAGCGCGCCCGGCGAGGCCGCCGTCGCGCTCGACACGTCCGCTGCCGCGACCGCGCGCCGCGACCACCTGGGCCGCCAGCGCAACCCGTTCGACCAGCTCTTCGCCCCGAAGGTCAGGCCGCTCGCGTCCTCGAGCACCGGCGCCGCCACGACGACCACGGGCTCCGGGACCACCGGCGGCTCGACGGGCTCCGGCGGCGGCAGCACCGGCGGCGGGACCACGCCGCCCAAGCAGCCGGCGACCACGAAGACCGCCTACAGCGTGTCCCTGCACTTCGGCGAGGCCGGTGCGATGCACACGATCCGCGACATCCCGCGCCTGACGCCGCTGCCCTCCGCCGTCGACCCGTTCTTCGTCTTCCTCGGCGTCAAGGACGACGGCAGGACCGCGATCTTCCTCGTGTCCTCCGACGCCAAGGCGACCGGCGACGGCGCCTGCAAGCCGAGCGACAGCGACTGCGAGACGATCGAGCTGAAGGCCGGCGACACCGAGTTCTTCGACCTGACGACGGCCACCGGCGTGCAGCAGTTCCAGATGGACCTCGTGTCGATCACCAAGCGGACGGTGACCTCGGCCGCCGCCGCGAAGGCCGCCCACGCACGCGCATCGCGGATCGGGACCGGCATGCTGCAGGAGGCCCGCAGGGCCGGCGACCTGCCCGTGCAGCTCGGCTGGTACCGCTGGGATCCCGCCGCGGGCGTGCTGCACCCGATGCGCTCCAACGCGCTGACGGGCTGAGCGCGGCCGCCCCCGCGCCGCCCGCAACGGCGGCCGGAAGGTAGCCTGCGTCGCCGCGTGCATCTGCGTCTCATCACCGCCGGGGAGTCCCACGGGCCCGGCCTCACCTGCATCGTCGAGGGCCTGCCGGCCGGCCTCGAGCTCGATCGCGAGGCGATCGACCGGGACATGGCGCGCCGCCAGCTCGGCCACGGGCGCGGCGGCCGGATGAAGATCGAGACCGACCGCGCGCACGTCACCGCGGGCGTGCGCCACGGCCGCACGATGGGCGGCCCGATCGCCCTCCAGGTCGCCAACCGCGACTACACCAACTGGGACGAGCGGATGAATCCGTGGCCGGTCGAGGCCGACGTCCCGGAGGTGCACCTGCCGCGCCCCGGACACGCCGACCTCGTCGGCGTCTGGAAGTACGGCTTCAGCGACGTGCGCAACGTGCTGGAGCGCGCCAGCGCCCGCGAGACCGCCGCGCGCGTGGCGGGCGGGGCCGTCTGCCGGGCCTTCCTGGAGGCCGTCGGCGTGCAGATCCGCTCGCACGTCGTCCAGATCGGGACGGTCCTCGCCCCCGAGCGTGATGCGCCCCTGACCGTCGCGGACTTCGAGGGCGTCGACGCGGACCCGGTCCGCTGCCTGGACGCGGACTCCAGCCGCAGGATGGTCGAGCACATCAACGTCCAGCGCAAGGCGAACGAGTCGATCGGCGGCGTCTTCGAGGTGATCGCCTTCGGAGCGGTGCCGGGCCTGGGCTCGCACGTCTCGTGGGAGGAGCGCCTCGACGGGCGCATCGCGGGCGCGATCTGCTCGATCCAGGCGGTCAAGGGCGTCACGCTCGGCGAGGCGTTCGAGATCGCGGCGAAGCCCGGTTCCGAGGCCCACGATGAGATCTTCTACTCGCCCGAGCGCGGCTACCACCGCGAGACGAACCGCTCCGGCGGCCTCGAAGGCGGCATGACGACCGGTGAGCCGCTGATCGCGCGCGGCGCCATGAAGCCGCTCCCGACGCTGACGCAGCCGCTGCGCTCGGTCGACATCGAGACGCGTGAGCCCGCGCAGGCGCTGCGCGAGCGCACCGATTCCAGCACCGTGCCGGCCGCCGGCGTCGTCGCCGAGGCGATGCTCGCCTTCGTCGTGGCGAACGCCTACCGCGAGAAGTTCGGCGGCGACCACGTCGACGACGTCCGCGGGGCCGTCGACGCCTATTGCGAGCGGATCGGATGGAAGCCCCGATGACGCTCCTTCGAGCGACGGCGCGCAGTCGTTGCGAGCGGATCGGATGGAAGCCCCGCTGAGCCGCTCGCTCGTGCTCGTCGGGTTCATGGGTGCGGGCAAGTCGGCCGCCGCCCGCGAGCTCGCGCGGCTGCTGGGCGGCGTGGCGCAGGACAGCGACGCGGTCTTCGAGGCGCGCGCGGGAGAGCCCGTCGAGGCGTTCTTCGACCGCGAGGGCGAGGCGGCGTTCCGCGCCCGCGAGGAGCAGATCGTCCTCGAGCTGCTCGCCGGCCCGGACGCCGTGATCTCGCTCGGCGGCGGCGCGCTCGGCTCGGCGCGGGTGCGCGATGCGCTGGACGAGCACGTCACGGTGCTGATCGAGGTCGAGCCCGACGTCGCGTGGGCGCGCGCGGCGGGCCGCGGCCGGCCGCTGGCGCGCGACCGCGCCGCGTTCGACGCGCTCTTCGCCGCGCGCGAGCCGATCTACCGCGCTGCGGCCGACGCCGCGCTGCCGTCCGCCGAGCCGGCCGTGCTGGGCCGCGCCCTCGGGTCGCTGCAGGCGCTCGCCGGTGCCGAGGGGCCGATGCCGCGGCTGCTGTGGGCGACGAGCGCCTCCGGCGACTACCCGGTCTGGATCGGCGAGGGGGCGCTCGCGACGGCGCCCTGGCCGCTCGGGGAGGGCTCACGGCGCATCGCCGTCAGCGATGCCAACGTCGCGGACACGTGGGCCGGCCGCGTGCCCGGGCTCTCCGGCCTGATCGAGATCCCGGCCGGGGAGGAGCACAAGACGCTGGCCACGGCGGAGAGCATCTGGCGCGCGCTGGTCGCCCAGGAGGCGACGCGCCAGGACCACCTCGTCGCCGTGGGCGGCGGCGTCGTCGGGGATCTCGCGGGCTTCTGCGCGGCGACCTACCAGCGCGGCATCCCGGTCGTCCAGGTCCCGACGACGCTCGTCGCCCAGGTCGACTCCGCCTACGGCGGGAAGACCGGCGTCGACCTGCCGGAGGCCAAGAACTACGTCGGCGCCTACCACCAGCCGGCCGGCGTGATCGCGGACACGGCGACGCTCGCCACGCTGCCGCCCGCGGAGTTCGCCGCAGGCTGTGCCGAGGTCGTCAAGACGGCGCTGATCGCCGGCGGCGACCTGTGGGAGCGGGTCGGCGCCGGTGACGCCGTCGACGAGGCCGTGATCCTCGCCTGCGCGCGCACGAAGCTCGCGATCGTCGCCGACGACGAGCGCGACGGCGGCCGGCGCCAGGTCCTGAACCTCGGCCACACGATCGGCCACGCGATCGAGACGGTCACCGACTACCGCCGCCTGCGCCACGGCGAGGCCGTCGGCCTGGGCCTGCTGGCGGCCCTGCGGCTCTCAGGGCGCGCGGACCTCCGCGAGCAGGTCGCCGGCCTGCTCGCAGCGGCCGGCCTCCCGGTGACGATCGCCGGCATCGACGCCGACGACGTGGCACGCGCGACGCGGCGCGACAAGAAGCGCACCGGTGAGCACGTGCCGTTCGTGCTCTGCGACGCGCCGGGGGACGTGCGCCAGGGCGCTCAGGTAGCGCCGGGCGACGTGCGCGCCGCGATCGCGGAGCTCATCGCCTGAGGGCGCGGGTCCGCCGCGCGCACGCCGGCGAAGGCCGCGCGGGCGAGCAGCGCCGTTGCCGGCAGCGCCCACGCCAGGTAGCAGGCTGCGAGCGCGTCGGGGGTGATGCGCGGCTCGAGCGTGACGAACGTCAGATGGCCGAGGGCGACGAGCGCGATCGCGCCGGACGGCAGGCCCTCGCGCACCAGCGCCTCCCAGGCGACGAGGGCCAGGACGGCCGGCACGAGGTAGTAGATCGAGTCCCACGGATCCAGGACGCAGCGCAGCAGCAGCAGCAGCGCCAGCAGCGCCAGCGCGTCGCGGCGCTGCACCGCGGCGCGGCGCAGGCGCCAGGCGAAGAGGCCGCTGAGCGGCAGCGCGAGCGCGACGATCAGCGGGTGCGCGACGTGCGCGAGGATCTCGGGACCGCGGTAGCCGGGGATGGCCGACCCTGGCGCGAGGACCTTCGCGCGCAGAGGCCAGAAGAGCTGCTCGGGATGGAAGTAGCTCGGCGTGATCCGCAGGCCGTTGAGGCTGCCCCGGGCGTGGGCCGCACCCGATCCCAGGTAGAACGGTGCGAGGCCCGCGAACGCGGTCGCACCCGCGACCAGCAGCAGCCGCCCGCGGCGCTCGGGCGCGGCGAGCAGGACGGGGCCGACGGCGAGCAGCGCCCACGGCTTGCAGGCGATCGCCGCACCGAGCACGAGCCCGGCCCAGCCGCTGCGTGAGCCCAGGGCGATGAGGACGGCGATGGCGCAGAGTGCTCCGGCGAGCGTCTCCTCCGGGTGGCCCATCGGTGTCGCGCGCAGGAGCCAGGGCCCGAGCAGGCAGACGAGCAGGACCGCGGCGCGCGTCGCACGCGGGCGGGCCAGGGCGCGCAGCCGGCCGTCGAGCACCAGCGCGAGCGCGCACGGCGCCAGCATGCACGCGAGCGCGCCGGCGAGGAAGACCTGGACCCACGAGGCGCCGAGCGCGTCGGCGGCGAACAGGAACGGCGCGCGCACGAGCACCGACGGCCCGTAGAGCGGGGCGGCGGCGAGGAACGCGCCGACGTGCCCGGCGAGCAGCAGGTCGACCGAGGGGCGCAGCTCGACGAGCGCATCGCCCGTGGCCGTGCTCGACCACGTCAGCAGGATCGCGCCGATCAGCAGCGCGACGGGAAGCGCGAGGCGGTCCACGAACCGGGGCACAGGGGTTCATCGGCGCGCTGCAGCCGCGAGTTGAGCGGCGCAGTCGCCGTGTGACATGGCAGACTCGCGGGGTGCTCGCCCACAACCGCGTCGCCGTCCTGCACGGCGTGAATCTCGACCAGCTGGGCCGCCGGGACCCTGCCATCTACGGCGACCTGACGCTCGATCGCCTGGAGCAGCGGATCGGCGACGACGCCCGCGAGCTCGGGTTCGAGGCCCAGTTCTTCCAGACGAACTCCGAGGCGGAGTTCGTCGAGCGACTGCACCGCCTCGCCGAGGTGAGCGACGCGCTGATCCTCAACCCGGGAGCGTGGACGCATTACTCGTACGCGATCCGCGACGCGCTGGAGCTCACCGGCCTGCCGGCGATCGAGGTCCACCTCTCGGACGTGCAGAATCGCGAGGAGTTCCGCAAGATCTCCGTCATCTCCGACCTGTGCCTGACGACCGTGAGCGGACTGGGAGCCTCCGGCTACCGGGTCGCGCTCGAGCGCCTGCTGCAGGAGCTCACGCCATGAGCCCCGCGAGCGCCCGCGCCGAGCGCCTCGCCGCGGCCGCGCAGGAGCGCGGCCTCGACCTGCTGCTCGTCAGCAACCTCGTGAACGTCCGCTGGCTGACGGGCTTCACCGGCTCCAACGCGCTCGCGATCATCGGCGGCGCGGGGGAGGAGGCGACGCGGATCGTCCTCTCGGACTTTCGCTACACGACGCAGATCGAGGAGCAGGTGCCGCCGATCTGGGACCGCCGCGAGGCCACGCAGGAGCTCGTCGGCCCGGCGCTCGCCGAGCATCTGCCGCCCGCCGCCGGCGACGCGCTCCCGCGCGTCGGCTTCGAGGACCGCGCGATCACGGTCCACCAGCTCGAGCGCATCCGCGAGGCGATCGGCGACCGCGCCGAACTGGTGCCGGCCGGGAGCCTCGTCGAGGGGCTGCGCGAGCTCAAGGACGCCGGCGAGGTCAGCCGCATCCGCGAGGCGGCGCGCCTGGCCGACATCGCGCTCAGCGAGGTCGTGGGGCAGGGGCTGATCGGCCGCACCGAGGCGCAGGTCGCGCTCGACCTCGAGGTGGCGATGCGCCGCCACGGCGCCGAGGCGATCAGCTTCCCGCCGATCGTCGCCAGCGGGCCGCACGGCGCGCTCCCGCACGCCGAGCCGCGCGCCGTGCCGATCGAGCCGGGCGTGCTCGTCACGATCGACTGGGGCGCGCAGCTGGAGGGCTACTGCTCGGACTGCACCCGCACGTTCGCGACGGGCGAGGTGAGCGACGACGAGCGCGCCGTCTACGACGTCGTGCTGCGCGCGCAGGAGACCTCGCTGTCAGCCGTGAGGCCCGGGCCCTCCGGCCGCGAGATCGACGCGGTCGCACGCGACATCATCGCCGGGGCGGGCTATGGCGAGGCCTTCGGGCACGGCCTGGGGCATGGCGTCGGGCTCGAGATCCACGAGGGCCCGCGGCTCTCGCGCCTTGCGCCCGAGGCGCCCCTGGCCGAGGGCATGATCGTCACCGTCGAGCCCGGGATCTACCTCCCGGGGCGCTTCGGCGTGCGGATCGAGGACCTCGTCGTGATCACCGCCATGGGCTCGGACGTGCTGAACACGCTCCCGAAGGACCTGCAGGTCGTCGATTGAGCGGGCTCGTCGTCGAAGGCCGCTTCGAGGGCCCGCCCGCGAGCGCCAACGGCGGCTACGTGGCGGGGCTGCTCGCCAGGCGCCTGCCGGACGGGTGCGCCGTCGAGGTGACGCTGCGCCTGCCGGTGCCGCTCGACACCGCGCTGGCGGTGGCCGTCGGCGACGACGGCGCCGTGGAGCTGCGCGACGCCGTGTGCGCTGTGTTCGCCGTCGCGCGGGCGACCGGTGCGCCCGCGGTGGGGCCGGTCCCGGCGATCGGGCTCGCGGCGGCGCGCGCGGCCGCGCAGGCCCCGGAGGCGCTGACCGAGCATCCCTTCCCGCGCTGCTTCGGCTGCGGGCCCCAGCGCTCGCAGCAGGATGCGGTCGCGCTGCATCCCGGGCCGATCGCGGACGGTGCCGGCGTCTGGGCGACGGCGTGGACTCCGGGGGCGGGACTCCCGCACGCCCCGGACGGGACGCTCGCGCCGGAGATCGCCTGGGTGGCGCTCGACTGCCCGAGCTCGTTCGGCACGGTGCCGGTCGGCGCGGTCCCGCACGTGCTCGGGCGCCTGCAAGGCCGCCTCGACGCGCCGCTGCGGGTCGGCGAGGAGGTCACGGTGCTCTCGTGGCCGCTCGGGCACGAGGGACGCAAGCGCTGGGGCGCGAGCGCCATCGTCGGGGCGGCCGGCGACGTTCGGGCGCTGGCCCGCGCCACCTGGATCGCGCTGCGCTGAACTGCTCCTCGCCGGTGCCCTGCCGGCGCCCCGCCCGGCGCGCCGATCTCGCTGGGGCTACGCTCTCAGTCGCCCATGATCAGCACGAACCAGCTCAAGAACGGCAACCACATCGAAGTCGACGGTGTGATCTTCAAGGTCGTCGAGTTCCAGCACGTCAAGCCCGGCAAGGGCGGAGCGTTCGTGCGGACGAAGCTGCGCCGCGCCTCCGACGGCAACGTCATCGACAAGACCTTCCGCGCGGGCGAGAAGTTCCGCTCCGTTCGCACGGAGGCGCGCAAGATGACCTTCCTCTATGCCGACGGCACCGAGGCGCACTTCATGGACAGCGAGAGCTTCGAGCAGATCGCGGTGCCCGAGGGCGCGATCGCCGAGGAGCTGCGCTGGACCAAGCCCAACGACCCGGTCGACGTGCTCTTCATCGACGGTGAGCCCTCGACGCTGCAGCTGCCCGCCTCGGTCGAGCTCGAGGTCACGCAGACCGAGCCCGGCGTGCGCGGCGACACCGCGTCCGGCGGCGGCAACAAGCCGGCGACGCTCGAGACCGGCGCCGTGGTCCAGGTTCCGCTGTTCGTGAACATCGGCGACCGCGTCAAGGTCCAGACCGAGTCCGGCGACTACATGTCGCGCGCGTAGGCGCCCGCGCTTGTCCCGCAGGACCGACCAGCGCCGCGCAGCGGTCTTCGCGCTCTACCAGAGCGAGGTGACCGGCAAGGACCTCGGTGACGTCTTCGAGCGCGACGCCTCGATGTTCTCCAGGTCGCTCGCATACGCCGCGCAGGACCGCCAGGACGAGCTCGACGCGGTCATCTCCGGCCACTCGCACGGCTGGCGGATCGAGCGCATCGCGCCGCTGGAGCGCTCGATCATGCGGATCGCGCTGCTGGAGATGCGCCATCCCGACGTCGCCCCGGCCGACGCGCCGATCCCGCCCGAGGGCGCGATCGACGAGGCGGTCGAGACCGCCAAGCTCTTCTGCGGCGCCGACGCGCCCGGGTTCGTCAACGGCATCCTGGCCGCCGCGCTGCGCGAGATGCAGGAGAATGGAGCCGCCTCATGAGCGACCTCGACACCACCACCCTGGACGCGCTCGTCGGCCGCCTGGAACGCGCGGCCGAGCAGCTGCGCAGCGGCGACCTGTCGACCGACGCCGCCGCCGGCCTGGTCGAGGACTGCGCCGCGCTGGCGGGCCAGGCGTCCGCCGAGCTCGAGCGGATGGCGCGCGCCTCGGCGATCGAGCCGCTGCCGGGCCAGGACACGCTCCTGTGAGCGAGGCGGTCCCCGGACCGTGAGCGCGACCTACCCCGACGACCTGCGCGAGCAGGTCGAGGCCTTCCTGGAGGATCTGCACTTCTCCGAGGACCGCGTGACCGCGGGGCTCGACGAGGCGATGCGCTACTCGCTGCTGGCAGGCGGCAAGCGGATACGGCCGGTGCTCGCGCTGGCGACGGCGCGCGCCATCGGCCGCGACACGGCGAGCGTGATGCCGTTCGCCGCGGCCGTGGAGCTGATCCACACCTACTCGCTGATCCACGACGACCTTCCGGCGATGGACGACGACGACCTGCGCCGCGGTCGCCCGACGTGCCACGTCGCGTTCGGCGAGGACGTCGCGATCCTCGCGGGCGACGGGCTCTACGCCGAGGCCTTCCGCCTGGTCCTGACGCGCCAGGACGGCGCGCCCGAGGGCCTGCTCGCCGCCGTGCGCGAGCTCGCGGCCGCGACGGGCGTCAACGGCATGGTCGGCGGCCAGTACCTCGACGTCGAGGGCGCCGCGCCCGCGGGCCCCGAAGGCCTGCGCCGCCTGCACGCGCTGAAGACCGGGCGCCTGATCGGGGCCTCGGTCGAGTGCGTATGCCTGATCGACGGCATGACCGACCCAGGACTCAGTCGCTACCGCGCCTTCGCCCACGAGCTGGGGGTGCTCTTCCAGATCGTCGACGACATCCTGGACGTCACCGGCACGGACGACGCGCTCGGCAAGCCCTCGGGAAGCGACGAGCGGCACGGCAAGCGCACCTACGTCACCGAGTTCGGGCTCGCAGGCGCGCGCGATCTGGCGCTAGCCTCCCATCACAAGGCCCGCGAGGCCCTCGCACTCGCGGCTCCGGATGGCGCCGCGCAGCTCGAGCAGATCACCGACTTCATCGCGGACCGCAACACATGAGCCTCCTCGACAGCATCAACCGCCCGCAGGATCTCCACGAGCTCAGCGACGAGCAGCTCCAGCAGGTCGCCCAGGAGGTCCGCGAGCACATCATCGACACCGTCGGCGAGATCGGCGGGCACTTCGGCGCGAACCTCGGCACCTGCGAGCTCGCCGTCGCGCTGCACTCGGTGATGAACTCGCCGCAGGACAAGATCCTCTGGGACGTCGGCCACCAGGCCTATCCGCACAAGATCCTCACCGGGCGCCGCGACCAGCTCGCGACGATCCGCCAGTACGAGGGCCTCGCGCCGTTCTGCTCGATCGCCGAGAGCGAGCACGACATCATGGGCGCCGGCCACGCCTCGACGTCGATCGGCTACGCCGTCGGCATCAAGGAGGGCATGCGCCTGCTCGGGCGTCCCGACGCGGGGAAGGTCGCGGCCGTCATCGGCGACGGCGCGATGACCGGTGGCGTCGCCTTCGAGGCGATCCACCAGGCCGGCGGGCTGGGCACGCCGATGGTCGTCGTCCTCAACGACAACGGCATGTCGATCGCGCCGAACGTCGGCGCGCTCTCGCGCTACTTCAACCGCGTGCGCCTCAATCCGAAGTTCTGGCATGCGCGCGAGGGCGTCGAGGGGCGCCTGACCCAGCTGCCGGGCGGCCTCGGCCACCGCTTCGAGAAGCTCGGCCCGCAGCTGAAGGAGTCGATCAAGGCGTTCTGGGCGCCGGGACTCTTCTGGGAGGAGCTCGACTGGGCCTACATGGGCGTCATCGACGGCCATGACGTCGGCGCCCTGCGCCGCGCGCTGACGGCCGCGTTCGCCGCCCAGCGGCCGGTCGTCGTGCACTGCGCGACGGTCAAGGGCAAGGGCTTCGCGCCGGCCGAGGAGGGCGGCCTGGAGGGCATGGAGCGCTGGCACGCCGCCAAGCCGAACTCCATCGCCGGCGGCTTCCCCGTGACGGCCAAGCCGTCGGCGACGCCCGCCGAGCCCAAGCCGCCGACCTACACCGAGGTCTTCGGGCAGGCGATGGTGCGCGAGATCCGGCGCGACCGGCGCGTCGTCGGGATCACCGCGGCGATGAACACCGGGACGGGCCTGGACATCGTCCAGAAGGCCGAGCCCGAGCACTACTTCGACGTCGGGATCGCCGAGCAGCAGGCGGTCCTCTTCGCTGCCGGCCTGGCGCTCGAGGGCGCCGCTCCGGTCTGCGCCATCTACTCGACGTTCCTGCAGCGCGCGTTCGACCAGATCGTCCACGACGTCGCCCTGCAGAACCTGCACGTGATCTTCGCGATGGACCGTGCCGGCCTCGTCGGCGACGACGGGCCGACCCACCACGGCGTGTTCGACATCGCCTACCTGCGCGCGCTGCCGAACATGACGCTGATGGCGCCGCGCAACGAGGCTCAGCTCGTCGACATGCTCCACACCGCCCTGCTCCACGACGGCCCGGTCGGCCTGCGCTACCCGCGCGGCGAGGGCGTCGGCGTCCCGCTCCCCGAGACGCCGCAGCCGATCGAGATCGGCACGGGGGAGATCCTGCACGAGGGCTCGCAGGTCGCGCTGCTGGGGTACGGGTCGGGCGTGCGGAAGGCGCTCGATGCCGCGGCGCTGCTCGCCGAGGACGGGATCGACGCGACCGTCGCCGACGCGCGCTTCGCCAAGCCGCTGGACGGCGCCCTGCTCGCGCAGCTGGCGGCCGAGCACGAGCTGCTCGTCACCGTCGAGGAGGGTGTCCTGCAGGCGGGCTTCGGCTCGGCCGTGTGGGAGCACTACAACGAGCACGGCATCCCGGCGCCGCGGATGGTGCGGATCGGCCTGCCCGACCGGTACGTCACGCACGGAAGCCCCGCGCTGCTGCACGCCGAGGTCGGCTTCACGGGCAGGGCCATCGCGCAGCGCATCACGACGGCGCTCGGCGTCGCCGGCGGGGTCACAGCCGGCCCCTGATGGAGGTCGATCCGCAGGTCCGCTCGCTGATCGGGGCCCAGTCGGCCTCGGGCGACGAGCCCGGGCCCGCGGATCTGGTGGCGCTGCGCGCCGGCTACCTGGCGGTCGCCATCGAGCTCGGCGGCGCGGTCGAGGAGGTCGAGGACGTCGACGACGTGGTGATCGCCCGCGCGGACGGCTCGTCGCTGCGCGCGCGGGTCTACGCGCCGCGGGTCCCGGCGTCGCCGCTCGGCGCGATCGTCTGGCACCACGGCGGCGGCTGGGTGATCGGCGACCTCGAGGGCTTCGACCGCGTCGCGCGGACGCTGTGCAACGCCTCCGGGCAGGTCGTCGTGAGCGTCGACTATCGCCTCGCGCCCGAACATCCGTACCCGGCGGCGGTCGAGGACGGCGAGGCGGCCCTGCGCTGGGCCGCCGGGGCGGGCGCCGCGCGCATGCGCTTCGATGGCGCGCGCGTGGTGCTCGGCGGCGACAGCGCGGGCGGCCAGGTCGCCGTCGGCGCCGCGCTGCGCGCGCCCGGCCTCGCGTGCGGCCAGCTGCTCGTCTATCCCGCGCTCGATCACGAGATGGGCTCGGAGGCCTACCGGCGCAACGCGGCGGCGCCGATGCTGCGCGCCGAGGACATGGCCTGGTTCTGGGAGCAGTATCTCTCCGGCCCCGTCGCCGTGGAGCCCTTGACCGATGTGCAGCTCGCCGGCCTGCCGCCGGCCTTCATCGCGGTCGCCGGCCACGACCCGCTGCGCGACGACGGGCTGCAGTACGGGCATCGGCTGCGCGCGGCGGGCGTGCGCGTGCAGAGCGTCGAGTTCGAGGACATGGTCCACGGCTTCCTGCGCTGGGGTGGCGTCGTGGATCGCGCGCAGGCGCTGGTCAGGCTGCTGGGCGACGCTGCGCGGGGCTTCACCGCGTCGGGCGCGAACGAGCGGCCCGCCACCGTGAGGTGACGGGCCGCCGCGGTGATGCGTCGTCGTGGGTGGGGCGGTGCGCTACCCGCCGTAGCCCTGCGGCACCGTGCCACTCGGCGGCGGGCCGCCGTGGCCGCGGCCGCCCGGGCCACCGGGACCGGCCTGCATCACGGCGAACGAGCTGTCGAGGTGGACCTCGACCTTCGTGCCGTCGGACTTCGTGACGGTCGTCTCGTAGCCGTTCCCGGTCATGTCGGTCGTCACGGCGCCGGCGGTGCCGCTGCCGACGCTCTTGACGGCTGCGGCCTGGGCCTTCGCCGCCGCGTCACCGGTGACCGCCTTCTCTGCGTCCTCGTGCGCTGCGGTGCCGTGGGCCGGCATGTTCGCGGGCGGCGCCGTCTGGCTTGACGAAGCACCGCTCGTGGAGGAGCCGGTGGTGGTGTTCGACGTCGCGGCGCCGGCGAGTGCCGACCCGCCGAGCGCCAGAGCGGCGACGCCTGCGACGGCGAGCACCGCGTTCTGAACCTTGTTGGACACTGGATCTCGTTTCGATCGACCGGGTTAGGGACCCCGGATTACTGCTCGAGACGGTGCCGTGCGGGCCTGAGAGGCCCCCCGGGTGGGGCTGAGAGGTCGCTGAGAGCCTGGGCGGTCCCGTGGGACGCGCCCGGCGTGGCGCGCCGATCGCCGGCCGATGCCTCAGCCGACAGAAGAGACGGCCCGCACTTGGCGGGCCGTCTCAGGGAGGAGAGGTACTGCTATAGGGTCCAACTTATGTGATCACTGAGGGAAGTCCTGGTGGTTCAGGGCGCCGCGTACCGCGTGGTGGCGGTGAGCAGCAGCTCGGCGAAGGCGATCGCCAGGAGCGCGAGGCCGGCGGCCGTCGAGGCGGCGAGCGCCACGGCGACGGCGCCGAGGGCGATGAGGACGACGAGCGTGACGTCCATCCCCCGGTGGGAGAGCGGCGGGATCGCCGGGAGCCCGCGCTCGTCGGTGATGCCGCCGTCGATGGCGACGGTCACGACCAGCGCGGCGACCACGAGGAAGCCGGCCGTCGCGGCGGCCCCGAGCCCGAGCAGGAACGGCAGGACGCCGGTCGCGAGCCCGAGCAGGAGCTCGACGGCCGCGTGGGCTGGGAGGGTGAGCTGTCGACCGGTGGTCACGACGAACCACATGGTGCGCTCTGCAGACCTTTCCGACTGTGAGGGTCATCACAGTGGCAACAGATTGGTCACATCGGCGGGATCGGCGGCGCGCCCGCTACGGTTCGGCAGTCATGGCGAAGGTCCGGCTCGACACCCTGCTCGCCCAGCGGGGCCTCTTCCCCTCGCGGGCCCGGGCCGCGGCGTCGGTCATGGCGGGCGAGGTGCGCCTGGGAACGGCGGGCGACCGGGCCGCCAAGCCCGGCCAGATGGTCGCGGGCGACGTCGTCGTCAGCCTCGACGAGGTCCAGCGCTTCGTCTCGCGCGGGGGCACGAAGCTCGAGAACGCCCTGACGGCGCTGGGGCTGGACGTCGCGGGGCGCCGCTGCCTGGACGTCGGCGCCTCGACGGGCGGGTTCACCGACTGCCTGCTGCAGCGCGGGGCGACCCACGTCATCGCGCTCGACGTCGCCTACGGGGAGCTCGCCTGGTCGCTGCGCGAGGATGCGCGGGTGACCGTCATGGAGCGCTCCAACGCGCGGCGCCTGACCGCGGGCGAGCTGGACTACGCGCCGGACCTCGTCGTCGCCGACCTCTCGTTCATCTCGCTGACGAAGGTGCTGCCGGCGGTGCTCGCCACGTGCGCGCCCGGCTACGACGCGCTGGCGATGGTCAAGCCACAGTTCGAGGTCGGCCGCGAGCGCGTCGGACGCGGCGGCGTCGTCCGCGATCCCGCGCTGCGCCGCGAGGCGGTGCTGTCGGTCGCCACGTTCGTGCGCGATGCCTGCGCGGCCGCCGTGATGGGTTTCGCGCCGTCGGGCCTGCCGGGGCCCAAGGGCAATCTGGAGACCTTCGTCCACGTCGCCGAGGCCGGGCGCGACGGCGAGCTCGAGGACCTCGAGGCGGCGCTCGATGAGGCCGGCGCATGAGCGGCGCACGTCAGGTCACCGTCTTCTCGCACGCCCGGCCGGGGGAGACCGACGACGCGCTGCGCCACCTCATCGCACGCGCCCAGCATCACGGCATCACCGTGCGACTCGATCCCGACGAGACGCGCAAGCACCCGTCGATCGCGGCCGGCGCCGGCGTGCTGCCGGACGCCGAGGTCTCCGACGACGTCTCGCTGGCGATCACGCTGGGCGGCGACGGCACGATCCTGCGCGCGCTGCGCCGCTATGCCGGGACCAGCGTGCCCGTCTTCGGCGTGAACTTCGGCGAGGTCGGGTTCCTGTCGACGATCGAGCGCGACGAGGCCCACGACGGGTTCGAACGTGCGCTGACCGGGGACTTCGAGACCCTGACCCTCCCGGCGATCGCCGTGCAGCACCCGAACGGGCCGCACGCCGCGATCAACGACGTCGCGATCACCCGGCGCGCAGGGGAGCGGGTCGCCGAGCTGGCCTACTTCGTCGGCGGGGAGGAGGTCGGCCGCGTGCGCTGCGACGGCCTCGTCGTCGCCACGCCGGCCGGATCCACCGGCTACAACCTCGCCAACGGCGGGCCCGTGCTGGCGTGGGGCGT
>Ga0208851_1000449_pt1 | contig 18029 bp, 17 predicted proteins | sample NGESurshal092012_FD_184481 | JGI IMG/M metagenome (GOLD analysis project Ga0208851, IMG submission 184481) | Arctic peat soil microbial communities from Barrow, Alaska - NGEE Surface sample 415-2 shallow-092012 (SPAdes) | ecosystem: Environmental > Terrestrial > Soil > Wetlands > Peat ... | reverse complement strand
AGCAGCCACCAGACACCAAGCCAGAGACCACTATCGCCCAATCACACTACTGCTGACCTGCTAAGACACACCGGCAACCGAGAATGCCGAGGCCCTGGGCCGGCAGGTGGTTCACGAAACGATCTACCACGCCCTCTACCTGCAGGGCGGGGCGAACTGAAGCGTGAGCTGACCAAATCCCTGCGGACCGGACGGGGCGGGCGCAAACCACACCGCCACCCCGACACCCGTCGTCATCGCGGGTTTGCCGACTCGATGACAATGATCGGCGACTGCCCCGCCGAGGCTGTCGACTGGGTCGTACCGGACATTCGGAAGGTGATGTGACCGCCGGTGAGTACAACGGTTCGGCTCATCGGCACTCTCGTGGAAACCTCTCGCTTCCTGATGCTGCTGCACCTCCCAGGAGCACACACCGCTGCACCTCCCAGGAGCACACACCGCCGAGCAGTACGCGATGTCCTGATCCTGAACTTCCAACCACTCCCATCCCAGATCCGACGGCCGTTGACCTGGGATCAAGGCACAGAGATGCCCGCCACCTCCAATTCACCACCGCCACCGACATGCCGGTCTGTTCTGCGACCCACACAGCCCGTGGCAGCGCGCCTCAACGAGAACACCAACGGCCTGCTGCGGCAGTACTTCCCCAAGAGCGCAAACCTGACCGTTGACACCGCCGACGATCTCGCCACCGTCGCCGCTGAACTAAAGGCCAGGCCACGTAACACTCTGAACTGGGTCACCCAGGCCGACCGTCTCGCCATGCTTCTCGCGACCACAAATTGACCGATTTGTTGCTTCGACCGCTGAAATCCGCCGGTGCCAGGCCCCCGACCTCACCCGCAACGATGAAACATGCGACCGGCTACAACGTCACATCGCCCTTTGCCTGACAACCCAGACCGGCCGCCCGTACCGGTGAACGAAGGCCAAGCCAATCCCTGTGAACGGCCGTAAGTCCCGCTAACAGCCGACTGACACGAAGCGAGACGTCAACCACAAGGTACTCGCGGGGTGGTGTTGATCGGTCACCGGCATCCCATTGCTCCGTAACGAGCTGCACGGCACTTCGAATACGATCAAGATTAATGCCAGTGAGGACTATACCCCCGCTGTCCATCGCTTCCGGTCGCTCCAAGGAATCGCGAATCGTGACTGCCGGAAATCCGGTAATAGCGGACTCCTCACTAATCGTTCCGCTATCCGAGATGACGCACCGTGCATTCCTCTGCAGCTTCTGGTAATCCAAGAAGCCGAACGGCTCCTCGAACTCCACTCGCGATTCCACTCCCACAAGATCTCCAAGTTCCAGGCGCTTCCGCAGCCTTGGATGCGTACTAACGATAACTCGACGCCCCGTGGCAGAGGCGAGCCCCTTAATGGCGCTTAACAACACCTCAAGCCGATCGGGCGAATCGACATTCTCCTCACGATGCATAGAAACCAAGTAGTAGTCACCAGATCGCAAAGCCAGCCTGTCGAGCACGGTCGATGACTCGATGATTGAATTGTAAGCTTCTAAAACCTCAGCCATTGGTGATCCCACCACAAATATCCGACGAGATGGTAGGCCCTCAGCGATGAGGTTACGCCGCGCATTCTCCGTATAGCATAGATTGAAATCGGCAATGTGATCAATGATCCTGCGGTTAATCTCTTCGGGGACGTTCTCATCGAATGAACGATTCCCTGCCTCCATGTGAAAAACAGGGAATCCAAGCCGCTTTGCGATAATCGCTGCAATACAGCTATTCGTATCGCCCAGAACCAGTACCGCGTCGGGACGCTCCCGTAATAGTACCGGTTCGATAGATGATAGAACGCCCCCAAGAACCGCACCAAGTGATGAAACCGGCACGTTCAAGTGGTGATCAGGGTCACGGATACCGAGCTCGCGGAAGAACACTTCCGTCAGCCTAGGATCCCAATTCTGACCTGTATGAACTAGGACGTGCTCCGTGCTGCTCTGCCGCTCGAGGCGCGCAATAACACGCGAAAGCCGGATCACCTCTGGCCTGGTTCCAACAATCGTCAAGATCTTCATTGGCGACCCCATCTCCTCCGAGAATTACACACACGAACAGGTGCTTCCTGACGCGAGCTACCACAACCGAGAGTGGCCGACCTCGTCGAGGCAAAACTCAGATCTACCCTGGTGTCCCTACCAATGCATTATGCGACCGGCCAGCGGCTCATCGGCTAGGGAACCGCTATCCCGCTCGGGCTTGCGCCGCCACGCATGGTGTAAGCCAAGCACCGTCAGTCGGGAAGACATGAAATCATGACGCTTCAGCATGTCTGCAAGAAGTATGCGAGGGAGATTCAGTACCAAAGCAAACCAATTCAATGTCGCCACCCCCAGACCAAAATTCGATCGTGTCCACCACACGCAGTTTCTGGTGGAATAGTAGTAACCTCGGGGCCCGGTTATCGTCTGTCCGCCCAGATGTGTTGCCTCAGCATCCCCACAACATACAACCCGCCAGCCGGCTCTCGCGGCCCGAACACACAAATCCGCGTCCTCGGCGATGAGAAAGTACGATCCGTCCATTCCAACTTCGGCAGCCACCTCCCGCCGCATGAACATTGCGGCCCCTGTCACCCATACACAGTCCACAACCTGACTACCGGGATCGAATAGCGTTCGCGGCATCCGACGCCAACGACTCAACCTTGCCGCACCAGATTGCAGCGTGCCGTCCTCATGCCTAAGGACAGGGCCAACGACACCGATGCCATCCTGACCCAGCACCGACAGACAGCGCTCGAAAGTCAATCTCGAAATCGTCAGGTCCGAATTCAGCAAGACATAGGCCGAATTATTGCGGCCAACTATGGCCAGATTGAAAGCATCACCGAACCCGAGGTTCCGTTCTGGGATTATCCATTCAACGCGACGATCTAGGCAGCCCGGCCGGGCGACAAGATCATTTGCTACTACTACCACGTCGGCGTCAAAGTCAATCAACGCATTGGCGAGCTTGATCGTCCGATCGTGGTACCCGTAATGAACAATGACTGCAGCTGGCCTGTCCGGAGTCACCACCGCCGGCACCGGCCCTTGCGACCAGTACCGGAAGCCACAACCAACCGGGCGTGCGCAGATAAGGAGACAAAGGAAACGAAAGCAGCGGCTCGACAGGCCCCTCCAGCGCCAACCCACGTCGTATCCGCGGTCTCGATCGTCGCATGGGCCCCCGTCCCTTCCGGCCGCCGCCGAATCTTGACTGCTCTCACCTGAACTTCAGGCGATTCACAAGGCTTTGCGGTTCCGGTCCACCCCGACGCTCCATTCTCAGGAAGGAACTCGCCAACCAAATTCGTACGGATCAGACAATTTGCGCCATCGTCTCGACGCGATGACCAACCACGTATCGCCTTCATTGATCTCCTTCCGCTAATGTACGAGCCACCTGACTGGCACCAATCCCCAGACCACGCTACCCAAGCTCCCCGACCTGCAGGACAAGTTTATACCCCCCGAACGTTCGAAGGCGGCACCCATGGGGGATACTAGTCTTGTGACAAGTTTCAGAGGCCGACTACGGAACCTCGCGAAGGATCCGCAAAGGATCCCCGCCGCACTCACCCGACGAATTCGTCCTAGATCAGCAACTCGCGGCTTTCCGTGGGTCCATCTTCCAGACGGATCAGTCACATTCCACGAAGGCGGGTTTGTCTCCGCCTCTTCACCGTCCGCATTGCTAGCGCGCCACAACTTCGAAGTCGAGGCCATACACCGGGAACTTGCGAACGTACGTTTTAATCGTTCCCTCGAAGTCGGATGCGGCTTCGGACGGCTTTCCATGGCATTTGCGAGCCACTCGGATGAACACATCGCGATCGACATAAATGAGCAGGCGCTTGCCACTGCCCGGATCACCTATCCAAGACTCACATTCCACCATGCAGGCGCACTTTCGCTGCCATTTCCGGATAAACATTTCGACCTCGTCGCCGCGTGGACCGTACTTCAGCACATCCGTCCAGAAAATATCGAGACTGCGGCATTCGAAATTCGCCGAGTAATGACACCGGGCAGCACTCTGCTGCTTTGTGAAGAAACGCGGGATCCCGAGGGTAGCGGCGGGCACACTTGGCATCGATCGGTCCACAGCTACGAGCAACTCTTTGCACCGATGGCCCTTGTCCATCACGAAAATATCGACGACATCGCCAGCATACCGGGCATGGAATCCCCGGGTGAGATCATGCTCTTCCAGGAATAGTTGCAACGACTGCAGGGGATATGTGGGCGGAACCTATTAAGCATTCCAGAAAGCGAGGTGCAATAGTGGAGCTGGGTCTTCTCTACAAGAACAACGGCAACCAAAGGTTGCTCGACATGCTCGGCGCGAAGCCCGGGGCACTGCTTGATTGCGGGTGCGGGCCCGGTGACAACGCCAGAATGCTGAGCCGCACAGGTTGGCGAGTCACGGGAATTACTATTGACCCCGATGAGCAGGTCGCTGCCCGACCCTATTGCGACTTGACAATAAGAGCAGATCTCGAGAACGGACTACCAAGAGAGATCGCAGGCGTTCACTACGACGTCGTACTAATGTCCCACATACTCGAGCACCTCGCGAGACCGAAGACTTTGCTGCTCGACGCATTCACCAATCTACAGCCCAACGGAATTCTCGCGGTGGCCCTTCCGAACGTCCTGCATTACCGGCAGCGTATACTCTTGCTTCGCGGCAAGTTCGAATACACCGATACAGGCATCCTGGACCGAACTCACCTACGTTTCTACACAGTACAAACGGCTCGTGAACTGCTCGAAACAGCAGGATTCGCAATCTTGGAACAGGAGTTCGAAGGCGGGCTTCCCTGGCGTGGCCTGAGGCACGTAGTTCCAGCCAGTCTCCGCCGCAGACTCGACGACGCCGCCCTACGACGCTGGCCTGGTCTCTTTGCCTGGCAGAGCTTACTCACTGCTCGCCCAAACCCGTGAGCTGCGATCGAACAGGCGGTTCGGTCGTCCGACGAAGCACAGACAGAAAGAGCAGACTTGCGGAGACGGAATAGACAAGGACAGATACTGACGCGATAAGCTCGAGATTCTCCGTGAGTATGGCAGGCACGAGCAGCCCAATCGTCAAGGTCGCGGCAAGTACCTGGACGTGGAAGGCACTTCGACTGGCGAATAGACTCAAGAGGGCGTGAACGAGTAGATAGTCAGCGCTTAATGGTACCGAAGCCATTACTAGAACCCGTGTTGCGCCGGTAGCCGGCACGAAAGCGCTACCATAGAGAAGCTCAATTGCCCACGGAGTTACGACCGCAACGGGAACTGCCACGGACGCAGTGACGATAAGAGCCCTCAGCGTGCCCTTTCGGATGATCGCCCGCTGTTCCGCACGGTTATCAACTCCTCTCATTCTACTAAAGGTCAGCATACCAACAGCTGATCCAATGGAGGAACAAGCACCCGCTGCTGTAACTGCAACGGCATATAGTGCTATCTTGTCGGCGGGAAGATAGGCCGCCACAAGGAGGCTGTCGAAGCGGTAGATCAACTGCGACCCGACCACAAGAATGAACGCACCGCGCGCACCCAGCACCAATGCCCTGTTCGGACGGAAACGGGCTATGTGCAAAATAGCCTTTGATCCTCCGAGTAGTCTTATCATAAGGAACACCGACGGCACGAGGACAGAAAGTCCGACACCGAGAACCCATTGATTGGGGTCACGACTTCCCGCCACCGCAAGTCCCACCACCACCACCACAATTAATCCCTGCGGTATCAACCTTACGCTTTGGAACGCACCCCTCATACGACCTAGTCGCTGAGCGTATCCGGCCGACAGCGATCCCAACAGGCCGCCGGCCGTCAATGCCGCCCCACCCACTATCCCTAGGGGAGTAAGCCACGTTAGTTCTGATCCCGACAGAACGACAAACATCAATATACCGAACAACATCCCACATGTGCACTGCAGCGCGATTGGCCCCACCAATTCGCCATCTTCGCCGCGATAAGTGACGATCGCTTGAGTGACACCCAAAGTCAACAAGACTGCGGCAGTCCCCGCCCAAGTCTGCGCTGCGACAAACTCCCCACGAAGACTAGGCCCGAGGAAACGCGCACTTATCACGCCGGAAACGACACCGAACAGAAGCACACCGACATTACCGCTCCCGACAGCGGCGAGACTCCCCCATCGTCCGAGAACCGTCTTGGTGCTCGCAGAAGGAGGGGCCCGTCCTGGTTCAGGGGCATCGCCCGCAGTCATAAATGACCATCCGTCCCATCATTTCCCACCAGCACCGGTTCTGGGAAGGTGTCGGCATGTGCCGGATCGAATATCTCGCTCGCCCAGAACAGCGCCGACATTTCATGCGCGCCAACGTTCTCGATCGAATGCGCCCACATCGTAGGCATATCAACAATTGAGGGGCTGTTGCCGCTAACCGTGAATCGGGTTACGGTATCACCAAAGAGCCTCCGCAATGCGATCTCTGCAGTGCCTCCCAGTACTATGAACCTCTCAATCTTCCGCCGGTGGAAATGATTCCCTCGCAAAGCGCCCGGATGAGTACTCGAGCAGAAAACTTGCGTCTGGCCACCGAACCCACGTAGGCACTCGAACAGAGCACCGCGGGCATCTGATCGCGGCGCAATGACAGTCGGGAATCTATCAAGAAAACAGTACGACCTGTAGGTGTTGAACAATGCCAGGTGCAGCGGCTCGGTGAGATCCGGGATCTCAGATCTCGAATAGAGACTATTGTGGGTTTCTAGCACACGCAAGACTTCAGAGATCCCAACCTCAGTGGACGACGGACGCACAACACCTGAAAATCCTTGCTGGGCGAGATCTATAATCACGTCCATGGCGTCTTGCACGTGGAGAAGCGGAAGGGCTCGATCGTCGAAAACGACGGGCGTACCCCCAGTCGCGAGTTGATGACAGAAGGTTGCGACAACAGAGTTATAGAATGGTCGACCATGCTCACCGAACAGGTTGGGTAGTCGTACGTCCGCGACAGGCGCACCAGCAGACATTCCCCAGGCAGCAAGGTGCGCCGCAGCCGACTCCTTACCGTCACCAAAAGCAGTTCCGTCGCCTGAATGCAATGAATTTGCATATATTATCAAGGGGGGATTGCTCGAAAGCCGATCAAGGGCAGATGTCAGCACCTTCGCAATTGCCATGTTGTTATCGCGAAGATCGCTCTCGCGCCCCCGGTTCACGCCAGCAGCATGTAGGACTACATTGACACCATCCAATCCAGCACCAAGTTCAGTCGGATCGCCGAGCATCCGCCGATCTATCGGAACGCATTCTATCCCCGCGGCTTTGAATGCGCAGCGTGCATGCCACCCTAGAAAACCGCTAGCGCCCGTTACTCCAGCCTTCACGCGTTACCCACCTTCCTTCGGAAGCTACTTTACAACGAACTCGACGTCAAATCAGCGCCGCAGGCGGATTGCTAATTCATCATTAGAGAATACAATGCACGACGACGCCGTTGGTCTAAGCAAGGCTAAGAAAACTCGCTATCCCTTCAGCCGCAACCCTGGAACAGCGCTTTCTCGCCGCTGCCCAATTCTCGCGGCCATGGACCTTTCGCAGCTCTGGCTCTGACATTTTAATGATCAATGAAGCGAGTTCCATTGAATCCCCAGCAGTAAAACACCACTCGGCGGCCGGCTTCGGGAGGAGCTCCGCGGCTGATCCAACCCGGTCACTCGCCAGAACAGCGAGACCACTTAGCATCGCTTCTTGGACGGAAACACCCCACGGCTCCACTCGCGCCGGATGAATAAACAGGTCCGCCCGCCGGTAGTATACTGGGAGTTCTTCATACGCAACATAGCCGACGAAGCTCGCCCGTACATCTAGACTAATGGCCAGGCGTTCGAGGTTCCTGCGGTCGGGACCATCTCCAACCACAGTCAAAGACCAGTTATCGAGTCCCTCCATGGCGCGAATCACATCAGCCACCGCCTCCCGTGGACTGAGCTTCGATACAACTAACGCCGTGAGGTTCTTATCATGAAGCGAACACAATTCTGAACTTGAATCCCGGTCGAACAGGCGCTCTTTAACCGCGTACGGAATCACAACTGTCGGTCTCGACCACCAACATTCAGACTGCGCGAATGTATGGCTCTGGTCGCCGACCGGGTGCCACGCATCCGCTAGGAACAATGCCAATCGCGCTCGCGTACGAGCCAACCGCCTTGTTACCCTGCCGGTTGTCCCCAGTGCAATAGTGTCAAAGCGAACCCCTAGACTCCGCCCAGGGGTTAGCTTCGTCGCGGCAATTACGCGCCAGGCCCACCACCGACTCCACCCCTCGACAACCACATGCGCGCCCGCGGGCACCCTCGCAGATCGAACACTCCAGCTATAGCCAACAGTGAGAGCGCCAAAGTTGGGCGAAACGAGCAATTCGGGATCGCGCGGTTGATCTAGTCGCCTAAATATGACGCGTAGGTCCACTCCAATGGCGGCCAAGTACTCAAAAATAGGAACATCAACCTGCGATGGCTTTGTTTGAAAGAACACCACGGGCCGTGACGATGCATTCGAGACCGACGTCCTCCCGCCGTCGCGTCCACGCGACCTAATGCGCGACACGTTATTGGCGCGCCCAATTCCAGGGAAACGGTCCGCTACCATCGAAGACTCGCCCTGCCACCGACCAACTCGAAGACATGTGGGCCTTTCGCATCGAGACACCATGCATTATATATGCGGCCGGCGTTGATCCGACGGACGAAGCGCTCCTCGGCGGTTTGCTTGGCGTACGCGTCGATAGCGGCCGCCCAAGCTCGCCATGCTCGTGGCTTAACGATCACACCGCCACCGGCCTCCAGCCATCTCGTCCATGGTGTTGCGGGGGAACACATGACCGGGCAGGATACGGACAGCGCCTCCGCTATGACGTGCCCAAAGTTTTCGCCGGCAGTTGGGAAAGCGAGGAGTTCATATCGTGCTAGCACTGAGCATACTTCGCTATAGGCTACGACACCTCTAAAGTTGACGCTTACGTTTGGCGGCATGCTCGATGCAATCTTGCGGCACCGAATCGCGTACCTATGGTCGGTCTCCGGACCATACACGTCAAGATCTATCCGCTCTGTGGTTCCCCGAATGCCCTCAAGAAGCACGTCCAGACCCTTTTTGGTGTCTAGCCGGCTTATAAATACGACCGCCAATCCGTCTGACTCGACTGGTTCGGGCGCAGCTGATCGGCCCGGGAGGGATGTTTCGTCCTCGCGAATAACTATCAGAGCGTCCTCCCCGAAGATCGCTTCTATATGCTCTGCCTCGTCAACAGTCGAGGCGTGCCAAGTTAAGCCGCGCGACAGGCCGAGAAGCTTGAAACCCGACAAATAGATGCCTTTACGATGGTGTTTAAGTTCGAGCGCTCCCGGGCTGAACTCACCCCTCGGCGCGAGCAGCACAGGTACCCTGCGGCACCAACCCAGCTTTCTCAACATCATGGGGATGATACTAAACGGCCGTGAGAAGAAGCTATTCAGGTACAGTAGATCAGGCTGCCACGCTTTGATGGTCATGTACATCCGCACGAGCCCCTTGAGTCGATCTGCCGAGGCGTAGTAGCAAGGCACTCCATCCTTGAACGTCCATGTGTTCCGATCTACGGCCAGCGGCGTGGCCGTCCCTACGTCGCGGTCGCCGGTGACGACCGCTAGTTTCACATCCGTGGGTGCGGACCGAACTAGAGCCTCAAGCGTCCTTATCGGCCCCCCGCCCTTGAAGGCCGGTGGATAAAGGGACGTCAGAGTGAGTACTCTTCTACCGCGTCCCCCTGTTGATGACAACTTTCCACTGTTCATGACGTCCTTCCACGAGCACGAACCCGCAGCGGCGCCGAGTTGCCTATTACCGAATCAGAACCATCGGCAACTGGGCCGTCGCACTTAACGTAAATGGTTCGACAGGCAGGATGCGCACGAACGTGCCTCGGTAACCCGATAACAGAGGCCGGGGTCACCGGCGGGATCCGCGCAGTAGCTCATCTATCTCTGGCAAGGCCCGGAGCAAAGCTTCTACTCCAGCAACACTAAGTTGTTCAGTGTTCATCGATGTGTAGTCATCAAGGCTCGCCGCTCCGACTTGGCCTTCCTCATAGTACAACTCGTACTGCATGGAACGAGCATCCAACGGAACTCGGAAATACGCTCCCTGATCGGACGCCTTCACCATTTCTTCACGGCTGAGGAGCGTTTCGTGCAACTTCTCGCCATGCCTCGTTCCGATAACCTTCAGAATTGGCTCATCGTCCCCCATAACTCCCGCCACGGCCTTCGCGAGGTCAGACAAAGTTGATGCTGGGGCCTTTCTTACGAACAGATCGCCGGACTCCGCATGCAGGAAGGCGTGCTCAACCAAAGCGACAGATTCACTCAGCGACATAAGAAATCGGGTCATCGACGGTTCTGTTACCGTAAGCGGCTGCCCCGACTCCAACTGGCTAATAAAGAGAGGAATCACGGACCCACGTGAACACATCACGTTACCGTAGCGGGTTATTGCCACAACAGTCTTCGAACCGGGATTATTTCGAACGAAGGCCTGAGCCGTCTTCTCCATCAATGCCTTCGACAGACCCATTGCATTGACTGGATACACCGCCTTATCGGTACTGAGAAATACTACGGTCCGAACTCCTGTCGCTGCGGCAGCCTCTACTACATTGTGGCTCCCGAGCACATTTGTCTTCACGGCTTGCTGGGGAAAGAACTCGCAAGACGGAACCTGCTTCAGAGCGGCCGCATGGAATACGAAGTCCACATTGACGAAGGACGCAACGACACTATCGTAGTCTCGGACGTCGCCGAGGAAAAATCGGACCCGCGAGTCGCCGAATCGTCGACGCATATCGTCCTGTTTCGCCTCGTCCCTACTCAAGATGTTCACCTTCGAAACTCCACGTTGCAGGAGGTGGCGCACCATAGTCGACCCGAACGAGCCGGTTCCCCCAGTTATGGCGACGCTGGCTCCCGAGATCACTTCGGCGGTCGTCACCAGTGCGTCCCCCGCGTCGCTTCAGTCTTCCTGATCTCGTCCGTTTCTAACATCCCACTGGCTCTCCTTGAAGCTGCGCACCTCCCCTTCTCGGACCCGATAACTATGCCGAGGACGAGAGGACGTGATTTGGCGTGCGAAACTACTCCCGCCGATATTGAACCACCCGAAGTGTTCCCGTACCTCACGTCATTCACGTCCCGATTCCAACGACGACTCGGCTCGGCTAACACAGCACCTGCACATTCTGTAACCTTTCCGCTACAAAGAACCGAGGATTGTCACCTGCGCGCTCCACTCCGAGCATCAGTAAGCAGCATGGATTCGAGACGATCGAGGCCAGCCGAGGGCGAGAAATTCTTCTCGTAATAGGCGCGGGCTCTGCGCCCCATGGCGCGCATTTCGCCATCCGGGAGCCTGCTAAAGGCGAGAATCGCATGACGAATAGACGCCAAGTTCCCAGGCTGGGCCGCTAGCCCGGCTCCGCTGGAGGTGACCAGATGGGCTACATCGCCAGCCGCATGGCAAAGAATTGGTCGGCCCGCGGCCATCGACGTCTGCACTTTGCTCGGCATAGTCGCTCGAAGCGAAGGATTGTCCCTCAGCGAAACAATCTGTACATCGGAGGCCGCTATGAAGTGGCCGATTATATCACTCATCTGAGACGAAACGAAAGAAATGTTGCCGATTCGTCTAGTTTCAACCAAAGTGCGCAGCGAATCGCTCTCGACGCCATCTCCAATGAGGACGAGATTAACACCCGCCAGGTTACTAAATGCTTCAACGAGCGGGGCCAGGCCTTGCAACTGGCCAAGATTGCCCGCGTACATGAATAGCATTCCCCCGACTGGCAATCCTAGCGATGAACGTAACGTGTCATCGGGGATGCGAGTTGGCTGCAAATTCGTATCGCCCACCCAGTTCGGGGTGAAATAGATCTTCTCATCGTCGACACCGCGTTCGACCAGTATGGCGCGCATGCCTGGCGATATAATTCCAATACCCGCTGATCTGCGGTAGGTCCAATTGCAGAACTTCTCTAGGGTACGGTGCGCAATTTTCGTGGTTGAACTGCTAAGGAACTCACTTTGGAGCACACTATCCGGCCAAAGGTCCTGGATCAGCAGAAAACTCGGAATCTTTTCGCGGCGCCACGCAATGAGTGATGGCAGCGCCGAGGTTGCTGGGGATGAATAAGTTAGCCAGATATCCGGTTTCGAGATGTGTGACCGCGAGACCCAGCAAGCGGATAGGGCAAAGCTTGAATAGTTCGCTATCCGCTTCAGCGCGTCGCGATCATGGCTCGGATACAATGGCGCGCGATGGACAGCCACCCGATCCGACCGCTGCTCCCGCCGGTATGCCCTCAGCGGATAGCCCTGCTGGATCTTTCCGGTTGGATAGTTGGGAAAACCGGTTATGACGTCGACGTTATGTCCACGCGTGGCCAGACCATCAGCGATTCCAGCAGCGATTCCATTTCCTGGCTCGGGCGGGAACCATTGACTCACGAAGGCAATCCTCATTGGTCCTCCACCCAGATCCGCAATCCACGCGGGTCTATTGTAGCACTCTCCGACAGCGCAGAGCTCACGCTCCCCATGCTGTCGTCAGGGCAATATTGGTAAGGGGCACCGCCGATGCATCCATCGTTGGGATTCGGACCTTTGACACGTTCATGACCTCAGGGACAGGCCGATGGGCGGATTCATAACACCTTGGCCGGCATTCACTCGCCTTCATTGGGTTCGCTTGGCTCGCCCATTCCGAGCTACCCTCAGAATGACATCGGTAAGGCGCGGATTCGGTCGTTCCAGTGCTCGATTTGACTCCACAATCCTCCGGTGTGCCAGAACAGTACTAACGACGACTCAGGAATCACGCCGGACCTGACGAGATCGCGCATGCCCCTAAAGGCCTTGCCGGTATATGTCGCGTCGAGCGGTAGGCCATGGCGCCACCCAACCTTGACTGCTTCTGTGGTCGCTGAGCCACACACTCCGTACCCGCCATCAAGATAGTTGTCGCGGAATTCAATCTCCGCCCTTCTTTCGGGCCTCACCCAAGACAATGCCTCGGAAATGGCGCTAATCCCGGCGGCCGCTTTTCGCGCTACTGAGATGCCTATAACCCGCGGGCCGCCGTTCGCGCGCCCTGTCCCATCTATAATGCCTGCCTGCGTTGCCCCAGTTCCGGAGGCCAATATTACGACTTCGATGTCCGGACGTTGTTGTAACACGGCAGCTGCCGCGTCTGAATACGCGCTGACGGCAGCGACGGTGTGGCATCCGCCAGGTATTACATGCGACCTTAGCCCGTCTTGTCCTGCGCGCCGCACGGCCTCTTCTATGCGACTGGCGATTGACGAGGCTTCACCTACATCCAAGGTCGCCCCCAGGGCCCTGCAAAGTCGCCGACTGAGGGCAGCGTGTGGATCACTTGCGTTACCGTGTAGCACGAGGTGGGCCTTTAGGCCTTGTGAAGCGGCCATAAACGCCAAAGTTCTGCAGTGATTGGATGCGATAGCACCGGTAGTAATGAATATATCTGTATTCAACGGCGCGCTGCCGATTTCGGCACTTATTTTGCGTACCTTGTTCCCGGCCAGCGGAAATGGGAGCAGATCGTCGCGCTTGACCAGAAGTTCGACTCCGATTTGCTTGCCGAGCGTCCTGTGTTCTTCGAGCGGACTTTCATACACGGGTCGCCGCCTCCTCGATACGGAGACTCATCCATTGGCGCCCGTCCGATTCGGCGGTCGTACGGAACCCCAATTGTTCGTATATCTTGACTGCTGCGGTGTTTGCGTCGGCAACGGTGAGAGTGACGTCTTGAAATATCCGCTCGCGTGAAAGCCAATCAATAAGCAGGCCGACCGCGGCACGGCCGAATCCTGCGCCGCGCACATCGGGGTTGACCACCATGTAGAGTTCACCGCTGCTGAGGGAGGACTGATTGTCCTGGGAATTTTCGATTCGTTTGACGCCAAGCATAGCTAGTCGGCGTCCCGTCGACAGTTCAGTAAGCACGAATTCGAATCGGTGCGGTTCTTGCGTGGCATGTTCGAACCACAGCGCCGTGGAAGCCACGGTGATTGATCCAAGCTGCATATACTTGCGGGTGCTGACTCGATCAAGCCAGTCGACCCGAGCCGCTAAATCACTGCGGTTCAGTCTGCGTAATGCGACACGGTCGGTCCGGCCGTAGGTACGCTCGACGTTTAACGCCTCGCCCGTGTCAGAAGCGATAACACTTGCACCCGATGTCAGGAGAACGACGCGAATAGTGTGGGCAAGAATACCTATATCTCCGATTAGTGAGCGTCTTTCGACGTACTGTGCGTCAAGCTCGAGCCTCTGTTCCCAGCCAATAATGTTTCGCCCGCAGACCTGCGCCAGACCAGTCAGGCCCGGCCGCACCATTAAGCGTGCGCGCTCGCGCTCGGTGTACCATTCTGAATAATTCTTGGGCAGTGGGCGCGGTCCAACTAGAGCCATGTCGCCCCGCAACACGTTTAGTATCTGGGGGACTTCGTCGAGGCTTGTTCGACGAAGCCAGTGGCCAACGGAGGTCAGTCGCTCTCTGTCTGGGAGCGGGTTCCCATCGTTATCCCTCGCGTCTGTCATGGTCCGAAATTTCGCGACTGAGAAGACCTTATCGTTCATACCTGACCGCGGCTGCTGGAAGAGGACCGGGCTGCCCGTCTTCCATCGCACAAGAGCGGCTACTAATCCCATTACTGTCAGGATTAGAGGGGAGAGCGCGATCACCACTACGAGATCTATGGCTCGCTTAAATACGTTGAATTGCTGGACGGTTAGCTTAGGCTGGGGCATGCGTCGTCTCCGGGTTACAGGCGACTCGAGCAATATCCTGAAACTTACTCCCAACGATGCCGATCTTGGGTTCGAGCCACTGGGGGTCGATTGAACGCCGCAGATTCCACGCGACGTAGCATGAGGGAAGGTCGGCGCCAGCGATGTGTGAAAACGGGTAGCCGCCACCGAAGCGCGGATTTGCGTCGATTATCCATGTACGGCCAACTGGGTCGGTGATGACGTCCATATCTAGTACTCCTTGATGCTGAAGTGCTGCGCTCAATGTTCTTCCTAGCGTAGCGAACGATTTTGGGTCTGATGTTACTGCCTGGTCGGTTTCGCCTGAGCGCATACTGATTTTTCTCCGCGCAAGTGTTGTCACATATCTTCTTTCTAGGTCATTAACAATGTCGAGGCCGAACTCCTTACCGTGGATGCATTGCTGCACAACAACGGACTCTGCTGCCAGGCGTCGGTCGAGGATTCGGCCGCCCCATCGATCACGGACGTCTTCAAGTGATCGTTCGATTACTAACTTAAGGTCGGGGGCGCTGCACCGAGTAAGGCCGACGGAGCCACTTCCGAACCGATGCTTAACGACGACCTCGGTCCCCAGCGTATGTGGTTCGACTACGCTGTCGATGACATCAGAGGCCAACATCGTCACTGGTGCCCTCAAGCCCACAGCCGAGACAAGCTTGGCGCACTCATATTTGTCTTCGACCTTCGTTTGTGTCTCTCGTTCGAGCGTGACCACGGTCGCGCCCAAACTTCTATATTCGGCCAGGTTGATTTCCGACCATTTTGCCAGTTCGAAGTCGTTTAGAGAGATTAGTAGTGTCACATTCTCGTTGGCGCAGGTTTCTAGGAGCGCCTTTGAATAGTTTGGGTCGGCGATCGAGGGTAGCTCGATGGTCAAGTCACCCTCTGCGGAGGCTGCGGCATACCTGTCGGCGTCGGCAATGATGACTTTCCCGCCTGTGCCGCTCTCACGCAGAGCTTGTCGAAACCATCGGACCAGATAATTTCTTCGGCCGGCCGAGCACATCAGGATGTTCAAAAGGGGGCCCTCGTCTAAATCTGTCAGACGTTATGTCTGTTTGGGTGCGCCCAGCGCCGCGTGAGTGACCTCGAGCACTTGTTCGATTTCGAGGTCCGTCAGGCACGAGCCACTTGGCAAGGACAGCCCGTTGTCGAAGAGTGACTCGGATGCACCGTTGACGAACCTTCGGGCTTTGCTGAAGACCGGTTGGATGTGCATTGGCTTCCACAGATGACGTGCTTCAATGTTCTGTGCGTCGAGCGCTTTTATGACCGAATCAGCACGAGGGGTTACGGTGGTCGGATCCAGGACGATGCTGGTCAGCCAGCAGTTGTCGTCGGCGACACCACGCGGCGACCCATGTGACAGGACCCGAAGTCCCGGAACGCTGCCAAGTTCATCGATGTACATTTGTCTGATTGCACGACGTCGAGCGATCATCTCCTCTAACCGCGACAGCTGAGCGCGTCCCAATGCCGCCAGGATATTGGACATTCGATAGTTGTAGCCGATTTCGGTGTGTTCGTAATAGGGGGCGGGCTGGCGAGCCTGGGTCGACAGATATTTGCACCGCTCTATAAGGCGCATATCGTCACTGAGCAGCATACCACCGCCGGAGGTGGTCATGATCTTGTTCCCGTTGAAGGACACCACCGCGACATTGCCGAACGATCCCGCGGCCCTGCCGGCGATTCGTGCGCCGAGCGCTTCCGCGGCGTCCTCAAGAATCGGAATGCCACGCAGAGCCATAGCGATTTCGATCTCGGTGTAGTCGGCGCAGCGACCGAACAGATCCACGGTCATCACAGCCGCGATCGACTGGCCTTCTTCGATCAGCGTGTCGACTGCATCGATGAGGAGCTGCGGGTCGACATTGCCATCGATGGCTTGAGAGTCGACGAAGACAGGTGTGGCGCCCGTGTACATGACCGCGTTTGCGGATGCTATGAAAGTCATTGACGGTAGGACGACGACCCGGCCGGGACGCGCCCCGAGCTGCAGTAATGCCAGATGCAGAGCGGCTGTTCCGGAGGACAAGGCGAGAGCACCAGCGACTCCGATGCGCGAAGCCATTTCAGCCTCAAAAGCATCGACGTCGGGCCCAAGAGGCGTCACCCAGCCGGAGCGCAGCGCAGCGAGAACGTACTGCTCTTCGTTGCTGCCGACGTCGGCCTTCGAGAGGAAGATACGAGACATCGGGCTCTATTCGCGTATGGCGGCTTGCCGCATCGATGAACGAAGGTGTCTAGTTCGCTGCGCGAGCATTCTTGCGCTGCCGCACGCCGCGAGTTCCGAAGAACAGCAGCGTGAGCCCGGCGAACAACGCCACGAACCCGATCGCCAGCGGGCCGGCGATGCTGGCGCCGGTCCTGGCCAAGCCGGATCCGTCGGACCCGGCAGCCACGTTGGATCCGCCGCCGCCTACCACCGTTGTGGTCCCGGGTGCAGTGGTCGAGCCGACCGCAAGGACGTGGACCGTGAGGCTGGCGGACTTCCCGCTGTTGTTTCCGGTTGCGACGAGGGTGGCCGTGCCGACCTGGTCAAGGGTGATCTCGTTGTCGAAGTGGCCGTTCGGATTGCCCGCGGCTACCAAGTGGGCCGGGGCCGACAAGCGTGCCAGCGCCCCGGTGCTGCGCAGACCGCTCGGACCGGAATAGAAGACGTCGTTGGCGATGCCTTCGATCGGGTCGAAGCCGTCCCCGGAGAAGATGATCGTGCTCCCGACGATGACGATGATGTTGCCGTTGACGTCCCCGCCGACATTGATGGTCACCGAAACCGGAGGCGACGGCGCATACGGTGCCGCGGCGGCGGCAACCCCGCCCACAGCGAACAGGCCCATAACGATTGCAGAGACGATGACGAAGAACTTGCGCATCATTTCACGGTCCATCCCGCTAGGTGGTGTACGAACCCCTGGCCCCCGCCGGTGGGTATGACGCCTTTCCCGCTGAGCATAGGACTCGACTCATACTGGTGCACCAGTTCCGATTGTGGTTGTTCACCGACAGGAAGGTCGTGCGTACCGCTCCTCTAATGGCCCACTTCACCACTAGAATTTTGACTACCCTGAGCCCGAGAGTCGCCCCCAACGGGTACACCGGGAAAGCGAAATCCCCCGAACGAGTCGATGTGATGTGGATCACAGCA
>Ga0208851_1000448_pt1 | contig 18039 bp, 21 predicted proteins | sample NGESurshal092012_FD_184481 | JGI IMG/M metagenome (GOLD analysis project Ga0208851, IMG submission 184481) | Arctic peat soil microbial communities from Barrow, Alaska - NGEE Surface sample 415-2 shallow-092012 (SPAdes) | ecosystem: Environmental > Terrestrial > Soil > Wetlands > Peat ... | reverse complement strand
AAGACGAGGCCGCTGACGCTGTCGGAGCCGTCGCCTAACATCAACTCACGGCGAACCCACGTCCGAGCATTTACACCGGATCTGGGACGCGACCGGAGTCAGCTCGGGAGTATCACTTCCCGTCAGGACGCAGATTGCTGAGACTCCTCCACCTGGTCAGGTGAAACGAAGTTGCACGAGCCGGCGTGGCCCTGGTCCAGGGTGCAGGTGCGTCCGGTTGCCAGGTGCACCTGGCCGCAGACGCCCGTGTCGGCCAATTCTTCATCGACCGAGGCGTTGTGGAGATCCTGGCGATCACCATCCGGATCCGGGGGTGCGTTCATGGCGCGCTCCCTCTCGTCGGTCAGTTGACGGTGGCTGCCTACGTCGGCGACGCGGGTGGGGCCTGGGTAGGAGGAGAATCGGTCTGTGAGTTGAGGCCGGCACCGTTGCGCGCATCGGTAGGCCGCGCATCGGGCGCCTGGGCCGCGCGATCGGCCTCGCGCTGATCGATGAGGTCGTCACGGTCCTGGCTGACTGCGGCTGTTTCCCGGCGCGCCTCTTGAAGGTCGCTGCGCGCGGCCCGGCCCCGACGAGAGGTGCGGCGAGCACCGGCCAACAGCAGGCCCAGCCCAAGCACCGCAACGGCCCCGACCACGATGCCGTACAGAAACAGCGTGCCGGTCGAGCCGGTCACGTGGTAGCCGAACACGGAGAATCCGCTGGTCAGCTCATGCCCGCTGCCCGCGTTGCCGAGCACACCGGCGACACCAACGACCACCGCTGCCACAAAGACAATCAACCCAAGAATGACAATCATGACGACCCACCAAGGCCTAGACGACTCGACACCTGCTCCGACCCCCGCGTCGGCGGTTCAGGACCCCCCCGGCAGCGATCACGCCCGCGCCTCGGCACGTCGTCACCTTCTGCGCACGATGAAAAACACCAAGGCGATGATGGCGAGGACCAGCACAATCGTGATGAGCAGACCTTGGGACATGTGAGCACCTCCTACTCATGTTGCGGTTACAGCGAAGCGCCCTGCGGTCAACGTGCTGATGGCCCCGCTGTCCGTTAAGCGGCGGAGCGGCAGGGCCTGGGCGGACCAAGCGCGCGAGACACTCGGAGCGTGCCACCCCCGCGCCTGGACCGCGAGGCTCATGTCGCTACTTCCGGTGCAGGGCGTCCTTGGTCTTGTCGACGGCCTCCTCGACCTTGTCCTTGGTCTTGTCGACCACCTCTTCGACCTTGTCCTTCGCGTGGTCGACCTTCTCCTCGGCCTCACCCGTGCGCCGATCTGTCTTGCCTTCGGATTCGAGGTCCTTGTTGCCGGTCAGGACGCCCGCGGCCTCCTTGGCGTGGCCCTTGACCTGATCAGACTTTCCACTCATCGCGCACCACCCTTCCTCGTCGTGCACCCCCCACCATGGTCCGGATGCCACCGGCCCTGCCAGAGGCCATCGTCCTCTTGACCCGGGTCCCCTAACACCGTTCGACCAACTCGCTTTGGTTGAGGGGAGAGCACCGAATGCCGGATGACCCGCGCTGGAACGGCACCTACGTGCTGGGTTGGTGGGCCCGCTCGGCCATGCGATCGGTGGCGTGCCTGGTCGCGTCGAGGGTCGCTCCGTGTCCTGCCTGGTCGAGGAGCACGAGATCGCTGTGCGGCCAGGCACGGTGGAGGTCGACGGCAACGTCGGGTGGGCTGCTGAGGTCGTCGCGGCCGTGGATGAGAACTCCCGGGGTGCCGTGCAGGCGGTCCATCTGTGACTGGATCTAACCCTCGGGCAGGAAAGCGGCGTGGCTCCAGTAGTGCGTCACGAGTCGGGGGAAGCCCAGCCGAAAGCGCGGGTCGCGGTAGCGAGGGTTGGGTCGGTGCTCGGGGGTGGTGGCGACGTGGGTGTCTACCCACGCGCACCACGCCTGCGCGGCCGGACCGTGCACCGCAGAGTCAGGGTTCATCAGCAGCCGGTGGTAGCCGGCGGCGATGTTCCCGTCCCGCTCGGTTGGCGGGAGCACGGACACGAAACGAGCATTTGCCTATCCGGTGTGCGGCAATCGTCGCCAAAGAGGGCTCCACAATTCCGGCGGTGCCGATCATCGTGATGTCGTTCATCAAGCGACCGGGGATCGACGCTTTACCGTCAAGGCCACTGATTTGCCCGAAGGCTATCTGGGGGACTTAGCCGAGCGTCCGCTGAACATGGAGCAAGGGGCCGCCTGCAGGTTCCACGGCGCTCTCAATCTTCCGGCGGACGTTCTTGAGCGGCGCGGAAACTTGCGGCTGGGACCTCTCGTGACGTGGCACCGGTACCGGAGTCGGTTACGGTTCTAGTGCTGAGGGCCTAACTTGTGGGATCGGCCCGCCCGCAGCAGGCAGGGGAGGGCACCTTGCGTACCTCCGTTGGGAGGCGCGTCAGCGTGTCTGACCTCGACCTGGCGTCTCTCTCGGTGCCATGCGGGTGACCCGCACGCTAGTGCCCTCCAGCAGCGAGGCCTGACCGAACCACCGACGGTCGACGCACGCCCCTGGCGCGAGCACACTGAACGCCCATGGGCCTTCGCCCGCGGTTGCTGCTGTCGAGCGCGTTGATGCTGTTCCTCGAGCTGGCCCTGATCCGGTGGACGGCAGCCAACATCATCCATCTCGGCTACTTCTCCAACTTCGTGCTGCTCGGCTCATTCCTCGGCGTCGGGGTCGGATTCCTCCGAGCGGAGCGGACCCAGCGTGCGCCGCTGTACTTCCCCGTCTGCCTGGCGCTGCTCGTGGCCGGGGTTCTGCGCTTCCCGGTGACCGTCGACCGCTCCGGGTCCGATCTGATCTTCTTCACGTCTCTGCACACGACGGGTCCACCCCCGTGGCTCGTGCTTCCCCTCGTGTTCCTCGGCGTGGCGGTCGTGATGGCCGGCCCGGGCGAGCTGGTGGCCCGCTGCTTCACCGAGCTGCCTCGGCTCGATGCCTACCGCCTGGACCTGGCGGGCAGCCTGCTCGGTATCGGCGCCTTCACGCTCCTGTCCCTCGCTCGGGCGCCCTCTGTCGCCTGGGGTGCTGTCGTCGTCACGCTCACCGCCGTCCTTCTTTGGCGGCCCCGGGGAGCGGCTCTCCTCGCTGTCACCGGGGTCGCGGTCGTCGCGATGCTTGCGGCGGAGTCGCTGGCTCCTGGTGTCTCCTGGTCGCCGTACTACAAGGTCGTCGCGCATGAGCGGGCGGCCTACGGGAGCCGGGTCATCTCGGTCTCGGTCAACGGCATCCCGCACCAGAGCGCGATGGACGCACAGACCAAGGCCAGGCTCGATCCTCGGTACGCCCGGCCCTACGAACGGACGGCACGGAGCACCCCGGGACGCGTGCTCATCGTGGGAGCCGGAACCGGGACCGACGTCGCGCTCGCGCTGTCGCGGGGAGCGACCTCGGTGGACGCCGTCGAGATCGACCCTCGAATCCAGCAGATCGGAGCCCAGCGGCACCCGGACCAGCCGTACTCGGACCCGCGAGTGCACGTGCACATCGACGACGGACGGGCCTTCCTCGAGCGCAGCGCGGTGAAGTTCGACATGATCATCTTTGCTCTGCCCGACTCGCTCACCCTCGTCGCCGGCGCGAGCTCACTGCGACTGGAGAGCTACCTCTTCACGGTCCAGGCCATGCGCTCGGTCCGCGACCATCTCGCCCCGGGCGGCTCGTTCTCGATGTACAACTCCTACCGGGAGGACTGGCTGATCGGCCGGCTCGCGCGGACGGTGGCTGACGCCTTCGGGCACCCGCCATGCGTGGACACCCTGAACGGGGTGCAGGCCGTCATCACCGCCGGGCTCACCGCGGCCGACCAGCGCTGCGACCCCACCCAGGCGATCCCCGCCGGACCGGCCCCCGCGACGGACGACCACCCCTTCGTCTACCTCTACGGACGCAGCATCCCCGCGTTCTACGGGTTCGCCCTGCTCGGCATCCTGGCGCTCAGCCTGCTCGCGGTCCGTGCCGCAGGGGGCCCGCTGCGACGGATGCGCCCTTACCTGGACCTGTTCCTGCTGGGAGCGGCGTTCCTGCTCCTCGAGACCCGAGCGGTCACCGGCTTCGCGCTGCTCTTCGGAACGACCTGGATCGTCAACGCCATCGTGTTCGCCGGTGTCCTGCTCGTGGTCCTGTGCGCAGTCGAGATCACCCGGCGGCGGCCGACACCCCCGCTCCGGGTGCTGTACGCCGCGCTGGCGGGGGCGCTGCTGCTAGCTGCCGTTCTCCCCCCGGCCCTGCTGCTCGGGTTGCCTGTCATGCCACGTGCGGTGGCGGCCGTCTCGGTCGCGTTCCTGCCCGTGTTCGTCGCGAACCTGATCTTCGCCAAGCGGTTCGCGGACACCGCGGACGCCACCTCGGCGTTCGCCGCGAACCTGCTCGGCGCGATGGTCGGTGGCTGCCTGGAGTACCTGTCCCTCGTCGTCGGGTACCAGGCGCTTCTCCTACTGGCTGGTCTGCTCTACGCCGGGGCTCTCGCCACCACACCGCAGGTGCGCCCGGCCCAGCTCCTGGCCCGCTGAAGGTGCGGAGGCACACTGCCGGAATGTTGGTGGGCGGCCGCGGCTGCGTCGCCGTCGTCCTGGTCGGGCTGGCGCTGAGCGCCTGCTCGGCACGGCCGGGCTCCGGTGTCGCAGCGACCGCGGCTTCCGCTGGCGACGACACGGACACGGTCGGGGTCACCACCTAGCCCCCTGCCCAGCGCCCGTCGGTCCCCGACCTCACCGGGCCCACGCTGTCCGGCGACGGCGAGCGCGCCGTACTCGACCCACGAGCCGGGGTCGAGCAGCCGATCGAGGTTCTCCCCGGCAGTTCGACGCCCCTGGGCGTGGCGCGCGGCCACCGCGTCGGCCCGGGCGTCGTCCGCCAGCAGTGAGCGGCGGGCCAGCAGGTCGGCCAGCTCAGAACGCACCGGCTCCGCCGCAGGGTTCGTGCTGTCGCTGCCGCCCGCGCTGCCGGTGCGGCCCGACTCCGTCGACTCCACCATCGGGCCCCTCCTCGGTTGCCGGCCGGCGGCCGGGTGCTGGAGCAACAGGTGCTATTCCCAAGTCGTAGGGAAGCCATATTTGCTGAGGATGCGGTCAAGCGCCGGATCGCAGACATGACCACAGCTTCCTACCTGTTCGAGGGCGAAGCCGAGCCCGAGCCGCTCGGGGAGGGTGCGTCGGAAGCCTGGCCGTTTGCGCCAGGGACGCTTGACCTAGTGGCGTTGAAGACCGCTGTCCAGACGTTCGACAGTGCCGTCGACGGCATCTGGACGTCGGTACTCCTCAGGGAGATGGAGAAGGGTATGGGCGTCCTGGCCGCCCATGCGGAGGCGGGGAAGATCCCCGACGAAGACAAGGAGGAAATAGTCCGATCAGTGACCGCGACGCTTCTCCATACGCGCAGAGTCGTTGCCCACTCGTTCGTGGAGTCATCTGCTCCACAAGACTGGCCGCGAGCCCTAGTCGCGAAACTCGGCCTTGACCGGGATGACCTTGCGCAGAGGCATAAGGACTACTGGGTGCGGTTCTCGACGTACTCCTCGGGGTCGCGGTCACGCGCCCGGATGCCGCCCGCGTGCCGGGCCTCGAACACGGCGAACGCCACCGCGATGTCGTGGCGCAGCTTCAGGTCGGCATGGTGGCGGAAGTCGGCCAGGTCCTCCCTCTCCTCCTCGGCCATGTGGTCGCTGTTGGCCTCGCGCGCCTGGGTGACGGCGTCCCACCACGGGTCGCTGCCGACCTGGTGCCGCCCGACCTCGGCGCAGGCGTCACGGATCTCGTTGTGGTCCTTGATGACGTCTTCGACCTCCGCCCGCGCGCTCGGCGCCCCGCCGGCGCCGGTGCCGATCTGGAGCAGGTGCGGGTAGAACAGCTCCTCCTCGGCGGCAGCGTGGACCTCGAGCAGGATCCTGAGTCGTGTCCAGACCGCTGCCAGCGCCTCGGTGTCACCCGGCCCGATGTCGTCGAGGTAGGCGAACAGACGGCGCTGCTCGTGGTGGTCGTGGAGGATCAGGTCGGTGATGTCCATTTAACCTCCCGTGGTCCGGCGCTACGGAGCGCCCGTGCGCCAAGCCTGTCAGCCAGGCGCCGCGCGGATACCGCGGGGGCCGATGCATACTGGCCCGCTTGCTCCAGTGGGTCCAGGGCGCCACCGGTACCCGCGCATTCTGCCGGTTCCACCCCTCGAATCGCTGGTGAGAAAGACCCGGGTGCGGGTTCCGCTCACACGAGTTGAGGCCGGTGGCACCAGTACGCGCCTCGCTGCGCTGATCCGACCCTCGCACGGGCAGGCGCCTCACTTGCTCAGACCGGCTAGCAGATTGATCGTGATGGCGAGGATCACGGCGCCGAAGACGAACGACAGGAGCGCGTGACGCAGGACCGCGGTGCGGATCGTGGCCTTCCCGATGTCTGTGTCGGAGACCTGGAAGGTCATCCCAACGGTGAAGCCGACGTAGGCGAAGTCGCGGTAGGTGGGATCCGGCTCCTGCTTGAAGTCGATGCCACCGACGGGTTCGGAGTAGTAGAGGCGTGCGTACCTCAGGACGAAGATCGTGTGGAGGACGGCCCAGGATGCGACGACGCAGGCGACTCCGAGCGCAAGTCGGACCGACCCGCTGTGGTGCGCGCGGAAGATGACCAGGCCCACGGTGACCAGGCTGCCGACGGCGAGGAGCAGCAGGACCAGGTCCCGCACGGGTCGCGACGGATCCTCCCGACGTGCTACCCGTGATGTGTCTCGTGCATCCAGCGGCCAGATCGACGTCCACGTCCAGCTCAGGAACACCGAACCGGCTACCGCCCATGCGACGAGCCCGCCCGTCAATGGGTCGTACGTCAGCGCAACGACTGCTCCCAGGACCATCCCGATGCCGGCCGACACGAGAAGGTGTGTGCGGGCCGTGGCCCGTTGCCAGGAGGTCCTGCCGTGCTGTGACGCCTCGTGCGGAGGTCCGGCCATGCGGCGAGCATGGCACGCGGCTACTCGAGGGCCCGGTACGCGAGCGACTGTCGTGGCAGGCGGCCTGCCGCGACGCAGGTCCGAGCCGTCTGCACCGATCGTCGCGAGGGCGGCGTCGGCGGAGCCGGGCTCCCACAAGCACTGCCTCGACGTCCAGGCGAACTTCCTCGAACGCTTCGATAGGGTCTGCCACCGGCACTCCGTCCGGCGGCTGCTCGGCGCGCAGGGCGCCGACGATTCGAGCACGACGCAGCGATCTGATGGCGACAGCAAGGTCTCGGCGCGTTCCGATCCTGGTGAGGCCCAGCACGTAGAGCAATCCGGCGACTCCAGCCAAACGCGCCGTGTTGTTCGAACGCTTGACGCTCGCCGTCACTCGCCGCCGGGCCGACCAGGTACGCCCAGCGACCAGCCTCGGTGAACTGCCGGTCACGCCGTTACGCCTCGACGAGCAACGTTCGCACCTCGAGGTTCTCCGGGTACGTGCTGAGCAACCCCTTCAGTCGTTCGCGGGCCTTGCGAGCGTCGCCCCGCTCCGGGTCTGCCTTGGCTCTGTCCAACCCTCGCACGCTGCGCATACTGCCGGATCACCCCGCCCTTCAACGGCACCTCGGGGCGCAGCCATCGCGTGCCGCTCCGACCTCAACCAGTCTGTCGGACGTAGTTTCAAGCCCGTGGAGCGGCGCACCCAACGTCGGGCTGACGTGCCAGCGATCTTTCCGGCGTCCTCGGAGTACGCCGACTTTGTGCTGCGAATCGAGAGACCGCGCGACGCGGACGGTCGCGAGCTGCTCAATCGGGGCTGGGACCTCCTCTACGCCTGGGTTCGACAGTTGCTGGGCATATGACCCCTGCGTGGGGGTTGTTTCGAGCGTGATGGGTCAATGGAGTCCGGGCATTCGTGACATTCGGTCTAGGCATACGATGTGGGCGTGTCGTGTGTGTCTGGTGGGGGTTGGCGGGTAGGTTCTGGGCATGTACCTGCGTCAGATCCAGCGCCGGAACAAGGACGGGTCGGTGGTGCGGTACGTGCAGCTGGCGCACAACGTGTGGGACGGGGAGCGGGGGCAGGCGACCGCGCAGGTGGTGCACTCCTTCGGCCGCGCGGACCAGCTCGACGTGGAGGCGCTGCGCCGGCTGGCGGGGTCGATCACCCGGTTCACCGATCCTGGAGCGGCCGCGTCGGCGCCGACCGGTGAGGGGCTGCTGGGGTTCACCGGGTCGGTGCCGATGGGTGGGGCGTGGCTCCTGGACGGGCTGTGGTCGCGGCTGGGGTTCGGCGCCGCGATCGGGAAGGCCATCACCGGACGGCGGCTGGACCCGAGGGTGGAGCGGGTCCTGTTCGCGCTGGTCGCGAACCGGGCCATCGCGCCGTGCTCGAAGCTGGCGGCGTTGGAGTGGGCCGCCCACGACGTGGCGCTGCCGGGCTGTGCGGGCCTGGGGTCCGATCCGCAGGTGGCCTACCGGGCGATGGACGTCCTGGCCGCCCACGACACCGCCATCCAGGAGCAGGTGTTCTTCGCCGTCGCCGGCCACCTGGGCCTTCAGTGCGACGTGTTGCTGTTCGACACCACCAGCACGTACTTCGAGACCGAGGACGACGACGAGTTCCGTAAGTACGGGAACTCCAAGGACCACCGTGGTGACCGGCCGCAGGCCGTGATCGGGCTGGCGGTGACCAAGGAGGGCATCCCGGTGCGGGTGTGGTCCTGGCCGGGGAACGCCGCCGATGCCACCGTGATCAAGCAGGTCCACGCCGACCTCGGGCGGTGGGGTCTGCACCGGGTGCTGTGGGTCGGGGACCGCGGGTTCACCTTCGAGCAGAACCGGGCGATGCTGCCCACCGGCGGCGGGCACGTGCTGTTCGGGGAGAAGCTGCGCGGGGTCACCGACAACGCCGCCGCGCTGGCCCGCCCGGGCCGCTACCAGCAGATCGCGGACAACCTGCACGTCAAGGAGGTCTGGGTCGGCCACGGTGTCAGCAGGCGGCGGTTCATCGTGGTCCGCAACCCGTCGGAGGCCACCCGCGACCAGGCCACCCGGGCCCGGCACCTGACCCGCATCGGCAGCGAGCTCACCGCGATCACCCGCAAGACCGGTGATGCCCGCCTGGCCGCCGAGGGCGCCCTGCTGGCCCACCCGACGCTCAAGCGTTACCTGGTCCGCCGCGCCGGCACCCTGACCATCAACAAGGCGGTGGTCACCGCGGAGGCCAAGCTCGACGGGAAGTTCCTGCTGTCCTGCACCGACGACAACATCCCGGCCGCGGACGCCGCCCGCCTGTTCAAGGGCCTCCTCGACGTCGAACGCGGCTTCCGCGACCTCAAAGGAGTCCTCGAGGTCCGACCCGTCTATCACCGCAAGGAGCAACGCATCCGCGCCCACGTCACGCTGTGCTTCCTGGCCCTGGTCCTGATCCGCGTCGCCGAGAACGCCACCGGCGACACCTGGCCCGCGATCGCCCGCGACCTGGACCGCATCCACGCCAGCGACCTGCACGGCAGCACCGGCCGGATCCGCCAGCGCAGCGAGATCACCCCCGACCAGGCCGCGATCCTCACCGCCTGCCAGGCCACCACCCCACCCCTGGTCCTGGCCGCCGAACCCGCGCGCACACCCCGCAGGCGAGCCCGCAACACCGAATAGATACGCACCCCCCCCACGGACAAATCGGGGAAACCCCTTGTCCCCCACCGACTATCCGCCGAACGCTGACCCATGAACTGTCGAACTCGGGTGACGGTCCTGACTGTCGTCAGCACGCTCGGACCGTTCTAACGGGACTGAGCGACAGCTCGCGTGAGGCGCCCGCGCACGTCACAGCCCTGCTGGATGACCGGCCTCAAAGTCATCGTGGCCAGTGGGACGCAGGCTGCACGTTGGGGCTGTATGCCACCACACTGCATGTGCCGATCAAGTGCGCTCCAGAGATGGCATTGGGTGCGGTGCGGGTGGGAACTACCCGAAAGATCTCGCCGACTTGAATACGATGCTGAGAGTGACCACGCCACCGATCTGGAGCTACGGGAGGTTCGTACTCGGTTGCGGCACGTTCGGCGGGATTGGCGGGAGTCCGACGCTCGTGGGTCGTGGGCTGGACGAGCCTTCAGCGTTCGCGACGATGGACGAAGCGGTTGGTTTGGGCATCACACTGTTCGACACTGCGGAACGCTACGCAGGCGGTGCAAGCGAGATCGTGATCGGTCGTTGGCTGGTCAAGCGCGACTCGGCCGTCTCTGACCGAGTTCGACTCGCTACCAAGGTTGCCCCGCCAGACGTCACCGGGTCAGGCAGCCGCTTCGACGCCGCCCTTCTCGAAGAGAAGTTCTCCGGGAGCCTTCAACGACTTGGCGTCGACACCGTCGAGTTTCTGCTCACCCATGCGCCCGATGAGGGCACACCAATCGAGGAGACTCTCGAGGGGCTGGAGGCGATTCGCGCCAGTGGCCGCTGCCGTTACGTGGGCGCTTGCAACGTTGATGCGGGCCAGCTCACCGCAGCCCTCGACGCGGCCGAGCGGCTCGGTATCAGCGGCTACCAAGTCGTGCAGAACGGCTACAGCCTGCTGGAACCCCACGATGACCGGGCTGTCCGGTCGATCTGCGCCGGGCGCGGTCTGGCGTTCACGCCCTTCTCGCCCCTGGCCGGCGGTGCGCTCACTGCGAAGTACCTACGCGGCGTCACGCCACCCCCAGACTCCCGGATGGCGCTGCGCCCCGATGGGGTCGATGAGCTGCTCACTCCCGCCGTGTACGACGCGATTGATCGGCTCCGCTCCGATGCGGAGCACCGACACGGAGTCGAATGCGGTGCCCTCGCTCTCGCATGGCTGTTACACCATCGCGACGTGACCGCTGTTGTCACAGGTCCTTCCCGTAGATCGCCCCACCTGGAGCTGGCCGCGCAGGCCGCCGACGTCGTTCTGTCGGATGCGGACTTCGCCGAGATCGAATCCTGGTTCGCGTCGCCCGGCGTCCAAGGGGTAGTGACAACCCATAGCGCCGACCCCACCACCCCGACCGAGGCCGCGGACGGCAGCAACTGAAGCGCGCACCGATGTGCCGATGAAGAGCGGATCGAATGGGCCGTTGCAGTCAGGTGGAATGTGATTCGCCGGTGACGAGCCAACGGGTTTCCGCCACGACCTTGTCGGGGTCACCCATGTGGCCCTCCGCGTCTTCTACGACGACTTCCGCGCCGGGCACGTTGCGCCCCAGCCATGCACCGTGCGCAGCGGGGACGAGGACGTCCTTGGCGCCGTAGCGCACCTGCACCGGGACCGTGATCTCCGCCAGGTCGAACCCCCACGGCTTGGTGAACACCAGGTCATCGTCGACCCAGCCCCCACACGCCGCCGCGGACCAGGTCCTCAGTTGCCTCCCGGATCACCGCCGCCAGGTCGGCACGGCTGAGCACTGCGCGGTCGGCGTCGTCCAAAGCCCAGCCGTCACCCAGCAGCTTCGACGGGTTGGCGGCAACCCGCTCGGCCATCTCTCGCAGCTCACGGTCCAGCTCCACGGCGAGACGCTGCTCACCGTCCACGGCCCAGCCGAACTCCGTCACGTTGAGCGGATCCATCCCGGCGAAGAAGTCCAGCTCATCCAGACCGAAGGGAGCGACCCCCACATCGCAGCAGGCACGCACCACCCGCTCGCCCAGGCGCGCGGCCACCGCCAGGCTGTGCGGGCCACCACCCGAGCCGCCGGTCACCGCGAACCGCCCGATCCCGAGGTGGTCCGCGATCGCAGCGACATCCCCGACGCAGTCGACCACCGAACGACCCGGCCGCCGGGTCGACCCGCCATAACCCGGCCGGTCGTAGGTGATCACCCGGGCGCCGGCCTCCGCATACTTGCCCTCATCCGGATGCCGGTTCAGCAGGCCCCCGGGAGTGCCGTGCAGGCCGAACACCGGGAACCCCGCCGGGTCACCCCACTCGGCGAAGCACAGGGTCCGTCCTCCATCAACCACGATGCTCTGGTGGCTGCGAGTCGTCTCAGTCATGGCGCCGATCCTGGCAGCCGACGACTCTCCGGAGCAGCAGGATGCTCAGACATCCTCGGTCAGCGACATCCTCGGTCAGCCGAGTACCGAGGAGGGCACCGACGTGCGCTTGCTCCTACTGCGGGGATCCAACACATGGATGACGTCTTCGACACGACAGGTCGGGCGGTGCACGCCAGTCAGTCGTCGATGGCTTCGATGCCACGCTGCTTGAGGCTTTCGAGCTGGTCTTTCATGGCTTGAAGGACTTCGGGGGCGTGGCCCTCCCAGTTCGTGATCTCACCTGTGACGCGGAGCGGTTCACGAGAGCGGTAGGACTTCGTGGGGTTGCCGGGGAACTTCTTGTCCGTCAGGTTGGGGTCATCCGTGATCGGACCGCTTGGTTCCACCAGCCTCAGCACCGTGCACTTCTACGGCCAAATCGACGTCGTCGCCGACCCCGTGGCCCTCAGCGCAGCAGCCAGCCTCGGCTACTGACCAACCCGGCACCACACCCGCGGTCAGAGCCCCACGCCCTCAGCCGACTCAGGACACCCAAACGCCAGCGATCCCCCGGGCTAGGCACGGCAGGTCCAGCAGCGGCACCAGCCAACGCCGCGCCGTAGGTGCCGACGCAGTTCGTCGGTGGGACACCAGCAGATGTGCCTGAAGCCGTGCGCGAGCGTCTCGTCCGGTCAGCCGCCCAGACCAGGGCACGACTTGGCGACATACACGGCCACCGAGCCGATGTCCGCGGCCTTGCCGGCCACGGCGTCGGTGAACGCCTTCTGCAGGCCCGCCTGGCTGATGCTGCCCGACTGTGCGGCCTCGCCGATGTTGTCGATGAGGTCGGCGTAGGTGTTCGCCGCGGCCTTGATAGATGCGGGGGCGGTGGCGCGGATGTCCGCCGCTACGGCCCGGAACTTCGTGCCCGCGGCGGCGAGGTCCGTCACGTTCGTGTTGTCGCCCTGCAGGCTCTCCAGCTCCTTGAACGCGGCACAGAACGTGGTGGCCCCGCCACCGGCGACCGTCTCGGCCGCGGAGGGAGTCGAGGACACGGGCGCGGACGCCGACGACGCCGGGGCGGACGCCGCCGCCGCGGGGGCCGAGGACGTCGAGCTGGCGGTGGTGGTGCCGCTGGAGCAGCCGGCCAGGCCGAGGACGACAGCCAGCACGGCGGCAGGAACAGCAGTGAACGAGGAGACACTTCGGTGCGACATGGTGACCTCCGCTGGGCTCGGTGGGCGCTGGCTTCCAGAGGACCAGCCCGGCGACCTCGCTCGCACCGGGTGAACCCCCGGCAGCGGCCGCCGGGTGAGGGCTGGATGCGGGCCCCGAGCAGACCAACGATCACGGAGATCACAAGGACACGGAAGAACGCCGCCCGTCCGCCGATCCGTTAGAAGCCAGCGATGGGTCGGGCAGCCCGGCCAACGAGTCTGAGGCCGCAACGCTCACGACGAGCTCACGCCCCGCCGGGGGCCGCGGCGTCCATGCGGATGGTCATGGTGCTGAAGGTGCCGAACTCGGGCTAGTCGAGCGGGACCCGCCGTCCGTGCACCCAGACCTCGCCGGGCTCGAACAGGAACTCCACGCCCATCCCGACCGCGATCGTCTTGCACGTCCCCTCAACGGCGAGGCTGGAGAAGTAGCACCAGTACCGCCCGGGGTGTGCTCTGAATCGTCGACCCCCCAGCCGTCGTCCTCATGCCAGGTTCGGAACGACGCCGGTAACCGGACCCACGACCTCCAGGGCGGTCAGCGTGCTCCTGAGCCAAGGCGCCGGCCAGCCTGCTGGCCTACCCGGTGGGGCGCCGTCGCTCTCGCAGGGCGCAGGCAAGAAGTCCCAGCGCACCGACGGCGACTGCCTGCGCCACCACCATCAGCAGGACCCCTGCGCCTGGGTGACCGTCTCCAGCAGTGGCACGCATCAGCGGCTGGACCGGCGGGAACCAGGGGACGGACAGCGACAGGACCATGAGCGCGGTGACTAGCGCCACGGCCAGGCCCGGACGAACGGCCACCGGAGGGGACACGAGAGTCCCGACCCCGACGCCTGCTACCCCTTGTGACAGGTGGAGGGCGACCAGCGCGAGGACGGTCGTCGCCGGATACGACGCGGACCCGTTGGCCACCGCGCCCCAGCAGACCGCGGACACGGCGAGAGCGGTGACCGCCACGAGCGCCGTGGCCGCCCTGGCCATCAGCCGCCGCGTGCTGGACCCGAGCGTGACGAGAGTGACTGCGGCATAGGGCGCGCTCTCGGCCGTGCTGACCGTTCGGGTGAGCCAGGCCGCGACAGGGAACAAGGCGACAGCGGTCACAGTGCCGGCCTGCAGCGGCGGACCGGCGGGGGCCGCGTACACCAGCGCCGTGATCGCGACGAAGGTCAGGACCGGAGCCAGCGCGCTCTGCCGCACCAGCAGCAACCTGAGGTAGTACCCGAGGGCCACCGTCACGGCCAGCGCTCCACCCGGCGGACCTCGCCACCCGCTCGCAGCACGTCCAGCAAGGTCCGGTCGCGGTCGGCCCGGGCCACGATCCGGACCTGTTCGACGCCGTCCGGCCCGACCGTCACCAGTCGCCACGTCGGCGGCCCCTGGGGAGCCGCCCACTCGACGAGCCGGCCGTCCCGCAGCTGAACGGTTCGAGCACCGAGCACGTCGAGGTGCTCGCTGTGGTCGGCCAGCAGTACCGAGCCCCCGTCGTCGGCGGCCCGTCGAACCATTGCCGCGGCCGTGCTGCGGGCGGCGTCGTCCAGGGCGGCGAACGGCTCGTCGAGCACGACCAGCTCGGGTGGCCCGGCGAGCGCCGCCGCGACGAGCACCTTGGCCAGGGTCCCTCGGCTGCAGGCCGCCAACGGCAGTTCCGGTCGGACGCCCAGCTGCTCGAGGAGCCCAATGCCCACGGCCCCGTCGGTGTGACCGCGCATCCGGACGATCGTGGTCAGCCATGACCCAGCGGCGGTCCGCGGTGGAGGCTCGCCGGCCACCTGAGGCTGGTAGCCCACGGGCCGTGGACGCTGAACCGTTCCCGACGCCGGCCGCAGGATTCCGGCCGCCAGCCGTAGCAGTGTCGTCTTCCCACTGCCGTTGGGGCCGCGCACCACGAGCACTCCGCCCGTGGGCACCTGCAGCGTGATCTCGTCCAGGACCGCCCGGTCACCCCGACCGAACGCGTAGCGCACCGAGGCCAGCGCCAGCCCGCCCTGACTCACGTGGTCACACCGGCCCCGTCAGCAGGCTCGTCGGTCCAGCCGTCGTTGACGACCTGGAACAGCAGGTGGTCCTGCCACTGCCCGGCGATCCGCAGGAACTTCGGTGCCATCCCCACCGGGGTGAACCCGACCTTGGCCAGGACCCGCTGGGACGCGACGTTGCCGATGAGCGTCTCGCCCTGGATGCGATGCAGCCCGAGGTCGGCGAACGCGACGCGCACGATGTCGCGGAGGGCCCGGGTCGCCACCCCTCGGCCGTTGCGCGCCTGGGTCACCCAGTAGCCGACGCTGGCCGACTGCGCGGCGCCGCGAGTGATGCCGTTGAGGTTGATCCGGCCCAGGACCGTGCCATCGGAGTCCACCATCACGTGCGGGAGCATGAGCCCCTGCTCGTGACGGGCCAGGGCGTCAGCCACGATCTCGGCCTGTCCCGCCTCGGTGAACGCGTGGTCGGGCGCAGCGGGCGACCACGGCGCGAGGAACTCCCGGTTCGAGACTGCGAGCGCAGTGAGCGCGGAGACGTCGCCATGAGCGATCAGGCGAGTGGTGACGTCGGTCATGAAGTGCTCCACGCCCCCTAGTCTTCCGGAGTGGCCGAGCAGCGCCATGGTGCCTCCGTGGCGAGCCGCGGCGCAGACTGTGACCATGCTCCTGTTGGGCCGGACCGAGACGGAGTCCCTGCTGGACCTCGACGCGCTGCGCGAGGCACTGAGGGGCGCGATGCAGGACGTCAGCGCGCGGCGCGTGTCGATGCCACCCCGGATCGCGGCCACAGTGCCTTCGCACGGGCTGCTGGCTGCGATGCCCGCGTACTCGCCCTCCGGCGGGCTGGCGACCAAGCTGGTGAGCGTCTACCCGGGCAACGCCGGGACGCCGTTGCCCTCCCACCAGGCCGTGGTGGTCGTCTTCGACCCCGACACCGGTGAGCCGCTCGCGCTCCTGGACGGCACGTCGATCACGACGCTGCGGACCGCGGCCGGGTCGGCCCTGTCCGCGGAGCTGCTGGCCCGCAGCGACGCCGAGACGCTGGCCATCCTGGGCACCGGCGTCCAGGCCCGGGCGCACGCCGAGGCGATGGTGCGGGTGCGGCCGATCCAGCGGATCCGGGTGGCCGGGCGCAACCGCGAGCGGGCCGCCTCGCTGGCCGCCGTCCTGCAGGCCTCCTTGGGCATCGAGTCCCGGGCCGTCGACAGCTACGCCGAGGCCTGCGCCGCAGCGGACCTGGTCTGTGCCGCCACGCATGCGCTGGACCCGGTGGTGCACCGGGAGTACCTCAGGCAGGGTGCCCACGTGACGTCGGTCGGGTTCAACACGGACGGCCGGGAGGTGGACTCCGCGAGCGTGGCCGACGCACTGGTCGTGGTCGAGTCCGTCGACGCCGTCCTGGCGCCGCCACCGGCGGGCTGCAACGACCTGCGGGTACCCATGGACGAGGGCCTGATCGGGCCTGAGCACGTCCACACCGAGATCGGCGAGCTGCTCCTGGGCACCAAGCCGGGCCGGACCTCGCCCGACCAGATCACGCTCTACAAGTCGGTGGGGATCGCCGCCCAGGACGTCGCCGCGGCCAACCTGGTGCTCACGGCCGCACGCGGCCGGGACCTGGGCATCACGGTCGACCTGTCGGCCTAGCGCAGCCTGCTCTCCGCAGCCGGCCCGACCGACGCGCAGCTCGGGTCCTACGCCAACTCCCTGACGAGGACGTACCGGACCTCGGCCACAGTCGTCCCGCCGATCTCGATGTCCTGGCACCGTCCGTCAGCGACGAATCCGGCCGCCTCGTAGAAGGAGCGAGCCCGGGTGTTGTCGGCCAGCACCCACAGGCTCACCGTTGTCACCTCCGGCGGGACGTCCCGCAGCGCCGCCGCCATGAGGTGGCGCCCCACCCCGCGTCCGAGCACTCCCGGGGGACAGATAGATGGCGTAGACCTCCCAGGCCCCCTCGAGGTCGGTGTCCCGACCGGGCCCGACCGAGGCGAAGCCGCAGACCGCGCCGTCGGCAAGGGAACCTGTGGTGCGCCTCCCAGAGACGGCGGTCGGGTCGGCAGCCCACTGGGCCGCTCGGCGGTCCACCGAGAGACCCGCGAGGAAGTCGCTCGGCAGCCGGCCCCGGTAGGTGGCCCGCCAGGACGCGACGTGCACCATGGCGATCGCCTCGGCGTCCGCCGGCACGGCCGGTCGGGTCTCGGTCACCGTGGCGCCTGGTCAGGACCGGACAGGACGACGGGCATGCTTCACAGCACGGATTGTGCCCTCCGGCCGCGAGTATCGTGCGGCAGGTGCCCGCGGTGGACGACTACCTCGACGGCCTCGACGATCCGACCCGGTCGGCCTTCGAGCGCATCCGCGCGCTCGCGCTGGTGGAGGCAACCGAGGCCGTCCAGGGCACCAGCTACGGGATGGCCGCCCTGTTGTACCGGGGGAAGCCGCTGCTCGGCGTGCTCGCGGCAAAGCACCACCTGAGCGTCTTCCCGTTCAGCTCACGGGTCGTGGACGCGGTGCGCGACCGGCTCGACACCTTCGAGCTGTCCAAGGGCACCATCCGGTTCTCCGTCGACCAGCCGATCCCGGACGAGGTCGTCCGTGATGTCGTGCGGCTCCGGATGGCGGAGATCGACGGAGCCGGCTAGCGCGTCGGGTGCCAGCAGGACGTCCGCTCCGGCCGCGCCGGGACGCTGCCGCTCGGCGCAGCTGCCGGGCCCCTGGCCGCCCGCGGCCGCCGAGTGCTTGGATGCCGACTGCTTAGACCCGGCGAACCAAGCGACTGGTTCACACAGGCGCAACATCTGGCTGGCACGATCCGCCCCGTCCCATTAGCCCCCGACCGTAACTGTTCAGGTCCCTCACGGCGTGGCGGGTTGATCTTGTCGTGAGGTGCGGGAGGCTTCACCTGTCCGTT
>Ga0208851_1000445_pt1 | contig 18116 bp, 17 predicted proteins | sample NGESurshal092012_FD_184481 | JGI IMG/M metagenome (GOLD analysis project Ga0208851, IMG submission 184481) | Arctic peat soil microbial communities from Barrow, Alaska - NGEE Surface sample 415-2 shallow-092012 (SPAdes) | ecosystem: Environmental > Terrestrial > Soil > Wetlands > Peat ... | reverse complement strand
GGGTCGTCCATCATGTTGAGCACCTGACCGGCGATCGGCAGGTCCTGCAGCAGCGTGCCGCCGAACGGCCGCTCTCCCCCGGTCACCGACGAGTAGGTGTCCGCATCCCGAAGCACCGCAAGAGTTTCCGAATAGGTCGCCACCGACCAGAAGCCTTCGCCGTCGGGGGTGTTCTCGGTCGGCTTGTGCCAGTACACCGGCGCCTCGCGGCGGTGGATCTCGAAGAGGTCGTGCGGGAACCCGTCGGCGAAGTTGTCCAGGTCGGTGAAGTCGATGTCGTTGAGCGACATGGTCTTACAGAATCGCCCCGGGGGTGTACTTCGCGGCATCGGGATAGGAGCTCACCAGTTCGTCCACCGCGGCGATCACCTGGTCGACTTGGCTGGCCACCGCCCCGGTGAAGGCCTTCCGGTCGGCCAGCGCGGCGTCCAGCGCGGCACGGTCCAGCGGCAACCGCGGGTCGGCGGCCAGCCGGTCCAGCAGGTCCGGCTCGGCGCCCTTTTCCCGCATCGCCAGCGCGACGGCCACCGCGTGCTCCCTGATGACCTCGTGCGCGGTCTCGCGTCCCACTCCGGCGCGCACCGCGGCGATCAGCACCTTGGTGGTGGCCAGGAACGGCAGATAGCGGTCCAGTTCACGCTGAATCACCGCGGGGTAGGCGCCGAACTCGTCGAGCACGGTCAGGAACGTCTCGATCTGCCCGTCGATGGCGAAGAACGCGTCGGGTAGCGCCACCCGGCGGACCACTGAGCAGAACACGTCACCCTCGTTCCATTGCGCCCCAGCCAGTTCCGCGGCCATCGACGCATACCCACGCAGCACCACCTGCAGCCCGTTGACCCGCTCGCAGCTGCGGGTGTTCATCTTGTGCGGCATCGCCGACGAGCCGACCTGCCCGGGCGCGAAGCCCTCGGTCACCAGTTCGTGGCCGGCCATCAGCCGGACGGTGTGCGCGAACGACGATGGGCCGGCGCCGAGCTGAACCAGTGCGGAGACCACGTCGTGGTCCAGCGAGCGCGGATACACCTGGCCGACGCTGGCGAAAACCGCTGAGAATTCCAGGAATTCGGCAACCCGGCGTTCCAGGTCAGCGAGCCGGTCGGCGTCCCCGTCGAACAGGTCGAGCATGTCCTGAGCGGTGCCCATCGGGCCCTTGATCCCGCGCAGCGGGTAGCGGTCGATCAACTCCCGGATGCGGGTCAGCGCGGTCAGCGTTTCCTCGGCGGCCGACGCGAACCGCTTGCCCAGCGTGGTGGCCTGGGCGGCCACGTTGTGGCTGCGGCCGGCCATCACCAGGTCGCGGTAGGTGGCGGCGCGCTCGGCCAGCCGGGCCGCGACGGCCACACCGTGGGCGTGCACGAGTTCCAGCGAGCGGCGGATCTGCAGCTGTTCGACGTTCTCGGTGAGGTCGCGGCTGGTCATCCCCTTGTGCACGTGCTCGTGACCGGCGAGCGCGTTGAACTCCTCGATGCGGGCCTTCACGTCGTGGCGGGTCACCCGCTCGCGCGCGGCGATCGAGCCGAGGTCCACCTGCTCGAGCACCCGCTCGTAGTCCTCGATCACACCGTCGGGCACATCCACGCCCAGTTCCTTCTGCGCGCGCAGCACCGCGAGCCAGAGCCGGCGTTCGGCCACGATCTTGGCCTCCGGCGACCAGATGGCCACCATCTCGGCACTCGCGTACCGGTTGGCCAGGACATTCGGAATGATCACAATCGCACAGCTTACGGCGGTTGTACGGCAAGGTAGTCAGATGTACTTCGTCGGCCTGGACCTGGCCTGGGGTGAGCGCAAGACCACCGGGGTCGCGGTGCTCGACGCCGACGGCCGACTCGTGCATATCACAGCCGCGCAAGGTGATTCGAGCATCATCGCGGAGATAGGCCCCTACGTCGAAGGGGACTGCCTGGTCGCCATCGACGCGCCGCTGGTGGTGACCAACCCGACCGGCCAGCGGGGCTGCGAGACCGACCTGAACCGGGACTTCGCCAAGTTCGAGGCCGGTGCGCACCCGGCGAACACCGGAAAGCCCGAATTCGCCGGCACCCCGCGCGGGGCCAGAATCGCCGCGGCCCTCGGGCTGGACATGGACCCGCACTCGCGGGCATCCCGGCGGGCCATCGAGGTCTACCCGCATCCGGCGACGGTGGTGCTGTTCCGGCTCGGCCGCACGCTGAAGTACAAGCACAAGCAGGGCCGCAGCCACACCCAGCTGCGTACCGAACTGCTGCGGCTGATGGACGAGATCGAAGGGCTCGCGCAGGCCACGGTGCCTTTGCGGGTCGGCGACCACCCCGAGTGGATGCAACTGCGCAGCACCGTGGAGAAGGCCGAACGCAAGAGCGAACTGCGACGCGCTGAGGATCCGATCGACGCGGTGATGTGCGCCTACGTCGGGTTGTACGCGACGCGGCGGCCTGGCTCGGTAACCGTCTACGGGGACTTCGCCACCGGCTATATCGTCACGCCGACGTTGCCGCCGGACCTGACGCCTGCGCCGCCGGAGCCAACTCCCGGGGTGGTCGGCGACGCCGTGGCCCGCTACGCAGAGCTCCGACCCGCGCTGACCCACACCACCGAGCACTATCTGACGCTGGTGACCCGCCTGCTCGACGACGCGGGCATCAACTACCTCAGCGTCACCGCACGCACTAAGAGCGTGGCGTCCTTCGCAGCCAAGGCCGACCGCAGCGCCCATGGCCGCCGGCTCTACACCGACCCGTCGACGCAGATCACCGATCAGGTCGGAGTGCGGGTCATCACCTACCTACGGGAGGACGTCACCGCCGTCGGCAACCTGCTCGCTGACGAACTTCACGTGCTTGCCGACCTCGACATGGGCCAGGTGACCGCCCGCGAAGGCCGGTGGGGCTACGCCAGTCGGCACCTGCTGGTTGCCGTCGACAGTGAGTCGCAGCCGGCATCAGTGCAAGTGCGCACCGTCCTGCAGCACGCGTGGGCGGAGTTCGAGCACGACATCCGATACAAGGGCACGATCCCCGAGCAGGACGCGCCCGAACTGGACCGCCGGTTCACGCTTGCCGCCGGACTGCTCGAGCTGGCCGACCGCGAGTTCACCGAAATCCGTGACCGGCTGCGCGCGTCGATGGCCGAAGACCGCACGTCGGCAGCGACCGGGGCAGGAATCGCGACCCCCGTGCTGGCCACCTACCTCGGGCACCGCTTTCCCGAAGCTGGCTGGTCGCGAACCGAGCACTACGCGTGGATCTCCGGGCTGCTGGGCGAGTTGGGCATCCTGACCCTCGACGCCCTCGAGGAGTTGCTGACCAACCTCGACACCGACGCCGTCAACGGCAAGATGGCATACCGATTTCCCGCCGGTGCGGTGCGCCGCCTCGACGATGCACTGCTGGCGGCGTTCGAGGACCGCTACGTCGCCTTGGCGGGTAACGCGCATCGGGTGACGTTGCTGCAGACCCGGCTCGAGCGGCTGCGGATTGCGCCCGAATCAGCGGACTGACGTCAGGCGCGCAGGCCCGTCCAGGCCTCGGCGGTTCCGGTGAGCCGGCTGACCTGTTCGAGCAAGCGGCGCACTTTGGCGGGGTTCTCGTTGCGCTGCCAGCCGAACGTGGTCGGCCGCTGGGACCGGTCGTGCCAGAAGTGTCCGGGCTTGGACTCCGGGCGGGTGGCCACCAGCCACACGACGGTGTCCGCGCCGTCAGCAACATCGCGCAGCAGTGGTTTGGTGATCACCCGGAAGCGCGGCAGGGAGCCAGCCACCCCCGGAGTGTCGACCCAGCCCGGGTGCATGCTCTCCACCCGCACGTCGCTGCCCGCCAGCCGGCGCGCCCACGAGTCGGCCAGCACCACCTGCATCTTCTTCGTTCGCGCGTAGGCGCGAACCCCGTTGTAGCCGTGCCGGTATTCCAGGTCGTCGACCACCAGCGGCGAGCTGTACATGCCGCCGGAGGACACGAACACCACCGACGCACCGCGGGCCGCCCGCAGCAGCGGCAGCAGCCGATCGGTCATCAGGTGCGGGCCAAGCACATGGGTGGCCAGCTGAACCTCGTGACCCTGCGGGGTGAGCTCGCGCTCCTTGGCGATGCCACCCGCGTTGTGCACCAACCCGTCGAGGGCCGGAACCCGATCGGAGAACGCCGCCGTCCACTCCCGGACCGCGTCGAGATCGGAGACGTCGCACACCTCCTCAACCACGTCGGCGTCGGGCAGCGCCTCCCGGATCGTCGCCGCACACCGCGCGACCTTGCCGGCGTCGCGTCCCAGCAGGTGAACCGTCGCTCCCAACTCGGCGAAGCCCTGCGCCATGGCGAACCCAATCCCCGCGGTCGCGCCGCTGACGACCACCCGCTTTCCCACCATCGAGCCGGCCTCCGGGTCGGCGGGCCACCAGTGCCGCCGCAACCCCGAGCCGATCTTGGTGTAGCCGAGGACCGGGGCCCGGTCCATTGCACCGTCGATCAAATCGGTCGCCGGGCGGGTGAGCGCGGAGAAATCCATGCCTCGAACGTAACCGCTCACACCCGCAGGCTGCGTTCATCGATGGGCGCGAGTGCGTCGATGACGTCCACCAGCGTGGCGCGGGCGATCTCGCGGGGTCCGTCACCATCACCGACGAGCGCGGAGACCACCGCCCCGTCGACCGCACACACCATCGCGGTCAGCATGTCCACCCGCACGAAGCGGCCCGATCGCGCGACGGCCTCGACCGCGGCGTCGACCCGCTGCTGCAGCAGGCGTCGCTGGATTCCACGCAGGGCCGGCTGGCGCGCGCAGGCGATGTAGCGCTCGTATCGCGAAATCAGATGTTCGCTGATCGGCTCCTCGGCCGGGTCCCCGACCAACAGGTCGACCAGGACGTCGGCGGTCGCCTCCGGGCCGCGCCGGCGCCGCGGCAACTCGTCCACCCGGGCCCGCAGCTGCGCGGCCTCGGCCGCGCCGATGTACTCGACGGCGCTTTCCACCAGATCGTCCAACGACGAGAAGTAATAGGTCGTCGACGCCAGGGGCAGTCCCGCCCGCCGCGCTACCGCACGGTGCCGAACCGCATCGAAGCCACCCTCACGCAGTAGCTCGGCGGCTGCGCTGACCAGCGCATACCGTCGCCGTTCCCCCTTGGGGGTCACCGCTGCGGTCACGTTCTGCATGCTGCCAGCAGGCTGTGCTGCGACATGGCCCTTTCACCGAATCATTAACTTGCGACGCCTGGCCGCCTCCGGCGGCGATTCGGCCACCAGCCGCGCCGATGGCAAGATGACCGCATGCCGAACCTGAGCCGTCGCGCAGTACTGCGACTCGGCGCCGGAGCCGCCGCCGGAGCCGCCGGGGCGTTCACGCTCGGCACGTTGCTCGATTCCAGGACCCGCGTTGCCGGGCCCGACATCGCCATGACCGGGGTCGGCGCACCCCTGCTGCCACCGGCTCCGCTCGAGCCGGCATCGGCCGGCGTGGCCGCTCCCACGATGCTCACCGGATCGTTCGTGTCGGCCGCGCGCGGCGGCGTCCAGACCAACTGGGCGATCGCCCGCCCGCCGGGCCAGACCGGCCCGCTGCGGCCCGTCATCGCGCTGCACGGCAAGGGCAGTGACGCCGCGACGGTGATGGCAGGCGGCGTCGAACAGGGCCTGGCCCAGGCGGTCAACGCCGGGCTTCCGCCGTTCGCGGTCGTCGCGGTCGACGGCGGTGGAAGCTACTGGCACAAGCGCGCCTCCGGTGAGGACTCCGGGACGATGGTGCTCGACGAGCTCATCCCGATGCTTTCCGACAAGGGCCTGGACACCTCCCGGGTCGCGTTCATCGGCTGGTCGATGGGCGGCTACGGCGCCCTGCTGCTGGGCGCCCGGCTCGGGCCGGCCCGCACCGCCGCGATCACCGCCGTCAGCCCGGCGCTGTGGCTGTCGTCGGGAGCGGCCGCGCCCGGCGCGTTCGACGGCCCGGAGGACTTCGCCGCCAACACCGTGTTCGGCCTGCCCGCGCTGGCGTCGATCCCGATCCGCATCGACTGCGGCAACAGCGACCCGTTCTACTCGGCAACCAAGCAGTTCATCGCCCAGCTTCCGAATCCGCCGGCAGGTGGCTTCTCCCCCGGCGGCCACGACGGCGGCTATTGGAGTTCGCAGCTGACCGGTGAGATCGCCTGGATGGCACCGCTGCTGACGGCCTGACGTCAGACGATGTTGACGGTGTCCAGGAACGCCGCGGCGTAGTCGGCATCCCCGGTGATGCTCACCTCGGCGTCTCGCCAGCGAGACCGTGCAGTGCCCCACTGCGGAAACTCCACAGCGACCCCGGTGATCTGCGCGGCGGCCGGTTGGGCGGCGCCCACGGTGACCGCGCCCTCGGGTGTCACCCGCCAGGTGCCGCCGCCGGGTCCGGTCAGCGTGATCGACAGCGGCCGGTCCAATAACGAACGCGGCTGTGCGCGAAGCTGATTGGACAGCACCGCCATCATCCACTCCAGGACGACGGCCATCCGGTTGGCGTCGGTACCCGGCGCCGGGCGCCCCAGCGCCGGCGCCATGTCGTGGCGCAGATGGGTGTGATGGTCGAACACCAGCGCGCTGAGCAGCAGCCGCGCCGGGAACTTCCCCAGCTCGGCCAGCGGCGCCTGCACCCCGCCCAGTGGTGTGCGGGCCAGCGTGGTGAACACCGCACCGAAGACCCGGCTCCAGCGCCGGTATTCGGCCAGCACATCGGTCGACGACCAATCGCGGCGGGAGTCCACCATCGCGTCGTTGGTGCGCTCGATGTCGTTGCCCCGCATCAGTTTCGCCGCAGCCGGGCTGAACACGGCATGACAGCCGGTTCCCAGGTGGGCGACGACGTCGTGGATGCGCCAGCCCTCGGCGAGGCTGTTCATCCGCCACTCAGCGGGAGCGAACGTGGCGCAGAAGGCCAGCATCTCGGCGCGCTCGGCCGTGAACGCGGCACCGCAGTCGGGGGTCATCGCGGCAACTCGATCCGGCCCTCGGCGGCCGCGAGTCCGATGTCGGAGCGGAAGTGGCTGCCCGGCAGCCGAACCGATGACAGCACACCGTAGGCGGCGGTGCGCGCCGCCGGCAGATCGGCACCGGTTCCGACGACCGAGAGCACCCGGCCGCCGGAGGAAACGACGGCCCCGTCGTCGCGGCGCGACGTGCCCGCGTGCAGTACCCCTTCGGTGTCGGAGCCGGCGATCACGTCGCCGACGCGGGGCCGCCCCGGATAGTTCTCGGCGGCAAGGACGACGGTGACGGCGTAGCCGTCGTGCCACTTCAGCGGGCCGAAGTCGGCCAGCGTTCCGGTCGCGGTGGCGTGCAGCAGCTGACCCAGCGGGGACTCCAGCAGCGCGAGCACCGCCTGCGTCTCGGGATCGCCGAAACGGCAGTTGAATTCGACCACCGCTGGACCTTTGGAGGTGATCGCCAGGCCCGCATACAGCAGGCCCGAGAACGGGCAGTCACGCCGAACCAGTTCGGCGGCAACGGGTTCGACGACGTCGGTGACGATCGCCTGCGTCACCGCATCGGTCAGCCACGGCAGCGGCGAATATGCGCCCATGCCACCGGTGTTGGGCCCGGCGTCGTTGTCACCGACGCGTTTGAAGTCCTGGGCCGGCAGCAGGGGAACAACGGTCGCGCCGTCGACCAGACAGAACAGCGACACCTCGGGGCCGTCGAGGAACGACTCCAACAGCACCGGATGCCCGGAGTCGAGCAGGCCGGCGGCATGCGCACGTGCCGCGTTGCGGTCGGCGGTGACCACCACACCCTTGCCCGCGGCCAGCCCGTCGTCCTTGACCACCCAGGCCGGCTGACCCGCGGCGGGCCCGAACCGGTCGAGCGCGGCATCCAGATGCGCGGGGTTGTCCACGGTCTCGCAGCCGGCCGTGCGTACGCCGGCGGTGGCCATCACGTCCTTGGCGAAGGCCTTGGACCCTTCGATGCGGGCGGCGCCCTTCGAGGGACCGAAGCAGGCGATGCCCGCGGCGCGCACGGCATCGGCGACACCGAGCACCAGTGGCACCTCGGGCCCGATCACCACCAGGTCGATCGCCAGTTTCTTGGCCAGGGCCGTCACCGCCTCAGCCGAGGTGACCTCGACGTCGTGCTGCTCGGCCACCGCGGCGGTACCGGCGTTGCCCGGCGCCACGGCCAGGAAATCCACCTGTGGGTCTTTGCGCAGCCCCAGCAGCAGGGCGTGTTCGCGGGCACCGGATCCGATCACGAGGACGCGCACAGGGCACACCTTAGATCACCAGGTGTCGACGAACCGCCGTAGCGGCGGCAGATCCCCGCGGGCGGCAGCGGCGGTCAGCGTCGCGGCGATCAGCCCCCGGGTTTCGGCCGGGTCGATCACGTCGTCGATCTCGAAGATCTGAGCGGCGTTGAGCGCCTTGGCGTTCTCCTGCGCGGCGGCGGTGGCCTGCTGGACCCGTCGCTCACGCTCGTCGTCGTCGGCGATGGCGTCCAGTTCCTTGCGCAGGCCGAGGCGCACCGCACCCTCCAGTCCCATGGGGCCGAGGTGGGCGTTCGGCCATGCCACCGTCAGCAGCGGCTCGTGCAGGCTGCCGCCGGTCATCGCCTGCGCGCCCAGGCCGTAGCCCCGACGCAGCACCACCGCCACCAACGGCACCCGCAGTGCCGCGCCGGCGACCAACAGCCGGGATGCGCGGCGCACCAGTGCCTCGGACTCGGCGGCCGGGCCGACCATGTAGCCGGGACAGTCGATCAGCGAGACCACCGGAATGCCGAAGGTGTCGCACAGTTGCAGGAACCGGGCCGCCTTGTCCGCGGCCGCGGCGGTGATCGCCCCGGCCATCACCATCGTGTTGTTGGCGATGATCCCGACGGCGCGGCCCTCGATGCGGGCCAGGGCGGTCACCATCTCCGGGGCGAAGCGCTCCCGCAGGAACGTCACCGAGTCTTCGTCGGCCAGCGTCTGGATAACGGGGGCGATCGGGTGGGCACGCCGGGCGCGCTCGGGAATGATTGTGCGCAAACGGGTTTGGTCGGCTGCACGGCCGGGTTCCGTGGATCCCTGGAAGTAGCCGAGGAGGCGTTTGGTGACGGCGACGGCGACGGCCTCGTCGGCGGCGACGACGTCGACTACGCCGTTGGGCGCCTGCACCGAGATCGGGCCGACCGCGTCGGGGTCGACGTCACCGAGCCCGCCACCGGCGATCATGGCCGGCCCGCCCATGCCGATGGACGCGTCCGCGGTCGCGACGATCAGATCCGAGCAGCCGGCGATCACCGCGTTGCCCGCGAAACAGCGGCCCTTGACCACCGCGATGCGGGGCACCACGCCCGAAAGCGCCGCCCACAGCTTGAACGCGCGGACTTCCAGGGATGACACCGTCGGATAGTCGGTGTCGCCGGGCCGCCCGCCGCCGCCTTCGGCGAAGAACACCGTGGGCAGCCGCATCCGCTCGATGAGTTCGAAGAGCCGGTCCTTCTTGCGGTGCCCGAACACGCCCTGGGTTCCGGCCAGCACGGTGTAGTCGTAGGACAGCACTGCGCTCGGGTGACCGTTGATGTCTGCGGTGCCCGCGATCAGCCCGTCGGCGGGAGTACGCGCGATCAGGTCGTCGACGTCGCGGCGCGCACGCTGGGCGGCGATGGCGAACCGGCCGTACTCGATGAAGGAGCCGGGGTCCACCAGATCGGCGATGTTCTCGCGGGCCGTCCGGCCACCGGCGGCGTGCCGCCGGTCCACGGCCTCGGGCCGGGCGGCATCCTCGGTGAGCGCGCGACGCGCCAGCAGTTCGTCGAGACCGGATGGATCGGGGCGGTCGGCCATCAGCCGAACTTACTGCGATTTCGGCGCGCTGGTCGTCGCACGCCGACGACAAGCGCGCCCAAATCACCCGAGATACGATCCCGGTCATGGGTCATCCCTACCCCGGCTACCCGCCGTACCCGGGCTATCCGCCGCCCGCCAAGCCGGCGCGGTCGGCCACCGACGTGACGATCTCGGTCGTCGTCCTGGTCTTCACCGCACTGTTGGGGGTCGGGGCGGTGTTCATGGGAATCTTCTCCCTGGCTTTCCTCGACTACTGTCCGCCGGCGACGTGTAGTGCCGAAGGTGCGGCGACCGCGGTGATGACCGCGCTGGGAGTGGCCGCGCTGGTCGGTCTTGCCGGGATGATCGTCACCATCGTCCGCCTCGTCCGGCACAAGACGGCCTGGCCGTACGCGGTGGGAACGCTGGGGTTGTGCCTCGTGGTGTTGTTCTTCGGCGGGATGGCCTATTCCGTAGCGGTGGGCGGCTGAGGAACAGCAGCGGTTAGAACGCCGGTACTTGGACCGGGTTGGGCGCCACCGCGTCGAGGCCGGGCAGTCGCAACCCAGGCGTCGGCGTGGGCTTGGCACCCATCAACTGCAGCAGCGAGGACAGTGAAGACATGTTGCCGTTGGCGAGCTGTGACATCAGCGCCGGGCATTCCATCTGTATCGCCATTCCGGTGGCGGCACCCGCGATCGTGGACGTCAGACCGGAGTTGCCCTGCAGCTGCGATGCATTGGTAGCCAGATTCGAGCCGGGCTTCACGAGCATCGGGCACAGCGACTGACCGAACTCGGCGACGGCGGTTTTGATCGGGCCGGCATTGGCTGCGGCGGCGGTGCCCGGCACGGTCGGGCTCGGGAAGAGAGGATCCGCATGCGCGGGAGTGGGCCACATCAGCGCGGCGAACATCACACCTCCGGAGACCACCACCGGGCTGAGCACCCGAACCGCGGTGTCGATGGTCCCCACCCAACTCGACACCCGGTGAACAGTCTTGGTGCGTTTGGACTCTGGTTCAGTCCAGAGGCTGAGCATGGTCGGCGCGGTCCACGAGTCGTACATCGTCAGTGAAGTCATCTGCCACTCCCGCTCGTCACCGAAGCCCGCGGCCCCGGTTTCACTTTGGTAACATTGGTATACAGACGTCACGTTTATGACACGGACCGATAAAGGTTTGCGATCTGCGCGTTTCCTTACCGTTGCCTTATCCGCCTTAGTGTTATCTGGCTAGTCCTCGAGCGTCTTGCCGCTGTGCATCTTCACGGCAGCGTTGACGTTGCTCTTCTTGTCCTCGGCCTCACCCTTCTCGGCCGCCTTCCTGCGCTTGGCGACCACTCGGCCGACGGCGCCGTCGAACTTCGAGCCCAGCGGGAAGCCGAGATAGTGGGTCAGGAAGATCGCCATCTCCTTGAGCTCGTCGTCGGTGAGCTCCTCGTTGTGCAACGCGGCGTTCGCCTGGATTTCCGCGAGATCGTCGATGCCCAGGGCCGCGACGGCGGTCAGTGTCATGATCCGTTTGTCCCGCATCGACAGGCCTGGCCGGGTCCAGATCGTGCCGAAGAGATGATCGACAGTCAGGTCGAAATACGGGTTGCCCTCGATGTTGGGCATCTCCCAGCCGTAGACCTCGTTCATCTTGGCCAGGCCCTTGCGGCGCAGCTCGTCCATCGTCATTCCTTTGTGTCCGTGTGCGGCACACCAAGCCCAGCGGCCAGGTCCCGTAACGCAATTTCGGCCAGTGGCAATTCAACTTCGGTTGCTTCGCCCAGACTGAGGGCCAACCGCAGATCCTTCTCCGCCAACCCGCGGGTATGGACGAACATGTTGTAGACAAAGTGTTCAGAATCAAGCGGTTTGGTGTCGTCGCGGACCATGATGGCACCGGGGCCACCGCTCTGCGCGTCGCTGTGCCGTACCACCCGCCCCAGCTTCTGCAGGTCGATTCCGGCCGCCTCCGCAAGCCGGGACGCCTCGCACGCAGCGGCAAAGCCGATGAAGGTCAACATGTTACGAGCCAGCTTCATTCGGGTTCCAGCTCCCGGCTCACCGGCGCGGACCACCAGTGAGGCCCATTGCTTGAACACCGGCTTGACGACGTCGTAGGCGTCATCGTCTGCGCCTATCATGACGGCAAGCTCGCCCTTGTCAGCGGCACCGGCACCGCCGCTGACCGGGGCGTCGACAATGTGAATACCGTTGGGCCGCAACTGCTCAGCCAGCTCACCGGCCGTGGTCGGCTCGATCGTGGAATGGATCGCGATGACCGTGCCAGGCTTGGCGTGTGCAGCGAGCTGACCCACCACATCGCGCACCTGCGCGTCGTTGAGCACGGTCACGCTGATCACATCGGCTTGCGCGACGTCGGCGACGCTGTCAGCCAACGTGGCCCCGAGTTCGGCGAGCGGCGTCATTGCCTCGGTCCGCACATCGAAGACGATGAGCCCGCCCGGCCACCCGGCGAGCCGTTTGGCCATCGGCGCGCCCTGGTTTCCCAGCCCGATGTAACCGACCTTCAGCTCGTCAGTGCTCATGAGCGGATGATCTGTCCGCCGTCGACGTTGAAGATCTGGCCGGTGATCCACTTGGCCTGATCGGACAGCAGGAACAGGCACATGCCGACGAGGTCGTCGGGCTGCCCCATCCGGCTCAGCGGGATGTTCTTGACGATGTCGGCGACCATCTCCTGCGGGGTGGTGGTGCGGTTGGCCTCGGTGTCGATCGGCCCCGGGGCGATCGCGTTGATGCGGATGTTCATCCCGCCGAGTTCCCGCGAAAGCTGTTGGGTCAGGCCGTTGATGCCGACCTTGGCCAGGCCGTAGTAGTTGGCGTACAGCCACGCCGCGGTCGAGGACTGGTTGACGATCGCCCCGCCGCCGCGCTTGGCCATCTTCTTGTAGACCGCGCGGGTGCACACCAGAGCACCGTCGAGGTTCACGCTCATGAACTTCTTGTAGTAGTCCCAGTCGACGGTGATCAGGAAGTCCAACTTCATCCCGCCGAAGATCGCGGCGTTGTTCACCAGATAGTCGATGCCGCCGAACTCGGCCAGGGTGCGGTCGGCCATCGCCTTGGCCGACTCGGGCTCGCTGACGTCGACCGGCAGCGCCAGCGCGGTCCCGCCCTCACCCTTGATCCCGTCGGCAACCTTCTGCGCGCCTTCGGTGTTGATGTCGGCGACCACCACCGCGGCGCCCTCGCGGGCGAGCGCCTCGGCGTAGGCCTGACCGATGCCGCCGCCCGCGCCGGTGACGATGGCCACCTTCTCGTCGAACTGTCCCATGCTGTTTCCTTTCCATGGCCGAACGTGGATTACCCCCACGCTGCTCGCCAGATTCCGTGCCGGTAATCCACGTTCGGCGCAGTGAAGACCTACACCGCTGTGGCAATGACTTTCAGCTCGAGGTACTCCTCGAAGCCGGCCAGCCCCATCTCCCGACCGACGCCGGACTGCTTGTAGCCGCCGAACGGTACGTCCGCGGAGTACCACACCCCGCCGTTGACGTTGACGGTTCCGACCCGCAGTCGGGCGGCCGCGGCCTGAGCGCGGTCGGGGTCGGCGCTGAACACCGTGCCGGACAGGCCGTACGGCGAATCGTTGGCGATGCGGATGGCGTCGTCGTCTCCGTCGTGGGCGATGACCGTCAGCACCGGCCCGAAGATCTCCTCGCGCGCCACCCGCGCGCTGTTGTCCAGTCCGGCTATCAAGGTCGGCTCGATGAAGAAGCCCCTGTCGCGGTCGGCCGGCCTGCCGCCGCCGCAGGCGAACCGGCCGCCCTCGGAGATCGCGAGGTCGAGGTAGGACTGCACCCGGTCGCGCTGGCGCTCGGAAATCACCGGGCCGCAAATGGTTCCGGGGTTGGACGGGTCGCCGGCCTTGAGACCGACCATCGTCGCCGCGGCCGCCTCGACGGCTTCGTCGTAGCGGGCCCGCGGCACCACCAGCCTGGTGGTGATGGCGCAGCCCTGCCCGGCGTGCATCGAGGCAGTGAACGCCGACATCGAGCACGCCCCGGCCAGATCCGCGTCGTCGAGCACCAGGAACGCCGACTTGCCGCCGAGTTCGAGGAAGACCTTCTTGATCGTGGCCGCACCGGCGGCCATCACAGCACGGCCGGTGTTGGTCGATCCGGTGAACGACACCATGTCCACCCGCGGGTCGCTGGACAGCAGCGCGCCCGCCGCGTGGTCGTTGGAGGTGACGATGTTGACCACACCCGGCGGGATGTCGGTGTGCTCGGCGATCAGCTCGCCGAGAATCGCTGCGCACCAAGGGGTGTCGGGTGCCGGCTTGAGAACGGTGGTGTTGCCGGCCGCCAGGGCGGGTCCCAGCTTGGCGAGGTTGATCTGGTGCGGGAAATTCCACGGGGTGATCGCGCCGACGACGCCGACGGCCTCGCGGGCGATGGTGCGCTGGCTCTTGATCCCCATCGGGGAGGCAACCCCGAGATCGTGGCGCCACTCATAGGACTCGGCGGTGTCGGCGCTGAACGACAGATCCTCGACCGGGCCCTCGAGCTGCGCCATCGAGGTCAGCATCCGCGGCGCGCCGACCTCGGCGATGGTCATCTCGCGAAGCTCTTCGACGTTGGCCTTCATGGCGTCACGCAGCTGCCGGATACAGCGAACCCGCAGTTCGGTGTTGGTGGACCAGTCAGTGGTGTCGAAGGCACGCCGCGCGGCGTCGATCGCCCGGCTCATGTCCTCGGCGCTGCCGTCGGCGGCGGTCCCCAAGACCTCTTCGGTGGCCGGATTGATGGTTGGGTATCGGCCGTTGCCGCCCGGCACGAGCTTGCCGTCGACGAAGAGATCGCTGTTGTTGTCGGCCACTATCGCCATCCGCGACTCCTGCCTTTTCATTGGACACCTGTCCGAGAATCTGTCAGTCGAACCTTAGTCTCACACCTGTCCGTGGTGCAAGAAGCTTCTGCAAACAGTCGAATCAACTGCGCTGAAGTGCGACTTTTGCAACACAGCTTGCCTTGGTGCGAGCCGTTCCGATAAGTTGGACATGTGTCCAGCGATACCGTGGTTGCCGTCACACCCGAGGGTGCCGACGTCCCACGCAATCGCCGTCAGGAGGAGACCTTCCGCAAGGTGCTGCACGCCGGCATGGAGATGCTGCGGGAAACCTCCTATGCCGACCTGACAGTGCGAGCCGTGGCGGCACGGGCGAAAGTCGCGCCCGCGACGGCCTACACCTACTTCTCGTCGAAGAACCACCTGATCGCCGAGGTGTATCTCGACCTGATCCGGCAGGCACCGTTCTTCACCGACGTGAACGACACCCGGCTCAACCGGGTGCAGCAAGCGTTGCGCAGCCTGGCGCTGGTGATCGCCGACGAGCCCGAGGTCGCGGTGGCGTGCACCACGGCGGTCCTGTCCAACGACGCCGGGGTGCATCGGGTGCGGGACCGCATCGGCGCGGAGATCCACAAGCGGATCAAGTCGGCACTCGGCCCCGACGCCGACCCACAGATCGTTTCCGCGCTGGAGATGACCTACTACGGCGCGCTCGTCCACGCGGGCAGCGGGACGCTGACCTATCACCAAGTCGCCGACCGGATGGCCTACGTGGTCGGCCTGATCCTGAGAGACGAGAACTGATGACCGCTCCAACCGGAGAACGGCCCGTCGAGCTGGTCCTCGATCCCTATGACTACGAGTTCCACGAGGACCCCTACCCGTATTACAAGCGACTGCGCGACGAGGCCCCGCTCTACCACAACGCCGAGCGAGGCTTCTGGGCGCTGACCCGGCATGCCGACGTGCACAAGGGATTCCGCAACAGTACGGCGCTGTCGAACAAGCTCGGCGTGGCGCTCGACCCGATCTCGCGCACGCCCGAGGCGCACCGGACGATGTCGTTTCTGGCCATGGACGACCCTGGCCACCTGCGGCTGCGCACCCTGGTGTCCAAGGGCTTCACCCCGCGCCGTGTCCGCGAGATGGAGCCTCGGGTGCTCGAGCTCACCAAGGAGCTTCTGGACGAGGCCCTGGAGCACGAGAGCTTCGACTTCATCTCCGAATTCGCCGGCAAGCTGCCGATGGACGTGATCTCGGAGCTGATCGGAGTTCCCAAGGAGGACCGCCAGCACCTGCGCGCGCTCGCCGACGGTGTGATGCACCGGGAGGACGGCGTTGCCGACGTCCCGCCGGCGGCGATCGAGGCCTCGATCAACCTGTTCGTCTACTACGCCGACATGGTGGCACAGCGCCGCAAGAAACCCTCCGACGATCTGACCTCCGCGTTGATCGAGGCCGAGCTCGACGGCGACCGGCTCGGCGACGACGAGATCATGGCGTTCCTGTTCCTGATGGTGGTCGCCGGCAACGAGACGACCACCAAACTGCTTGGCAATGCCGCATATTGGGGCTGGAAGAACCCCGACGAACTGACGACCGTGTTCGCCGACCACTCCCGTGTCCCGCTCTGGGTGGAGGAGACGCTGCGCTACGACACGTCGAGTCAGATCCTGGCCCGCACGGTCGCCGAGGACATCGAGTTCTACGGCACCACGTTGCACGACGGCGACGTGCTGTTGCTGGTGCCCGGTGCCGCCCACCGCGACGAAAGGGTCTTCGGGAACCCCGACGACTTCCGCATCGGGCGCGACATCGGTTCCAAGCTGCTGAGTTTCGGCAGCGGCGCCCACTTCTGCCTGGGCGCGCACCTGGCCCGGATGGAAGGACGTGTGGCGCTGACCGAACTCGTCGAGCGGATCCGCGGATTCGAGATCGACGAAGCCAATGCGGTCCGCGTCCATTCCAGTAACGTGCGCGGGTTCGCCAACCTGCCGATCACCGTGAAGAAGGCCTGATGCCCCGTTTCGAACCCAACCCGGCCCGCAGGCCGGCCATCGTGGCCGGCGCCTCCTCGGGTATCGGCGCTGCCACCGCACTCGAGCTGGCATCGCGAGGCTTCCCCGTCGCGCTCGGTGCCCGCCGCGTCGAGAAGTGCCAGGAGCTCGTCGACCAGATCCTCGCGGGCGGTGGTGAGGCGGTCGCCCTTCCGCTCGACGTCACCGATCAGGATTCGGTGAAGGGATTCGTGCACCGTGCCACCGAGGAGCTCGGCGACATCGAGCTGCTCGTCGCCGGCGCCGGTGACACCTACTTCGGGCGGCTGTACGAGATCAGCCCCGACGAGTTCGAATCCCAAGTTCAGATCCACCTCATCGGGGCATTCCGGCTGGCCAACGCCGTCCTGCCCGGGATGGTCAACCGGCAGCGCGGTGACGTGATCTTCGTCGGCTCCGACGTGGCGCTGCGCCAGCGTCCGCACATGGGTGCCTACGGCTCGGCCAAGGCCGGCCTGGTCGCGATGGTGACCAACCTTCAGATGGAACTGGAAGGCACCGGCGTTCGCGCGTCGATCGTCCACCCGGGCCCGACCAAGACGTCGATGGGCTGGAGCCTGCCCGCCGAGCTGATCGGCCCGGCCCTCGAGGACTGGGCGAACTGGGGCCAGGCCCGCCACGATTACTTCCTGCGCGCCGCCGACCTGGCCCGCGCGATGACGTTCGTCGCCGAGACCCCGCGCGGCGGGTTCATCGTGTCGATGGAAGTTCAGCCCGAGGCGCCATTGTCCGACGCGCCCAAGGAACGTCAACAACTGAAGTACCCGGAGGAATCGTGACCACCAGCTCGCTCAAAGAAGTGCCGCGCGTTTCCGGCGGCGAAGTAGAACACGGCCACCTCGAGGAGTTCCGCACCGACCCGATCGGGTTGATGAAACGTCTCCGCGACGAGTGCGGCGACGTGGGCTGGTTCCAGCTGGCCGACAAGCACGTCACCCTGCTGACCGGCGCCGAGGCCAACGAGTTCTTCTTCCGGTCCTCCGACGAGGATCTGGACCAGGCCGAGGCCTACCCGTTCATGACGCCGATCTTCGGCGAGGGCGTGGTGTTCGACGCCAGTCCGGAACGTCGCGCCGAGATGCTGCACAACACCGCGCTGCGCGGTGACCACATGAAGGGTCACGCCGCCACCATCGAGCATGAAGTGCGCAAGATGATCGAGAAGTGGGGCGACAGCGGCGAAATCGACCTGCTCGAGTTCTTCGCCGAGCTGACCATCTACACCTCGACCGCCTGCCTGATCGGCAAGAAGTTTCGCAACCAGCTCGACTCGCGGTTCGCCAACTACTATCACCTGCTCGAGCGCGGCACCGACCCGCTGTGCTACGTCGACCCCTACCTGGACATCGAGAGCTTCCGGATTCGTGACGAGGCCCGGCTCGGGCTGGTCGAACTGGTGCAGGGTGTGATGGACGACCGGCTCGCCAATCCGCCCCAGGACAAGAGCGACCGCGACATGCTCGACGTACTGGTGTCGATCAAGGACGAAGAGGGCAAGGCACGGTTCTC
>Ga0208851_1000444_pt1 | contig 18124 bp, 16 predicted proteins | sample NGESurshal092012_FD_184481 | JGI IMG/M metagenome (GOLD analysis project Ga0208851, IMG submission 184481) | Arctic peat soil microbial communities from Barrow, Alaska - NGEE Surface sample 415-2 shallow-092012 (SPAdes) | ecosystem: Environmental > Terrestrial > Soil > Wetlands > Peat ... | reverse complement strand
GGGTTCAGGGCAAGGGAGACAGCCGCAGCATCCGCGCCGATATTGACGAACAGGACATTCGTCCAGGCGCCGGTGAGCCGCCGCGCGAGCGCCTGTCCGCCGCCCCAGATCGTCACTGGGCGGTCGCCGTCGCCGAGGAAGGCCGCGGCGCCGGGCGCGAGATTGATCTCGACCGCCTTGGTGGAGGCCCCAATTTGCACCGCCTGCGCGGCGCCAGCCGGAAGCCGATCGTCTGCTCGTCGATGCCGGCCGGATCGGCCTGGACGACGCGCAGCAGCGCGCGCAGGCCGGGACGCCGGGTGCGCGCGAGTGCGACGAGTCCCTCGCGCACGAGCCGGCGGTTCTCCCCGCGCAGCGGCACGCAGTCCGCGACCGTCGCCAGCGCGACGACGTCGAGGTCGGCATCGGCCTCGCGCGGGTCGCGGCCCGCGGCCTCGAAGAGCGCCGCGGCGAGCTTGTGGACGACGCCCGCGGCGCACAGGTCCGGCGCCGGGTAGCCGCCGACCAGCGGATGCACGATCGGGGCCGCAGGCAGCGTGCCGTCCGCGCGCGGCTGGTGGTGGTCGGTCACGACGACGTCGAGCCCGAGCTCGCGCGCGAGCGCGACCTCCTCCACCGCGGTGATGCCGCAGTCGGTCGTGATCAGCAGCTGCGCGCCGGCGGCCGCGAGGCGCTCGATCGTGGCGGCGCTGAGGCCGTAGCCGTCCTCGGTGCGGCTCGGCAGGAACCAGGAGACGTCCGCGCGGAGCGCGCGCAGCGTGCGCACGAGGATCGCCGTCGAGCACACGCCGTCGGCGTCGTAGTCCCCGTGGACGACGATCCGCGAGGGGCGCGCGACGTGGTCGGCGATCAGCGCGACCGCCTCGGCCATGCCCGCGAACTGCGAGGGGTCGTGGCGGTCCTCCGCCGCCAGGAATGCGCGCGCGGCGGCGGGATCGGCGAGACCGCGGCGCACGAGCACCTGCGCGACCGCGGAGCTGACGCTGAGCTCACGCTCGAGGCGCAGCAGGTCCGCGACGGGCGCGGGCGCGATGTCGAGGCGGACGTCCACGCGGTGACTCTAGGTGTGGGCCCGGACGGTCCTGGCTCGACTCAGCGCTGTGCGGGCTTCGCCCGCGATCTTCGATCTGCTCCGGCAGATCGAACCCTCTCAGAGGGACGTCACCTGGCCCCTTTCAGGGGGACGTCACAATTCCAGCGCCGGATTCCCCCGCTGCACGCCCAGCGCGTACGCGAAGCCGAGACCGAGCAGGGCGCCCGGGATCGCCTCGAGCGCGTTGGCGATGGTGATCGAATCGTTCGTCGGGATGCTGAAGCCGGCGAGGATGAACCCGACGATCACCGCCCCCACGATCGCGCACAGGAAGCTGCCGACGATGCCGCCCCAGAAGCGGTCCGGCACGAAGATGGCGAAGTGCCAGATGGAGAGGCCCATCATGACCCAGGCGAGAAGGCCCATCAGCGTCTCCCGTGACGGCGGTTGCGGGACCGTCGCGGCCCCTTCTTCTTCGGATCGTCCTTGAGGACGAGGTCCTCGGGCAGGAGGTCGCGCGAGAGATCCTCCTCGGGCTCAGCGGTCGCCGTCGCGACGTCGTCGGCGTGCAGGTCGCGCACCATCTCGTCGAACTCGGCCTTGCTGACCCCCTGAGCGGGATCGTCGGGTGCGGTGATCCGCCGCGGCGCGCGCTTGGGCCCCTGCGGCTCGACCTCGATCGAGGCGCCGCCGGCGGCGGTCGCGTAGGCCGGCACGTGGCCGTCGTTGGCCGCCGCGACGCGGGCGCGGCGCTGGCGCCAGACGCTCTCGCCCTCCTTCCAATGCATGAGCACCGGCGAGGCGATGAAGATCGACGAGTAGGCGCCGGACAGCACGCCGACGGCGAGCGCGATCGCGAAGTCCTTCAGCGTCTGCCCGCCGAAGACGATCAGCGAGATGATCGGCAGCAGCGTGCAGGCCGACGTCGCCAGCGAACGCATCAGCACTTCGCTCATCGAGCGGTTGAGGATCTGCGAGAACGCGGCTCGCGGCATCCGCGGGACGTTCTCGCGCACGCGGTCGAACACGATGATCGTGTCGTACAGGGAGTAGCCCAAGATGGTGAGCAGGGCCGCCACGGTCGCGGTCGTCACCTCCAACCCGAAGAGCGCGTAGACGCCGGCCGTGATCAGGAGGTCGTGCATCAGGGCGATGAGCACCGGAACGGCGTAGCGCCACTCGAAGCGCAGCGCGATGTAGGAGCTGATCACGATCAGCGAGGCGATGATCGCGATGATCGCGCTGTTGGCGACGGTCCTGCCGAACGTCGGCCCGATCGTGTCGAAGCTGAAGGTGCCGCCCCCGAAGCGCTTGTTCAGCAGGCCCTCGACCTTGTTCTGGGTCGCCGGGGTGAGCGTCTCCGTCGAGATCTGGAACGCCTCACCGCTCTTGAAGTCCTTGCCCGAGATCCGCTGGATCTGCGCCTTGGAGAGGCCGACCGGCCCGATCGTGTCGCGGATCTGCTGCTCGCTCGCCTTCTGGGCGAGCTCCGCGGTCAGGCGCGTGCCCGAGGTGAAGTCGATGCCGAGGTTCAGGCCCTTGCCGCCGATCGCCAGCGCGCCGATCAGCAGGATCACGCCGCTGAGCGAGAAGAACCAGCGCGCGGAGCCCATGTAGTCCCAGCGGAAGCGCTGCTTCGTGGAGTTCGAGCCGAGCGCCGCCGGGTGGTTGATGAGGCCCGTCTGGCCCAGCGTGCCGAGCACGGCCTGGGTGAGCATCACCGCCGTCAGGAACGAGACGAGCGTGCCGACGCCGAGCGTGAACGCGAAGCCCTTGACCCCGGCCGTGGCGAGGATGAAGAGGATGAACGCGACCATGAACGTCACGACGTTCGCGTCGACGATCGCCGTGAGGCCCTTCTTGTAGCCCTGGGAGATGGCGAGCGGCACCGATCTGCCCGCGCGCAGCTCCTCCTTGACGCGTTCGAAGATGACGATGTTCGCGTCCGCCGCGACGCCGATCGTGAGGATCAGGCCCGCGATGCCCGGCAGCGTCAGCGTGATCGGGATCAGCTTGACCAGCGCGAACATGAAGATGCCGTAGACCAGCAGCGCGCCGATCGCGACCAGGCCCAGGACGCGGTAGATCACGAGCAGGAACAGCGAGACGAGGAGCAGGCCGACGAGGCCGGCGATCAGGCCCTGGTTGAGCGCCTGCTTGCCCAGCGTCGCCGAGACCGACGAGGAGGAGATCAGGTCGAGCTTCAGCGGCAGGGCGCCGGTCTGCAGCAGGTTCGCGAGGTTCTGGGCGGACTTGATCGTGAATCCGCCGGAGATCTGCGAGCCGCTGGAGGCGTCGATGCCCTCGGGGTTCTGCTGCCAGTCGATGTACGGCGTCGAGATGATCTCGTTGTCCAGCGCGATCGCGAAGTGCTGGAAGGACTGCTGGGCGCTGCCGCCGAAGTAGCTGTTCTGGCCGCGCTGGGCGATCTCCTTGGTGACCTTCTGCCAGATCCCGCGGCCCTTGTCGGTGAAGTCGAAGGTGACCGTCGGGCCGCCGGTGCCGCCGGGGCCGTTGTCGAAGTTCTGCTTGGGGTTCGTGATGTCCTTGCCGCTGAGCGCGGGCTGGTCCCTCAGGACGTAGAACTGGTCGCTCGGCGAGCCGTCGCTGTTCTTCTCGGCCTGCAGGACGACGGTGCCCGGCTTGACCTCGACGATGCGGGTGTTGGCGGTCGGGATCTTGCGGTCGACGATGTCCTTCTGCAGGTCGGACTTGACCTCCTGGGGCCCTGCCAGGACGGTCTGCGTCTTGTCGTTGACGAGGTAGAACGACCCGGCGGTCGTCTCCTTGCCGGTGTTCGTGGCCGGGCACTTGCTGGCGCGGATGACCGCGTCGTAGTGGCTCAGGCCGCCGACCGTGCCCGCCGAGGCGCCGCCGGTGACCGAGGCGTTCGTCGGGTCCGGCTTGCACTGGGCGTCGAGGACGTTCGGCTCCCAGTCGTAGAAGTACAGCTGGGCCGTCGTGCCGACCTGGCGGCGCGCCTCGTCGGCGTTCTTGGAGCCCGGCAGCGAGACGTCGATCTGGTCGGCGCCCGTGCGCTGGATCTCCGGCTCGGCGACGCCGAGCTTGTCGACCCGCTTGCGCATGATGTCGATCGCGCGCGTGATCGAGTCGCCGGTGACCTTCGTCTCCTTGGTCGGCTTCGCCTGGTAGATCAGCGAGACGCCGCCCTTGAGGTCGAGGCCGAGCTTCGTCGGCTGCGTCGCGATGACCGCCAGCGACGCGGCCAGAAGGCCGGCGATGAAGATCAGGATGAAGAGGTTTCTGCGGCGGTCGGTCATCGCGGGTGGGAGCTACTTCTCCGGGGTGAGGACGAGCAGCATGCCGCCGTCCTCGTCGTAGGCGGGAAAGAGATCTGCTGTGGCGCGGGCGGGAAGGTCGCCCTCGGCGTTGACCTCGACCGGCTTGGCGAGTGCGCGCACGCCCCACTCGAGCACCGTCGCGACGGGGTCCTCACCGTTCTGGAAGACCAGGCCGAGGACGTCGCCGACGGGCCGTCCGATGACGCGCTCGTCGTCCAGGCCGGTCAGCTCGAAGGCGCCGCGCCCGCACGCGATCACACGGCCCTGCTGGTCGCAGACGAAGAACGCCGCGTCGGGCGCGGGGTAGTAGTCGTCGAGCAGCTCGAACAGGAACCCGAAGCCGCACTTCTCGCAGCCCTTGGGTTCCGAGCGGAATCCGGCGTTGCGATCGGTGGCTGCCGAGCGATTGCCGCAGCTGGGACAGATGAAGTGATGCGCCATGGACTCCCGCTGAGAAGGGTACGCATCGCGCGGCCGACCTGCGCCGCCGCGCGCGGCGACGGTGCTCCCAGGCGCGCCCACGGTCAGAAGAGGACCGGGTCCTGCGGGGGCTCGAGACCCAGATGCGCGTAGGCGCGGGCCGTCGCCGTGCGCCCGCGCGGCGTGCGGCGGATGAAGCCGCACTGCAGCAGGTAGGGCTCGTAGACGTCCTCGATCGTGTCCGACTCCTCTCCGACCGCGATGGCCAGTGTCGAGAGGCCGACGGCGCTCCCCGCGAAGGTGTCGCACAGCGCGCCGAGGATCTCGCGGTCCAGGCGATCCAGGCCCGACTCGTCGACCTCGAGGAGGGTCAGCGCGCTGTCGGCGGCCGCGGCGGTCACGACGCCCGTGCCGCGAACCTCGGCCCAGTCGCGCACCCGGCGCAGCAGGCGGTTCGCCACGCGCGGCGTGCCGCGGCTGCGGCGCGCGATCGCCAGCGCGCCGGCCTCGTCGAGCTGGACACCGAGGATCCGCGCGGAACGGTGGACGATCGTCCCGAGCTCGTCGGGCGTGTAGGCGTCGAGGCGGTGCTGGATCCCGAAGCGGTCGCGCAGCGGCGTGGAGAGCAGACCCGCGCGCGTCGTCGCGCCGACGAGCGTGAACGGCGGCAGTTCGAGCGTGACGACCCGGGCCCCGGCGCCCTGCCCGATCGTGATCGGCAGGCGACTGTCCTCCATCGCGGGGTAGAACGTCTCCTCCAGCGCGCGGTTCAGCCGGTGGATCTCGTCCACGAAGAAGATCGTCCCGGGCTCCAGCGCCGTCAGCAGCGCCGCGATGTCGCCCTTGCGCTCGAGCGCCGGGCCGGCGGTCTGCACGAACGGCGCGCCGAGCTCTTCGGCGATGATCTGCGCCAGCGAGGTCTTTCCCAGGCCCGGAGGGCCTGCGAGCAGCACGTGGTCGAGCGGCTCCTCACGCGCGGCCGCCGCCTGCAGGGAGACGGTCAGCTGCTCGCGCATCTGCTCCTGGCCGACGAAGTCCGCCAGCCGGCGCGGGCGCAGCGAGCGCTCGAGGTCGTCCTCGCCGGCGAGCGCGCCGGGCGTGTGGATGCGCGGCTCGTCCATCATCCACGCGCCGCCTTCAGCGCGCTCGAGAGCAGCTCCTCGGCGCTGTCGCCGCTGGCGCGGGCGATCAGGCTCTCGGCCTCGGCGGGCGCGAAACCGAGCTCGAGCAGGCCGTCGCGGGCGATCCGCCGCGGGTCGTCCCCGCGCGTGACGACGATCGTGTGGTCCTCGCCCTCGATGCCGCCGACCTTCTCGCGCAGCTCGACGATGATCCGCTCGGCCGTGCGCTTGCCGATGCCGGGGACGGCCTGGAAGCGGCCGGCGTCGCCCGCCGCCAGCGCGCTGACGAGCTCGCGCGGCGCGCCGGCGCCGAGGACCGCGAGGGCGACCTTCGGCCCGACGCCCTGGACGCCCAGCAGCATGAGGAAGAGATCGCGCTCCTCCTCGGCGGCGAACCCGAAGAGCTGGATCGTGTCGTCGCGCACGACGAGATGGCTGTGGAGCGAGACCGGGCGTCCGACCGCGGGCACGTGCTTGAGGGTCTCGGCCGAGACGGCCAGGCGGTAGCCGACCCCGCCGGCCGTCTCCAGGACGACGTGGTCGGGGCGGCGGACCGCCACCTCCCCCGCGACGAGCGCGATCACCGCGCGCCCGCCAGCAACGCGCCGGCCGTCGCGGCCTGCAGCGGCGCGTGGTTGCAGTGGCAGATCGCGACGGCGAGCGCGTCCGCCGCGTGGTCGGGCCTCGGCGCGCGCTCGAGCGCGAGCAGCGCCTGCACCATGCGCGTGACCTGCTCCTTCGGCGCGCGGCCGCTGCCGCAGACCGCGCCCTTGACCTGCTGGGGGGTGTAGTCGCTGCAGGGGATCCCGCGGCGCCCGGCGGCCAGCAGGATGACGCCGCGCGCCTGTCCGACGGCGAAGGCGCTGCGCACGTTCTGCCCGAAGTAGAGGGCCTCCATCGCCAGCGCGTCGGGGCGATGCCGCTCGAGCAGCTCCTCGACGCGCGCGAACAACGCCGCGAGCCGGACCTCGGGCGCTCCGCCGGCAGCCGTCGCCGCGACGCCGCCGTCGAGGGCGACGAGCCGCCCGCCGCGCCGTGCCACCACGCCGAAGCCCGTATTCGCGATGCCGGGATCGATGCCGAGGACGACCACGTGACGGGATTCTGCGCATCGCGCCGGATGCCTCCCCGGCGCGGCGCCTACGACATCCGTCCGGTCGCCGTCGCGGAGTGCCCGCGCCGGCCTCCCAGGGCCGATAGGCGTGCCATGCTCCTTTCGGGTGGTGAACGCATGGCACTCCGCGGCCAGCTCGCCGACGCCGAGGCGCGGATCCGCTCGCTCGAGAACCGCCTGCGCGACGGGGAGACCCGCGACCCGCGCACCCGCCTGCTCTCCAACGACGCCTTCGTCCACGCCGCCGAGCGCGCGCTGGCGCTGGCCACCGCCGAGGGGCGGCCCGTGACCGCCGCCATCATCGACGTCGACGGCTTCCGCAGGCTCAACGTCCGCTGCGGGCCACAGGCCGGCGACGCGGTGCTCGTCGATCTGGTCGCGCGCGTGCGGAGCCTGACGCGCAGCTACGACGTGCTGGGGCGCTCGGGCGCCGACGAGATCACCATCCTCATGCCCGGCACCGACCAGGCCGGCGCGCAGGCGCGCTGCGACCGCCTGATCCGCGACCTGAAGGGCTGCGAGCGGCCCGGGGTCGGCGTCGTCACCGTCTCGGCCGGCGTCGCGGCGCTGATCGACGGCGGTTCGCTCGCCGAGCTCCTGGGAGCCGCGCAGGCGGGTCTGGAACGCGCGCGGGCGCTCGGCGGCGCGCGCAGCGCGGTGCGCCTCGCGGACGAGGTGCGCGACGCGAACCCGGCCCATGCCGCCGTCGTCGAGGCGATCGCCATGACGCTGCTCGAGCGCGACCGCTACACGGGCGAGCACTCGGCGGCGGTCGTCGAGCTGAGCCGCCGCGTCGCGATGCAGCTCGGGCTCGACGAGCGCGAGGTCGAGCAGGTCGCCGCCGCCGCGCTGCTGCACGACATCGGCAAGGTCGCGATGCCGGACCGCATCCTCAACAAGCCCGGCGCGCTCGACGAGCGCGAGTGGGCGCTCATGCGCGAGCACCCGATCGTCGGCGAGCGCATCCTGCGCGCGATCCCCGGCATGGGCGCCGTCGCGCGGATCGTGCGCCACGAGCACGAGAGCTTCGACGGCACGGGCTACCCCGACGGGCTCGTCGGCGACGCGATCCCGATCGGCAGCCGGATCATCCTGGCCTGCGACACGTACAGCGCGATCACCACCGCGCGGGCCTACCGCCCGGCGCAGACCCACCACTTCGCGATCACCGAGCTGACGCGCTGCGCCGGCGCGCAGTTCGACCCGCGCGTCACCGAGGCGCTGATCGGGTGCCTGTACTGGGACGCCCAGCAGGGGCACCGCGCCGGCACGCCGATGGGCGCGCCCGCGCCGGCGCGCCGGGACGAGCCAGGCGCGCCGCAGGCGCTCAGCGCCTGACGACCTCGCCCTCGGACACGCGCTCGAGGCCCAGCCAGCAGAACTCCATCACGCGGTCGACGGCCCAGGAGCGCGGCACGTCCTGATGCTCGTACCACCAGTTCGCGATCGCCTGGGTCGCGCCGGTCAGCAGTGAGGCCTGCGCCTCGAGGAAGAGCGCGCGCTGCTCCGGGGTGATGTGCGGATTCTCGTGGCGGTCGGGGTCGGCGGCCATCAGCGTCGCGACGACGCCGATCGCCTGCGCGCGCACGCCGGCGATCGCCTCGGCGACCTCGGGGTCGGCCGCGTCGCGGAAGAGCGCGCGCCACGCCTCGCGATGCTGCTCGACGAACGAGAGGAAGGCGTCGACCCCGCCGCGCAGGCGCTCCTCCCCCGTCGCGCCGCTCTCGGCGTTCGCCTGCAGCCGGCGGAAGATCTCGCTGGCATGGCGCTCGACCAGCTCGGCGTGCAGCTCGCGCTTGGAGGCGAAGTGCTCGTAGATCAGCGCCTTGGACACGCCCGCGGCGGATGCGATCTCGTCGAGCGACGCGCCGTGGTAGCCGGACCGCGCGAAGACCTCGCTGGCGGCGTCGAGCAGCTCGTCACGGCGTTCGGCGGCGCTCAGGCGCCGGCGTGGACGATCGGACATGAGGACGCATCCTCGCAGGGTCCGGCCGGTGCGTAGGGTTCGCCGATGGGGACAGGGGTCCACGACTGGGAGGGCGAGGGCCTGCTCGCGGGCCTCGACGGGCCGGCGCGGGCGCAGCGCAGCGTGCTCCTGGACGAGCTCGCCGCCGAGGGCGTGCGCGACGAGGAGCTGCGCGAGGCGGTCCGCGAAGGGCGGCTCGCCGCGCTGTCGGCGGAGCTGCTGCTCGGCGGCCCCGCCCGCTTCAGCGCCAACGAGGTCGCCGCGCAGACCGGGCTGGACCTCGACCTCCTGCTGGGCCTGCGCCGCGCGAACGGCACCCCGGTCGGCGACCCTGACGCGCTGCAGTTCAACGACACCGACATGGAGCTCAGCCGGCTGACGGCGGAGCTGGCGCAGACGGGGCTGACCTCTTCGCAGATCCATGACACGGCGCGCGTGATGGCGAGTGCCCTGCGCCCGCTGGCCGACGCGATGACATCGGTGATCTCCGAGCTCTCCTACGCCCCCGACCTGTCGGAGGCCGAGCTGTCGGCGCGCTTTCGCGAGCAGGTCCAGACGTTCGGCCCGTACATCGGCCCGCTGCTGGAGGCGAACATCGCGCTGCACCTGCGCGCCGCCGTGCGCGACGCCGCGATCGCCGCCGCCGAGGAGGCCAGCGGCGCGCAGCTCCCTGGCACGCGCCGGATCACGGTCGCCTTCGCTGACCTGGTCGGCTTCACGCGCCTGGGCGAGGAGCTGCCGCCCGACGAGCTCGAACGCGTCGCGAGCCGCCTCGGCGTGCTGACCTCAGAGCTGCTGCGCCCGCCGGTCCGCCTGGTCAAGACGATCGGCGACGCGGTGATGCTCGCCTCACCCGAGCCGGCGGCGCTGATCGACGCGACGCTCGACCTCGTCGAGGCCGCCGATGCCGCCGGCGCCGCATTCCCGCAGCTGCGGGCCGGCATCGCCACCGGCACCGCCGTGGCGCGCGCCGGCGACTGGTTCGGGCGGCCGGTGAACCTCGCGAGCCGGCTGACGTCGCTGGCCCGCGCCGGCAGCGTCCTGGCGACGCGGGACGTGCGCGACGCCGACGAGCCGGGACGCCACCACTGGTCGGACGCGGGCGTGCGGCGCATCCGCGGCGTCCCTGAGCCGGTGCCGCTCCACCGGGTGCGCCCGGCGCGCAGCCGAGACGGCCGCGCGGTCTAGCCCTGCGCCGCGACGGGCCGGCGCAGGCCGCGCACCGCCGGGACCGCCAGGCACGCGAGCGCGGCGAGCACCGCGAGCACGCTGCCCAGCCGCATCGCCGTCTCGATGCCGATCGCCGCCGCGATCGGGCCGGCGAGCGCCAGGCCCACCGGCATGAGCCCGACCGACGCGGCCCAGTCGTAGGCGGCGACCCGCGCCAGGGCCGCCGGCTCGATCTGCTCCTGGATGTTCGTCTCCCAGAGCGTGAAGAGCAGCGCGACGCCGATGCCGCTGATGAGCTCGAGCGCGGCGATCCCGATCGTCCCCAGGCCGCTGGCGACGAACGCGCCCTGCAGCGCCGCGACGAGCATCGCCAGGAAGGCCGCGCGCAGGGTGTGGAGGGGCTTCAGGCGCAGCGCCAGCACGCTGCCGGCGACGGCGCCGACGCCGAATCCGGCGGTGATGATCCCCCAGCTCGTCGCGCCGTTCAGATTCGTCTGCGCGATCGACGGGCCGAGCACGAACACGGACGGCAGGACGAGCACGTGGTAGGCGATGAGCGCGAGCAGGCCGGGAATCATCCAGCCGGTCCCCGTGACGATCGCCCAGCCCTCGCGCAGCTCACGCACGAGGTCGTGCGGAGCCTCATCGCCCTCGGCCGGGATCTGCGCCGGTCGCAGGCGCGAGAGGCACGCGGCGCTGACGAGGAACGTCGCGGCATCGATCGCGATCGCCTCGCCGGGGCCGGAGGCGGCGATCAGCGCCGCGGCGATGACCGGGCCGCCGACCATGCCGATGTTCGAGGCCAACCCCAGCAGTGCGTTGGCCTCTTGGACGCGCGCGGCGCCGACGGTCTGCGGGATCAGCCCGTTGAGCGCGGGGCCGAAGAACGCGTCGGCGGTGCCGAAGCACGCCATCAGCACCACGAGCATCCAGATCTGCGCCGAGCCGGTGAGCAGCAGCGCGGCCATCGTCCCCTGCGTCGTGGCGCGCACGAGGTCGGCGACGAGCATGACGCGCCGGCGGCCCAGCCGGTCCGACAGCGCGCCCCCCGGCAGCGCGACGATGAGGAACGGCAGCGCCGCGGCGGCCGTCACCCAGCCCAGGTCGGCGACCGTGCCGATGTCCAGCACCGCGAAGGCGAGCGCGACGTACGTGATGCGGTCGCCGATGACCGACAGGGCCTGCCCGGCGAACAGCAGGCGGTAGCGCGGCTCGCGCCGCAGCACCCCGGGCACGAGGCGCCGCAGCCGCCGGCGCGCGGCGGTGCTCATGACGCGCTGCGGGCGGCGGTCAGCCGGCCACGCGCTCGAGGATCTCGGCGTCGACGTCGAAGTTCGCGTGGACCTCGTTGACGTCGTCGTTGTCCTCGAGGGCGTCGATCAGGCGCATGAGCTTCGCGGCGGTGACCTCGTCGATCTCCACGCGCGTCTTGGGCAGCTGGGTGACCTCGGCGGACTCGAACGCGATCCCGGCCGCCTCGAGCGCTGCGCGCACGGCCGTCAGGTCCGCGGGCTCGGCGACGATCTCGTAGATGTCGTCGTCGACCTGGATGTCCTCGGCGCCCGCGTCGATCGCGACGACGAGGTCGTCCTCGGAGTGCGCGCCCGCGTCCACGATCACGACGCCCTTCTTGTCGAAGAGGTAGGCGACCGAGCCCGGCTCGCCGAGGCTGCCGCCGTGCTTGGTCAGCAGGTGGCGCATGTCGGCGCCGGTGCGGTTGCGGTTGTCGGTCAGCGCGTCGATCAGCAACGCCACGCCACCGGGGCCGTAGCCCTCGTACAGGACGTTCTCGTAGGACTCGGCGTCCGCGCCCTCGCCGGTGCCCTTGGCGATCGCGCGCTCGATGTTGTCCTTGGGCATCGAGGCGTCCTTGGCCTTCTGCACCGCGAGGCCGAGCGACGGGTTGCCGTCGGGGTCACCGCCGCCCTCCTTGGCGGCGACGGTGATGGCGCGCGCGAGCTTCGTGAAGAGCTTCCCGCGGCGCGCGTCGACGATCGCCTTCTTGTGCTTGATCCCCGCCCATTTCGAATGCCCGGACATGCCCCGAGGATACCCGCGAACGTCGACGCGGAGGCGGCGCAGGGGCGCGTCCTGGCTAGGATCGGCGCCGATGAGCGTTCCAGCGGAGATCTTCAAGGCCTACGACATTCGCGGCCTCTACGGCGAGCAGATCGACGGCGACACCGCCGAGCTGATCGGCCGCGCCTTCGCGCGCGTGCTCTCGAACCTGTCGGGGCGCAAGGCGAGCGACCTCGGCATCGGCCTCGGCCGCGACATGCGCCTGCAGGCCCCTGAGCTGGCCGAGCGCTACAAGACCGGCCTGATGGCCGAGGGCGTGCACGTCGTCGACGCGGGGATGGTCGGGACGGAGATGCTCTACTGGCTCGTCGGCTCGCGCGAGCTCGACGGCGGCCTGATGTGCACCGCCTCGCACAACCCGAAGGCCTACACGGGGGCCAAGCTCGTCAAGAAGGGTGCGATCGCGCTGTCGGGCGACGCCGGCATCCAGGACATCCGCCGCGAGATCGAGGCCGGCATGGGCAAGGCTCCGGGCGGCGGCACGTCCGAGACGATCCAGATCTTCAACCCGTTCCGGGCCGCGGCGATGAAGTTCATCGACCCGGCGAAGATCAAGCCGCTGAAGGTCGTCGCCGACGGCGGCAACGGCATGGCGGGCCCGATGGTCGGCCCCCTGCTCGAGCACCTCGGGATCGAGCTCGTCCCCGCCTACTGGACGCCGGACGGCAACTTCCCCGACCACGAGCCCAACCCGCTGCTGCCCGAGAACCGCGAGTTCATCATGGGCGAGGTCGTCGCCCGGGAGGCCGACCTGGGCATCGCCTGGGACGGCGACGCCGACCGCTGCTTCTTCATCGACGACACCGGCGCGTTCGTCGACGGCGACTTCCTGACGGCGCTGCTCGCCGAGAGCCTGCTGAGGAACAGCCCGGGCGCGACGATCCTCTACGACGTGCGCGCCTCGCGGGCCGTCGCCGACGTCGTCGCCCGGCACGGCGGCCGCTCGCTGCCCAACCGCGTCGGGCACGCGTTCTTCAAGACGCGGATGCGCGAGGAGGACGCCATCTTCGGCGGCGAGGTGTCGGGCCACTACTACTTCCGCGACTTCTACTGCGCGGACTCCGGGACGATCCCCGCGCTGCTGATGCTCGAGCTGCTCTCCGAGTCGGGCGCGAAGCTCAGCGACCTGGTGGGCCGCTTTCACGAGACGTACTTCATCTCCGGAGAGATCAACTCCCAGGTCGCGGACGCCGGCGCCAAGATGGCCGAGATCGAGGCGCGCTACGGCCGGGCCCAGGGGTCACGGATCAGCCACCTGGACGGGGTCAGCGTCGACTTCGACGACTGGCACTTCAACGTGCGCCCCTCGAACACCGAGCCGCTGCTGCGCCTGTGCCTGGAGTCGCTCGTCAGCCGCGAGGACATGGAGCGCCGGCGCGACGAGGTGCTCGCGCTGATCCGCGCGTCATGAGCGCGGCGACCTGGGATCCGGACGGCGAGCCTGCGCGGCGCGCCGCCGCGCAGGGCATCCACTGCATCCCGGTTCCCACGCCCTTCGCGGTCGGACGGGTCAACACGTACCTGATCGAGGACGACCCGCTGACGCTGCTCGACGTCGGGCCGAACTCCGGGCGCGCGCTCGACGCCCTGGAGACCGGCCTCGCCGCCCATGGACGGCGGGTCGAGGACCTCGAGCGCATCGTCATCAGCCACCAGCACATGGATCACCTGGGCCTGGTCGACATCCTCGCGCGCCGCTCGGGGGCCGAGGTCGCGGCGCTGGGCGCGCTGGCCCCCTGGCTCGCCCGTTATGGGGAGTTCCAGGACGCCGACGACGCGTTCGCCGAGGCGGTCATGGCGCGCAACGGCATCCCGCCGGAGACGCGCCTGGCGCTGCGCTCGGTCTCGCACGCGTTCCGCGGCTGGGGCGCGAAGGCGACCGTCACGCTGCCGCTCGCCGAGGGCGACGTCCTGCGCTTCCGCGACCGCAGCCTGCGCGTCCACCACCGCCCGGGGCACTCGCCGTCGGACACCGTCTTCCACGACCCCGCGCGCCGCACGCTGCTGGCCGCCGACCACCTGATCAAGCACATCTCGTCGAACCCGCTGATCGCGCGCCCGCTCGACGCCCCGCTCGACGACCCGCTGATCGCGCGCGGCCTGGAGCGGCCGAAGTCGCTCGTCATCTATCTGGAGTCGCTGGCGACGACCCGCGCGATGGACGAGGTCGACCTGATCCTCCCCGGGCACGGCCAGGCCTTCACCGACCACCGCAGCCTGATCGACGAGCGCGTGCGCCTGCACGCGCGCCGCGCCGCGAAGATCCACCGCATGGTCGCCGAGGAGCCGCGGACGGCATACGAGGTGGCACAGAAGATGTGGGGCAACGTCGCCGTCACGCAGGCCTACCTGACGCTCTCCGAGGTGCTCGGGCACATGGACCTGCTGCTCGGCGACGGGCGCGTCGCCGAGGTGGTCGACGCCGAGGGGGTCGTGCACTTCGAGAGCCTGCGCGCGCCGGTCAGCCGAGCAGCGTCCTGACGAGCGCGTCGAGCTCGCGCACCGTGCGCTCCCAGGTGAAGGTGGCCGCGCGGGCGCGGCCCGCGGCGATCAGCGCCGCGTCGCCGAGCGCCCTCTCGACGGCATCGGCGATCTCCTCCTGCGCCTCGGGGTCCGCGTAGCGCGCGCCGTCCGCGCACGTCTCGGGCAGCGCGCCGGCGCGCCCGGCCACGACCGGCGTCCCGCTCGCCATCGCCTCGACGGCGGTCAGCCCGAACCCCTCGTGGCGCGAGGGCAGGACGAACGCCTCGGCGCCGGCATAGAGGCCCGGGAGCAGCGGATCGGGGACGTGCCCGAGGAACCGCAGCGCCGACGGCGCTCGCGCATCGCGGAACTGCGGGCGGTCGCCTCCGGCCACGACGACGTCGAGCCCGCGCGCCGCCAGGCGCTGCGCGGTCAGCCCGAGCGCGCCGAGGTTCTTGCGCGCCGTGCGGCTCGCGACGGTGAGGACGTAGGGCCGCGTCAGCCCGAGCGCGCTGCGCGCCCGCCCGGCGTCGGCCGCGGGCGAGAAGCGCCCGTCCACGCCGCCGGGAATCACGACGACCCGCTCCGGGTCGACGCCGAGCAGCTCAATGAGCTCCGCGCGCGCGAACGCGCTCGGCGTCACGACCCGCACCGCGCCGCGGGCGATCCGCGGCAGGACGCGGCGCTGCCAGGCGACGTACGTGCCCGAGTACCACGCGGGCTCGCGCAGGGCGGCGGCGTCGTGGATCACCACGACGTTGCGACGGAACGCCAGCGGCGCGAGGTTCGCCGGGTTCAGCAGCAGCTCGGCATGGCGCGCGCGGACCGGCAGCACCGCCTGCTCCCAGACGTGGCCGGCCCGGTGGGCGAGACCGGCGGGCGGCCACGCGACGACGTAGCGCTCGGCGTCCAGCCGCGGAAGGCCGGCGGCGAGCTCGCGCGCCCAGCGCTCCACCCCGCCGAGCTCCGGCCGCGCCGCGGCGCGCGCGTTGAGGAGGACCGTCACGGGGCGCGAGTGTAGGCGGCGCGCCCGGCGGGGTATGGTCGTGGCTGTGGACGACGCCGCTGTCGAAGCGGGGATCCGGGAGGCCGGAGGCGAGCTCGCCGCCGCGCTGCCGCAGGGCTCGCGCGGGCCGCTGCGCGCGCTCGACGACCGCGCGATGGACTTCGCCTCGCAGGACGCCGAGCTGCGCGCGGCGCTCTTCCGCTTCGTCGACGTCGTCCCCGCATGCCGCTCGCTCGACGACCTCGCCCGTCACCTGACCGGCTTCCTCGACGACGTCGAGGATCCGCCGCAGCCGATCGGCATCGCGATGCGGATGGGCGACTCGCGCGCCGGCCGCGCCGCGCTCGGCGCCGCCGCGGCGGCGGGGGTGCGGCGGATGGCGCACCGCTTCATCGTCGGCCAGACGCCGCGTGAGGCCCACGGCGTGCTGCGCGGCCTCTGGGAGGACGGGGTCGCCGCCTCCGTCGACCTGCTCGGCGAGGCGACCGTCACCGCCGGCGAGGCCGACCGCTACGCGGCGCGTTGCGCCTCGGCGCTCGACGACCTCGCGGCGGTCTATGCCCCGCTCCCGCCGCGCCAGCTGCTGGAGCGCGACAGCGCCGGCCCGACGCCGCGCGTGAACCTGTCGGTCAAGGTCTCCGCGCTGACGCCGCTGCTGCGCCCTGAAGCCCCGGAGCTGGGCAAGCGCGACGCGGCGGTGCGCCTGCGCGGCCTGCTGCGGCGCGCGCGCGAGCTGCGCGCCCACCTGCACATCGACATGGAGTCCTTCGACTCGCACGAGGCGGTGACCGGGCTCGTGCTCGAGCTGCTCGGCGAGGAGGAGTTCCGCGAGGGCCCCTCGACCGGGCTCGTGCTGCAGGCCTACCTGCGCGACTCCCCCGCGCTGCTCGACCGGATCCTCGCGTGGGCTGCGACCGACCGGCGCCCGCTGCCGCTGACGATCCGCCTCGTGAAGGGCGCCTACTGGGATCACGAGATCGTCGAGGCGCGCCAGCACGGCTGGGAGGCGCCCGTCTTCGAGGTCAAGGCCGAGTCCGACCGCAACTTCGAGGCGCTCACGACGACGCTGCTCGAGGCCCGCCCGCGGGTGCGCGTCGCGATCGCCTCGCACAACCTGCGCTCGGTCGCGCACGCGATCGCCGTCAACCGGCTGCTCGGCGGCGCGCCCGCGGATGTCGAGTTCCAGGTGCTGCGCGGGCTCGGGGACGACCTGCAGGGCGCGCTCGCCGCGACGGGCGGGCGCGTGCGGGCCTACTGCCCGGTCGGCGACCTCGTCGCCGGGATGGCCTACCTCGTGCGCCGGCTGCTCGAGAACACGAGCAACGAGAGCTTCCTCGCCGAGCAGGCCGCCGGCGTGCCCCTCGACGAGCTGCTGGCGGCTCCCTGATGGCGCTCGAGCCCTTCCGCAACCAGTCGGTGCTCGAGCTGCGCCGCGCGCCTCAGCGCGAGAGGCTGCTGGCGGCGCTCGGCGCGCTCGACGCCGAGCTGCCGCTGCACGTCCCGGTCTGGATCGGAGAGAACCGGCGGATGGGCGACGAGCTGACCTCGACGGATCCTGGGAACCCCGAGCGCGTCGTCGCGGTGAGCGCCGCCGCCACCCCCGCCGAGATCGAGGACGCGGTCGCCCGCGCGGCCGCCACGGCACGGTCCTGGGCGGCGACTCCGGCCGAGAGCCGCGCCGCGGCGCTGCTGCGCGCTGCGGCCCTCCTGCGCGAGCGCCGCCACCGCCTCGCCGCGCTGGCCGTGCGCGAGTGCGCCAAGCCCTGGGCCGAGGCCGACGCCGACGTCTGCGAGGCGATCGACTTCCTCGAGTACTACGCGCGCGGCGCGATCGCGCTCGAGCGGACGCCGCCGGGCCTGCTGCAGATGCCCGGTGAGCGCAACACGCTCTCCTACCGCCCGCGCGGCGTCGTCGCGGTGATCGCGCCGTGGAACTTCCCGCTCGCGATCCCGCTCGGCATGACGGCGGCCGGGCTCGCCACCGGGAACACGGCGATCCTGAAGCCCGCCGAGCAGGCGCCCGGGTGTGCGCTGGAGCTCGTCCGGGCGCTGCGCGAGGGCGGCGTCCCGGCCGGCGCGATCGCGCTGCTGCCCGGCGCGGGCGAGGTGGGCGCCGCGCTCGTGCGCCACCGCGATGTCGCGACCGTCGCCTTCACCGGGTCGGTCGCCGTCGGGCTCGACATCCTCGCCGCCGCGGCGCAGGTGCCCACGGGCGCGAACCGGCTGACACGCGTCGTCGGCGAGATGGGCGGCAAGAACTGCGTCATCGTCGACGCCGATGCCGACCTGGACGACGCCGTGCCGGGCATCGTGCGCTCCGCATTCGACTTCGCCGGGCAGAAGTGCTCGGCGGCCTCGCGCGTGCTCGTGCACGAGGCGCTCGCCGACGCCCTGCTCACGCGACTGGCGGGCGCCGTCGACGTGCTCGTCGTCGGGCAGGCCGCCACTTT
>Ga0208851_1000443_pt1 | contig 18127 bp, 20 predicted proteins | sample NGESurshal092012_FD_184481 | JGI IMG/M metagenome (GOLD analysis project Ga0208851, IMG submission 184481) | Arctic peat soil microbial communities from Barrow, Alaska - NGEE Surface sample 415-2 shallow-092012 (SPAdes) | ecosystem: Environmental > Terrestrial > Soil > Wetlands > Peat ... | reverse complement strand
TTTGGCTCCTGGGTTTCCGCGTTTGAGAGGCTTGTCAGCGTCTCACTGCCGGAACGGGAAATTGAATGCGGTCAACAAGGCACGCGCCTCGTCGTCAGTACGCGCCGTGGTGCAGACCGTGACGTCCATGCCCAATGTCTCCCCCGCCTTGTCGAAATCGATCTCGGGGAAAATGATGTGTTCCTTGATGCCCAGCGAATAGTTGCCGCGGCCGTCAAAGCTCTTCGGGCTGAGCCCCCGGAAGTCGCGCACGCGCGGCAGCGCCACGTTTATCAGGCGATCGATGAACTCGTACATCTTGGTCTTGCGCAGCGTGACCTTGCAGCCGATTGGCTGATTCTCGCGCAGCTTGAAGGTGGCGATGGCGACGCGCGAATAGGTCACGATCGCCTTCTGGCCAGCGATCAGAGACAGATCAGCCGCGGCGTTTTCCGCCTTCTTGCGGTCGTTGACGGACTCGCCGACGCCCATATTGAGCACGACCTTGTCAAGCCGGGGCACCTGCATCACGTTGGCGTAGCCGAACTGCTCACGCAGCCCGGGCACGATCTCCTCGCGGTACCGCTGCTTCAGCCGCGGGAGCGGCCGCGCCTCGGTCGCCTCGGTCGTGCTCGTGCTCATCAGATGTCCTCACCGGTGCGACGCGCGACCCGCGACTTCGCACCGCTCTCGTCGACGCGGTAGCCCACCCGAGTCCCGACCTTCTTGCCGTCCACCTCGACGACCGGCATCACGTTGGAGACGTGGATGGGCGCCTCCTGGGTGACGATCCCGCCGGCCCGGGCGCCGCGAGTGGTCGTGGTCACTTTGGTGTGCTTCTTGATCCGGTTGACGCCCTCGACGAGCACGCGCTGCTCGCGCGGGTAGGCCGCGATGACCTTCCCGGTGACGCCCTTGTCCTTGCCGCTGATGACGACCACCAGGTCGCCCTTCTTGACCCGCATATTGTTGGCCATGGTGCTACAGCACCTCCGGGGCGAGCGAGATGATCTTCATGTACTTCTTCTCCCGGAGCTCACGGCCGACTGGGCCGAAGATGCGGGTCCCGCGGGGGTCACCGTCACCCTTGAGGATCACCGCAGCGTTCTCGTCGAACTTGATGTAGGACCCGTCGGGACGCCGACGCTCCTTGACGGTCCGCACGACGACGGCCTTGACGACCTCACCCTTCTTGACGTTGCCGCCCGGGATGGCGTCCTTGACGGTCGCCACGATGACGTCGCCGATGCCGGCGTAGCGCCGACCGGAGCCACCGAGCACGCGGATGCACAGCAACTCCTTGGCACCGGTGTTGTCGGCGACTCGCAGTCGCGACTCCTGCTGGATCACTGGAAACTCCTGGTTGTCGCACCGGTTCTCACCCTGAGGTGAGCCTGGCGGAACGGATGGGTTACTTGGCCTTCTCGAGGATCTCGACGACGCGCCACCGCTTGGTCGCCGACAGCGGTCGAGTCTCCATGAGCAGGACCCGGTCGCCGATGCCGCAGCCGTTGGCCTCGTCGTGCGCCTTCAGCTTGTTGGTGCGGCGGATGACCTTGCCGTACAGGGGGTGCTTGACGCGGTCCTCAACGGCAACCACGACGGTCTTGTCCATCTTGTCGCTGACCACGAGGCCCTCGCGGGTCTTGCGGAACCCGCGCGTGGGCTGAGTCTGGCTCATCTCGCTCTTCTCGCTCATGCCGCGCCCTCCGAGGACTCGACGGTGGTGATGCCGAGCTCGCGCTCGCGCATCACCGTGTAGATCCGGGCGATGTCACGACGGACGGCTCGCAGCCGGCCGTGGCTCTCCAGCTGCCCGGTGGCGGCCTGGAAGCGGAGGTTGAACAGCTCCTCCTTGGACTCACGCAGCTTGCCGAGGAGCTCGTCCTCGGTCAGCCCGCGCAGCTCAGTCGCAACAGTGCCGACAGCCATCAGACCTCACCTGCTTCGCGCCGGACGATCCGGCACTTCATGGGGAGCTTGTGGGCCGCAAGGCTGAGCGCCTCGCGGGCCACCTTCTCGCTGGGGTAGGACAACTCGAACATGACGCGTCCGGGCTTGACGTTGGCCACCCACCACTCGGGTGAGCCCTTGCCGGAACCCATCCGGGTCTCGGCCGGCTTCTTGGTGATCGGCCGGTCCGGGTAGATGTTGATCCAGACCTTGCCGCCACGCTTGATGTGCCGGGTCATCGCGATACGAGCGGCCTCGATCTGCCGGTTCGTCACGTACGCCGACTCGAGGGCCATCAGGCCGTACTCGCCGAACGTCACCCGGGTGCCGCCCTTGGCCGCGCCCGAACGGTCCGGGTGGTGCTGCTTGCGGTGCTTGACCCGCCGTGGGATGAGCATCGCTCAGGCCTCCGTCGACTCGGTCTCGGCCACCGCGGTGGCGGTGACGGCGCGGCTGGGCTCGACGACCGGCTCAGCATCGGCCACCGGAGCGGTCGCCGTTCCCTCCGCCGCCGGGCCGGCCGTGCCACGCGCCGCCGGGCGGCGGGCCGGACGACTCGGACGGGACGGCCCGCGACCGGGCAGCGCGACGTCGCGCTCGGCCTTGCCGGCGATGACATCGCCCTTGTAGATCCAGACCTTCACGCCGATCCGGCCGAACGTCGTCCGCGCCTCGTAGAAGCCGTAGTCGATGTTCGCGCGCAGCGTGTGCAGCGGCACCCGGCCCTCGCGGTAGAACTCGGACCGGCTCATCTCAGCGCCGCCGAGGCGCCCGGACACCTGAACCCGGATGCCCTTGGCACCGGCCTTCATGGTGGTCTGGATCGCCTTGCGCATGGCCCGCCGGAAGGACACCCGGCTGGACAGCTGCTCAGCCACGCCCTGGGCGACCAGCTGAGCGTCCATCTCGGGGTTTTTGACCTCGAGGATGTTCAGCTGGACCTGCTTGCCGGTCAGCTTCTCCAGGTCGCCCCGGATGCGGTCCGCCTCGGCGCCGCGCCGGCCGATGACGATGCCGGGACGCGCCGTGTGGATGTCCACCCGGACCCGGTCGCGGGTGCGCTCGATCTCCACGCTGGAGATCCCGGCCCGCTCCATGCCTTTGGACATCATCCTGCGGATGGCCACGTCTTCCTTGACGTAGTCCTTGTACAGCTTGTCGGCGTACCAACGGCTCTTGAACTCCGTGGTGATGCCGAGGCGGAACCCGTGCGGGTTGACCTTCTGGCCCACTAGCGGGTCCTCCCCTTCGAAGTGGCCGGCGCCGGTGAGGCGACGACGACGGTGATATGACTGGTGCGCTTGCGGATGCGGTAGGCCCGGCCCTGCGCCCGCGGCCGGAACCGCTTGAGCGTCGGACCCTCGTCGACGTACGCCTCGCTCACCACCAGGGTGGACGGGTCGAGATCGTGGTTGTGCTCGGCGTTGGCGATGGCGCTGTCGAGCACCTTGCCGACCGGCTCGCTCGCGGTCTGCGGGGCGAACCGCAGCACGGCCTGCGCCTCCGCAGCCGGCAGACCCCGGATGAGGTCGACCACGCGGCGGGCCTTCATGGGCGTGATGCGCACGTGGCGTGCGCTCGCCCTCGCGGTGGCCCTGGCTTCCATCACTGTCCCCTAGCTCGTCTCATCGTTCTCAGGTCGGTACGGGTGGTCCGCAGCATCAGCGGCGACGGGCCTTACGGTCGTCCTTCTCGTGACCGCGGAAGGTCCGGGTGGGCGCGAACTCGCCCAGCTTGTGGCCGACCATCGCCTCAGAGACGAAGACCGGGACGTGCTTGCGGCCGTCGTGGACCGCGATGGTGTGGCCGATCATCGACGGCACCACCATGGACCGACGGGACCACGTCTTGATGACGTTCCGGGTGCCCTTCTCGTTCTGGGCGTCCACCTTCTTGGCGAGGTGGTCGTCGACGAAGGGACCCTTCTTCAGGCTGCGCGGCATCGCTGCTGGCTCCTAGCGCTTCTTGTTCTTGCGACGGCGAACGATGAGCTTGTCGCTCGGCTTGTGCGCCTTGCGGGTGCGGCCCTCGGCCTGGCCCCACGGGGAGACCGGGTGCCGACCGCCGGACGTCTTGCCCTCACCACCGCCGTGCGGGTGGTCGACCGGGTTCATGGCCACACCACGGACGGTCGGGCGCTTGCCCTTCCACCGCATCCGGCCGGCCTTGCCCCAGTTGATGTTCGACTGCTCGGCGTTGCCGACCTCGCCCACGGTTGCGCGGCAGCGCACGTCCACGTTGCGGATCTCCCCCGAGGGCATCCGCAGCTGCGCATACGGGCCGTCCTTGGCCACCAGCTGGACCCCGGTACCGGCGGACCGGGCGATCTTCGCGCCCCCGCCCGGCCGCAGCTCGATGGCGTGGACCATGGTGCCGACTGGGATGTTGCGCAGCGGCAGGTTGTTGCCCGGCTTGATGTCCGCCGAGGGACCGTTCTCGATCAGGTCGCCCTGCTTGAGCTTGCTCGGCGCGATGATGTAGCGCTTCTCGCCGTCCGCGTAGTGCAGCAGCGCGATGCGAGCCGTCCGGTTGGGGTCGTACTCGATGTGCGCGACCTTCGCCGGCACGCCGTCCTTGTCGTGCCGACGGAAGTCGATCACCCGGTAGGCGCGCTTGTGGCCGCCGCCCTGGTGCCGGGTGGTGACCCGACCGTGGTTGTTGCGGCCACCCTTCGACGTGAGCGGACGCGTCAGCGACTTCTCCGGCTCCGTGCGCGTGACCTCAACGAAGTCGGCGACGCTCGAGCCGCGTCGGCCCGGGGTCGTCGGCTTGTACTTGCGGATGCCCATGGTTACGTGTCCTCGCCTGCGTCGTTAGCCGTCTGCTGTGGTGATCCCGGTCAGGAGACCGGTCCGCCGAAGATGTCGATGCGCTGGCCCGGAGCCACGCTGACCACCGCGCGCTTGGTGGTGGCACGCCGGCCCCAGCCCACGTTGGTGCGGCGGCGCTTGCCCTCGCGGTTGCTGGTGTTCACCCCGATGACCTTGACCCCGAACACCTGCTCGACCGCGATCTTGATCTGGGTCTTGTTGGAGTCCGGGCGGACCAGGAAGGTGTACTTGTTCTCGTCGAGAAGGCCGTAGCTCTTCTCCGAGATCACGGGCGCGAGCAGGATGTCGCGCGGGTCGGCGATCTTCACTTGACGCTCCCGTCGGTGTCCGCGGTGGTGGTAACGGCCTCGGACTCGGTGGCCACAGCCTTGGCGCCCTTGCCCTTGGCCGGTCCGGACAGGAACGCCTCGAGAGCGCCCCGCGTGAAGACCACGTCGTCGGAGACCAGCACGTCGTAGGTGTTCAGCTGGTCAGCGACGAGCAGGTGCACGGTGTCGACATTGCGCAGGCTCTTCCAGGCAGCGACATCGTCGCGCTCGAGCACGACCAGCAGGTGCGGACGGCCGCTGAGCTGGGCCAACGCCGCCGAGGCCGCCTTCGTCGAAGGGGTCTCGCCGTCCACCACACCGGTGAGCACGTGGACCCGGCCGTTGCGCGCCCGGTCGGACAGCGCCCCGCGCAGCGCGGCGGCCTTCATCTTCTTCGGGGTCCGCTGCTCGTAGCTGCGCGGCGTCGGCCCGTGGACCACGCCACCGCCCGCGAACTGCGGGGCCCGGGTGGAACCCTGCCGAGCCCGGCCGGTGCCCTTCTGGCGGTACGGCTTGCGCCCACCGCCAGACACCTCGCCGCGAGTCTTCACGGAGTGGGTGCCCTGGCGGGCCGCGGCCAGCTGGGCCACCACGACCTGGTGGATCAGCGGCACGTTGACCTGCACGTCGAAGATCTCGGCCGGCAGCTCGACGCTGCCCGCCTTCTCCCCGGCGGGGGTCAGGACGTCGACGGTCGTCATGGCGCTCACTTGCCCTTCGCAGCGGTCCGGACGAGGACGAGGCCGCCCTTCGGGCCGGGGATGGCGCCCTTGATGAGCAGCAGCCCCTTGTCGGCGTCGACCGCGTGCACGGTCAGGTTCTGGGTGGACTGCTGGACGTGACCCATCCGCCCCGCCATCCGCTGGCCCGGCATGACCCGGCCCGGGGTGGCGCAGGCGCCGATGGAGCCCGGCTTGCGGTGGTTGCGGTGCGCACCGTGCGACGCGCCCACTCCGGAAAAGCCGTGCCGCTTCATGACGCCGGCGAAGCCCTTGCCCTTGGTGGTGCCGGTGACGTCCACGAGCTGCCCGGCCTCGAACACCTCGGCGGTGATCTCCTGGCCCAGGGTGTACTCGGGGGCGTCATCTGTTCGTAGCTCCACCAGGTGCCGGCGCGGGGTCACCCCAGCCTTGGCGAAGTGACCAGCCAGCGGCTTGGTCACCTTGCGCGGGTCGATCGCCCCGTAGGCGATCTGCACCGCGGCGTAGCCGTCGGTCTCGGCGCTGCGGACCTGGGTGACGACGCACGGCCCGGCCTTGACCACGGTCACGGGCACGAGCCGGTTCTGCTCGTCCCAGACCTGGGTCATGCCGAGCTTCTCGCCCAGGACGCCCTTCATCTGCTTAGCCATGGCGCTGCAGTCCTCGATCTCCGTCTAGAGCTTGATCTCGATGTCAACACCCGCCGGAAGGTCGAGTCGCATGAGCGAGTCGACGGTCTTCGGCGTCGGGTCGAGGATGTCGATCAGGCGCTTGTGGGTGCGCATCTCAAAGTGCTCGCGGCTGTCCTTGTACTTGTGCGGCGAACGAATCACGCAGTAGACGTTCTTCTCCGTGGGCAGCGGCACCGGTCCCGCGACCTGCGCGCCGGTACGCGTCACCGTCTCGACGATCTTGCGCGCCGAGCTGTCGATGACCTCGTGGTCGTAGGCCTTGAGCCTGATGCGGATCTTCTGTCCCGCCATGGTGGCTTCGCTGTCCTTCGCTGGTCGTGATGACGTGTCCGAGGGCGGCCCTGACGACCGCCGACCCCCGAGGTCGGGCGTGTCGTGATCTCGGGCCCGTGCGGTGCAGCTCGAGAGTCATCAGGCTTGGTGCCCGGCCTTCACCGGGCGGTGGGACCCGGATGGCCGAGGCGCACGCGCCACGGCCACCCGGCCCAGACAACCTCCCTAGTATGCCGCACCGAAGGGCGACAAGGGAAATCGGTCGTGCTACTTCTGGATCTTGGTCACCCGTCCGGCGCCCACGGTGCGCCCACCCTCGCGGATGGCGAAGCGCAGGCCCTCCTCCATGGCGATCGGCTGGATCAGCGTGACCTTCATCTCGGTGTTGTCGCCGGGCATGACCATCTCGGTGCCCTCGGGCAGGTCGACGACGCCGGTCACGTCCGTGGTGCGGAAGTAGAACTGCGGACGGTAGTTGTTGAAGAACGGCGTGTGCCGGCCACCCTCGTCCTTGGACAGGATGTAGACCTGCGCCTCGAACTCGGTGTGCGGGGTGATCGAGCCCGGCTTGCAGACGACCTGGCCGCGCTCGACGTCCTCGCGCTTGGTGCCACGCAGGAGCAGACCGACGTTCTCACCGGCCTGGCCCTCGTCGAGCAGCTTGCGGAACATCTCGACGCCGGTAACCGTGGTGGTCTGCTTGACGTCCTTGATGCCCACGATCTCGACGGTCTCGTTGATCTTGATGATGCCGCGCTCGATACGACCGGTGACGACAGTGCCACGACCGGTGATCGTGAAGACGTCCTCGATCGGCATCAGGAACGGCTTGTCGATCTCGCGCTCCGGAGTCGGGATGTAGCTGTCGACTGCCGCCATCAGCTCCATGATCGACTCCGACCACTTCTCGTCGCCGTTCAGCGCCGGGAAGGCGGCAACCCGGACGACCGGGATGTCGTCGCCGGGGAACTCGTAATCGGAGAGCAGCTCGCGGACCTCGAGCTCAACCAGCTCGAGGATCTCCTCGTCGTCGACCATGTCGCACTTGTTCAGCGCCACGACGATCGAGGGCACGCCCACCTGGCGGGCCAGCAGGACGTGCTCCTTGGTCTGCGGCATCGGGCCGTCGGTGGCCGCCACGACCAGGATCGCGCCGTCCATCTGCGCCGCACCGGTGATCATGTTCTTGATGTAGTCGGCGTGACCAGGGCAGTCGACGTGCGCGTAGTGGCGCGCCTCGGTCTGATACTCGACGTGCGCGATTGAGATGGTGATACCGCGCTGCCGCTCCTCCGGCGCCTTGTCGATCTGGTCGAACGGCGTGAAGGGGTTGATGTCCGGCATCTTGTCGTGCAAGACCTTGGTGATCGCTGCGGTCAGCGTCGTCTTGCCATGGTCGATGTGACCAATGGTGCCGATGTTGACGTGCGGCTTAGTCCGCTCGAACTTCGCCTTCGCCACTGGGGTCCTCCTCGGGACTTCCGGTTGTTGCCGTACGACGGGTGGTTGACGTGTGCTGTGCGGGTGCGGGGACCCCTATCGGTGGAGCAGTCTCGCTGAGGCTCTACTCGCCGCGTGCCTTGGCGATGATCTCCTCGGACACATTCTTGGGGACCTGGGCGTAGGAGTCGAACTGCATGGAGTAGCTCGCCCGGCCCTGGGTCCGGCTGCGCAGGTCGCCCACGTAGCCAAACATCTCCGACAGCGGGACCAGGGCCCGGATGACGCGCGCACCTGAGCGCTCGTCCATGGCCTGGATCTGCCCCCGGCGGCTGTTCAGGTCGCCGATGACGTCGCCCATGAAATCCTCGGGCGTGGTCACCTCGACGGCCATCATCGGCTCCATGAGCACCGGCCCGGCCTTGCGGGCGGCCTCCTTGAACGCCATCGAACCGGCGATCTTGAAGGCAAGCTCGGAGGAGTCGACCTCGTGGTACTGGCCGTCGAGCAGGGTCACCTTGACGTCGACGAGCGGGTAGCCCGCCAGGACGCCGTACTCCATGGCCTCCTGGCAACCCGCGTCGACCGACGGGATGTACTCGCGCGGGATGCGACCACCAGTGACCTTGTTCACGAACTCGTAGCCACCGTCGACCTCTCCCCCACTGGGCTCGACGCTGATCTGGACCTTCGCGAACTGGCCGGACCCACCCGTCTGCTTCTTGTGGGTGTAGTCGACCTTCTCGACCGCCTTGGTGATCGTCTCGCGGTAGGCGACCTGCGGCTTGCCGACGTTCGCCTCGACCTTGAACTCGCGGCGCATCCGGTCGACCAGCACGTCGAGGTGCAGCTCGCCCATGCCGGCGATGATCGTCTGGCCGGTCTCCTCGTCGGTGCGGACCTGGAAGGTGGGGTCCTCCTCGGCCAACCGCTGGATCGCCGTGCCGAGCTTCTCCTGGTCGGCCTTGCTCTTGGGCTCGATCGCCACGTGGATGACGGGGGCCGGGAAGGTCATCGACTCCAGGATCACCGGCGCGTTGTCCGCGCACAGGGTGTCACCGGTGGTCGTGTCCTTCAGGCCCATGACGGCGACGATGTCGCCGGCGCCCACGCGGTCGATCTCCTCCCGCTTGTTCGCGTGCATCCGGTAGATCTTGCCGATCCGCTCCTTCTTGCCCTTGGTGCTGTTGAGCACCTGGGTACCGGCCGCGAGCACCCCGGAGTAGACCCGGATGTAGGTGAGCTTGCCCAGGTGCGGGTCACTCATGATCTTGAAGGCGAGGGCCGAGAACGGCTCGGACTCACTCGGCCTGCGCGCCACGATCTTGGTCTCGTCGCCGACCGCGTGGCCCTCGACGGCCTCGACGTCCAGCGGCGAGGGCAGGTAGCGCACGACCGCGTCCAGCATGGGCTGCACGCCCTTGTTCTTGAACGCGGAGCCGGCGAGGACCGGGTTGAGCTTGCCGGCGATGGTCGCGCGCCGGATCGCTGCGATCAGGTCGCCCTCGGACGGCTCCTTTCCCTCGAGGTACAGCTCCATCATCTCGTCGTCGGACTCGGCGATGGTCTCGAGCATGCGGTCCCGCCACTCGCGGGCGACGTCCAGGTGCGTGGCCGGGATGTCCTCGGTGTCGTACTCGTCGCCCTTGCCCTCGGTGTGCCACAGAAGGGCGCGCATCCCGACGAGGTCGATGACCCCCTTGAAGTCGGCCTCCGCACCGATAGGCACCTGCAGCACGAGCGGGATGGCGTTGAGCCGGGTGACGATCATTTCGACGCAGCGGTGGAACTCGGCACCCACCCGGTCCAGCTTGTTGATGAAGCAGATCCGGGGCACGTTGTAGCGGTCGGCCTGCCGCCAGACCGTCTCGGACTGCGGCTCCACTCCCGCGACACCGTCGAAGACCGCCACAGCGCCGTCGAGCACCCGCAGCGAGCGCTCCACCTCGACGGTGAAGTCGACGTGGCCGGGAGTGTCGATGATGTTGATCGTGTGGTCGTCCCACGAGCAGGTCGTCGCGGCCGACGTGATCGTGATGCCGCGCTCCTGCTCCTGCGGCATCCAGTCCATCGTGGCGGCGCCCTCGTGGACCTCACCGATCTTGTAGTTGATCCCGGTGTAGAACAGGATCCGCTCGGTCGTGGTGGTCTTGCCCGCGTCGATATGGGCCATGATCCCGATGTTGCGGACCTTGGCCAGCTTGGCGGCGGTGTCGATGGACACGGGTGACGTCTTCTCTCAGGTACTCGGGTGCCGGTTACGGAGGGGAGGGGACTACCAGCGGTAGTGCGCGAACGCCTTGTTCGACTCGGCCATCTTGTGGGTGTCCTCGCGCTTCTTCACGCTGGCGCCCAGGCCGTTGCTCGCGTCGAGCAGCTCGTTCATCAACCGCTCGGTCATGGTCTTCTCACGGCGCTGCCGGGAGTAGCTGACCAGCCAGCGCAGCGCCAGGGTGGTGCTGCGTCCGGGCTTGACCTCGACGGGCACCTGGTAGGTGGCACCGCCCACGCGGCGGCTCTTGACCTCGAGCGTCGGCTTCACGTTGTCCAGCGCCCGCTTGAGGGTGATGACCGGGTCGTTCCCGCTCTTCTCACGGCAGCCCTCGAGGGCGCCGTAGACGATCCGCTCGGCGGTCGACTTCTTGCCGCCCATAAGGATCTTGTTGACCAGCGCGGTGACCAGCGGGCTGTTGTAGACCGGGTCGACGACGACGGGGTGCTTGGGGGCTGGGCCCTTGCGCGGCATCAGCTCTTCTCCTTCTTCGCCCCGTAGCGACTACGCGCCTGCTTGCGGTTCTTCACGCCCTGCGTGTCGAGCGCGCCACGGATGATCTTGTAACGGACGCCGGGGAGGTCCTTCACCCGACCGCCGCGGACGAGCACGATCGAGTGCTCCTGGAGGTTGTGGCCGACCCCGGGGATGTAGGCCGTGACCTCGATCTGGCTGGTCAGGCGCACGCGTGCCACCTTGCGCAGCGCCGAGTTCGGCTTCTTCGGGGTGGTCGTGTACACGCGGGTGCAGACACCGCGCCGCTGGGGGCTGCCCTTCAGGGCCGGCGTCTTGGTCTTCCCGATCTTGTCCTGGCGGCCCTTGCGGACTAGTTGCTGGATCGTGGGCACCGCGTCTCCGTTGCTCTTCTGTCTCGCAGGTCTGGGTCAGTTCCTCAGGTGGTGCTCAGGTGCGTCCTCACTCGACCCACGAGGTCGGGTGTGTCGGCCCGTCCCCCCCGGAGCGAGCGTTGGCCCACCATGGAAGGTCCGGATACATCCGCACAGAGCGCAGGCACGCGTGCGGGGCCCGGGCTTCCCCAGGCGCGAGGACCAAGCCTACCCGGGGCCCGACCTGCAGGTCAAAGCGAGGGCGCGCTGCGGCTCAGCGCGCGCGGAAGGCAGCCACCGTCAGGAACGCCAGCCCGGCGAACACGGCCAGGCCGAACACGGCGATGTTGGCCCAGGCGACGACCCGGGCGGCGGTGACCATCCCCTGGCCGCCCAGCGCACCGCGCGCCGCGTCGATCGAGCGCTGCGCGCTCCTCGCGAGCACGAGGGCCGCGACTCCCAGCACGACCGGGCGCCACACCCAAGCCATGACGGCCAGCAGCAGTGCCGCCGCCGCCGTGTTGTCCGCCGGCGGCGCGGTCACCGGGGAGGCCGTGGGGTACCCCGTCGGGTACGCCGAGCCGGGCGGGGCCGGCCACGGGTCAGGCGGCTGCGGTGGGGCGCCCGCCGCGGGGCCTCGGTCATGCTGCCTCCTGCTGGAACGCGCACGGCCCCGCTCCCGGGTTGGGGGGCGGGGCCGTACGGATGATCCCTGGCTCAGCCGCGGTAGTCGAAGTCGTAGTCCTCGAGCGGGACCGCGGCGGCCGGGCTGGCCCCGAAGCCGGTGTAGTCGACCTCGTCGTAGACCGCCATCGAGTACATGGCCGCCTTGGCCTCCTCGGTCGGCTCCACCCGGACGTTGCGGTACCGGGCCAGGCCGGTGCCCGCCGGGATGAGCTTGCCGATGATGACGTTCTCCTTCAGACCGAGGAGCGGGTCCGACTTGGCGTGGATCGCCGCGTCGGTGAGCACCCGGGTGGTCTCCTGGAAGGACGCCGCCGACAGCCACGACTCGGTGGCCAGCGAGGCCTTGGTGATGCCCATGAGCTCCGGCCGGCCGGAGGCCGGGGTGGCACCCTCGGCGACCAGCTGGCGGTTCTCCTCCTCGAAGCGGGTCCGCTCGACCAGCTCGCCCGGCAGCATCGTCGCCTCACCGGACTCGATGATCGTGACCCGCTTGAGCATCTGCCGGACGATCACCTCGATGTGCTTGTCGTGGATCGACACGCCCTGGCTCCGGTAGACCTCCTGGACCTGCTCCACGAGGTAGCGCTGCACCGCGCGCGGGCCGAGGATCCGCAGCACCTGCTTGGGGTCGACCGCACCCGCGACGAGCTGCTGGCCCGCCTCGACGTGGTCGCCCTCACCGACCAGCAGCCGGGACCGCTTGGAGACCGGGTAGGCCACCTCGTCGGTCCCGTCGTCCGGCACCACAACGATCTTGCGGGACTTCTCGACGTCGTCGATGCGGACCCGACCCGCGGACTCGCTGATCGGGGCCACGCCCTTGGGCGTGCGCGCCTCGAACAGCTCGACCACGCGGGGCAGGCCGTGGGTGATGTCCTCACCCGCGACACCGCCGGTGTGGAACGTCCGCATCGTCAGCTGGGTGCCCGGCTCGCCGATCGACTGCGCGGCGATGATGCCCACCGCCTCGCCGACGTCGACTATCTTGCCGGTGGCCAGCGAACGCCCGTAGCAGGCCGCGCAGGTGCCGACCTTGCTCTCGCAGGTGAGCACGCTGCGCACCTTGATCTGCCCGACACCGAGGCGGACGAGCTCCTCGATGACCGGCATGGTGAGGTCCGACCCGGCCGCGGCGTCCGTGCTGCCGTCGACGCTGACGTCCTCGGCCAGGGTGCGCGCGTAGACCGACGACTCGACGTCGTCGTGCTGACGGAAGCCACCGCCGGACAGCGGGACGGCGACCGGGAACGGCAGCCCGCGGTCGGTGCCGCAGTCCTCCTCACGGATGATCACGTCCTGGGAGACGTCGACCAGTCGCCGGGTGAGGTAGCCGGAGTCGGCGGTCCGCAGCGCGGTGTCCGCCAGTCCCTTGCGAGCACCGTGCGTGGAGATGAAGTACTCCAGCACCGACAGGCCCTCACGGAAGTTGGACTTGATCGGTCGGGGGATGATCTCGCCCTTGGGGTTGGCCACCAGACCGCGCATACCGGCGATCTGACGGACCTGCATCATGTTTCCGCGGGCGCCCGAGTGGACCATCATCCAGACCGGGTTGGTGGGGGGGAAGTTTTCCTCCATCTCCTTGGCCACCTCGTTGGTGGCCTGGGTCCAGATCTCGATGAGCTCCTGACGACGCTCGTCGTCGGTGATCAGGCCCTTCTCGTACTGGCCCTGGACCTTCTCCGCCTTGCCCTCGTACACGTTGAGGATCTGGGTTTTGTTCGGGGGCGTCACGACGTCGCTGATGGAGATGGTGACCCCGGCCCGGGTGGCCCAGTGGAAGCCGGCCGCCTTCAGGGCGTCCAGCGTGGCGGCCACCTGCACCTTCGGGTACCGCTCGGCCAGGTCGTTGACGATGGCCGACAGCTGCTTCTTGGCCACGTCGGTGTTGACGAATGGGTAGTCCGGCGGGAGCGCCTCGTTGAACAGCGCCCGGCCCAGCGTGGTCTCGAGCAGGAACGGCCGCCCCGGCTCCCAGCCCTCGGGCGCGGTCCAGTCCGCCGGCGGGACGTCGTCGGTGAAGCGGATCCGGACCAGGTGCTGGATGTGCAGCTGACGGGCGTCCATGGCCTGGATCGCCTCGGCGACCGACCCGTACGCCGGCAGCTGGCCCTGCTCGCCCCGCTCGGCCTGGCCGCGCTCGGAGGTCAGGAAATACAGCCCGATGACCATGTCCTGGGTGGGCGAGGTGATCGGGCGGCCGTGCGCCGGGCTCAGGATGTTGTTCGTCGAGAGCATCAGCACCCGGGCCTCGGCCTGAGCCTCGGCCGACAGCGGCAGGTGCACCGCCATCTGGTCGCCGTCGAAGTCCGCGTTGAACGCGGTGCACACCAGCGGGTGGATCTGGATCGCCTTGCCCTCGACCAGCTGCGGCTCGAAGGCCTGGATGCCGAGGCGGTGCAGCGTGGGTGCCCGGTTGAGCAGCACCGGGTGCTCGGAGATGACCTCCTCGAGCACGTCCCACACGACGGGGCGGGCCCGCTCGACCATGCGCTTGGCGCTCTTGATGTTCTGCGCGTGGTTGAGGTCGACCAGCCGCTTCATGACGAACGGCTTGAACAGCTCCAGCGCCATCTGCTTGGGCAGGCCGCACTGGTGCAGCTTCAGCTGCGGACCGACGACGATGACCGAGCGGCCCGAGTAGTCGACGCGCTTGCCGAGCAGGTTCTGGCGGAACCGGCCCTGCTTGCCCTTGAGCATGTCCGACAGCGACTTGAGCGGGCGGTTGCCCGGTCCGGTGACCGGACGCCCCCGGCGGCCGTTGTCGAACAGCGCGTCGACGGCCTCCTGCAGCATCCGCTTCTCGTTGTTCACGATGATCTCGGGCGCCCCCAGGTCGAGGAGCCGCTTGAGCCGGTTGTTCCGGTTGATCACGCGCCGGTACAGGTCGTTCAGGTCGGACGTCGCGAACCGGCCGCCGTCCAGCTGGACCATGGGGCGCAGGTCCGGCGGGATGACCGGGATCGCGTCCAGCACCATGCCCATGGGGCTGTTGCGGGTGTTGAGGAAGGCCGAGACCACGCGCAGCCGCTTGAGCGCGCGGGTCTTCTTCTGGCCCTTGCCGTTGGCGATGGTGTCCCGCAGGATCTCGGCCTCACCGTCGAGGTCGAAGCTCTCCAGCCGGTCCTTGATCGCCTGCGCGCCCATGCCACCGCGGAAGTACATCCCGTAGCGATCCCGCATCTCGCGGTAGAGCAGCTCGTCGCCCTCGAGGTCTTGGGCCTTCAGGCCCTTGAAGCGGTCCCACACGTCGTTGAGCCGGCCCAGCTCGGCATCGGCCCGACGGCGGATCTGCGCCATCTCGCGCTCGGCACCCTCGCGCACCTTGCGGCGCAGGTCGCTCTTGGCGCCCTCCGCCTCGAGCTCGGCCAGGTCGGCCTCGAGCTTCTTTGTGCGGGCGTCGACGTCGGCGTCCCGGCGGTTCTCGACCTGCTGCTTCTCGATGCCCATCTTGGCCTCGAGCGACGGCAGGTCGCGGTGCCGGGACTCCTCGTCCACCCAAGTGATCATGTATGCGGCGAAGTAGATGACCTTCTCGAGGTCCTTCGGGGCCAGGTCGAGCAGGTAGCCGAGCCGGCTCGGGACGCCCTTGAAGTACCAGATGTGGGTGACCGGGGCGGCCAGCTCGATGTGCCCCATGCGCTCACGGCGGACCTTCGCCCGGGTCACCTCGACGCCGCAGCGCTCACAGATGATGCCCTTGAAGCGGACCCGCTTGTACTTGCCGCAGTAGCACTCCCAGTCCCGCGTGGGACCGAAGATCTTCTCGCAGAAGAGACCGTCCTTCTCCGGCTTGAGCGTCCGGTAGTTGATGGTCTCGGGCTTCTTGACCTCACCGTGCGACCACTGGCGGATGTCGTCGCCAGTAGCCAGGCCGATTCGCAGATCGTCGAAGAAGTTGACGTCCAGCAAGACTGCCGCCTGCTTTCTAGATTCGTGACCAATCGGGGCGGGGGTGTCGGTTCCGGGGGGCCCAGCGGGCCCCCAGGAACTCAGACCTCTTCGACGCTGCTCGGCTCCCGGCGGGACAGGTCGATGCCGAGCTCCTCGGCAGCTCGGAAGACGTCCTCGTCGGTGTCACGCAGCTCGACCGAGAGACCGTCGCTGGAGAGCACCTCGACGTTCAGGCACAGCGACTGCATCTCCTTGATCAGCACCTTGAAGGACTCCGGGATGCCGGGCTCCGGAATGTTCTCGCCCTTGACGATGGCCTCGTAGACCTTGACCCGGCCGAGGACGTCGTCGGACTTGATGGTGAGCAGCTCCTGCAGGGCGAAGGCGGCCCCGTAGGCCTCCAGCGCCCACACCTCCATCTCGCCGAACCGCTGCCCACCGAACTGCGCCTTACCACCGAGCGGCTGCTGGGTGATCATCGAGTAGGGGCCGGTCGAGCGGGCGTGGATCTTGTCGTCGACCAGGTGGAGCAGCTTCAGGATGTAGATGTAGCCGACCGAGATCGGGTCGGAGAACGGCTCGCCGGTACGTCCGTCGAACAGCCGCCCCTTGCCGCTGCTGTCGATCATCCGCTGGCCGTCCTTGTTGGGCAGGGTGGAGCCGAGCAGACCGGTGATCTCCTCCTCCCGGGCGCCGTCGAACACCGGCGAGGCCACGACGCTGCCCGAGGGCACGTTCCTGGCCTCGGCGGACAGCTTCACCGCCCAGTCCGGGTTGCCCTCGACGGACCAGCCGGCCATGGCCGCCCAGCCCAGGTGGGTTTCCAGGACCTGGCCGACGTTCATCCGGCCGGGCACGCCCAGCGGGTTCAGGATGATGTCGACCGGGGTGCCGTCCTCGAGGAACGGCATGTCCTCGACCGGGAGGATCTTGGAGATGACGCCCTTGTTGCCGTGCCGACCGGCCAGCTTGTCACCGTTGGTGATCTTGCGTTTCTGGGCCACGTAGACCCGGACCAGCTGGTTGACGCCCGGCGGCAGCTCGTCGCCCTCGTCCCGCTCGAAGACCCGGACGCCGATGATCTTGCCGGACTCGCCGTGCGGCACCTTCAGCGAGGTGTCCCGCACCTCGCGGGCCTTCTCACCGAAGATCGCGCGCAGCAGGCGCTCCTCCGGGGTGAGCTCGGTCTCGCCCTTCGGGGTGACCTTGCCGACCAGCACGTCGCCGGGGACGACCTCGGCGCCGATCCGGATGATGCCGCGGTCGTCGAGGTCGGCCAGGACCTCCTCGGAGACGTTCGGGATGTCCCGGGTGATCTCCTCGGGGCCGAGCTTGGTGTCGCGCGCGTCGACCTCGTGCTCCTCGATGTGGATCGAGGACAGCACGTCGTCCTGCACAAGACGCTGCGACAGGATGATCGCGTCCTCGTAGTTGTGGCCCTCCCACGGCATGAACGCCACCAGCAGGTTGCGCCCGAGCGCCATCTCACCGTTGTCGGTGCAGGGGCCGTCGGCGACGACCTGCCCCTTCTCGACGCGGGTCCCCTCGGCCACGATGGGCTTCTGGTTGAAGCAGGTGCCCTGGTTGGACCGGGTGAACTTGGCCACCCGGTAGGTCCGGGTCACGCCGTCGTCCTGCGCCACGCTGACGTGGTCGGCGGACACCTCGGTGACGACACCGGCGGCCTCGGCGACGATGACGTCCCCGGCGTCGACCGCGGCCCGGTACTCCATGCCGGTGCCCACGAGCGGGGCCTCCGACCGCAGCAGCGGCACGGACTGGCGCTGCATGTTGGAGCCCATGAGCGCCCGGTTGGCGTCGTCGTGCTCGAGGAACGGGATCATGGCCGTGGCCACCGACACCATCTGCCGCGGTGAGACGTCCATGTAGTCGACGTCCGTGGCGGGGATGAACTCCACCTCGCCGCCCTTGCGGCGGACCAGCACCCGGGGCTCGGTGAAGGTGTCGTCCGGGTTCAGCGGGGCGTTCGCCTGCGCGATGACGTGGAGGTCCTCCTCGTCCGCGGTCAGGTAGTCGATCTTGTCGGTGACTTTGCCGTCCTTGACCCGGCGGTACGGAGTCTCGACGAACCCGAACGCGTTGACCCGCCCGTAGGAGGACAGCGAGCCGATCAGACCGATGTTCGGACCCTCAGGGGTCTCGATCGGGCACATCCGGCCGTAGTGCGAGGGGTGCACGTCGCGGACCTCGAAGCCGGCCCGCTCACGGGACAGACCACCAGGGCCGAGCGCCGAGAGCCGGCGCTTGTG
>Ga0208851_1000442_pt1 | contig 18171 bp, 15 predicted proteins | sample NGESurshal092012_FD_184481 | JGI IMG/M metagenome (GOLD analysis project Ga0208851, IMG submission 184481) | Arctic peat soil microbial communities from Barrow, Alaska - NGEE Surface sample 415-2 shallow-092012 (SPAdes) | ecosystem: Environmental > Terrestrial > Soil > Wetlands > Peat ... | reverse complement strand
CTCGCCGACCAGCCGGTTCAGCCCGGCCCGCTCCGCCAGCGCCAGCACCGGCGCCAACCCGGCGCACGACACGAGGTCCGGATCGTCGAACGTGGCAGTGAAGCCATGACAGACTCGCATCTACCGGGTGCCCTTCCGCTGACTTCGAATCGTTCCTTCGCAAGATCGATTCTGTTGCGGCAGAAGGGCATCTCGGCTCTACGACGCGCGGCTACTCAAACCGAGACGGTGGATCCGGGCTAAGCGCCCCTCGGCGGGCGGTTGGTTCCTGCGAACCCACTGCGACGACCAGGCCCCATCCTCAGGGCAGCGGGAGGCAGAAGTGTTCGGACGAGGCCGGGGTTCTCGATCTGCCCCCCCAGTTCGTACCACCACCACACCAAAGACCACACGGAGCGCCACGGCCGCATCTCCGCCCGCCCCAGTCGTGCAGGTGGCGTTCGAGCCAGCGCGGTTCCGCCGGTCCGTCCTCGTCGCGCTGGGGCTGGTGTCCGGGTGGCTGCTCGCGCTGTGGATGTTCCATGTCGTCGGCCACTTCCTGTTCCTGCTGCTGCTCGCGTGGCTGCTGGCCATCGCCATGGAGCCGGGCATCGCGTGGTTCATGCGCCGGGGCTTGAATCGCGGTCCGGCGACCGCCGTCATCGGGGGCCTCGCGATCATGTCCGTGCTGGTCCTCGCGGCGGTCTTCGGGGCGGAGTTCATCAACCAGCTCACCTCGCTGGTGCGGGGAATCCCGGGCACAGTCACGAGCGTGGTCGACTGGCTCGACCGTACGTTTCACCTGCACCTCGACGCCGCCCAAATCACCTCGAAGCTGCACGTCACGCCCGGACAGGCCGCGAACTGGGCCAGCAGCGTCGCGGGCGGAGTGCTGGGCTGGGCCGGGTCCTTGCTCTCGGTGCTGTTCGACCTGCTCATCGTCGCGGTCTTCATGTTCTACTTCGCCGCCGCAGGACCGAGGCTGGTGGAGTCGATCGCCGTGTGGCTGCCACCAGAAAGGCAGCGCGTTGTCGCCACGATCTCGCAGATCGCCGTGCACAAGACCGGCGGGTACGTCATCTCCAAGATCGAGCTGGCCGCAGTGTCAGCCTTCTTCCACGGGTTGTTGTTCTGGCTCATCGGCGTCCCGGGCTGGCTGCCTCTCGCACTCCTTGTCGGAATAACGGCGCAGTTCATCCCAGTAGTCGGCACCTACATCGGCATCATCATCCCGGTGCTGGTGTCGATCTTCGACAAGCCCCTCAACGCTGTGTGGATCATCGCGTTCGCGGCGGTCTACCAGCAGATCGAGACCTACTTCCTCACCCCACGCATCTCACGCCGGACCATGGACGTCAACCCCGCGATCGCGCTCGCCGCTGTGTTCGCCGGTGCCGCAATCTGGGGGCCGCTCGGAGCGCTCATCGGGATCCCAATCGCCGCGGCAGGTGTCGCAGCCATGGAGACCTACGGCCACCGCTACGAGCTCACCCGCGACCTGGTCGAAACGCCTACTCCCGGGGTCTGACCCGGCCCCGTCGCACGTCCTCGGTCACGACCAAGAACCATGCCGACGGTCTCCCGCCCTGGTGTCCCTCTTCGTGAGACAGCAGCTGGGTTGGCGCAACACCACAGTCGCGACACGGTGCAGCCCACTACTCGGCACACGCGCTCTGCATCCAGGCTGGGCGCTCACCCCACGGGCAGCCCGCCGCGGAGACGATCACTGCGAAAGGGCCAAGCCGTGCTGAGCAGGGCGGACGCCGCCGAGGTCACGACCGCCTGTGAGCTGCTTCGGTTCGCGGGGCAGGTTCGAACAGCTCGACGGCCACCATCGTCGAGAATCCGATGAAGAAGAGGGGCTCGACGAAGGCACCCAGGCGGTCAGTCAGGTAGGCGACGGCGATCAGAGGGTAGGCGACCATCAGCACCACGCCGATCCCTCGCACGATCCAGCCGACCGTGTCGCGTCGGCCAGCAGTCCGTCGCCAAGCCAAGCCGATCGCCACCGACGCCGCGGCGAACTCCACGATGCCCGCGAGCACGTGGACGTAGTGCCGCCTGGGAAGCTGGAAGTGCCACTCGGCCGTACGACACGCGGCGCTGACCCCCTCGGAACACACGTAGGGGAACAGGCCGCCGACGATCCCTGCGACCGCAAACGCGAGCAGCCACCTCCATTCCGGTCGTATGCCCAACGGTCCGTTCCGACCCCGCAACCACAGCGCGACCAGCACGAGGACACCCGCGACCACGTCGAGGTTGCTGAACGCGGCGGCATAGGGATGCCCGACCACCTCCAGGTCACTGAGCAACTCGTTCGAGCTGGACAACCGTCCACCGATCACGGCTGCGACCCACCCGTTGTAGGCGGCCAGACCGACCAGCCCGATGATGCGCGCCGTGACGATCCGCACCGAGCTGATGAGACCTCCCCCTCAGTGCCTGCCCATCCCCACCGAATCAGCCGCTCGGCTGACGCCTCGCCGTCTAGGCTTCCCTATTCGTAAGCCATGACCAGGGTGCGCGCGCTGATCAACATCCCCGGCCGGCTCGCCCGCTCCGCCCGGCACCTGACGCTGCACCTACCCGCCGACTGGCCCTGGGAACGCCCCTGGCAGCAGCTCCTCACCGGCGCCGACCCACCACCCAGCCCCTGACCCACCCACCGTCCGCCAGGACCCGACCGGAGAACCCAGTGAAACAGCCGGACAGACCGGCCGCCCCGCCATGGGCGCACCGCGATCAACAACAACAGTCGGCATCAGCCGCCGACCCCACTATGTCGCTTGCCAGCGTGATGGGACCACCGCGTTGCCAGGAGGATGGGACCACCTGGTCGTGTGAGTGAGCATCACGGTTGGCCTCCTTCGGGGTCAATGGCGGCTCGCCGGTGTGGGTGTCGTTGGCGGTAGGACGGGCCCTCGATGACGAGGGTGTGTGCGCCGGAGGTGAGTCGGTCGACGGCGGACTGGGCCAGCAGCGCGTCGCTCATCAAGGTGAGCCACTCCGACGGTTCCCTGTTCGAGGTCACGATCGTGGATGCGCGGTGGTGCCGGTCGACGACGAGTTCGTAGAAGTCGTTGGTCTCGGTGGCGTCGAGCGGCTTCAGTGCGAAGTCGTCGAGGATGAGCAGGTCGACGCGGGCGAGCTTGCGGAGCTCGGCCTCGAGGGTGTTGTCCAGCCTCGCGCCGCGGAGCCGGGTGAACAGCTTGTCGGCGCGGGCGGCGTGGACGGTCATCCGGCGGCGGATCGCGATGTGTCCCAAGGCGCAGGCCAGATGCGTCTTGCCGACGCCCACGGGCCCCAGGACCAGGGCGCCGTGGCCGGCTTCGGTGAACCGCAGCGTGGCCAGGTCCGCGAGCAGTTCACGGTCGTAGGTCAGGTCATCCAGCTCGTCCCAGGTGTCCAGCCGCATGCTCGGGTCGAGCCCGGCCGCCCGCGAGCGCAGGGTCGCGGAACGGGAGTCGCGGCGGGTGATCTCGTCGGCCAGCACCAGCTGCAGGAACGCGGCGTGGCTCATCTTCTGCTGCCGAGCCAGGACCAGCCGTTCGGGCAGCGTCTGGGTCATCTGGCCGAGCTTGAGCTCCTTCAGGGTGCGGACCAGGTCGGCACCGATCGGGTCCACCGGCCCGCTGCGCGTCCCGGCCGAGGTCGTACTCGAGGTCGTGGTGCTCATCGCTGGCCGCCTTCCTCGCTGCTGTGGTGGCCGCCGCCGGGGATCAGCGTGAGCTGAGCGCTCGTCGACGTCGTCCGCGTGGTTGAGGGACGGGCGTACTCGCCGGGGTCGCGGGCGAACCTGCCGCCTTGGGTGTTGTGGCCGGTGCCGGCGGCGGCGGGCAGCATCGGTTGCTGGGACTCGGTGGCCTTGGCGAGCATCGCGGCGATCTTCGACACCGACACGACGTCGAGGTCCAGTGCCCGGCTGCAGGCCGTCTCAACAGGCTCCGGGCCGTAGCGGGTGACCAGTCCCTGGAGGCGGTAGACGCTGCGCATCCTGGTCCAGGGCAGCGGGTCGTCCAGCAGCCGTTCGGCGTAGATCCCGACGCTGGGCCCGTGCCCAGCGCACAGGGCGATGAGGCGGGTCAGGTCCCGCATCGCGTAGCCGGCCTTGTGCTCGGGCAGGTCGGCCGGGTCGGTGGAACGGCCACCGGGTGGCTGCCGGGGATGGGTCTTCACCAACCGTCCGCCACCGGCTCCAGCGGGGCCACCGACCGAGTAGAGCTTGACCAGCTCGCTGTCGGCGCGGGCGTCGAGGAACCGGCCCAGGTGCGCCTCGGGCACCGAGTAGAGCGCCTTGGCGACCTCGACGTGGAAGTCGCGGTGGACCTTGACCCGGGCGAAGATCGGCTGGTCATAGGGCACCGGCACGGGCAGCAGACAGCCGGCTTCGACCTCGGCGAACATCTCGACGGGGCGACGCTGGGTGGTGCCGTGGATCCGCATCCCGGCCCGAGACGCGCACCACGCCTCGGCTCGGGCTTGGGCATCAGCCAGGTCGGCGAAGGTCTCCCCGGCCCAGAAGTTCCCGCGGACGTAGGGCACCACCCGCTCCACTCGTGGTTTGTCCTGGGGTGAGCGGACCCTCGCGGGGTCGGTGCCGAACCCGACGTGCTGGGAGTAGTCCAGCCAGCCTTGGGAGAACCTCGGGTTGAGGGCGTCGGCCTTCGGCACGACCGGGGTCAGGTTGTCCGGGATGACCACCTTGAACGCGCCGCCGAAGAAGCCCCACGCGGCCTCACATCCGGCGATCACCGTGGTCAGGGTCTGGGAGTAGCTCAACCACACGAACATGTGTCGGCTCAGCACCGCGGTGAAGATCAGCGCGTGGACCTTCCGCCGGCGTCCGGTCTCCGGGTCGAGCAACAGACCCATCTGGGCGAAGTCGAGCTGGCACTCCACCCCCGGATCGCCATCGGCGACCCGGACCGTGGTGCCGCGCCCCGTCCGGAACCCGCACCGCTCCACGGCGAACCGGTGCAGCGTCCGGTAAGGCACCCGCACACCCTGCCGGGCCAGGAGCTCCTCGATCTTCACGACCGACAGCGGCTCGTGCTTCACCCCGTCGTGCTCGCCGCCCGTCACCCACGCACGGATCTGGTCCTCACGCCCGAGCAGGGACTCCCACGCGGCCCCGTGCCCGCCGGGTCGGACCGGGCGGACCGCCTCGACCACCAGCCCGATCAGCTCGTCGGTGACCGCTTCGTCGACCGGCACACCGGCCTCGCGGGACAGCCCCGCCGCCTGCGCCGCCTCGACATACCGGCGGGCGGTCTTGCGGTCCACCCCCGCCCGCTCGGCGACCTTCCGCAGCCCTGACCCTCCCTCAAGCCAAGCCCGCAGCACCTCACGCACCTCGACCACGCTGACCTCCCTGAATCCCACCCGCGCTGACCTCCACGTCGACGGTCATGACGTGAGCAGTCAACGAGCGCATCCCGAGCACCCCCGACAGACGCGCCGCGTGGTCCCATGACTGGCAGAACAGGTGGTCCCATGAAGCTGGCGAAAAACCGCCTACCGCGGTCCCACGCTCATGGCAGGCGACACGCAGAGCCCGCCGTTCGTCAGTCATGTGCATCGTGCCGGGCCAGCAGTCCAGTCCGTCGGGCAACCGTTGGCCCATCAACGGCCCGCCGCAACCTCGGCACGGTTCACCAAGCCTCGACCGGCTCACGGGTCAGGTACAGCTCTTCCCCACGACACCGTCTGGAACGAGCCTCCGCCTCGGCCGCCTGCTCCTCCGCCAGCTCGGCGCGTCGCCGGGCCGCCCGCTGTCGGCTTCTCCTTGGTTATCGCCACGGAACCCAGGGTCGACCGTGGTCGCCGTCAAGAGCGCAGCCCGTTGTCGAGGGCCATGTATCTCGTCGGGTCCACCGAGCCCAGTGGGCCCGATGCGTGTGGCACCGGTGTTTCTCGGCAACCTGGCAGCTCAACGCCAGCTCCAGGCGACCATCACTGCGCCCGGTCGGCCGGTGCGGCTGAATCGCTCGTGAGCGCAGCCGTGGCGAGGCAGCCCATCGCCCAACCCGACCCTCAGGAATGCCGATAGCGTGCCCGCTCAGCGTGCACGCAAGTGCCGTTGCGGGGCGGGGCGATCCGGCAGTACTTGCCGGGTGCGACGGCGTTCCCGACCCGAGCCGGATCGGCCGGTCCACGTCGCCGACGCCCTCGACACGGCGGCGTCTGCCGCTCTCGCCGGCGGACCCTCAGCCTGCTGCGACCTACGATCACACAGGCATGGGTCGACGCCCCCTCCGATCGCCCATGGCCCGCCGAGGTGGAGCCTGCCCTCGCGCTTGTGATCAAACTGAGCGAAACGCAAGGCAAGTCCGCGCGCACGCACATGGGGATGGACGTCGCTGTGGCTGTGGCCCAGCCCGATCACTTCGAAGCGTTCTTGGCCCTCGCTCCGCACACCATCCACGCCGAGGCCTGGGCCGGCGATCAGTGGGTCTGGTCCGTGCACGACTGCGGCGACACCCTCGCGGCAGCGCTGACTCAGACCGAGTTGGAAGCGGTGGCGAGCCCCGCACTGCGGCTGTCCACCCGGTAGCACCAAGGTGCCAATGTAGAGCGGGGGTGCTCCAGCAGTAGCTGGCCCTACCGATCGGTTGCGCAGCTGGCGGGACCCATGGGCGCCGAAGTGTCCTTGAGCGGCACCGGCAAGGCGGTGGTTCAGACTCTGGGTCGGGTGCCCGCGGCGCCCTTGTTGCCCGCGCGGGCTTGTTCAGTCGATGAGTACTCCCGGGTTGAGCCGCCCTGCGGGGTCGACCGCGTTCTTGGCCGCGCGCAGCGCGGCTGCGAACGGCTCCGGGCGCTGAGCGTCGTACCACGGTCGGTGGTCGCGGCCGACCGCGTGGTGGTGTGTGATCGTGCCGCCCGCCGCCAGGATCGCGTCGCTGGCCGCCTGCTTCATGTCGTGCCAGCGCTCCTCCTCGGCGCCGCGGGTCACCGGTGCGAGCACCGTGAAGTAGGGCGCCGGCCCGTCGGGGTAGACGTGGCTGAACCGGCAGCTCACTCGACAGGGCTCACCGAGTGCGGCACGGGTGGCACCGACCACGGCGGCGTGGAAGCCGGGGAACTGGTCCCAGGTGACGGCCGTCTCGAAGGTGTCGGACAGCACTCCCAGCCGGATCAGCAGGTCCCTCACATAGGGCATCTGCAAGAAGGCGGACCGCCAGGCACCCTCGGCGGTATCTCCAGATCCGCTTGCCGCGGCGGCGTCCCAGCGGCCGCCATGCGCCGCGCACAGGGCCAGCGCGATGTCGAGCCAGCCGTCGACGGGATGGTCGGCCGATTCGAAGCCGAGCACCAGCACCGCGTGACGACCGTCACCGGACCCGGCCTGCGCAGCCTCGAGCGGGTCGAGCAGCCGGCAGTTCGCCGGGTCGAGATCGGACTGGGCCACCGCGCGCACCGCGTCCGCCCCGGCCAGGAACGACGAGAAGCGCACCGCGCGCGAGGCGCGGAACCTCGGCCGGGGGCGAACCCGTACCCACGCCTCGGTGATCACCCCGAGGATCCCCTCCGAGCCGAGCAGCATCCGGTCGGGGCTTGGTCCCGCCCCCGATCCAGGCAGCCGGCGCGACTGCCACTGGCCCGCTGGGGTGATCGCGCGCACGCTCTCCACGAGGTCGTCGATGTGGGTGAGCCGGGTGGCGAAGTGCCCGCCGGCCCGGGTGGCCAGCCAGCCCCCGAGGGTGGAAAGCTCGAACGACTGCGGGTAGAAGCGCAGCGTCAGCCCGGACGGGCGCAGCTGCTCCTCCAGCCGTGGGCCGCTCGCACCGGCCTGGATCCGGGCCGCCCGGGACACCGCATCGATCTCCAGCACCCGGTCGAGCCGGCCGAGGTCGACAGTCAGCACACCCGCGAAACGGTCCGGCACCCGCGGTTCCACCCCGCCCACCACGCTGGTGCCGCCGCCGTAGGGCACGACCGCGGCACCGACCAGCTCGGCCCAGGCCAGCAGCTCGGCCACGTCGGCCTCGTACCGAGGGAAGGCGACCACGTCGGGCAGGTGGTCATAGCGGCCGCGCAGCGCACGCACCACGTCCAGGTAGCTGCGGCCGTGGGCATGCCCGGCCCGCACGGTCGACTCGCGGGTGCAAAGCTCCGCCAGCCGGCCAGGCGGCAGCGGCAGCCGAGGTTCCGCCAGCCGGGCGGCCGCGGCGGGGACCGGCTGCTCCGGCTCCTCCGCGCCGAACCCAAGCAGCCAGCGCGCCTCCGCTGCCGCCGCTCGCGCCGCGGCACCGTCGATCACGGCGTCCGCGAAGCCCCAGCCCCAGGGATTACGGACACGGCCGGTCATGACGCCATCCTGCCCCGCCCACCTACCCCCCGCCGGCCCTTCGGCGCGGCGCGGGATCTGCGGCTCACCGTGCTGGACGGTCAGTAGGACGTCTCCGGCCACTTCGTCGCCGACCGGCTCGACCGCCACGACGCGGACTTCCTGCCCCAGCAAGCGTGATCCTTCCCAGGTTCCGTCAGCAACCGCGGACCGCTGACGACGTCAAGGATCACGAAGAGGCGATCACCAAGGCCGCGGCCACGTCGCTGCATCCGACGGAGATCGTGAATACTCACCTGTCCGATGCCGAAGGTCAGGACTGCGACTGACCTGCGCGGGCTGGTGGGCGTCGCTTTGCTCTCGGTAACGGTTCCCCTCTGTGTCAAGAGGCGGCTTCCGCGAGGAGTTCTCGGGGCGTAGCGTCGGTGGCGAACCCGGGTTGTGGCTTGTCCGAAGTGTTGGCCGCGGGGATTGGGTCAACCGCGCTGGCTGTGAGTGTCGCCCCCGTCTGCCCTCCCGGGTTCGCTGCTGCCCGGTCCTCGACCAGGACGCGGAAGGCGACGTCGGACAGGCGTCGTTTCAGGCAGCGCATCGCGCCGTTGGAGCCCTTGCCGGCGGCGAGTTTGCGCTGGTAGTAGGCCTTGCCGCGGGGGTCGTGGCGTTTGTGGGACAGCGCGACGACGTGCAGCGCTGAGTTGAGCCGGCGGTTGCCGGCGCGGGACAGCCGGTGGCGGGTGACGTCGCCGCTGGAGGCCTCGATGGGTGCGGTGCCGGTGAAGCTGGCGAAGTGGTCGCTGGTGGCGAACCGGGCCACGTCGCCGACCTCGCCGAGGATGGTCGCGGCGGTGACCGGTCCGACCCCGACGATGTCGGTCAGGCGTGTCCCGGTCGCGGCGACGGCCTCGACGATGCGGGCATCCATCGTCTTGAGCTTGCGGTCGGACACGGCCGCGTCGTCGATGAGGTCGGCGGCGAGCCGGCGGCGGGCCTTGCCGGCGACGTCGCGTGGGCGCACTGTCGCCAGGAGCTGGCGGGCCTAGGTCGCGGTCAGGTTCCGTGGCGCGCCAGCCGCAATCAGCTCCATCTGAACCTGGTGAAGCCGGTTCACCGCCTGGGTGCGGGAGCGGACCAAGTCACGGCGGCGTTCGGACAGCAGCCGCAACGCGACCATCTGGTCATCGACGGCGACTGCGCGCAGCCCAGGGATGCGCAGGCCGACCACGGCGACGGCGTGGGCGTCGGTGGGTTCGTTCTTACGGCCGTGCCCGGTGTCGATCGCCCTCACCTGGGTGGACAGCGGTTGCGGTCTGAGCCTGACTCGCGCTGGGACGGCCCGACGGCCTACCGCCGCGTCGCCGCCGGCGGATCAGCGGTCCACGGCCACGGTCTGTGCTCGGTGCTCCAGGGCGAGTTCCCGGATCTTGGCGATGGCCTCTGCGGTGTAGGCGCCGTTGACGCCGGAGATGACCGCCAGCTTCATTCCGTGCTTGAGGCCCAGTTTGTAGATCTCTTTGACCTTCTCCCATTCGATGTTGCGGCCGACGGTGAAGGTTTCGTAGCGCCCTTCCAGGGCCAGTACGACGGTCTCGGCCAGGCAGGCGTAGGCCACGCCGGTCGGCAGGCCGATGCTCTTCATCTTCACGTCGCCGGGCAGCTCGATCTCGCCGGACTCGACCACGAGGACATCGGGACGCTTGGCCACATCCTCGGCTGACAGGTCCAGCGGGCGCGCCACATCGGTGATCACGCAGCCTGGCTTGACTTCCATGATGTCCAGGACTCGCTTGCCTGCCCCCGAGGTCGCGGTGACGATGAGATCCATGTCCTGGAGGTGCCCGTCGGGAGTGGCCGCGACGTGGATCTCGGCCCTGGGGTGTTCTCGTTCGATGTCGTGCTTGAGGGCCAGCAGCTTGGCCGACTCGGGCGAGACCAGCCACAGCTCATCGCTGGACAGCGCCAGCAGCCTGGCGCAGACCGACCCGATGGCCCCACTGGCACCCACGACCATGACCTTGCCCTTGATCCGTCCCCGGTCGTCGAACTCGGCGAGCCCGAGCTGCAGCATCGCCTCGTGCGCCGCCCACAGAGCGCCCGAGGCGCTGTAGCTGTTACCGGTCGTGATCGGCAACGGAGCCCGCTTGGCCACCGTCACGCCGGCGTCACCGACGACCTTGGTGAATGCACCGAGCCCCATGACCTGTGCGCCGAGCTTCCGGGCGGTCTCGGCCGCCGCGAGCAGCCGTGCGTAGGTGAACTCGGGGCTGTGGGCCATCAGCTCCTTGGGGGTTCCGCCCACGGTGATGAGCCAGCCCTCGGCCTCCGCACCGGTGGGCGACTTGATGCCGGTGACGTGGCTGTAGGTGAACGGCGGCGCGTACGCCATCGCCTTCTCCACCACGTCCATCACCACCGGGGGCGCCACCTTGGCGATCGTCGCGAGTGGCTCGACGTTCTGGAAGAACTTCTGCGACAGGGGGTGGATGACGAAGGCGAACCTGCTCTTCCGCCTGGGCCCGTTCGGGTAGAGGACGCGGGGCTCCAGGCCCCCCGAGACGATCATGTCGAGCAGATCGTCGTTGGTCAGGCGATCCCAGCTGGATGTGAGGGCCAGCATCATGGCCTCGAGGACCGCAGCCACGACGGTGACGTGGAACGGCTGGGGGGTGGCGTCGAGGACCATGTCCACGCCGCGGCTGGCCAGTTCGGCGAGCCGGTCATCGGAGATGGCGGAGGTGATGACGGTCTTGCCGGACAGATCCTCCAGCCCGAAGCCGATCAACTCGTCGTAGGTGGCAACCACCACGTCACAGTCGCGGGCGGCCTTGCGCGCCATCGCGGTGCTGATCCGGTGGCCTGGCGCCTTGATCTGCGACTGCGCCTGACCCGGCAGCCTTCGGATCGGCCACAGTCCCACCTTCGCCGCCAGCCCGAGGACGGGGTTGGAGTCGAGCTTGGCCGGCAGGTCCCATCGCAGCAGCGGGTCGGCGAACTCCAGGTTCGGTGTGAACTCGCGAAGGATCCGGGTGGTCCGGTCGTGGTTCACGCCGCCGAGGACCACGGTCCGGGCGTTGGTGAAGTACCCCGGCATCTCGGTCTGGACGTGCCGGATCGCCCACTCCTGCAGTACATCGCGCAGCGCATGTCCGTCGGTGACCGGCACGACCGTCGTGGCCCGCCTGACCCGCTCGATCGCCGCCAACTCCCCGTCGTACAGCCCGGCAGCTCGCGCCTCCCGGATGCCGGTGACGGCGATCGCGGCGGACTCGGCGGCCCACTTCCGAACAAGCGCCTCCGCGGCAGCAACGTCACCGTTGGTCCCCACCCGCACGATCCGGAAGTCATGCTGGAGGAAGGTCACGTGCTCGTCGTAATCACGGTCTGATCCGGTCAGGCTGACGTTGACAACGAGTGCGGGCTTGGCCACTGGCATCTTGACTCCTTGGGTTGGTGCAGCAGCCGGGCGGCGTGTGCTCAGACCATCGCCGAGGAGTCGATCTCCGGATGGTCGACCATGAAGTCCAGCAATCGGCCGGCGTAGCTCTCGAACGGCGGGCACTCCAGCCCGGTCCCGGCGAGGTCAGCGATCGTGTTCGCGGTGGAGTAGGTGGTCGAAGAGGCGAAGTAGTCCAGCAGTTCGGCCGGCAGTCCGAGCAAGCGCTCCAGCCCCGGCACCGAGCCGAGCACGGCCCGGGTGATACCCAGCGGCAGCGGCACCCAGATCACCCGCTTGCCCAGGTGGCGGGCGAAGACATTGGCGACCTGACGGGCAGTCGGCGGGTTCGGGTCCGTGAGGGCGTAGGTCCGCCCGACCGACCGGTCGAGCACGGACAGCTGGTCCATCGCCTCGATGACGAAGTCCCTGGGGACCAGGGACGTCTTGACGGAGTCGCCAACAGCGGGGAGCGCAGCCACGCGGGGTTGTCTGCGCAGGAACGCCGCCACGAAGTAAGGGCCGTCGTACTTCTGGGTCTCGCCGGTGCGTGAGTCGCCGACGACGATCCCCGGTCGGTAGACCGTCGCCGGCAAGCCGTCCGCCATCGCGGTGCGGACGAGCATCTCGGCTTCGAACTTCGTGGACTCGTAGTGGTTGTAGAAGGTCTGCCCCTCATCGAGAGCATCCTCGGTGAACTCACCCTGGTACCGCCCGCTGACGTAGCACGTGCTGACGTACTGCAACCTGCTGAACTGCGGGCGCGACCGGCAGAACTCCAGGACCCGCGCCGTCCCACCGACATTGACCCGGCGGGCTACCCCTTCGGCGACCGTCAGGTCATAGATCGCCGCCAGATGCCACACCTCGTTCACCTCCCCAAGGACATCGCGAGCCGCCGGATCGATCCCCAGATCCTGGGCTGTGATGTCGCCCTCCACCAGCTCAACCCGGTGGAGCGTGTGTGGATGAGCGGCCTCAATCTCGCGGACTCGACGCTGCGCCGTCGCCAGGTGCTGCGGCTGGACCACGCAGATGGCCCGAACCCCCTCGCGACGTGCCAGCAGGCGGGGAAGCAGGGCAGAGCCGAGAAACCCAGGGAAACCGGTCAGCAGCAGCGCAGCCACGCGAACCGCCTCCTCGAGGTCTTCGGCCGAAGCCCGACGCCCAAGGCTTGGATCCGCACGAGGGCGATGCGAACATCGTCGACTCTAGCGCTCCTCGGGTCGCGTCCCAGCCTCGCTGTCGATGACGACGGACGCAGGTTCGCCGCAACAGCCGCCCAGCTGCCGAGGAAGAACCCACGCCCGTGGGTGCCGGAGTTGGCGATGGCGATGGCGAGCATCTCCAAGACGTTCGTGGCGCCGAGGTGCTGCTGCTGTCCGACTGGCGCCGCTGAACACCGCTTTCGACAACTCGTCAGCTCACCTTGTTCGAGAACAACACACCGATCTTGCAGGTCCTGACCAGCGACCTGTCGGCCACCGACGCATCGCTGCTGTGCTGGCTACGGGCCCGCTGGCGGATCGAGAACATGTTCAAGTACGCCGCCGAGCACAACGGCATCGACACTCTCGCCGACTACGGCATGGACCTTGCACCGGACACCCGCGAGGTTCCCAACCCAGCCCGCCTCGAGGCCCGCAAGACGGTCGCCGCGGCCGAGGCCAACCTGATCGCAGCCGAACGTGCGCTCCCGCAGCTGCTCGCCGGAGAGGGGTCGCCGAAGCAGATGAACGCCGCGCTCCCCAAGATCCACAAGCAGATCCAGACCGCCACCCGCGCGCTAGAACAAGCCAAGACCGCACTGCCACCGATACCGGCCAAGATCGCCGCCACCGACCTGGACCCCGGCGCCCAACGGGCCCGCCCCAGGCTGGAACGCCGCGGCCTACAAATGGTGCTGCGGCTGTTGGCGTTCAACGCCGAAGCGTGGCTCGCCGAACACCTCAACGCCTACTTCACAAGCGTCATCTGGTTGCCATCCGCCGCTCTGTGCTGGGCCTGCCCGCAGGGCAGGATGGCAAAGTCGCTGGTGCCGAGCGCCGACGGGGAAGGACCCCGAGCACGCGTGTCGTGACAGCTCGCGCGACATGCCTGCTCCAACTGACCGCGGAAGGTCCGCCCATGCAGACAGCCCCCGTCACTGGCGCCTCGAGCGGCATCGGCCTTGCCACCGCGGTGACTCTCGCCCGGTCCGGCTACGCGGTCACCGCAACCGTCCGTTCCCACGGCTCCGCCACGGCCCTTCGCGACGCGGCGACGGAGGCGGGCGTCGACCTGGACGTCGCGCTGCTCGACGTTACCGATCCAGCGTCGGTCGACGCCGCGGTGTCGGGGGTACTCGCGCGGCACGGCCGACTCGACGTCCTCGTCAACAACGCCGGACGCGGCCGCGTGGGCACCACCGAACGCGTCAGCGTCGAAGACCTGCAGGCGACCCTCGACGTCAATCTCATCGGCGTGTGGCGGATGACGAAGGCGGTGCTGCCGCACATGCGCACCAAGCGGTCCGGGCGTATCGTCACGGTCTCCAGCATCGGCGGCCTCGTGGCCCAACCGTTCAACGACGCCTACTGCGCGGCCAAGTTCGCCGTCGAGGGAATGATGGAGGCGCTGGCTCCGGTAGCGGCCGAGTTCGGGATCGCGGTGGTGCTCGTCGAACCGGGCCCGGTTGCCACGAGCTTCGTGCAGAACGTCGGCGCGCTCGGCGACTCCGACGACCCGTACCTGCCGCTGCTGCAGACCTACCTCACGAACACTGCCGCTATCTTCGAGCGCGCGCAACCGCCGCAGGAGGTCGCCGACGTGGTGCTGACCGCACTGACCAACGAGAGCCCTGCGCTGCGCTACCAGACATCTCCCGACGTCACGGAGCGGGCGGCCGCCAAGCTCGCGGACACCACGGGGTCGGCTGCGCTGGCGAGCGCCCGTACCCGGCTCGCCCCGGCGTAGCGGGCCAGGTCCCGTCAGGCTCAGTCCCAAACGATCGACGACGTAGGTCGCCGCGTGGGCGCACAGAAGGGGCCTGACCCGACCACGCCCTGCCGGCTCTCGCGCTCCACGTCACGTGCCCTGCAACGGCACGTAGGTTCGGTCCTTCCGGACGCCCGACCACGCCGAGCGTGTCGGTTCGGGGGTTAGCCCGCAAGCCTGTCGGCTAAAGCGAGGGCGAAGGCGGTGACTGTCTCTGCGTCCTCGCTCGTGGTCAGGATCGCCACGGACACTCCGACGTCCGGCTGCCGGATCGTCTTGGCGGACCACGTGGGCCATGAGCCTCCGTGGGAGACCGTTCGCCGCCCTGCGTGTTCGAAGATGCGGACGCCCCAGGCATAGTCGAGTGGTGAGCCGTCATCGAGCTCACCCGGCTCCTCGGCGAGCGCGTGGACGGCGCTGCCGAGAGCCAGCCCGTTCATGGCGTCGTTCCATCGACGTAGGTCCCGAGCAGACAGCCACAAGCCGCCATCGCCGACCGTGTTTGGTGGTGGCGCTGCCCCGGAGGTCACCGGGCATGGGTCCGCCCAGCCTCGCCGTGGGCAGGCCGAGCGAGACGAACGTGCTGTCGGCCAGTTCCTCGACAGGACGCTTACCAGTGCGGCTCAGCACCTCGGCGAGGCGGAGGTACCCGACGTTGCTTTAGCGGTAGGTGGATCCTGGCTCAGTGAGAAGCCGGGAGGTGGCGCGAAGGCGGGACACGACTTCCGCGTTCCCCCGATCCCCGCCGTCCTGCAGATCGTCGGCTTGTCCCGAGGTGTGGTGGATCAAGTGCCGGAGCCGCACCCGACCACCCCCTTCGGGCAACCCATCGATTTAGTGCGCCACCACCTCATCCGGATCGACCAGACCTTCAACCCGCCTGCCGCGCCGCAAGCATGCGGATGACCTGCTTCGCGATCGGGCGCGGCATACATCACCGTGTCCACACCGAGATCGACGTCTGCTCCAAGGCGGCCATGCCCAACCTCGGCACTCGACCCATCCGCTGCTCGGACCGCCACCGCATGAGGCGACAGTGCGAGCGGCGATGCATCCACCGCCGATCGCAACATCCGCGCCGTCGCCTCGGTCACCCGCGCATACTGCCGGTCCGCTCATGGCGGGCCGACCGCGATCGGTTCGGCGCTGCCTTTGTCCGGGTCAGGAATCGGTCCATGCACTGAGCAGGAATCCAACACCGGGGGGCTGTTGTGGATCTGCCGCTACTTGAGGACGACCTCGATTCCCGCGAGTTCATCGAGCCTCGGAGCGTCATCGATCGCACGGACTTGCCGTCCCGCTTGGTGTTCTGCTTCTTCACCGAGATGATCGACAAGATCGCGCCCCGTGCGGACGCACGCCTGGTCGAGACGTTGATGTGGGCGCACGGCCCGCATCACGTGCTGGAGATCGAACATCGAGGCGAGCGCCTTGCGGTCGTTCACGCCGGAGTCGGTGCACCGCTCGCCGGAGGACTGCTCGACGAAGTGATCGCGCTCGGTGGACGGGAGTTCGTCGCCGCTGGAGGCGCAGGCTCCCTGGTGCCGGACCTGGTGATGGGTCACGCGGTTGTCGTCGACTGCGCAGTCCGCGATGACGGCAAGTCGTTTCACTACGCCGCTCCCTCCCGTGTCATCGAGACGGATCCTGCGCTTGTCGCGTGTGTCGAGGCGACTCTCGCGGACGCGGGCGTCCCGTTCGTCACCGGTCGCACGTGGACCACGGATGCTGTGTATCGGGAGGCTCGCACCCGGGTCGCACGGCGTGTCGAGCGGGACGGGAGCATCACCGTCGAGATGGAAACGTCCGCGCTGCTGGCCGTCGCCACGTACCGGGGAGCGCGCCTCGTGTCACTGCTGTGTCCCGGGGAATCGCTGGTGGCCGACGAGTGGGACCACCGGGGACGGCACAGTGCCTTCGACGTCCGCGAGGGCCTGTTCTGGCTCGCTGCCGACGCAGCACTGCGCCTCCCACCAGCCTGACGACAGTCACTGTCCCGTCCAGGGCTGGCTCGACTACGACCCGATCCCCGTTGCCTGACTGTCCGCCGAACAAGCGCGCGCGATCGGCATCGCGTGCAGCCTCAGCGGCACGCATATCGGCTTCCGTGCACGAGCGGAGGTGGGCAGTTCGAGGCTCGCACGGGAGCTGGTTGGCCCCGTCGGATGGGTTGACAGTCCGAATCGTTGCGCTTGATCGTTTGCGCACGTGTACAAGTTCACAGCATGGGCGTGCTTGGTCGATCGGGGCAAGAAGACTGGCGGTAGGTATCTGTTCGTTGGGCTGGACACTGGGGGGACCTGGAAGCCGATGCTGGGGCCTGCTGCCTCTTCCGGGCATCGGACGAGGCGTCGACCGTTTGCGGCACCGCACTGGTTGCCGACGGTGGCGGGCTGGCTGTGGAACTGGCCAGCACCGCCTTCATCTCGGACTAGACCGACCCGGGACCGGACCGACTCGGGACCCGGCCGGGCTCGCGGCTGCGTCGGGTATCCGTCGACTCAGCAGTTCGGTGCCGGCAGGTCGAGCAGACGGGCGGACAGCGTGCCGAGCGTGACCCGTTGGTTCGCCGTGAGCGGTGCCCAGAACAGCTGGTCGACCAACTCCAGGTGCCGGGGCGCGGCCTCGGCCAGCAAGGCGAGGCCGCGCTCGGTCAGGGTGACACTCACTTCGGTGGGGGAGTGACGGGTGCGTTCGACGAGGCCTCGACTCTCGAGCCGGGCGACGAGGCGGGTCAGCGCGCTCGGGCTGCGGGACACCGAGCGGGCGAGGTCGGCCATGCGCATCGTCGAGTCGTCGGCCGTCGACAGGTGGATGAGTGCGTCGAAGTCCGTGTAGCCGATCTGGACGTGGTCTTGCAGGTCCGCGTCGAGCCGGGCGATCACGCTGACAGCCGCCTTGCGGAAGTTGTTCCACGCCGCCCGGTCCGACTCGGGCTGAGCCAGCCAGCTGGTCGCCACGGTCTGCTCAACGCTCACTGACCAAGTATTGCACCTGCAAGAGTGGGGAAGTATGTTGAGCGTTCATCTATTCGTGTACGTGCAATAGAGGAGAGGTTCATGTCCGACGACCGTCCCATCATCGCCGTACTCGGCGCCAGCGGGTCTCAGGGCAGTAGCGTCGTCCGTGCCCTGGCCGAGCAGGGCCGGTTCCGGGTCCGCGCCATCACTCGCCGGCCGGACGCCTACTCCGGGCCCGCCGACGAAGTGGTGGCGGCCGACCTCAACCAGCCGGCAACTCTCGAGGCAGCGTTCGACGGTGCCCACGGGGCCTTCGCCGTCTCGAACTTCTGGGAGCCGGGCTCCGACGAGATCGCCCAGGGCCGCAACGCCGTCGACGCTGCCGCCAAGGCCGGCGTGAGGCACTACGTCTGGTCGACGTTGCCGAATGTCGAAGCCATCAGCGGCGGCAGGTACGAGGTCGCCCACTTCACCAGCAAGGCCAAGGTCGACCAGTTCGTCCGTGACGCAGGCTTCACGGCGTACACCTTCGTCGA
>Ga0208851_1000439_pt1 | contig 18208 bp, 20 predicted proteins | sample NGESurshal092012_FD_184481 | JGI IMG/M metagenome (GOLD analysis project Ga0208851, IMG submission 184481) | Arctic peat soil microbial communities from Barrow, Alaska - NGEE Surface sample 415-2 shallow-092012 (SPAdes) | ecosystem: Environmental > Terrestrial > Soil > Wetlands > Peat ... | reverse complement strand
GCCACCCCCCTGAGCTCCGGTCGGTTGACCATGTTTGGCGTGCGGTCGAGTGCCCGATCGAGAGGACTCCCCAGTGAGCGAGCCAATCGCCTTCGCCGACGTGCTTGCGCTCGTACCCGCGATGGAGGAGCAGCTTCGTGCGGCCGGGACGAAGGAACGTGCCGATCATGAGCAAGCCTACCTGAAGAGCTCGCTCGAGCACTTTGGCACATCGGTGCCCGCGATCCGGGCGGTGGCCGTCCGGCTGCATCGCAGCCGCCCGGATCTGGAGCATGACGACGTCGTCCGGCTGGTCGAGGCGCTGTGGTCGGCACCCGTGCACGAACGTCGGATGCTGGCAGTGGAGGTGCTCGACCAGTTCGCCGGTCGCCTCTCCCCGGCCGACCTGGGTCTGGTCGAACGCCTGGTGCGGGAGTCGAGGACCTGGGCCTTGGTCGACGGGTTGGCTGCCGACGTCGCCGGCCGGATCGTTCTGGCGGCACCGGACGACGCCGTCGTCGGCGCGACGCTGGACCGATGGGCGGCCGACGACGACTTCTGGGTGCGTCGGGCCTCACTGCTCGCCGAGCTCAAGCTGCTGCGCGACGGTGGGGACTTCGCCCGGTTCGCTCGGCACGCTGACGCGATGCTCGGCGAGAAGGAGTTCTTCATTCGCAAGGCCATCGGCTGGGTGCTGCGGGAGACGGCACGGACCCGGCCCGACGAGGTCGTGGCGTGGCTGGAGCCGCGAGTGTCCCTGGCCTCCGGCGTGACCCTGCGCGAGGCCGTGAAGCCGCTCTCCGACGACCAGCGGGCGCGACTCGGGGTTCGTCGCCGTCCGTAGACGCTGGTCAGCCTCCGGCAGCGAACGGGTCAGGCTCGCGGGCCACGGTGGCGCCCAGGGTGCGCAGCTGGGCGTCGAAGTCGGGGTAGCCGCGGTCCAGGTGGTGCACCTCGCTCACCGTCGTCACACCGTCGGCCACCAGCCCGGCGAGGACCAGCCCGGCCGCGGCCCGGATGTCGGTCGCCCGCACCGGCGCACCGGACAGCCGCTCCCTGCCCCGGACCACGGCGTGGTGGCCGTCGGTGCGGATGTCGGCGCCCAACCGCTGCAGCTCGTCCACGAACACGAACCGCGCCTCGTAGACGTTCTCGGTGACCATGGCGGAGCCGTCCGCGACCGCGTTCAGCGCCAGCAGCATCGGCTGCAGGTCGGTCGGGAACCCGGGGTACGGCAGGGTGACGACGTCCACGGCGCTGGGACGCCGCTCGCAGGCCACCCGCACCCCGTCGTCCAGCCGGTCGATCTGCGCGCCGGTGCCGGCTAGCTTGTCGAGCACCATCTCCAGGTGCTCGGGGCGGGCGTTGCGGACCGTGACGTCCCCGCGGGTCATCACTGCCGCGATCAGCCAGGTGCCGACCACGATGCGGTCCGGCACGGAGGTGTGCTCGGCGGGGTGCAGCGCTGGCACGCCCTCCACCTCCAGGGTGGAGCTGCCCGCTCCACCGATGCGCGCCCCCATGGCCGTGAGCAGGTGGCACAGGTCGACGATCTCCGGCTCGCGGGCCGCGTTGTCGATCACTGTGGTACCCGTGGCCAGGACCGCGGCCATGAGCAGGTTCTCGGTGGCGCCGACGCTGGGGAAGTCCAGCCAGATCGGCGCCCCGACCAGCCCGGCCGGCGCCTTGGCCACGATGTAGCCGTGCTCGGTCTCCACGGTCGCCCCGAGCCGCACCAGCCCGTCCACGTGCAGGTCCAGCGGCCGGACCCCGATGGCGTCCCCCCCGGGGCGAGCGACGTCCGCCTGCCCGCAGCGGGCCACCAGCGGCCCGAGGACGCAGATGGAGGCCCGCATCCGGCGGACCAGGTCGTAGTCGGCCTGGTGCCCCAGCCGCTCCGGGACGTCGATGAACACGGTCGCGGCGGCCCGGTCGTGGGTGACGGTGCAGCCGAGCCGGCGCAGCAGCTCGGCCATGATCTCGACGTCGAGGATGTCGGGCACCTCGTGCAGGGTCGAGGTGCCCTGCGCCAGCAGGGTCGCAGCCATCAGCTTGAGCACGCTGTTCTTGGCCCCGCCGACCCTGATCTCGCCCGCGAGCCGCACTCCGCCCTCGACCCGCAACCGCTCCACCTGGCCAGCGTAGGACGGCCGGCTCCGGCGGAGGCTTAGGCTCGTGGCGTGGTCAACCTCACGCGCATCTACACCCGCACCGGTGATGACGGCAGCACCGCACTCGGCGACATGAGCCGCACATCGAAGACTGACCCCCGGCTGGTGGCCTACGCCGACGTGGACGAGGCGAACGCCGCCATCGGGGTGGCGCTGGCCCTGGGCGGGCTGCCCGACGCGGTCAGCGCGCTGCTAGTGCGGATCCAGAACGAACTGTTCGACGTGGGCGCCGACCTGTGCACGCCCGTCGTGCCCGACCCGCAGTTCCCGCCCCTGCGGGTCGAGCCGGAGTACGTGGACCGGCTCGAGCTGGCCTGCGACACCTTCAACGAGGACCTGCCCCACCTGCGCTCGTTCGTGCTGCCGGGCGGCACGCCGGGGACAGCGCTGCTGCACGTCGCGCGCACGGTGGTCCGCCGCGCCGAACGTTCGACCTGGACGGCACTGGAGACGTACGCGGACACCATGAACCCGCTGACCGCGCGCTACCTCAACCGGCTCTCGGACCTGCTGTTCATCCTGTCCCGGGTGGCCAACACCCGGGCGGCAGGAGGCGACGGCGACGTGCTCTGGCTCCCTGGCGCCACCCGCTGACCCTCCCGCATGCCGACCCTCCGTATGAGGGTCCCGTCATGCGGGGCCGGGGGGGATCAGCTGTGCGGGACGGGGTGGGCGGCAGCGCGCAGCCGGACCTCGGCCCGCTGCACCGCCGCCTCGTCGGGCTCCCCCGCGGCCTTCGCCCGCTCCAGCGCCGCCTCGGCCCGCTTGACGTCGATCTCGGAGGCGAGCTCGGCAGTCTCGGCCAGGATCGCCACGTTGTCGGAGTCCACCGAGAAGAATCCCTGGTGGACGGCGGCGATCTGCCGCTCGCCCCCGGGCAGGTGGACCCGGACGACGCCGTCGACGAGCAGGGCCAGCACCGGCTCGTGGCCGGGCATGATCCCGATCTCGCCCTCGACCGTCTTCACCACGACCATCAAGGCCGGCCCCTGCCAGATCTGCCGGTCCGCCGCGACGATCTTGACGTTGAGCTCGGCCATGTCAGCCGGCCAGCTTCTTCGCGTTCGCCTCGACGTCCTCGATACCACCGCACATGAAAAACGCCTGCTCGGGCAGGTGGTCGTACTCGCCGCTGGCCAGCGCCTTGAAGGAGGCGACGGTCTCCTCGATCGGCACGAACACGCCCGGCTGGCCGGTGAAGGCCTCCGCCACGAACATGTTCTGCGACAGGAACCGCTCGATCCGGCGGGCCCGGTTGACCAGAACCTTGTCCTCCTCGCCGAGCTCGTCGATGCCTAGGATCGCGATGATGTCCTGCAGGTCCTTGTACCGCTGCAGGATCTCCTTGACCCGCGCGGCCACCGCGTAGTGCTCCTCACCGACGTACCGCGGGTCGAGGATCCGCGAGTTCGAGTCCAGCGGGTCGACCGCCGGGTAGATGCCCTTCTCCGAGATCGGCCGGGAGAGCACCGTGGTGGCATCCAGGTGCGCGAAGGTCGTCGCCGGCGCCGGGTCGGTCAGGTCGTCCGCCGGCACGTAGATCGCCTGAAGTGAGGTGATCGAGTGGCCGCGGGTTGAGGTGATCCGCTCCTGCAGCTGACCCATCTCGTCGGCCAGCGTCGGCTGGTAGCCCACCGCGGACGGCATCCGGCCGAGCAGGGTGGACACCTCCGAGCCGGCCTGGGTGAACCGGAAGATGTTGTCGATGAACAGCAGCACGTCCTGCTTCTGGACGTCGCGGAAGTACTCCGCCATCGTCAGCGCGGACAGCGCGACCCGCAGCCGGGTGCCCGGCGGCTCGTCCATCTGGCCGAACACCAGCGCGGTCTTCTCCAGGACGCCAGACTCCGACATCTCCAGGAACAGGTCGTTGCCCTCACGGGTCCGCTCACCGACACCCGCGAACACCGAGACGCCGCCGAACTCCTCGGCCACCCGGTAGATCATCTCCTGGATAAGCACGGTCTTGCCCACGCCGGCGCCCCCGAACAGGCCGATCTTGCCGCCCTTGACGTAGGGCGTCAGCAGGTCGATGACCTTGATGCCGGTGGCGAAGACCTCGGTCTTGCTCTCCAGCTGGTCGAACGCCGGCGCCTGGCGGTGGATCCCCCACCGCTCGGTGATCTCCAGGGACGACTCGGGCACGTCCAGCGGCTTGCCCAGCGTGTTCCACACGTGGCCCTTGGTCACGTCACCGACCGGCACTGTGATCGGGCCGCCGGTGTCGTGCACCGGCGTGCCCCGGACCAGGCCGTCGGTGGGCTGCATCGAGATGGCGCGCACCATGTTGTCGCCGATGTGCTGAGCCACCTCGAGGGTGAGGGTGTGGACGGTCTCCCCCTCGACATGCACGGAGCCCAGCGCGATGTCGACGTGCAGAGCGTTGAACAGCTCTGGCATCGACTCGGCGGGGAACTCGACGTCGACGACGGGGCCGGTGACCCGGGCGACCCGGCCGACCCCGGGGGCGGCCTGCGCTGTGCTCGGGGCGTCAGTCGTGGCGGTCATGGTCTCACTCACTCCCTGCTGCGGCTGCGGCGAGCGCGTCCGCGCCACCGACGATCTCACTGATCTCCTGGGTGATCTCCGACTGCCGGGCCTGGTTGGCCTGGCGGGTCAGCGACCGGATGAGCTCTTCGGCGTTGTCCGTGGCGGACTTCATGGCCCGCCGACGGGCTGCGTGCTCCGACGCCGCGCTGTTCAGCAGCGTGGTGTAGATGACGTTCGCCACGTACCGGGGCAGCAGCGCGTCCAGCACGGCGTCGGCCGACGGCTCGAAGTCGTACAGCGGGAAGATCTCGCGCTCCTGGCGGCCCGGCAGGTGCGGATCGGCGTCCGCGTCGGGGACACCGAGGGGCACGACCTCCTCGACGACCTCCAGCGGGAGCACCCGGTTCGCCGACGTCCGCTGCACGACGGTGTTGACGAACTGGGTGCCCACGATGTGGATCTCGTCGGCGCCGCCGTCCTCGGTGCGCAGCAGGAACAGCTCAAGCAGCGCAGCGGCGATCTCCTGCGCGTGGTGGTACTGCGGCGCCTCGGTGAACCCGGTCCACGACTGGCGAACCTCGCGGTTGCGGAACCGGTAGAAGCTGACTGCCTTGCGCCCCACGAGGAAAGGCACGACATCCTTGCCCTCGGCCCGCAGCAGGTTGGTGAGCGCCTCGCCCTCCTTGATGGCGTTGGACGCGTAGGCGCCGGCCAGCCCGCGGTCGGAGCTGATCACCAGGATGGCGGCCCGCTGCTGCAGCCGCGCCTGCGCGGTCAACGGGTGGTTGCCCACCATCGCGGCGTGCGAGACGGCGGCCGTGATGGCCCGCACGAGCTCCTGGGTGTACGGCCGAGCGGCGTCCAGCCGCTGCTGCGACTTGACGATCCGCGACGCGGCGATGAGCTCCATCGCCTTGGTGATCTTCTTCGTCGACTGCACCGAGCGGATCCGGCGGCGGTAGACCCGCAGCTGGGCTCCCATGCGATCAGGCCCCTTCCTTCGCTGGACCCGCCATCAGGCCTGGCGGACGCGACGGGTGATCTTCTCGTGGTCGACGTCCTCCTCCGTCAGGGCCGCGACCGGCTCGTCCTTGACCAGCAGCTCGCCCGAGCTGGTCGTGAACTGCGCCTTGAACGTCGTCACGCCCCTCTCGAGCAGACCGACCGTCTCGTCGGAGATGTCCTTGGACGACGCGATCGTCGCCAGCACTCCGGCGCCGTCACGGCCGAGGAACTCGAGGAACTCCGACTCGAAGCGGCGGATGTCCTCGACCGGCACCTCGTCCAGCTTGCCGGTCGTGCCGGCCCACACCGAGACGACCTCCTGCTCCATCGGGAACGGCGTGTACTGGGGCTGCTTGAGCAGCTCGACCAGACGAGCACCTCGCTCCAGCTGCGCCTTCGACGCGGCGTCCAGGTCGGAGCCGAACGCCGAGAACGCCTCTAGCTCGCGGTACTGGGCGAGTTCCAGGCGCAGTCGGCCGGCCACCTTCCGCATGGCCTTGACCTGCGCCGAGCCACCGACCCGGGAGACCGAGATGCCGACGTTGATCGCCGGCCGGACACCGGAGTTGAACAGGTCCGACTCGAGGAAGCACTGGCCGTCGGTGATCGAGATGACGTTGGTCGGGATGTACGCCGACACGTCGTTGGCCTTGGTCTCGATGATCGGCAGGCCGGTCATGGAGCCACCGCCCATGTCCTCGGACAGCTTGGCGCAGCGCTCGAGCAGCCGGGAGTGCAGGTAGAAGACGTCACCGGGGTAGGCCTCGCGGCCCGGCGGGCGGCGCAGCAGCAGCGAGACAGCACGGTAGGCCTCGGCCTGCTTGGACAGGTCGTCGAAGATGATCAGGACGTGCTGGCCCTGGTACATCCAGTGCTGGCCGATGGCGGAACCCGTGTACGGGGCCAGGTACTTGAAGCCGGCCGGGTCGGACGCCGGGGCCGCAACGATGGTGGTGTAGTCCATCGCACCGGCGTCTTCGAGCGCGCCGCGGACCGCCGCGATGGTGGACCCCTTCTGCCCGATGGCCACGTAGATGCACTTGACCTGGCGGGTCGGGTCACCGGAGGCCCAGTTGCCCCGCTGGTTGATGATCGTGTCGATCGCGACCGCGGTCTTGCCGGTCTGCCGGTCGCCGATGATCAGCTGCCGCTGACCACGGCCGATCGCGGTCATCGCGTCGATCGCCTTGATGCCGGTCTGCATCGGCTCCTTCACCGGCTGCCGCTGCACGACGGACGGCGCCTGCAGCTCCAGGGCCCGGCGGGTCTCGGCGACGATCTCGCCCTTGCCGTCGATCGGGTTCCCCAGCGGGTCGACGACCCGGCCGAGGTAGCCGTCGCCGACCGGGACCGAGAGGATCTCGCCGGTCCGGCGGACCGGCTGCCCTTCCTCGATCTTCGACCCGTCGCCGAGCAGCACGACGCCGATCTCGCGGATGTCGAGGTTCAGGGCCAGGCCGAGCAGGCCACCCTCGAACTCCAGCAGCTCGTTCGTCATGGCCGAGTGCAGGCCCTCGACGCGGGCGATGCCGTCGCCGGTCTCCATGACCCGCCCGACCTCCTCGCGAGCGGTCTCGGGCGCGTACGCCTCGACGTTCCGCTCGATCGCGGCCCGGATCTCGTCCGGACGGATCGTCAGCTCGGCCATTGCTTCCCTGCTCTCTTGCTCGGCGCCCCCAAGGCTGAGGGGCGGTGGGTCAGATTCGGGCTGGGGTTCGAAGCCTGCTGCTGCGCGGTCATCGGGTGGTCATCAGGCCAGCTGCTGCCGGGCCTGTTCGAGCCTGCGGGCGACGCTGCCGTCGATGACCTCGCCACCGACGACGACCTTCACCCCGCCGACCAGGTCGGGCTCGACGATCTGGGCGATGCGGACCGATCGGCCGTAGATCCGGGTCAGCGCGGCCGCCAGCCGGGTCGGCTGGTCGCCGGTCATCGGGGTGGCCACGTGCACCTCGGCCATGACCTCGCCGTGACGGTCGGAGGCCAGCCGGGCCAGCTCGGTCAGGGCGTCCTCGAGCCGGCGGCCACGGGGGCTGGCCACCACCTGCTCCACGGCGACCTGGGTGGCCGTGGTCGTCCGCCCGCCGAGCAGGTCGCGTACGAGCGCGACCTTGCGCTCGGCCGGCAGCCAGCGGTCGGACATCGTGTTCCGCAGCTCCACGCTGCCCTGGGCGACCCGCGACAGGCGGTACAGCTCGTCCTCGACGGTGTCGAGGCTGCCGTCCGCCTCCGCTGCTAGGAACAGCGCCTGGGCGCCGAGCGCCTCAGCGGCGTCGGCGAGGTCGTTGGCCTCCGACCAGCGCCGCCCGACGACGTCCACGACGACCTCGACGGCGCGCTCCGTCAGCTTCCCGGTGAACAGCTCCTTGACCAGGGCGGTGCGCCGGTCGAGGTCAGTGCCGCTGTCGGACAGCAACCGGCGCAGCTCGAGGTTGTCGTCGAGCAGCCGGGCCACCGAGAACAGCTCGGTGGCCAGCTCGGGGTAGCCCGCGGTGCCATCGGCCTGCGAGCGTGCGGTCAGCGCCCCGCGGGCCTCGTCGAGGGAACGTCGGCTGGCCCCGAGCATCAGACCTGCTCCACCGTGGAGGTGGACAGCTGCTCGAGGTCGGCGATGAACCGGTCCACCGTCGCGCTGACCCGAGCGTCGTCGGTCAGCGACTCGCCGACGATCTTGCCCGCGAGGTTCACCGATAGCGACCCGACCTCGCGGATGAGGTCCGTGCGCATCTGCTGCTGGTCGGCCGCCAGCTGCGCCTGCGCCCGAGCAGTGACCTGCTCGGCGGCCGCCGTCGCCTCGACCCGCGCCTGCTCGACGATGGTCTGCCGGTCGGCCTGCGCCTGCGCCCGGATCTCGGCCGCCTCGTTGCGGGCCTGCGCGAGCTGCTGCCGGTACTGCTCGAGCAGCGCGTTCGCCTCGGCCTGGGCGTGGTCGGCCCGGGCCATGCCACCCTCGATCTTGTCGACCCGCTCGGCGAGGGTCTTCTTGATGTTCGGGAAGGCGAACTTGGCCAGCACGAAGAACACGATGAAGAAGGCGACGGTGCCGATGATGAGCTCGTCCAACGGCAACCGCAGGACGTTGGGGGTGGTCGCTTCGCTCGCGAGGTGGATCACGTGGCTCCGCCCTTCGTGGTGATGGCTGCGGCCTCGGTCAGGTGCCGTAGACGAACGGGACCACGAAGCCGATCAGGGCCAGCGCCTCGGCCAGCGCGAAGCCGAGCAGCATGTTCTGCCGGATCACGCCGTAGGCCTCGGGCTGCCGGGCGATCGCCTGGACGCCCTGGCCGAAGATGATGCCGATGCCGATGCCGGGGCCGATGGCCGCGAGGCCGTACCCGATCGAGCCGATCGAGCCGCTGACCGCGGCGAGGAGGTTGATCATTGCGTGTCCTTCGTGTCGTCCACGCCGGCTGTTCCGACGGGGGGCGGGGTGAAGCGATGCTGCGCGTCAGTGCTCGGCGTGCAGCGAACCGGAGATGTAGACGGCGGTGAGCAGGGTGAAGATGAACGCCTGCAGGGCCTGGATCAGCAACTCGAACGCGGTGAGGATGACCGTCACGAGGAACGACGTCGCCGAGCCGATCGCCCCCATCAGCGACGGCGACAGCAGGTACCAGGCGCCCAAGGTGAACACCGTGAGCAGCAGGTGCCCCGCGAACATGTTGGCGAACAGTCGGACGGCCAGCGTGAACGGCCGGACCAGGACGTTCGAAATCAGCTCGATCGGCGCGAGGATCACATAGATCGCCTTGGGGATCCCGGGCGGGAACATCATGTTCGTGAAGAACTTGATGGGCCCTTGGTGCTTCAGACCGAGGTACATGTAGAGCACCCAGACCATCACCGCGAGGGTCACGGGGAACGCGAACCGGGACATCGGCGGGAACTGCGCCAGCGGGATGATCCCGAAGATGTTCATGATCCAGACGAAGAAGAACAGCGACCCCAGGAACGGGACGAACTTGTCCCCCTCCTTGCCGATCACGTCGCGGGCGATCTGGTCCCGGATGAACAGGTAGCCCATCTCACCGACGTTCTGCACGGGGCGCGGCACCAGCCGTGGCCGCCCGAAGGCCACCAGGAAGAACACGATGACCAATGCCGCCCCGAGGATCACCAGCAGCGACGACTTGGTGATGTCGAAGGTGATCCCGAACAGGGTGAACGACGCGTAGGGATCGAACTGGAAGATCCCCGCGTTCGGGGCCGGGAACCCGCATCCGGACCCGAGGTGGCAGCCCCCCTCGGAGAGGGCGACGGCGGCGGCGCTGATCACGCGGAGTACCTCCGGGTGGCGGTCGTCATTGACCGTCCGTGCTGTGGATGCGGACGAACACGAGATATAGGGCTGCGGTGACGCCCACGAGGACGCCAATGGGAAAGAAGACCGGGCCACCCCCGCGCCACCGGTCGATCAACCACCCCACACCGCCCCAGACGAGGATGCCTGAGAGCAGATAGCTGACGATCGACCAGGCAGCGTTCGCGGTCGAGGAACTCGTCCGCGGGGCGTCCTGGCGCTCCCCTTCCATCGGTGCAGACCCTATCAGCGGCCAGGTGACCGCCGGAAATCGGGACCCCGCCTGGACAGCCCCTGGCGCCGGCCGGCTCGGCTAGTGCCGGTCGGCGTCCTTCGGATCGACGTAGAGGATCTGCAGCCTGGTGAACCCGCGGACCTCGAACCCGGTCCAGACCAGCGTGCAGACCACGATGGTCAGGCCGAACGCCTTGGTGTCGAAGATCGTGGTGTCCTTGAACGCGACGATCAGCGCGAAAAGCACCCCGATCTTGACCAGGTAGGTCAGGATCGCGGCGTTCATGGCCGCGTATGCCGAGACCCGTGAGGCCCGCCCGACCACGACCAGGCCTACCGTGAAGAACACCACGACCACAAGCACGCCGAGGGCGGCGCCCAGCGCCGCCTTGCCCCCGCCGACGAACGCCGCGACAACGACGGCGAGGACCCCGACCAGCACGGTCGGGATCAGGGCGGCGCGCAGGATCGAGGCATCGTGCTCGTGCATGGTCTACGAGGCTACCGCTATCCGCGGCCGGCCCGCCCCGCCGCAGCCCGGGCGGCCCGCCGCGGACCACGGACGACGATCACGAGCGTGGCGAACGCGACCGCGGCCAGGACCAGCGCCAGCCAGGTCGGCAGGAAGGCCAGCCCCACGGCCAGGTAGGCCAGCAGCGCGGTCCACCCGTACATGATCAGGACCGCCCGGCGGTGCGAGTGGCCGATCTCCAGCAGCCGGTGGTGCAGGTGCTGCTTGTCGGCGGAGAACGGCGAGCGGCGGGCCCTGGTCCGCCGCACCACGGCGAGCACCAAGTCCAGGAACGGCACCGCCAGGACGGCGAACGGCAGCAGCAGCGGCAGCAGCGTGGGGAACAGGTTCAGACCCGAGTAGGACGCCGGGTCCAGCCGCCCGGTGAGCGTGATCGACGACGCGGCGAGCAGCAGGCCGATGACCATCGAGCCGGAGTCGCCCATGAAGATGCGGGCCGGGTTGAAGTTGTGCACGAGGAACCCGGCGCAGACCCCGGCGAGCACCGCCGAGATGAGCGAGGGGGTGAGCGCGCGCTCGATCGCGTTCTGCACCGAGAGCAGGTAGGAGAACAGGAAGAACGCGCTCGCGCTGATCCCCACGATGCCGGCGGCCAGACCGTCGAGGCCGTCGACGAAGTTCACCGCGTTGACCGTGACCACGACGACCAGGACGGTGATCAGGGTGCCCTCGGCGGGCCCGAGCGCGATGGTCTGCCCCGGCCCTGGCAGCCACAGCAGCTGGACGCCCTGCAACGCCATGAGCCCGGCCGCCAGGGACTGGCCGGCCAGCTTGGTGATGGCGTCCAGCCCCCAGACGTCGTCCACCACGCCGACCAGGCAGATCACCACCGAGGCGAGCAGCACGCCCTTGGGCTCGTCCCCGGTCGCGAACACGCTGCGCAGCAGGGGCATCTTGCTCGCGACCAGCAGGGCCGCGGCCAGGCCGACCAGCATGGCCACCCCGCCGAGGCGTGGGATCGGCACGTCGTGGACGTCCCGGTCCCGCACCTCGGCGACCACCCCGAACCGGACGGCAACCGCCCGGACCGGCCCGGCCACCAGGTAGGTGACCGCGGCCGCGACGAACGTGGTGAGCAGGTACTCGCGCACCCCGCGTGCCTGCTACCCGCGGGGGTAGGCCCGGTGGCGGGAGACGAGGGTCCCCACCACCTCGCGGATCTCGGCCGCGGCCGAGCCGTCGGAGTCACGCACGGCCCGGCCGATCAGACCGGCGATCTCCTTCATGTCGGTCTCGGTCATGCCCTGCGTGGTCACCGACGGCGTGCCCACCCGGATGCCCGAGGCGACGCTCGGCGGCTGCGGGTCGAACGGGATGGCGTTCTTGTTCAGCACGATGCCGGCGGTGTCGCAGCGCGTCTCGGCGTCGGCACCGGTCACCCCGAGGCCCTGCAGGTCGATGAGCGACAGGTGGGTGTCGGTCCCGCCGGTCACCGGACGCATGCCCTCCTCGGCCAGGCCCGCGGTGAGCGCCTGGGAGTTGGCGATCACCTGGCGCGTGTAGGCCTGGTACGCCGGGGTGGCGGCCTCCTTCAGCGCGACCGCTTTGGCGGCGACCGCGTGCATGAGGGGGCCGCCCTGCATCATCGGGAAGACCGCCTTGTCCAGGGCGGCCGCGTGCTCCGCCGTGGACACGAGCATCCCGCCGCGCGGGCCGCGCAGCACCTTGTGGGTGGTGAACGTGACGACGTCGGCGTACGGCACCGGGCTCGGGATCGCCTGGCCGGCGACCAGACCGATGAAGTGCGCGGCGTCCACCATGAGGATCGCGCCGACCTCGTCGGCCACCGACCGGAACGCCGCGAAGTCGATCAGCCGCGGGATCGCCGAGCCGCCACAGATGATCATCCTCGGGCGGTGCTCGAGGGCCAGGTCACGGACCTGGTCGTAGTCGATGTCCTCGGTGGTCGGCGAGACGCCGTAGTGGACGGGGTTGAACCACTTGCCGGAGAAGGAGACCTTGGCGCCGTGGGTGAGGTGGCCGCCGTGCGGCAGGCTCATCGCCAGCACCGTCTCGCCCGGCTTGACGAACGCGCCGTAGGCGGCCAGGTTCGCGCTGGCCCCGGAGTGCGGCTGCAGGTTGGCGTGCTCCGCGCCGAACAGCTCCTTGGCCCGCTCGATGCCGATCGTCTCGGCCTTGTCGACCTCGCTGCAGCCGCCGTAGTAGCGGCGTCCTGGGTAGCCCTCGGCGTACTTGTTCGACAGGGTCGAGCCGAGTGCGGCGAGCACAGCGGGCGAGGTGAAGTTCTCGCTGGCGATCAGCTGCAGACCACTCCGCAGCCGGTCCAGCTCGGAGAGCAGCACAGCCGCGATCTCCGGGTCCTCTTGCTCGAGCTCGGCAAAGTCGGGACCCCAGAAGGGCACCTCGGTCATGGTCTTCTCCCTGACGGATCGGCGGCGCGGCCGAGTCTACGACGCGAAGCAGCCCGGACCGCCGACTAGAGCAGGTCAAGAACGGCCAGCACCGCCGCCCGGATCTCCGCGGCGGCCTGCTGGTACGCCGCCGGCGGACCGCCGTACGGGTCCTCCACGTCGTCGTCGAAGTGCCCGGTGCCGGCCACCAGCCCCCGGCGGTCCTCGGCCAGCTCGACCAGGACCTCGAACCTCTCGGCCAGACCGGCGGGCGGCAGCGACCGGGGGTCCAGCCCGCTGGCCAGCCGGGCCAGCTCCTTGAGCGTGAAGGTGCGCCGCAGGGCACGCGGCTGCAGCTGCAGGACCTGCCGGCGGTGGTCGGCCGTCGCCACGAGCACCAGGTCGGCGGCGTTGACGAGCGGCTCGCGCAGCCAGGTCGCCCGGAAGCCGTCCACCGGGTAGTCCAGCCCGGCCAGCACGGCCGCCGCGGGGGCGTGCATCGGCTGGCCCGCGTGCCCGCCGTAGGTGCCCGCGCTGGTCACCTCGACCGCTGCCCCCGCCGAGCCGAAGTGGCGGTCCAGCTCGGCCCGCATGATCTGCTGAGCCATCGGCGAGCGACAGATGTTGCCGGTGCATACGTGCAGGACACGGAAGACCGACCCGTCGGTCACGGCGCCACCTGCAGGTCGGGGACGACGGTGCGTAGCGTCTCCAGGTCGATCGCCCCGGACCGGAGCAGCAGTGGGACCGGACCGGTGAGGTCAACGATCGACGACGGCACCGGGTCACCGGCGGGGCCCCCGTCGAGGTACACGCGCACTGAGTCGCCGAGCTGGTCGACCGCCTCGTCGCAGGTGGTGGCTGGCAGCTCGCCGCTGCGGTTCGCGCTGCTCACGGCCATCGGTCCGACCATGACCAGCAGCTCGATGGCCACCGGGTGCAGCGGCATGCGCAGCGCCACCGTGCCGTCGGTGTCGCCGAGGTCCCAGGCAAGGGAGGGCTGCTGGTTCACCACGATGGTCAGCGCGCCCGGCCAGAACGCCTCGACCAGCCGCCGCCCGGCGTCGGTGATGTCCGTGGCCAGGCCCTCGACGGTCCGGGGGGAACCGACGAGCACGGGCACCGGCATGTCCCGCCCGCGACCCTTCGCGGCCAGCAGCGCGGCCACGCCGCCGGGCGAGAACGCGTCCGCGCCGATGCCGTAGACGGTGTCGGTGGGCAGCACCACCAGCTCACCGCGGCGGGCCGCCTGCGCCGCTTGTTCCAGGCCGCGGACCCGCTCGGCGGGGTCGTCACAATCGAACCGGCTGGTCACGCGGTCTTCACCTGTTCCATCCTCCTCGCGGTGCAGAACCGGTCACGACCGGCCAGGTCGTGATGGTCCATGACGTCGGCCCATCCTCCCCCGGCCGCGACCAGAGCCGGCACGGACTCGCCCTGCGCGTCCGCGTGCTCCACGACCAGCCAGCCGCCGTCGCGCAGCAGCCGGCCGGCCGCGGCGGCGATGCCGCGCATCAGGTCCAGCCCGTCCGGTCCCCCGCCCCACAGCGCCTCGGCCGGGTCGTGCTCGAGCACCTCCGGGTCGCGCACCAACCCGTCGTCGGGGATGTACGGCGGGTTGGAGACAACGACGTCGACGGAGCCGTCCAGCTCGAGCAGCGCGACCACGGCGTCGCCCTCGTGCAGGACGACTGTGCTGCCGGCCAGGTTCCGGCCGGCCCAGACCAGCGCCGCCGGGGCGAGCTCCACCGCGTGCACGACGGCCTCGGGCACCTCGCTGGCCACCGAGAGGGCGATGGCCCCTGACCCGGTGCACAGGTCGACGACGAGTGGACGGCGGCCGGTCGAGGCGACCTCGCGGGCCCGGTCGATCGCCCAGCCGGCGACCACCTCGGTCTCGGGACGGGGTACGAAGACCCCCGGGCCCACCGCCAGCTCGACGTGCCGGAACGCGGCCCAGCCGAGGATGTGCTGCAGCGGCTCGCGCCGAACCCGCCGGGCGACCAGCCGCTGGTAGGCCTCGGCGTCGATCTCGCCGTGCTGGAGCAGCCCCACCCGGGACACCCCGAGCACGTGGGCCGCGAGCTGCTCAGCGTCGTGGCGCGGTGAGGGAACGCCCGCGGCGGCCAGCCGCCGGTCGGCCTCGGCGATCGCCGCGCGCAGTCCGGTCACGCCTGGCCGGACAGCTTCGCGGCCAGGTCGGCGTCCACCGCCGACTGGATCACCGGATCAAGGTCGCCGTCCAGGAGCTGGTCGAGGTTGTGGGCCTTGAACCCGGTCCGGTGGTCGGCGATCCGGTTCTCCGGGTAGTTGTACGTGCGGATCCGCTCCGAACGGTCCACGGTGCGCACCTGGCTGCGGCGCACGTCCGAGGCCTCCTGGCTGGCCTGCTCGAGCGCGTGGGCGAGCAGCCGGGCCCGCAGGATGCGCAGCGCCTGCTCCTTGTTCTGCAGCTGGGACTTCTCGTTCTGGCAGGAGACCACGATGCCCGTGGGCAGGTGGGTGATCCGGACGGCTGAGTCGGTGGTGTTCACGCTCTGCCCGCCCGGCCCGGAGGAGCGGTACACGTCGATGCGCAGGTCGTTCGCGTTGACCTCGACGTCCACCTCCTCGGCCTCGGGCAGCACGAGCACGCCGGCCGCGGACGTGTGGATGCGGCCCTGCGACTCGGTGACCGGGACCCGCTGCACCCGGTGCACGCCGCCCTCGTACTGCAGCCGGGCGAACGGTGCCTCCCCCGGTCCTGGGGTGCCCTTGGCCTTCACGGCGACCGCGACGTCGCGGTAGCCGCCCAGGTCGGACTCCTGCGCGTCCAGGACCTCGGTGCTCCAGCCGCGCCGCTCCGCGTAGCGCAGGTACATCCGCAGCAGGTCACCGACGAACAGCGCGGACTCGTCGCCGCCCTCCCCCGCCTTGATCTCGAGGATCACGTCGCGGTCCTCGGCCGGGTCGCGCGGCACCAGGAGCACGGTGAGCTCCTCGGCCAGCTCGTGCAGGCGGGCGGCCAACGTCTCGGCCTCCGCGGCGAACGCCGGGTCCTCGCTGGCCAGCTCGCGGGCGGCGCTCAGGTCGCCGCCGGTGCGCACCCAGTCACGGTAGGCGGCGACCACCGGACCCAGCTGTGCGTACCGGCGGCCGAGCCGCCGGGCGACGGCCTGGTCGGTGTGGACGGCGGGGTCGGCCAGCTGGCGCTCGAGGTCGTAGTGCTCAGCGACCAGCTCGGCCACGTGCTCGAACACGGTTCCTCCGGAGGGTGCGGCTGGCGCGGGCTGGAACGACACGACGGCGCCGTCCCGGACAGATTCCGGGACGGCGCCGTCGAGGAGGCTAGGAGGCGGCGTCGGCCTTCTTGCCGAACCGCTTCTCGAACCGGGCCACCCGGCCGCCGGCGTCGAGCAGCTTCTGCTTGCCGGTGTAGAACGGGTGGCACGCGGAGCAGACGTCCGCGTGGATGACACCGTTCTTGGCGGTGCTCCGCGTGACGAAGGTGTTACCGCAGGTGCAGGTCACCGTCGTCTCGGCGTACGTGGGGTGGATCTCGGGCTTCACGGGTTTCTCCTCATCGTCTGGATCCGGGTCGTGCCGGCGCTGCCGCGAGCACGTGAACCGGACCGGTTGACCAGTGTGCCAGCACCGGTCGCCTCCCCCCCAACACGGGTGCAGGCGCCGGTGTTCCCGCTCAGTCCTTCGAGCTCCCGTTGCCGGCCTGGTGCGTGGTCTTCTGCACCTGCAGCAGGAACTCGTAGTTGCTGGACGTCTCACGCAGCTTGTTGAGCAGCAGCTCGATCGCCTGCTGGGAGTCCAGTGCGTGCAGCACCCGGCGCAGCCCCCAGGTGATCTTGAGCTCCTCAGGGGCGAGCAGCAGCTCCTCCTTGCGGGTGCCGGAGGAGTCGACGTCCACCGCCGGGAAGATCCGCTTGTCCGCGAGTCGCCGGTCGAGCTTGAGCTCCATGTTCCCGGTGCCCTTGAACTCCTCGAAGATGACCTCGTCCATCTTCGAGCCGGTCTCGACCAGAGCGGTGGCCAGGACGGTCAGCGACCCGCCGTGCTCGATGTTGCGCGCGGCACCGAAGAAGCGCTTGGGCGGGTACAGCGCGCTGGAGTCGACGCCGCCGGAGAGGATCCGGCCGGACGCCGGAGCAGCCAGGTTGTAGGCCCGGCCGAGCCGGGTCATCGAGTCGAGCAGGACCACGACGTCGTGCCCCAGCTCGACCAGCCGCTTGGCCCGCTCGATGGCGAGCTCCGCGACGGTCGTGTGGTCCTCGGCCGGACGGTCGAAGGTCGAGGCGATGACCTCGCCCTTGACCGTGCGCTGCATGTCGGTGACCTCTTCGGGGCGCTCGTCGACGAGCACGACCATGAGGTGCACCTCGGGGTTGTTCTTGGTGATCGCGTTCGCGATCGACTGCAGCACCATCGTCTTGCCGGCCTTGGGCGGCGAGACGATCAGGCCACGCTGGCCCTTGCCGATCGGCGCGACCAGGTCGATGACCCGGGTGGTCAGGTTGCCCGGGTCGCTCTCCAGGCGCAGCCGCTCCTGCGGGTACAGCGGAGTCAGCTTGTTGAAGTCGACCCGGCTGCGGGACTCCTCGGGGTCGGCCCCGTTGATGGTGTCCAGCCGGACCAGCGCGTTGAACTTCTCCCGGCGCTCGCCCTCCCGCTGCTGCTTGACCGCGCCGGTGACGGCGTCGCCCTTGCGCAGGTTGTACCGGCGCACCTGGGCGAGCGAGACGTACACGTCGTTGGGGCCGGGCAGGTATCCGGTGGTGCGGATGAACGCGTAGTTGTCCAGGATGTCGAGGATCCCGGCAACCGGCACGAGGACGTCGTCCTCACCGACGACCGGCTCGGCCTCGACCCCGAAGCGCTCGCGCTCGCGCGGCCGACGGTCCCGGTTGCGGCCACGGCGCCGACGACGGCCGCGGTCGCCGTCGCTGTCCTCGTCGTAGCGGTTCTGCTGGGCGGGTGCGCCACTCTGCTGGGCGGGTGCGCCACTCTGCGGCTGGCGGTCCCCCTGCGGCTGGCGGTCGCCCTGCTGGGACGACGTGCGCTCGGTCCGGCGCTCGCCGCGCGGCGCGCGCTCGCGGCCCTGGGGCGCCGCCTCGGCGGCCGGTGCCGCGGGCGCGCTCGCGGGCGCGCTCGCGGG
>Ga0208851_1000438_pt1 | contig 18215 bp, 12 predicted proteins | sample NGESurshal092012_FD_184481 | JGI IMG/M metagenome (GOLD analysis project Ga0208851, IMG submission 184481) | Arctic peat soil microbial communities from Barrow, Alaska - NGEE Surface sample 415-2 shallow-092012 (SPAdes) | ecosystem: Environmental > Terrestrial > Soil > Wetlands > Peat ... | reverse complement strand
TCCAGCGCGGCGAAGTCGGTGGGAGGCGGCTTCGGGGCTGCCACTGCCTGGCCGACGACGAGACAGACGACCATCCCCCAGCAGCGGACCGGCATGGGGCGAACGTTCGCACGCGCCAGGCACCGGCGTCAGCTCTCTTGGCGGTAGAGTTCCAGCATGAGGGGTGGCGGGGCGGAGCCGGTCCGGCAGAACGGTGCGGGGGAGACCCCGCTCACGCGGTTTCACCAGCGGCTGCTCGCCGAGGAGCTCGCGCTGAAGGGGGTGCGGGCCACCGACCGGCTGGCCTCGGCGCTCTCCGAGGCCAAGGTCGACCTGAATCCGCATCAGGTGGAGGCGGCGGCGTTCGCGCTCGAGTCGCTGCCGCGCGGCGGCTGCGTGCTGGCCGACGAGGTGGGCCTCGGGAAGACCATCGAGGCGGGCATCGTCCTGGCCCAGCTCGTCGCCGAGGGAAAGGGGCGGGTGCTCATCCTCACCCCGGCGACGCTCCGGGCGCAGTGGCAGGCGGAGCTGTTCGGGAAGTTCGACCTCGCGTCGCTGGTCGTGGACGGGCGCACGCTGCGCGCCGGCCACAACCCCTTCGACCAGCCGGTGCCGGTCATCTCCAGCCACCCGTTCGCCGCCGGGCGCGCCGAGCTGGTGAGACAGCTCGCGTGGGACCTGGTGGTCATCGACGAGGCGCACCGGCTCCGGAATGCCCACCGGCCAGGGAGCAAGATCGCCCGTTCGCTCCGGGACGCGCTGCGCGCCCGGCCGAAGCTGTTGCTCACCGCCACCCCGCTCCAGAACGAGCTGATGGAGCTGTTCGGGCTGCTCTCGTTCCTGGACGAGCAGATCCTCGGCCCCGAGCACGCCTTCAAGAGCCGCTACACGGTGGACCCGGAGGCGGGCGGAATCCCCGAGGGACCGGCCCAGGAGCTCCGCGAGCGGCTGGCGCCGGCCGTCCACCGGACGCTGCGCCGGCAGGTACGCGAGTACGTGCGCTTCACCAACCGGCGAAGCATGGTGGAGGACTTCGCCCCGTCCGAGGACGAGCAGTCGCTCTACGACGAGGTGTCCGAGTACCTCCGTCGCAGCGAGGCGGCGGCCATCGAGCCAGGGAAGAAGACGCTCCTCACGCTCGTCTACCGCAAGCTCCTCGCTTCCTCGACGTACGCCATCGCCCCGACGCTGCGAAAGCTGGCCGAGAGCCTCCGCAAGCGCATCGACGCGGCCAGGAGCGGGGCGGCGGCGTGGGCCCAGTTCGAGCCGGAGGAGGCGAGCGCGTACTCGGAGGAGGCGGAGGCCTGGTCCGACGAGCCAGGGCGCCCCACCCCACCCTCCCTGGCAGCGCTCGAGGGCGAGGCGTTCGACCTCGAGCGCTACGCCAGCCGCGCCGAGTCCATCCGGGTAAACGCCAAGGGCGAGGCGCTGAAGCGCGCCCTGGACCGTCTCTTCACCGTGGCCCGCGCCCACCAGTGGCCGGAGAAGGCGGTCGTCTTCACCGAGTCGCGACGAACGCAGGCGTACCTGTCCGAGCTGCTCTCGGCGCACGGCTGGGCGGGGCGCATCTCGCTCCTCTCGGGGGACGCCGGCACGCCCGAGGAGCGACAGGCGCTGGTGGACGAGTTCCGGGAGCGAACGCAGATCCTCCTGTCCACGGAGGCGGGGGCCGAGGGGCTGAACCTCCAGTTCTGCAACCTGGTGGTCAACTACGACCTGCCGTGGAACCCGCAGCGCATCGAGCAGCGGATCGGCCGGTGCCACCGCTACGGACAGCAGCGCGACGTCCTGGTGCTCAACTTCCTGAACCGCCAGAACGCGGCCGACGCCAGGCTCTACGAGCTCCTGGAGCGGAAGCTGCACCTGTTCGACGGGGTGTTCGGCGCCTCCGACGAGATCCTCGGGGCCCTGGAGACCGGAGTGGACTTCGAGCGCCGGGTGCTGGACATCTACCAGTCCTGCCGGTCCACCGAGGAGATCGCCCGGGCCTTCGACGCGCTCCGAGAGGACCTGGAGCACCGCATCGATGCACGGATGACGCAGGCCCGCTCGCTCCTCCTCGAGCGGTTCGACGGGGACGTGCGGCGGCGGCTCCGCGTCGCCGGCGAGGAGGTCGAGGCCGCGGTGGACCGCCACCGACGGAACTCCCGGACCTTCGCCCGGCAGGTGCTCGGCAAGGACGCGCCCGGGCGCAAGGTGAGCGCGGCGGCGGGCGCCGTCCGCGCGAGCCCCGCCGACGGAGTGCACTGGCTGCAGCTCGACGCCTCGGCGCTCCCCGCGCGACTCGCCCGGTTGGCGGGTGGGGAGGGCTGGTGGTTCGTCTACCGGTTCGAGACCACCGGGCTCCTGCCCGAGGAGCGCCTCCTGCACCTGGTGCTGATCCGCGACCGCGAGGGGTTCCGGGGGCTCGCGGCGGAGGACGCGGCGCTGCTGGCCCGCGTGCCCGCCCGGGAGGGACAGCCCCGGCCGCCCGCGCCGGTCTCGGTGGGCCAGGCCCAGGAGCAGGCCCTGGCGGCGCTCCGGGACACGTTGCTCCGCGACGCCGAGCGGCGGACCCAGCTCGAGCTCGACCGGCTCCGCGAGCAGGCGGACCGCTACGCCGAGGACTGCCTGCTGGAGGCCCGGGAGGCGCTGGTCCGGGCCCACGCCGGGTGGGAGGAGGCCCGGACGCGGCTGGCGGGGGTGGAGGACGGCACGGAGCGGGCGCGGGCCCGCGCGGCCATCGAGCGGGCCCAGCGCGAACACCGCCGGCGGCTCGCCTCGCTCCGCAACGAGGAGGAGACGCGGTACGGGCTGAAGGACCGGACGCTCGCCGAGCTGGCCGCAAGGGCAAGAGTGGTCGAGCGCCGGTCGCTGGTGGGCACCGCATACTTCTGGTTGAGCTGAGGGGCGAGCGGGTGGCGTCCCGAGCGGCGGGCCGGGCATGCTCCGCCGACGCATGCCCAGCTTGACCGAGCTCTTCTCTCCCGAGTGGTTCATGCCCCACGGTCACTGCTACCGGTGGGAGCCAGGCCTGGTCGGGCTCCAAGTCTTCACCAACGGCGCGATTGGTCTCGCCTACGGCGGAATCGCCTTCTCGCTGGCGGTGCTCGTCCGGCGGGTCCGCAACATCCCCTTCAAGCCGGTCTACCTCGCCTTCGGGGTGTTCATCCTCACCTGCGGGTTCACCCACCTGATGGACATCGTGACCATCTGGTCGCCGCTCTACTGGGTGGACGGTGGGCTCCGGGCGGTGACCGCGGTGGCGTCGGTGGGGACGGCCCTGCTCCTGCCCCCGCTGGTCCCGAAGGCAGTCGCCCTGGCCCGGGGAGCCCAGGCGGCGCACGAGCTGGAGGCGCTGAAGACCCAGTTCTTCGCCAATGTGAGCCACGAGCTGCGGACTCCCCTTGCGCTCATCCTCGGCCCGACGGACACGCTGCTCGGGTCGTTGGGGCTCGCACCTGAGCAGCGGGGCGAGCTCCGCACCATCCAGCGCAATGCGCGCCAGCTCCTGCGCGAGGTGGACGACCTGCTCGAGATGTCCCGGCTGGAGGCAGGCCGCACCGACGTCGAGCGCGCGCCGGTGGACATCGCCGCCACCGTTCGCGACGCGGTGGAGGCATTCGGCTCGCTGGCGCAGGAGCGCCGGGTGACTCTCCGGCTGGAGGCGCCGCCGCGGATGGTGGGGTCGCTGGACCCGTCCCGGATGCAGCGGGTGGTGCTGAATCTTCTCTCGAATGCGTTCAAGTTCACCCCGGAGGGCGGAGCCATTCGCCTCTCGCTCCGAGGAGCGGAGGAGGGTGAGGCGCCCCGGGCGGTGCTAGAGGTGGCAGACAGTGGACCCGGCATCCCCGAGCAGCACCGGGAGGCGGTGTTCGAGCGCTTCCGCCAGCTCGACCTGGGGAACAGCCGGCGGTACGGGGGCGTGGGCATCGGGCTGGCGCTCAGCCGGGACCTGGTGCGCGCGCACGGGGGTGACATCTCGATCTCCACGGCACCCGAGGGGGGCGCGCTGTTCACCTGCGTGGTGCCGCTGCCCGCGGTGACGGCAGAGGCAGCACCGGTTCAGACCTCGGTCGCATCCGCTGCCGAGCAGATGGCCTCCGAGCTGAGCGCGGTGTGGGGCGCGACAGGCGCCGGGGCCGCTCCCGCGAACGGCAAGGCCGAGGTGCTGGTGGTGGAGGACAACCCCGAGATGGCGCAGCACGTGGCCGCGCTGCTCGGCGGCAACGCGTCGGTCCGCGTCGTCCAGGGCGGACAGGCGGGGCTCGCCGCAGCGGTGGCCCATCCCCCGGACCTCGTGGTGACGGATCTCATGATGCCGGACCTGGCTGGCGACACGCTGGTCCAGGCGCTCCGGTCGCGGCCCGCCACCGCCGAGGTGCCGGTCCTGGTGCTCACTGCCCGGGCGGACATCGAGACGCGCACCCGGCTGCTTCGGGACGGGGCGAAGGACTACGTGGTGAAGCCGTTCGCCGCCGAGGAGCTCCAGGCCCGGGTGCGAAACCTCCTCGAGACGAAGCGGGCGTCGGACGTGCTCCGCGGCGAGATGGCGTCGCGGGGGGCGAGCCTCGACGAGCTGGCGCGCCAGGTGTCATCACAGAACCGCCGGCTGGAGACGGCGCTGGCGACGCTGGAGGTCACCCGGGACCAGGCGCTCGCGGCCAGCCAGGCCAAGTCGGCCTTTCTGAACCTGGTCTCGCACGAGCTGAGGACCCCGCTCACCTCGGTGCGGCTGCAGGTCGACCGGCTGCTGCGCGCCTCCGAGCGGGGGGTGCCGCCGCCGGAAGACGCGGTCCGGCGCCTGGACGCGAGCACCCAGCGCTTCGAGGAGCGGATGGAGACGCTGCTCGAATACGCGCGGATCCAGTCCGGCCGCCTCGGGCTGGTGCCCCGGCCGGTCGAGCTCCGGGGGCTGCTGGCGGACGCCGTGGACGAGCTGCGACCGGAGGCGGAGGCGCGCCAGCTGACGCTGCGGCTCGAGGGCGGCGAGCCGGTGGAGGTGGTGACCGACGCGCGGCTGCTCCGCCTGGTCATCGGGAACCTCGTCTCCAATGGCATCAAGTACACCGCCGTGGGGTCGGTGACGGTCACCGTGGGGACCGACCGGGGCGGCGCGGTCATCTCGGTGCAGGACACCGGGCGAGGCATTCCCACGGAGTCGCACGAGCGCATCTTCGAGCCGTTCGTGCAGCTCGAGCCGCTGGAGAAGAAGCACACGCCCGGGGTGGGGCTCGGGCTGGCCATCGTCCGGGAAGTCGTGGAGCAGCTACACGGGCGCATCACGCTGGAGTCGCACCCGGGCGCTGGCAGCACCTTCCGGGTCCACCTGCCCCCGGCCGTCGCCCTCGCCGCCTAGAAGCCTAGATCTGCAGCCGGAGCGCGCCGGGGAGGATGTCGAAGGAGGCAGGGAGCCGCCCGGGCTGCTCGCCGTCCACGTCGAGGAGCACCTCCTCGTCGCTGCGCGCCTCGAGGGTGCGGCAGCGGAGGGTGCGAGTGCCGGACCAGCGGACGTGCCTGCCGTCGTAGACCGACGCGGACTTCAGCGCGAAGTCCATCAGGTGGTAGCCGCTCCAGATGGTCACGTCGAACTGGCCATCCGAGGGGTCCGCCTCGGGGGCGACGCGCATCCCCCCTCCGAAGTACTGGCCGTTGGCCACGGCGAGGGTGGTGATGCCGAGGGTTTCCTCGGGACCCCCGTCGACCCGGATCCTGACTGTCTGATCTCGCCAGCCGAGCAAGGTCCGGACGCTGGCGAGGAAGAAGCTGGCCTTGCCACCGAGGAGCTTGCTCCCCGCGTTCACCGCCTTGTCCACCTGACCGCTGACGCCGAAGCTGGCCACGTTGACGAAGTGCCGCTCGCCCGGGCCGCCGTCCGGGCGGGTGAAGCGGACGCGGCCCGCGTCGAGCGGCCGGATCTCGCCCCCGAGGCGAGCACAGGACTCCCGGATGGACCCGTTCAGGCCGAAGGTGCGGCGGAAGTCCCCGCCGGTTCCCCGGGGCACGAGGGCGATGCAGGCGTCCGGTGGCGGGCCTCCGGCGGCCAGGAAGAAGCCGTTGACCACCTCGTTGAGGGTCCCGTCTCCCCCCACGGCGACGATGCGGCGGAACCCCTTGCCGAGAGCCTCCGCGGTGAGGGCGGCGGCGTGCATCGGGTGGCTGGTGAACGCGTGCTCCGCGCCACCGCCGATGGCGCGCAGGACCTCGGCGCGGATCTCGGGCCAGTGACGACCGGTCGCTCCGCCGGCGCTCTCGGGATTGACCACCAGGAAGGTGCGCATCAGTGGTGTGGCAGACTGTGGCACGGCCCCGGACAGGGCCTCGCTGGAAAGTGGTGTTGACGCTTCGCGGCACCTTTGTTCGCTCCGCGGCCGGCCGCGGTACCATCCCACTGCGCGTGCAGCCGGGAGACGACGAGCGCTGGGTGTTGCTGGCCGAGGACGACGGCGCGCTGCGGTTTCTGCTCGCGTCGGTGCTCCGCAAGGACGGTCACCGCGTGCTGGAGGTGCCGGACGGCGAGCAGCTCGTGGTCGCCCACGCGGCGCTCCCGCCGGGGCGGAGCGGACGCACCGTGGTGCTGAGCGACCTGTCGATGCCCGTCCGGAGCGGGCTCGAGGCGGTGGAGGAGATCCAGCGCCGGGAGCCCGGGCTGGGCGTCATCCTCATGGGTGCCTTCCTGGAGCCCGGGGACGTGCCGCGCGCGGCCGCGCTGGGTGCGGCCTTCCTGACCAAGCCCTTCGAGCTCGCGAAGATGCGGGCGCTCGTGCGCCGGCTGGTGGCGACGCCCGACGCCCGGGCTGCGGACCTGCTCGACGCGACCGTCTAGGTCAGGGCGGCCGCAGCCGAGGTCCGGGTCGAAGTGTCGCCGGGGTCTGCAGCCGGTGAGAGCAGGGCGGCCGCAGTCCGTTTGGTCAGGGCGCCCGCAGTCCGCTCGGTCGGGGTCAGGGTCAAGACCTGGGCGGGGGCACCACGCGGACGTGCACCTCGCGGAGCTGCTGCTCGTCCACCTCGCCGGGCGCGCCGGTCATGCTGTCGGTGCCGGTCTTGGTCTTGGGAAACGGGATGACGTCCCGCAGGGACTCGGCGCCGGTCAGGAGCATGACCAGCCGGTCCATGCCCAGGGCGATCCCGCCGTGGGGAGGGGCGCCGTAGCGGAGCGCGTCGAGCAGGAAGCCAAACTTGCTGCGGGCCTCGTCCTCGCCGATGCCCAGCGCGGCAAAGACCTCGGACTGCACGCGCGGGTCGTGCAGGCGGATGCTGCCGCCGCCGATCTCGAAGCCGTTGAGGACGACGTCGTAGCGCCAGCACTTCACCCGCCCCGGATCGCTGCGGAGGTACTGGACGTCGTCGTCGTGGGGTCGGGTGAACGCGTGGTGCGCGGCGGCCCAGCCCTTGCGCTCCTCGTCGTACTCGAAGAGGGGTGGGTCGACGACCCAGAGGAACTCCCACTTGCCGCCCGAGCCGACCTCGGGGATGAGGCCCAGCTTCTTGGCGATGTGGACTCGGAGGTTGGCCAGGACGGTGTGGACCAGGGAGGCCCGGCCGAACTGGAAGACGATCAGGTCCCCCGGCTTCGCCTTGCAGGCCTCGTTGATGGCGGCCCGGAGCGCGGGGGAGATGGTCTTGGCCAGGGGAGACTGGGTCCACTCGCCGCCCTCACCGACCTTGGCCCGGGCGAGGCCGCGGGCGCCGGCGCCCTTGGCGAACTCCTCGAGCTTGTCGGCCTCGGCGCGCGAGAGCGGGTGTGCGGCGGGGACCACCATGGCCTTGACGATCCCGCCCTGCTGCACGGCCTCGAGGAGCATGGGGACGCCGCCCTCGCCCCCGTGGGCGGTGACCAGGTCGGTGAGGAGGACGTGCTCGAGCCCGAAGCGGAGGTCCGGCTTGTCGTTGCCGTACCTCGCCATGGACTCGTCGAAGGGCATGCGGCGGAATGGCGTGGGGATGTCCACCCCGAGGACTTCATTCCAGAGCCGCGAGATGAGCCGCTCGACGACGGCGAAGACGTCGTCCTGGCTGACGAAGCTCATCTCGAGGTCGATCTGGGTGAACTCCGGCTGGCGGTCGAGGCGGAGGTCCTCGTCGCGGAAGCACTTGACGATCTGGAAGTACCGGTCGAACCCGGCGACCATGAAGAGCTGCTTGTAGAGCTGGGGGCTCTCGGCGAGGGCGTAGAACTTCCCGGGGTTGAGCCGGCTCGGGACGAGGAAGTTCCGGGCACCCCCGGGGGTGTACTTGCCCATGAAGGGGGTCTCGAGCTCGAGGAAGCCCTGCTCGACCAGGGTGGTCCGGGCGATGGCATTCATCCGCGAGCGGGTGATGAGCGACTGCTGCAGGGGACGCCGGCGCAGGTCGAGGTAGCGGTGCGTGAGCCGCTTCTCCTCGGCGGTCTCGATCTTGTCCTCGATCGGGAACGGGATGGCCTCGCTCCGGTTGAACACGGTCAAGGCAGTGGCCTTCACCTCGATCTCCCCGGTCTTCATCTTGGGGTTCACGTTGGCGCCGCGGCTGGCGACGGTGCCCTGGACGCCGATGCACCACTCGAGCCGGAGGGTTCCTGCCAGCGCGTGAGCCTCCGGGTCGATGTCCGGCTCGAAGACGACCTGGGTGAGACCGTGCCGGTCGCGCAGATCGATGAACACGGCGCCGCCATGGTCGCGGCGGTTCTGGACCCAGCCGAAGAGGACGACGGGCTTGCCGACGTCCTTGGCAGTGAGGTCGCCGCAGGAATGGGTGCGCTTGACTTCGGTGATGAAGGGGACGGCCATGAGGCCGCGCACCCTACAACAGGCGCGCCTGGGTCACGACCCTGTTGGAGAGAGGAGCGCGACCTCGGCGGCCCGGAGGTCCCGGAGCTTGAGCGAGACGCGGGTCCGGCCGTTCCAGGTCTCGACGGAGGGCTGGAAGGCGAGATCGACCGGCCCCTCGAGCTCGAGGAGGCGTGGGCCCATGCCGAAGCCGATCGCGTCGAGCGCAGGAGCGTCCGGGAGGACGAGCTTGAGGTGCGCCACCCCGCCGTTCTTCCCGGTGACGATGCGCGCCCGGGCCTGGAGAGATTCGGCGACGAAGGTGGGCTCGGGGTTCCCGGCGCCAAAGGGCCCGAGGGCGGCGAGGGCTCCGACGGCGCGCTCGGTGAGCTCCCCCGGGTCGACCACGACGTCCACCCGGCAGCGCGGCTCGAGATCCTCCTCGCGGAGGCGCCGGGCGGCGACGGCCTCGAAGCCCCGGCGGAAGTCGAGGAGGCGGGGAGCCTCGATGGTGACCCCGGCGGCGTGGCGATGCCCGCCAAACTTGGAGAGGTGCTCGGCGCACTCGCCGAGCGCCTCCACCAGGTGAAAGCCCTCCACGCTGCGAGCGCTTCCCTTCCCCACGCCGTTCTGGACGCCGATGACCAGGGTGGGCTTGTGGAAGCGCTCCACGATGCGAGCGGCGACGATGCCGACGACGCCCGGATGCCAGCCCTCGGCCCAGAGCACGAGCCCCCGCGCGCCTTGCCGGCCCTCGGCCTGGGCGATGGCCTCGACGAGCATCTTGCGCTCGATCTCCTGCCGCTCCTTGTTGGCGACGTCGAGCTTCGCCGCGAGCTCGCGCGCCTCGGCCAAATCCCGGGTTCGGAGCAGCTGCAGTCCGACCGATGCATCGGCCAGGCGTCCCGCGGCGTTGATGCGGGGCCCGAGGCGGAAGCCCACCTGACCCGCGCTGACCGGGCCCTCGGTCTCGAGTCCGGCGACCTCCTTGAGGGCGCGGACGCCCGGGCGTTCTGCCCTGGCGAGGGCCGCGAGACCGTGCTGGACGAGGATGCGGTTGGCGCCGGTGAGGGGGACGACGTCGCAGACCGTGGCGAGGGCGACGAGGTCCATGAGTGGCTTGAGCGCGGGCTCGGGCCTTCGCTCGAACCAGCCGAGGGTGCGAAGCGAGCGCCGGAGGCCCATGACCAGGTTGAAGGCGACGCCAGCGGCGCAGAGCACCCGGGTGGGGTACTCGCAGCCGGGCTGGTGCGGATTGAGGATGGCCGTGGCCTCGGGCAGCGTGTCCTGGACGGTGTGGTGGTCGACGATGACCACGTCCATGCCGAGATGCCGGGCGCGGGCGACCTCGGCGACGCTGGTGATCCCGCAGTCGAGGGAGACCAGCAGCGCCGATCCCTCGTGCGCGATCCGTTCGACCGCGCGGATGTTGAGGCCGTATCCCTCGTCGATCCGGTGGGGGATGTAGGTGAGGGGCGGGGCGCCGACCGCGTCGAGGAAGAGGGAGAGGAGCGCGGTGGAGCAGACGCCGTCGACGTCGTAGTCGCCGTAGAGGGTGACCTTCTGCTGCTGGACGACGGCGCGGGTGAGGCGCTCGACGGCGGCGGACATGCCCTTCATGCGGAAGGGGTCCGGGAGGTGGGTGAGCTCGTGGGAGAGGAACCGGGCAGCGTCGTCGGGCTCGTGGACGCCGCGGGCGACGAGGACGCGTGCGGCGAGCGGGTCCAGCCCGAGCTCCATGGCGAGGCGCCGGGCGGCGCGGCGCTGTGCCTCGACGTCCCGTTCTCCACCCGGAAACACCCAGCGCAACGTGCCACTCCTTCCGACAACCGCCCGTCGTTCCGAGTGTTCGTACCGGATTGGTCTGACAGCAGACCACGTGCACGAGGCGCGGGATCAGCGCACGCGCTGCAGAGCCGCGCGCCGACAGGCAGAAGAAGGGAGCCCCGGATCAGACCGGCGCGCCACTCCCGAGGGTACGATCGATGCGACCCGCTCGAGATCAGCCGGACTGATCCGGGCGTCCGAAAAGTTCCCCGAACTCGATTCGCGAAACCGAAACGGACGCTCGAACGGGCCTGACGAGCCCCCCCGCCCGACAGACCGTCGGAAAAAGTTCCCCGAACTCGATTCGGGAAACCGGGACGACCGCTCGCCGGGGCACGCGCCCGACCCGTGTGAAACCGCCACGGCCCGCGCATCGGCCAGGATCCAGCCCTCCCCGGGGAACCACGGGTGTGCCACCGCCGTCTCCCCCGAGGCAACTCGTTCACCGAGGGCCAGGGCTCGGCTGCGCGCCCTTTGCGGCTCCAGTCTGCGCCGTTCAAGCCGGGTCCGGTGGCGGCCCCGGCCGGAACCTACTCAGGCCTCGCGGACCTTCATCGCGCCGCCGGCGGCCTTCTTCCGTGCCGCGCGCTCATCGAGCCAGATGGTGAGGGGGCTCGCGATGTACACGCTGGAGTACGTCCCGACGATGATGCCGATCAGCATCGCCATCGCGAAGTCCCAGATCTCCCCCACCCCGAAGATCAGAAGTCCAACCAGCGAGAGCGCAGTGACGCCGGAGGTGAGGATGGTTCTGGAGAGCGTGTCGTTGACCGCGATGTTGATGATCTCCGGCAGCGGCTTGCCCTTGTACCGGGCCATCTCCTCGCGGATCCGGTCGTAGATGACGATGGTGTCGTTGATCGAGTAGCCGGTGATGGTGAGCAGCACGGCGATCGAGGTCAGGTTGAACTCGCGTCGGGTCACCAGGTAGTAGCCGCTGACCATGATGACGTCGTGCACCATGGCCAGCAGGGCGCCGGGGCCGAACTTGAAGTCGAACCGGAACGCCACGTATACGAGGATCGCGAGCATCGCGTAGATCAGTGCGGCGACGCCCTTGTTCCGCAGCTGGTTTCCGACCTGCGGGCCCACGTAATCGACCCGCCGGACGGTGAAGTCAGCCTTGCTCAAGCCCTTGGCCATGGCCGACGTGATCCTGTCGGCCATGCCGGAGGCGACGACCTGGTAGTCCTCTCCTCCGCCCTGTGCGGCGCCGAGGCTGCGAACCTCCTTGACCCCGGTCCCGGAGGCAGAGACCGCCTGCCTCACCCGGTCGGCGTCCAGCTTCTGTGCGGAGCGGAAGTTGATCAGCCCGTTCTGCACGTCGGCGCGGAGGTTGCTGATTCCCCCGAGCGCCTCGAGGGCCGTCCGGGCGGTGACCGCGCTCTCCGCGGTGAGCTGGGTGACGCCGCCGAGCCGGAGCAGGTAGCTGTTCTCGCTCGCCGATCCGATGCCCTGCACGCTCACGTCTTGGAGTCCGGCCGACTGGGCGCGGGCGCGGACCTCGTCTGCGCCGACGGGGTGATCGAACCTCAACTCGACGACCGTGCCGCCGGCGAAGTCGACGCCGAAGTTGAAGCCAAAGATGGCGATGCCGACCAGGATGGCGAGGTTGAGCACCGAGCTGATGAACAGCGCCGGCTTCCGCTTCCCGATGAAGTCGATGTTGGTCTTGTGCTTGAGGATCTGCATCGTCAGACCGAGACCGTCCGGGCGTTACGCCCGTGGACGAAGTAGGTGGTGATCGCCCTGGTGACGACGATCGAGGTGAACAGCGAGGCCACCAGGCCGATGATCAGCGAGGTGGCGAATCCGCGGACCGGGCCCGTGCCGGTGGAGAGCAGGATGAAGCCGGCGATCAGCGTGGTGACGTGGGCGTCGAAGATGGTCCAGAACGCCCGGTCGTAGCCCTGGTCGACGGCGGCCCGCGCGCTCTTGCCATTGGCGAGCTCCTCCCGGACGCGCTCGTTGATCAGCACGTTGGCGTCCACGGCGATGCCGAGGGTGAGCACGAACCCGGCGATCCCCGGCAGGGTGAGGGTCGCGTTGAACAGGGCGAGCCCGGCGAGGATGAGGATGCCGTTGAGGATCAGCGCCACGTCGGCGATGAGGCCGGACTTCCGGTAGTAGACGGCCATGAAGAGCACCACCAGCCCGAGGCCGACGAGCGCGGCCAGGCTGCCCTTCCGGATGAGCTCGTCACCGAGGCTCGCGCCGACCTGACGGATCTCGGCGACGGTGACTGGCGCAGGGAGCGCGCCGGCCCGGAGCACCAGGACCAGGTTCTGCGCCTCCTGGAGCATCTGCTCGTCTGTCTTTCCGACCGAGCGGCCGAGCGTGATCCGTGCCCGTCCGTTGGGGATGCGCTCGTTGATTCGCGGGGCGGAGTTGACGTTCTCGTCCAGGACGATGGCCATGTAGCGGCCGACGTTGTCCCCGGTGAGCTTGCCGAACTCGACGCCTCCCTGCGTGTCGAAGGAGAGGTTCACCTCGAAGTCGTTGCTGGTCTGGCTCCGGTTGTAGTCGGCGGTGGCGAGGCTCTCGCCGGTGAGCGGGACGGCCTTGTCCACCAGGTACGCGAGATAGTTGTCACAGAGGCCCTTCTGGGTCTGGGCGCTCACGCACTGGAGCAGGACCTGGCGGTCGGCCGGGACGTCCTGCCGGGCGTAGGCCAGCAGCGCCTCGCGCTCCTTGCCCTCGAGCTGGTCGTACCCGTTGGGCCGCACCAGGCGGATGCCGGAGTCGGCCGTGGGCGGGTGCTTGGCGACGAGCTGACCGAAGAACGGGCTCTTGTCGTCCACCATCCGGAACTCGAGCTGGGCGGTGGTGCCGATCAGTTCCTTGGCCTGCTCAGGATCCTGCTGACCGGGCAAGGAGATCTGGATGGCGTCGGTGCCCATCTTCCGCACGTCGACCTCGGCCACGCCCCACTTGTCGATGCGGCGGCGGATCACGAGCATCGCCTGGTCGACGGCCTCCTCGCGAAATCGGGACACCTGGGTGTCCTTCAGCTGGTAGGTGATGCTCTCCCCGGTGCGGCTGATGCGGGTGAAGTCGTCGAAGCCCTTCAGCTCCTTCTCCACCTTGTCCAAGGTGGCGGCGTCCGGGGCCTTCAGGATGAGCTCCAGCCTCTCCGGCTCGGTGGTGTAGGTGACGCCCTCGATCTTCTGGTCCTTGAGGTAGTTGACGATCTGCAAGCCGCGGCGCTCGACACGCTTCTGGAGCGCGGTCTGCGTGTCGACGCGCATCACCATGTGGATGCCGCCCTGCAGGTCGAGGCCGAGGTTGAGGCGGTGGCTTGCGCCAGGGGCCCAGGCGGGGAGCTTCGACTGGAGCAGCTTCAGGTCGTTGCGCTGCGATTTGGGCAGCACGAAGAACGAGTAGTACGTGGGGATGAGGTACCAGAGCGCGCCGAGCGTGACCGCGGCGATCAGTACCCACCGACCCCAGTTTCCTCGGGCCGTCACTTCGACTCCTTCTCGGCCTTGCCCTCGTCGGTCTTCGCCGGCTCGACGGGGTCCTTGAGGACGGACTGCACCGAGGTCTTGAGCACCCGGAGCTTCACGTTGTTCGCGACCTCGATCTGGACCTCACGGTCGGCGATCAGGAACACGCGGCCGATGATCCCTCCCTGGGTGACGACGACGTCGCCCTTCTTGAGGTTGGCGAGGAGCGCCCGGTGCTCCTTCAGCTGCTTCTGCTGGGGCCGGATCATGAGGAAGTACATGATCGCGAACATCCCGGCGATGAAGATGAAGAGCGACGATGGGCTTCCGCCGGCCACCTGGGCCAGCAGGACTTGATGGGTGAACACGGGGGCGGACTCCGTCAGACCTCTCGAAACAGGAGGAATCGTGAGAGGGCGCGCATCCTTAGCAAGACCGCGGCCCGGACGACAAGGCGCGTCGCTCGCCGCCGGCTGGATCAGAACCGGATCAGAACCCGCTGGCTGAACGGGCGTTCAAATCCGGCCCAGCACCGCGGGATTGCTCGGGAGTCGCCCAGGCGCCGGCGCCGTCCGGGACTCCGCGGGCCGTTGACGTGCAGCAGACGGATCAGCCGGTGGCCCGCCCGGCCTCGCGGCGGCGAACGTCCTCGGCATACGCGCCGAAGCGATCCTGCTCGATGGCGGTCCGCGCCCCGCGCATCAGCGCCAGGTAGTGGTGGAGGTTGTGCAGGGTGGCCAGCCGGAGCGCGAGGAGCTCGTCGGCGGCGAAGAGGTGCCGGAGGTACGCCCGGGAGTGGGTCCGGCAGGTGTAGCAGCTGCACGCAGGGTCGGGGGCGCGCTCGTCCCTGGCGTGCACGGCGTTGCGCATGTTGAGCCGGCCCTGGGTGGTGAAGAGCAGCCCGTTCCGGGCGCACCGGGTGGGCAGCACGCAGTCGAACATGTCGATGCCCGCGGCCACGGCGGTCACGAGGTCCACGGGCGTGCCCACGCCCATCAGGTACCGGGGCCGGTCGGCAGGGAGCAGCGGAGCGACCTCCTCCACGGAGGCGTGCATCTCCTCCGGGCGCTCACCGACGGAGTAGCCGCCGAGCGCGTACCCGGGCAGGTCCACCGCGCAGACCTCGGCCAGATGCCGTCGTCGCAGCGCGAGGTCGAGCCCTCCCTGCACGATGCCGAAGAGCGCGCTGTCCCCGCGGCTCCACGCGGCGGCGCAGCGATGGAGCCAGCGGGTGGTCCGGGCCAGGCTCTCCTCGAGGTACGCTCGCTCTGCCTTCGAGGCCGGGCACTCGTCGAAGGCCATGATGACGTCGGCCCCGAGCGTCTCCTGGATCTGGATCGAGCGCTCGGGGGTGAGCATCCAGCGGCTGCCGTCGAGGTGTGACTGGAAGCTCGCGCCCTCCTCGGTGATCTTCCGGCTCTGGGCGAGGCTGTAGACCTGGAACCCGCCCGAGTCGGTGAGGAGGGCACGCTCCCAGGCCATGAACCGATGGAGCCCACCGAGCGCGCCCACGAGCTCCGCGCCTGGCCGGAGCATCAGGTGGTAGGTGTTGCCGAGGACGATCTCCGCCCCGAGCGCACGGAGATCGTCCTGCCCGACGGCCTTCACCGTGGCCTGGGTCCCCACCGGCATGAACACCGGCGTCTCCACCGTGCCGTGCGGCGTGTGCAGTCGCCCCCGGCGCGCGCGGGTGCCGGCGTCGTCATGAAGCCGCTCGAACCGGAGGCTCAGGGCACGGCTCCTGCGGCGACGAACATGGCATCACCGTAGCTGAAGAAGCGGTACCGCTCGGTGACCGCTGCCCGGTACGCCGCGAGCACCGCCTCCCGTCCGGCGAAGGCCGAGACCAGCATCAGGAGCGTCGAGCGCGGCAGATGGAAGTTGGTGAGCAACGCGTCCACGGCCTGGAAGCTGTGCGGTGGCCGGATGAAGAGCCGGGAGGAGCCCGGGCCCGCGCGCACCCTCCCCTGCTCTGCGGCGCTCTCCAGCGTGCGGACGACCGTGGTGCCCACGGCCACGACCCGGCGCCGCTCGGCGCGCGCACGGTTCACCGCCTCCGCCGTCTCGGCAGGGACGTGGTAGCGCTCGGCGTGCATGCGGTGGGTGGACTCGTCGTCGCTGCGGACCGGCAGAAACGTCCCCGGCCCGACGTCGAGCGTGACGAAGCGGCGCTCCACCCCGCGCTGCTCCAGCTCGGAGAACGTCCCGGCGGTGAGGTGAAGCCCGGCGGTCGGCGCTGCCACCGAGCCGTCGGTGCGGGCATACACGGTCTGGTACCGGGTGCGGTCCTCGGCCGTCGCGGCGCGGCCGACGTAGGGCGGAAGGGGGACGCGGCCGGACCGCTCGAGGAGCGCAGCGACGGAGTCGTCGGACTGGAAGCGGACGCGGAGCTCGCCCTCCCCGAGCGCCTCCAGCACGGTTGCGGACCCGCCGTCGAGCTCCACCACGGCTCCGGGCCTGAGTCCCTTGCTCGCCTGGCCGAGACAGACCCAGGTCAGGGCACCCGCGGGAGCGGCGAGCGCCCCGGCGGTCTCGACCTCCGCGTCGGGGCGGACGAGGAGCAGCTCCGCCCGGCCGCCGCTCCCCTGCTTCTGCCCGAGCAGCCTCGCCGGGATGACGCGCGTGTCATTGAGGACCACCAGGTCGCCCGGGCGGAGCAGCGCGGGCCAGTCGCGAAACGTCCGGTGGGCGAAGCCGCCGGACTCCCGGTCGAGCACGAGGAGGCGCGACGCGTCCCGGTGCTCCAGCGGGGCCCGGGCGATGAGCACGTCCGGGAGGTCGAAGTCGTAGTCGGAGAGAGCCACCGGAGGCGCCCCGCGTTCTGGGGCAGACACGGTCAGCGGGTCAAGCGCCGAGGCGTCGAGCGCTACGGCGCCGACACCGCAGTGTTTGCGCTCCCCCGCAAACGCTGCACCTCGACGACCCCCCAGAGCATGGAGCGGTCGTCGCCCGGGACATTGGTCGGCGAGGGCCCGGGAGGCTCACCGAAGCTGCGGAGGACGCGCACTGCGCCGGGGCGCGCGGCCCGATCCACCGCTGCCAGCAGCCGATCGCGGTAGTCGGCGGGGGCGCCATCCAGGACGTTGGAGAGCGTGAAGCCGCCGTAGGTCCCGGGCTCGCAGGACTCGAGGTAGCCCGCCGCGTCGGCACAGACCAGGTCGATGGGATGGGCGGGGGTGGGCGCCGGCAGCGCCTCGCCGAGCAGGAGCATGCGGGCGTAGGGATTCGAGGCATTCGGGTGGCGGGAAAAGCACCGCTCCATCCGTGCGCGCATCACCCTGCCGAAGTGGCTCGGGAGCACCTGGAGGAAGGGCGACGCATAGACCGAGCGCAGACCGGTCACGGAGAGGAGCAGGTCCAGCCCGGTCCGGAAGCGCCGGGTGTCGAGGCGCTCCTTCCAGAACGCGAGCTGCGGCTCCACCGCATCGAAGGCAAGAAACGTCTCGAGGTCGCGCCTGTGCCAGCCCGCGAGCGGAAGGAGCGACCGGCCGAAGGAGAGGAGGCGCTCTGCGCTGCCCACCCGCGCGGGCGCACCGGCGATGCGCTCCCGTGCGTAGGCGAGCTGCACCGGGTTGATGTCCACCGCCGTCACCGGGTGCCGGGTGGCGAGGGCGAGCGCGGTGTCACCGGCGGAGGCGATGCAGAACACCGGTGCGCCGGACGGGAAGGCCTGCAGCTCCACCTCGGGGTCCTCGTACATCTGCCCGAACAGCACCCGCCGTGGTCCGGTGCGCTGGTCGAAGCGGCCTCCGGCCCAGGGCGTGTCGCTGGCAGTCGCGGTCATGGCGCGCTGCTCCCCTGCGCGGCGGCGACCCACATCAGGACGACGAGCGCGGCGTTCTTCACCACCATGCCCCCGGGGTCGTGGATCATCTTTCGGGCGAAGATGAGGCCGTTGGTGTTCATCCCCACCAGGAGCGCGGTCTGGAAGGCCGCCGCCCAGACCGGCTGCCACCCGGAGAGCACCCAGACGGCGACCAGTGACTCGAGCACGCCGAGCGCCTTGAGGAAGACCGGTCCGGCGCTCGGGCCGAGGAACGGGACGGCCTCGACGATCCGCCCCTGCTCCGGCAGGCGCCCCAGCACCTTGCACCACAGCCCCTCGTACAGCCACACCGCAGCGATGGCCGACCGGACGAGCACCGGCGGCGGCATCAGGTCCATCGTGAAGTTCATCGTGCCCGTGACAGAGCACGTCGCGTGCCGAGTTTCACGGGGGGGGGCGCTCAGTACAGGG
>Ga0208851_1000437_pt1 | contig 18219 bp, 18 predicted proteins | sample NGESurshal092012_FD_184481 | JGI IMG/M metagenome (GOLD analysis project Ga0208851, IMG submission 184481) | Arctic peat soil microbial communities from Barrow, Alaska - NGEE Surface sample 415-2 shallow-092012 (SPAdes) | ecosystem: Environmental > Terrestrial > Soil > Wetlands > Peat ... | reverse complement strand
TGCAGGGGGGCACGAGCGCTGCGGCCAGCGCGAGGCCCGCGGCGGGCAGGATCAGCACGGCCAGCACCAGCGTTCCGCCGCACACCAGCAACGCGCCGGCCAGCGGCAGCAGCCCGCGCAGGAAGGCATCGCCGGCGTCGTCGACGTCATCGACGGTGCGGGCCAACAGATCTCCCCGGCGCCATAGCGGAAGCCCGGCCGGGGCGATCAGCGCCAGGTGCGCGACGAGACGCTGCCGCAGCCCGCCCAGCACCCGGAACGCGGCGTCATGGGACACCAGCCGCTCCAGGTAGCGCAGCACCCCGCGGCCGATGCCGAAGGTGCGGACTGAGACCACCGCAACCATCAGGTACAACACCGGAGGTTGTTGGGCGGCCCGGGCAATCAGCCACGCCGAGGTGGCCATCAGCGCGACGGCGCAGCCGGAGGCCAGTCCGCCGAGCAACGCGGCGCCCAGCAGTCGACCCCGCACTCCCCTGGCCTGGCCCCACAGCCGCCACAGCGGGGACCGGCCGGTCCGGCTGACCGGCGCCGGCGCGGCGCCCGGCGGGTGGTGGACCAGAGACTCGGCGGCGGTCACCACGGGCCGACCGCCGTCAGCGCCTCGGCCTCGTCGATCTCGGGTTGCTCGGTAGCTGCGGCGTCGGCATCCGCAGTGGCGATCGTGGTGAGTGAGATGACCTGATCGGCCATCGCCACCGGTGCCAACCGATGCGTGACGAGCACGACCGTCCGACCGCGGACGGCTTTGGCGATGCCGGCCAGCACGCGACGCTCCGTGTCCTCGTCCAGGGCCGCGGTCGGTTCGTCCAACAGCACCAACGATGACGGCCTGGCCAGCGCCCTGGCCAACGCAAGCCGTTGCCGCTGACCCTGGCTGATGCCGGCACCGCCCTCGCCCAGGGTCGTGTGCCAGCCGTCGGCCAGCTCGTCGACGAATCCGGCCGCGTCGACGGCCTCGAGTGCGGATCGGAGCGTTGCGTCGTCCGCCGCCTGGTTGCCCAGCGCCAGGTTGTCCCTGATGGATCCGGCCTGCATCGCGCCGCCCTGTCCCGCCCAGGACAGCTGATCGCGCCAGCAGTCAGGGGCCAGCTCGGTCAGGTCGATCGGCGCGGCGGGCCCGGGCCGGTCGGCGGTCGGACCGCTGCCGTTGTCCTGTCCACCGGCGGCGGCCACGGCGGGGAACGGAGCCGGCGCGGCACCGATCAGCACCCTGCCCTTATCGGGGCGCAGCACCCCGGCCAGTACCTGCAGCAGGGTGGTCTTGCCCGCCCCGCTGTCGCCGGTGATCACCGTGACCCGACCGGCGGGGACGGTCAATGACAGCGGTCCCACCGTTCCGCGTTCGCCGGGCGCGCCGACGATCACCCCGTCAAGCCGGATGTCCGGCACGACCGGCAGATCGGTGCGGGTCCCAGCGACGGGAACCGGGGTGTCCAGGATGGCCAGCACCTTCGCCGTCGCCGCAACCCCGTCGGCGGCCGCGTGGAACTGGGTGCCCAGTTGGCGCAACGGCAGGTAGGCCTCGGGCGCCAGGATCAGCACGGCCAGGCCGACCTGCAGCGTCAGATCTCCGTACACCAGCCGCAGCCCGATCGCGACCGCCACCAGCGCCACCGACAGCGAGGCCAACAGTTCCAACACCATCGACGACAGAAACGCCACCCGCAGCGTGACCATCGACGCCCGCCGGTAGTTGTCGGTGACCGTTCGGACCGCCTCGGCCTGCGCCTTGGCCCGGCCGAACACTTTCAACGTCGGCAGGCCCGCCACCACGTCGGTGAAGTGCCCGGCCAGCCGGGACAGGCTCTGCCACTTGGCCCTGGTCTGCCGATCGGTGTACCAGCCGACCAGCGCCATGAACAGCGGGATCAGCGGGAGCGTGAAGAGCACGATCAGTGCGCTGGTGAGGTCCGCGGCGAACAAATAGATCAGCACGATCAGCGGGATGACCACGGACAGCACCAGCTGCGGGAGGTACCGCGCGACGTAGTCGTGCAGCGATTCCACGCCGGTGGTCGCCAGCACGGACAGCTGACCGCCGTGTTCGCCGGATCGCCATCGCGGGCCCAGCGCGGCCGCGTGCAGCAGCAGGTCCCTGCGCAGCCCAGCGGTGACGGCCGTCGCGCTGCGACCGGCGATCTCCTCACCCGCCCAGGCGAGCACGGCACGGATCGCGATCACAACGGCCAGCCACCAGAGCCGCTGGCTCACGGCGTCCAGCCCCTGACCGCCGATGATCACATCGGCGAGGATCCCGGCGATCAGCACCGCCTGAATGATCACCACCACGGCAGAGGTGATGCCCAGGAGCACGGCCACGACCAGCAGCAAGCGCACGCCTGCGGCGTAGCGCAGCAACCGCGGGTCCAGTGGTCTCACCCGGCCAGTGTCACAGAACTCTCCGACAGCCTGGCGTCACGCGGCGGTTCTCCCGGTCACGGCTCCACAGAACGCGCGCATCGCCGGTCGTCCCGCTGCGCGCGAGCACCTGTTGTCGGTGCCGGTTGACAGGATCGGGGGCTCCAGGTGACGGTGGCGTCGCCGCGACCGATCCAACCCGAGGGGAACACCCCATGGCTGTACGGGTCCCGTTGACCGGTGCCGAGAAGGAGAGCCTGCAGGCCGCGATGAACCGGCATCGCGACGCGGTCCTGTGGAAGGTCGACGGCCTGGCTGATGAGGACCTGCGGCGGCCGATGACGCCGTCCGGCACCACTGTGCTCGGCCTGGTCAAGCACCTGGGCGCGGTGGAGTACGGCTGGTTCTGCCAGACGTTCGGTCGCGCCGTCGAGCCGATGCCGTTCGACGAGGCCGACGAGGAAGCCGATCTGCGCGTGGAGCCCGGCGATTCGACCGCCGACATTCTCGACTTCTACGCCCGGGCCAGGATGGCGGCGGATCTGGCCGTCGCCGAGATCGCGCTCGAGGACACCGGAACGTCCTGGTCGGGTGAGACCGTGACGATGCGCTGGGTGCTGATCCACATGCTCGAGGAGACCGCCCGGCACGCGGGGCACATGGACATCCTCCGCGAATTGATCGACGGAATGACCGGCGATCACCGCCCGTAGGTTCACCGAGCCGGCCGCCAGGCCGCCGCCCGAGGCGGCCCGCTCGGAACTGCGAGGGCCTGGCAGACGCGCGCGGCGGTGATCCGAACGTTTGCCGGGCACCAACGCGGGGTACTGAACCGGCGACAGGACGGAGGGGTGGAAGGCGATGAGACCGTTGACCGGCTTGGCTCCGCGATCGGATCGTGCTGACGACTGGTCGGGCAAGTCCAAGCTACCGGGGCAGTATTCGCCATCGGGCTGCGCACCCACGAAGATCTCGGCCACCCTGCTGGTCGCCGACCCGGCCCGGGACACCAGGGAGATGATGCTCGCCGGGCTGACCTCCAGCGGCCTCGGCCGGGTGCTCACCGCCGATTCGATCGCCGCTGTCGACGAGCTGATCGCCGACGGCATGGCCGGCCACCTGGCACTGGTCAGCCTCGGATTCGGTGAGGCGTCCTCCGGGCTCATCCACCGATTGCGTCGGGGGGCATGGCAGCGGGTCATCGCCCTGGCACCCACGATCGACCCCGAGCCGATGCTGCGCGCCCTGCAGGCGGGCGCGAGCGGGGTGTTGCGCGGTCACCCCAGGACGCCTGCTGTCGAACTCCCTCGGCTCCTTCACGAGCTCACCGAACGAGAAATCGAAGTGCTCCACCACGTTGCCGACGGCCGATCGAACAAATGGATCGCCGATCAGATGGCATTGTCGGCGCTGACCATCAAGAGTCATCTCGCGCGGATCAGCCGCAAACTCGGCACCGGTGACCGCGCGCACATGGTGGCCATTGCCATGCGCGCCGGCCTGGTGCGCTGATCGACCATCTTCGCCGTGCAGCCGACACGCGGACGACGATCATCGCCTCGTCGCCGACGCCGGCGAGTGAGCGCCACTCGCCTTTTCCGCGACGTCGGAGTCCGACGATGCCGTCCTTTTCGCGGCGAATTCGCCGCACCGCGGGAGTGACCCGCCGGTGGTCATTCGCTTACACTGAGGCAATCGGTTCGTTGCCCCGGTCACTGGTGACAGCCCGCCATCCGGCGCGAGGTGCACACCGCGGGAGCGATGCCATGACCAGGACGTGGTTCCGCCCGGCTGGTGCGGGAGTGAACCGGTGACGCCCACCGTCCGCGAGGTGATGAGCCCACCCCCACCGTGCGTGGGGCGGGCGGACACCGTGGTGATGGTGGCCCGGAAGATGCGGGCGCTCGGCGTCTCGTCGGTCGCGGTGGCTGACGATCTCGGCACGTTCGTCGGCATGGCATCCGAACGGGACATCATCGAACGGTGTGTGGCCGATGGCCGCGACCCGCGAAGAATGGACGCGGGCGCCCTGCTCCGGGACGGGCAGGAATGGGTCGATCCCGATCGGAGGGCCGACTCGGACCTGTTGGCCATGATCCTGCGGCACGTGCTGAGCGACCTTCCGGTGGTGCAGGACGGTCGATTGGTCGGGATGATCGGCGCCGCGGATCTGGCGGCGCCGCTGGTGGACGACGACCTGCCGGACGCCGTCGCCGATCACTGGCTCTCCGAGCTGCGACCGCACCCCGACCGCTGACCGCCCGGGGCCGGGCGAGCACCGAGGCCAAGGGCTCCGCGGAGTCACAGCGCACGGCGATCACCGCGACCACGGACTCCGTGCTGGCCACTGCCCGATCGGTCGATCCCTCGGCACAGCAGCTCTTCCAGGTCAGCAACGCGGTGCCCGGCTTCGGGCTGACGGCGACCAAGCAAGCGTTGGACGCGCTCGCCGCCCGGTCCGACGTCGTCAAGATCTCCACGTTGGTCCCGAAGACGTTGAGCAACGCCGGCGCTGCCCAATTGACCAGGTGCTGGACACCTGGAAGAGCACCGGCAAGACCGGTGACGGCGTCAAGATCGGCGTCATCGACACCGGGATCGACTACACCCACGCCGATTTCGGCGGCCCCGGCACCGTCTCGGCCTGGTACGCCGCGCATGCCGGGCAGGCCGGCCCGTTCACCCCGACTGCGAAGGTGGTCGGCGGCTACGACTTCGTCGGGGACGACTACAACGCCACCACAACAGACCCCGACTACCAGCCGGTCGCCCACGACCCCAACCCGATCGACTGCGAGGGTCACGGCACGCACGTCAGCGGCACCGCGGCCGGCTTCGGCGTCAACGCCGACGGCAGCACCTTCACCGGTGACTACTCGACCCTGGACGGCGATCAGCTCTACGACATGAAGGTCGGCCCCGGCATGGCGCCCAAGGCCCTGCTCTACAGCCTGAAGGTGTTCGGCTGCACGGGTTCCACCGATCTGGTGATCCCCGCCCTGGACTGGGCGCTGGACCCCAACGGCGATGGCGACTTCTCCGACCACCTGGATATCGTCAACCTCTCCCTCGGCTTGGACTACAGCCCGGTGGACGATCCGGAGAACGCGGTGATCGACCAGCTGGCCGCCAACGGTGTGCTGCCGGTCATCTCGGCCGGCAACGGCGGCGACCTGACCGACGCAGGCGGCGAACCGGGCAACGCGGTGCGCTCGCTCACCGTCGCCAGCTCGGTCGACGAGTACCAGCTGCGGGACCGCCTGCAGGTCAACGCACCGGCTGACGTCTCAGGTATCGCCGCCGGTCAGGTGTCGGTGGCCTACCCCTGGGCCACCAAACCGGACGTCACCGGCGACGTGGTCGCGCTGACGGAGAAGGCCAACCTCGACGGTTGCGTCGCCCTGTCGGCCGCCGACGCCGCCCGGGTGGCCGGCAAGGTCGCGTGGTTGGAATGGGACGACAACGACGCCACCCGGCGGTGTGGTTCGGTCGCCCGATCGGGGAACGTGCAGCGGGCCGGCGCCATCGGCGCGATCTTCACCTCCACCCTGGACGCGTTCGCCGCCGGCATCAGCGGCAGTGCCCTCATCCCGGTCTTCCAGCTGCCCAAGGCCGGCACCGACAAGCTCCGGCCCGCGGCGTCGGCCGGCACGATGAACGTCACGTTCTCCGGTTCGCTGGTGGCGACCATCAAGGACCGGACGCCGGCCATCAACGACACGCTGTCGTCCTTCACCTCGCGCGGGACGCATGGCTCGCTCGGCGTGGTCAAGCCCGACGTCACGGCGCCCGGCTCCACCATCGCCTCCGCCGGTATCGGTTCGGGCAATGACGTTGCGGTGCTGTCCGGGACCTCGATGGCCACCCCGCACACCGCGGGCATCGCGGCTCTGGTCAAGCAGACGCACCCGACGTGGAGCCCGGAGCAGATCAAGGCGGCGATCATGAACACGGCCGGCCACGACCTGTTCACCCAGACCGGGCAGACCGGCGACCGGTACGGGCCGGCCAGGGTCGGTGCCGGTCGGGTCGACGCGCTCGACGCTGTGACCTCGTCCGTCGTGGCCTACAACACGAACACCGCCGGTGGCGTCAGCGCCTCCTTCGGTGTCGTCGAAGCTCCGATCGGGCGCAGTACCCTTACCCAGACCCTGTCCATCCGGGTGCAGAACACCGGCTCGGAACCGGCGGACCTTTCGCTGTCCTACGACGCGCTGATCTCCCAGCCCGGCGTTTCGTATGAGGTCACGCCGTCCTCGGTCCGGATCAGGGCCAACGGCTCGGCGACCGTGCGGGTTGTGATGACCGTCGTGCCGGGTGACCTGCGCAAGACTCTCGACCCGACGATGGAGGCAACCCAGACGGACGGCTTCACCGGTGCCGATCGCGCCCGGCAGTTCGTCTCCGACGCCTCGGGGCGGGTGCTGATCAGCCAGGCCGGCAAGAACGACCTGCGGGTGCCGGTCTACGGGGCGGCCAAGCCGGTCTCCAACACCACCAGCCGGGACGTTCCGTCACGCACCGGTGCCTCGACAATCGCGGTGCGGGGCAACGGGTTCCTGCAGGGCGAGGGTGCGCAGACCTTCGCCTCCACCCTGTCGGTGATGGACCTCGGCTACACCAGCACCAAGTTGCCGACCTGCTCGACCAGGGTGACTGGACATGGACAGCGACGGTGACGGCACAGCCGACTACGAGGTGTACGTGCAGAACGAGCCGTCCACCGATCTGCTCACGGCGTATCTGGTGGATCTCGCAACAGGCGACCTGATCGACCTCCAACCGGCCAACTTCGCGGACGGCAACATCGACACGAACGTCTTCGACACCACCACCCTGCTGATCCCGGTGTGGCCGAAGGCGATCGGGATGACCGATGCGGATTCGACCTTCCCGATCAGCTACACGGTCCGCACGAGCGGCATCTACGGGTCCGACTCGCTGGACGGCGCCATCGACCGCACCCCGCCGGTGACGTTCGACGTCGCGAACCCGAAGGTCCAGGTCCGTGATCCGCTGTACTACGACGGCGGCGGTGTGGGTGTCCCCTACCGGCTCGGTGCCTCGGCCGCCGCCCCGGCGACGAGCACGGGCGGCGGTGCATCGATCGGTGTTCCGGCGCCCAGCGTGGCGGCGGCACCGGACGCGGCGGCATCGCAGGTGCAGGCGCCCGAGGCGCAGGCTCCGGCGGGCAACGCCCCGGCAGCGGCGGACACCGTGGCCGGCGACCGCGGTCACGGCGGCCTCACCCCGGTGCAACTCGGCCGACGGGTCGCGCCCGCTACGTCGGCGGCCGGCGCGAAGGCGTTGATCCTGCACCTGCACGGTCAGAGCGGTAGCCGGGCGGAGGTGCTCGCCCTGCACGGCTGATCATCGGTGCACACCGACTGCGTCCCGGTTCCCGGTCTCCCCGGGGGCCGGGACGCGGTGCGGTGCGGACCGGTTCGCGGGCGGCGAGCGACCCGCCCACCGCTGTGGTGACGCGAACCGGCAGGTCAGTGCACCGGCACCTGGGTCGGCGACTCGGGGATGTGGTTCACCGAGATGCGCTTGCGGAACACCCAGTAGCTCCAGGCCTGGTACGCCAGGATCAGCGGGACGAAGAGCAGCGCGATCCAGCTCATCACGGTGAGCGTGTACGGCGTCGACGCCGCGTTCTCCACGTTCAGCGAGAACGCCGGATCGGTGGTGGACGGCAACACATCCGGGTACAGCGAGGCGAACCAGCCGATCACCAGCAGCGCCGTGGAGATCGCGGAGGCCAGGAACGCCCAGCCGTCCCGGCCGGCCCGGGTCAACAGGTAGGCCACCACCACGGCACCCACCGCCAGCACGCCGACGGCCATCGAGACCATGTTGCCGCGGACGAACTGCTGCCAGCCGACGGCCAGCGCCATCAGGATGACGGCGACCGGGCCGACGGAGAGCGCGACCGAGCGGGCCCGTTGCCGAACCTGACTGGTCGTCTTCAGCGCCAGGTAGATCGCGCCGTGCGTGACGAACAGCGACAGCGTGCACAGGCCCATGATCAGCGCGAACGGGTTCAGCAGCGTGAAGAAGTTGCCGGTGAACTCGTGGTCGGCGTCCAGCGGGACACCCCGGACGACGTTGCCGAAGGCAACGCCCCAGAGCAGCGCCAGCAGCCACGAGGTGATCAGGATCGAGAAGTCCCATCTGGCCCGCCAGACGTCGGTGTGCCCCTTGCCGCGGTATTCGAACGCCACACCGCGGACGATCAGGCAGACCAGGATGACCACCAGGGCCCCGTAGAACCCGGAGAACATCGAGGCGTACCACTCCGGGAACGCAGCGAAGGTCGCGCCGCCGGCGGTCAACAACCAGACCTCGTTGCCGTCCCAGACCGGTCCGATGGTGTTGATCAGGACCCGGCGGCCCTTCTCGTCCTTACCGACCAGGCGGAGCAGCGCCCCGACACCGAAGTCGAATCCCTCGAGCACGAAATAGCCGATCCACAGGACGGCGATCAGAACGAACCACAGATAGTTGAGCCACATGGCGTAGTGCTCCTCCAACAGTTGCGCAGCGATGAGTCGATGGGGTCCGGCTAGTACGCGAACGCCATCGGCTTCTCGTCCTGCTCCTGTGTGGAGTCCTCGTCCAGGTCGTCGTCGGAACCGCCGCTACGCGGTGGCCGGCGCCGGATGGAGGCCAGCGCCTCGTCCTCGCTGGGTGGACCGATCTTCACGTACTTGACCACCAAGCCCAGTTCGACGACGGCGAGGATGCCGTACAGCAGGGTGAAGATGATCAATGAAGTGAGCACGGCGCCGCCGGAGACCGATGGCGACACCGAGTCCGCGGTTCGGTAGAGGCCGACCACCGTCCAGGGCTGGCGGCCCATCTCAGTGAAGATCCAGCCGAACGAGTTGCCGACCACCGGCCCAGCGATCGAGATCATCGCCAAGATCCACACCCACTTGGACTTCGGCAGCCTGCCCCTGCGGGTCAGCCAGAGCCCGACGATGGACACCAGGATCATCACAAAGCCGGCGCCCATCATGATCCGGAAGGACCAGTAGGCGACCGGGATGTTCGGCCGGTAGTCGCCCGGACCGTACTTCTGCTCGAACTGCGCCTGCACGTCGTTGATGCCTTCGACGGTGCCGTCCAGCGTCCCGGTGGCCATGAACGAGAGCACGTTGGGCACCCGCAGGGACCAGACCTCCTGCGAGCCGTCCAGCGTGCCGATGGTGATCAGCGAGAACGATGCACCGGAGGTCGTGTCGTACAGCGCCTCTGCGGCGGCCATCTTCATCGGCTGCACCTCGGTCATCACCTTGGCCAGCAGGTCACCGGTGATCAGCACGAGGACCGACCCGATCAACATGCCGACCAGGCCGAGCCGCACGGCCGGCCGGAAGATCTCGACGTTGCGCTGCTTGAGCAGGAACCACGACGAGATGCCGGCGAACATGGCGGCGCCGCTGAGGATGGACGCCGCGATCACGTGCGAGTACGCCCACAGGTTCAACGGTTGGGTCAGCACCGCCCAGATGTCGTTCATCTGCGCCCGGCCGCGCTCCGCGTCGACGGTGATGCCGACGGGGTTCTGCATGAAGGAGTTGGCGGACATGATGAAGAACGCCGACAGCATGGTGCCGATCGCGACGAGCCAGATGCAGGCGTTGTGCAGTTTGGGCGAGAGCTTGTCCCAGCCGAAGATCCACAGGCCCAGGAAGGTGGATTCCAGGAAGAACGCCAGCAGCGCCTCCATGGCCAGCGGCGCGCCGAAAACGTCACCGACGAACCGGGAGTAGCTCGACCAGTTCATCCCGAACTGGAACTCCTGCACGATGCCGGTGACGACACCGATGGCGAAGTTGATCAAGAAGATCTTGCCCCAGAACTTGACCGCCCGCAGGTACACCGGGTTCCTGGTGCGCACCCAGGCGGTCTCGGTGATGGCGATGAAGAACGCCATGCCGATCGTGATGGGGACGAACAGGAAGTGGTAGACGGTGGTGATCCCGAATTGCCAACGAGCAATCCCGAGCGGGTCCATGTGGCTCCTTGAGGCAGGTCAAACAGCAGGGGGCGGTACTCGGCACAGCCTGAACGCCGGGCCACCACAGCGTCAAAGGCCCAAAGTCCCACGAACAGTGTGAACCCGATCACCGCATGGCGGCCAATCGAACCGTGTTCTACGCCACGGGCGAATTCCCGCTGTGCGGAGCGGTCGGGATGGCACGATGAAGAAGTCCCAGGGAAGCGTCCGGTACCACCGGTCCAATGACCGGCCGGTATCGAACAACCTCTGGGATGCCTCTTTCGTCTCAAGGCAGTCGGACATCGTCATCGACGAGGTTCAACGGCCCTATTCGATCGGAAGGACAGCCTGACGCAGTACCCGTGAACGGGAATGAATGACGCTAACGGGGCAGCACGTATCGCCACCGCCTGCGGTGGCCGACGATGGGAGGACGACAATGACCGGAATTCTGGCCAGTCCCGCAGCACTCACCACCGCCGACCGTTGTGACCGCTGCGGCGCCGCAGCCATGGTCCGCGCCGTCTTGCCAACGGGCGGTGAACTTCTGTTCTGCGGACACCACGCGAACGAGCACAGCGTTCGGCTCGAACAGCTGGCCGCAGTTCTGCACCACTCCCGCGACGCCGGCTGAGCGACTCCCCGGCGTCCTCCGTGCGCGGCAGCATGCGGGGCCCGGTTGTCCAGCAGAGCCCGGTTGTCCCTCAGGGCAGTGCCCGCTCGGACGATCCGACAGCACCGACGTCCCGCCGCCGGCCGGGTGGCCGGCGCAAGACTCCCATCGGCAGCACCACATCAGACAGCAGGGGCGGTCCGTCCGGGCCGCCCCTGCCGTCTTTCCCTGAATTGGCTTGACCCCGAGCCCACCCGTGATGCGCCATGATGCGGGGGGACCGAGGTGAAGGTGACATGGGACAGCCGAACGGCTCGATGCAGTACTCGGCCGGCCGGCCGCCCAGCCCATCCGGGGCAGACCGCACAGCACGCGCCGATCCGATCGCCGCGGCGCTGCTGCTGGTCGCGGGCGCGATCGGCATCTGGCAGTTGCTGCTGCCCTGGCGGACCACCACGGTCGATCCCGGCTCCGCCGCGTCCGGGCAGGTGTCCACCACCGGGTGGCAGATCTACCGGTTGCTGCGGGCGATTCCCGACCCGGCCGGCGAGCTGCGGGCGGCGATGTACTCCGTGCTCGGGGTGGCGGTCGGCGGGGGCGCGCTGATCGTGCTGGGGCTGGCAATGATGCTGCAGATCAACCACCGCCCGCTGGGCCTTGCCGCGCTGTTGGTGTCGGTGCTGTCAGTGCTCGGCGCCGGCTGGATGCTGATCAGGGCCAGGGCGATCTTCGACGTCGGCCTGTTCTCGCTGTTCGCCCAGGCGCAGTTGGGCTGGTACCTGTTCCTCGGCGCCGGGGTGCTCGGCATCCTGGGGTCATGGAAGGCGCTGGCCTCGGGCTGACGACCCGCCCAGCCCGACGACCCGCCCAGCCCGACGACCCGCCCAGCCCGACGACGCGCTCGGCCCGACGACCCGCCCAGCCCGACGACCCGCCCGGCCCGACGACCGGGCCCAGCCGTCACAGCAGGCTCAACAAATGGTCCCGACGGGCCTGCAGGACGTCGGGTCCGGCCGCGGCCGAGGCGGGTCCGGGCACCGCCCTTCGCACCTGGGAGTGCACCTTCGCGTGCGCCGCACCGGTGCGGGCGGCCACCCGGCCGACCAGCTGATTGACCTCCCGACGCAGCGCGGCCGCCGCCCGCCACGACGACACCTCGACGTCCTGCGCGTCCGGCAGCAGCGAGGAGCTGGTCTCCGAGGCGGCCCGCACCCGCTGCCGCAGGTCGACGTCCCTGGTGGCCAACAGCGCCGCGGTCTGCTCGGCGGTGAGCAACCCCGGCAACCCCAGAAAGTCCTGATCCTCGGCCGTCACCGCGTCACCGGCCGACGCCAACGGCGCCGTCACGGCCCGTCCGGAATGCAGCACGTGGGCGAACTCGGCTTGCGAATCCAGGATCTCGATCGGACCGGTCCCGGTCGGTTCGGCCGGCTCGAGCGTCAGGTCAAGGGCGTCCAGGTCGTCCTCGACGGGCGGTGGCGGCGCCATGACGTAGTTGCGGTCGTTCTCCAGCTCGGCCGCGAGCGCGAGCAGCGGCCGGACGGCCGGCAAGAACACTGTCGCGCACTCCTGCGGGGCGCGGGCCCGCACCACCCGACCGACCGCCTGGGCGAAGAACAGCGGGGTCCGGTAGGCCGTCATCCAGGCCAGGCAGGCGGCCCTGGGGATGTCGACGCCCTCGGAGATCATCCGGACGCAGACCGCGATCCGCTGGTCGGAGCCGCGGAACTTCTCGATCCGCTTCGACGCGGCCGGATCGTCGGACAGGATCAGCGCCGGCTGCTGTCCGGTGATCTGCCGCACGATCCCGGCGTAGGCGCGCGCATCCTCCTGATCGCTGGCCAGCACGATGCCGGCCGCGTCCGGCATCCCAGCGGCCCGCAGATGCGTGATCCGTTCGTCCATGGCGGCGATGACGTGCGGAACCCAGCCGCCCGCCGGGTCCAAGGCGGTCTTCCATGCCGCGGCCTCGACCGACCGGGTGCCGGCATCTGTCAGCGACGCGGCGATGACCTCCCCGGCACTGTTGCGCCACCGGGAGACCCCGGTATAGGCCGCGAACACCACTGGCCGGACCACCCGGTCGGCCAGCGCCTGTCGGTAGCCGTACGAGTAGTCGGCCACCGACCGCAGCAGCTCGCCGTCGATCTCGTAGTCGACGAACGGGATCCGCTCCCCCGCCCTGGTGCGGAACGGCGTCCCGGTCAGGCTGAGCCGCCGGTGCACCTCGGCGAACGCCTCCCCGGTGGCCTCCCCCCAGGACAGCCCGTCACCGGCGTGGTGGATCTCGTCGAGCACCACCAGCGTGCGGTGTTTACGGCAGCGGGCCGCGTGGATCGCCGGCCGCCCGGCGACCTGTGCATAGGTGCTGACGTACCCGTGTGCACCGGCCGGGACGGGGCCCTGGGCGTTGCTCATCTTCGGGTCGAGGACGATGCCGACGGCGCCGGCCGCGTCCGCCCACTGGGTCCGCAGATGGTCGGTCGGGCACACCACCACGAGCCGGTCGATCACCCGGCGGCGCAGCAGCCGACCGGCAACGGCCAGCGCGAACGTCGTCTTTCCGGCCCCGGGGGTCGCCGTCAGTAGGAAGTCGCGGCGGGGCCGGTCGACATCGTCATAGGCGGCCAGCGCCTGCCGCTGCCAGGGCCGCAGACGCGACTCCTCCAGGCCAACCGAATGCACGCTCCACCCCTCCACGACCCGCACGCCGTTACCACCTGCGCTCAGAGCGGCCCTGCGCACTCGCGCAAAAACCCCCGACGCCGGAACGGATCGCGCTAGGCACGATTTCCCTGTCCCGGCGGCTCGAGGGCCACCACCGACCCTACCGCCGGCCCGCCCGCCGATCGCCCATGCCGGGCCGGCGGTGGGCCATCCTCCACCCGGAGGGGTGTTTCGACTTGGTGTCGGAGTTTGGTGTCGCAGTACCACCAGAGCGATCAATCAGGGCATGCTCGTACAGTGACCAGCGCGCCACCGCCATCTGGCGAACCGACCCAACGGCTCTCGCCGTCGGCGTCCGCGCGGCCGGTCAACGGGGTGGCCGTCCGGGCCCCCGATCCCGTCGGGCCATCGGCGCAGGTCTCCGCCGCGCCGGGTCGACAGCGTCCCGAGTCCAGCCTGGGCCAGGAACTCCCGGCGAGCGGTCGGCCCGCCACACCCGGCCCGGGCGGCCTCGCCTCCGTCGATCCGGACCGCAGCGCCGAGGAGACGGTCGCCCTGGCCCGGCCCGCCTCGTCGCCGGCGGATTCGTACACGGTTCCCTGGCACCGCAACGGCAGCGGACCGGTGCCGGTTCCACCGCCGAAGGTGCGGCACCGGTGGCGCAAGATCGTGCTCCGCACCTTGAGCAAGGCCTGGGGCGACTCGCTGTTCGGGCTCAGCTCGCAGGCAGCCTTCTGGTGCGCGCTGTCCACTGCGCCGCTGCTGCTGGCCCTGCTGGGCATGATCGGCTTCATCGTTCCGCACTACTTCCCGGCCGGGACGATCGACCAGGTCAGGGACCAGGTCCTGCTGTTCCTGAACACGATCTTCAACGAGGAGGTCGCGAACAACCTGGTCGGCAACACGGTCGAGACGATCCTGGGCAACGGCCAGGCGGACGTCGTCTCGATCGGCCTGGTGATCAGCCTGTGGGCCGGCTCGTCGGCGATGTCGGCGTTCGTGGAGTCGATCACCATCGCCTACAACCAGCACGAGGCGCGGCACCCGGTCACGGAGCGGCTCTTCGCCCTCGGGCTCTACCTCATCGCGCTGCTCGCCGGGATCATCATCCTGCCGCTGCTCGCGATCGGCCCCGACTACCTGCCCAGGCTGTTCCCGGAGTCCTGGCGCCCCGAGGTCGCCAACATCGTCAACTTCGCCTACTACCCGGTGTTGGCCATGGGACTGCTCTTCATGCTGACGGTGCTCTACAAGGTCGCGCCGAAACACAAACACCCCTGGTATCGAGGGGTTCCAGGGGCGCTGCTGGCGGCCGCGGTGTTCATCGTGGCGAGCTTCGGCCTGCGGTTGTACCTGTCGTACGTGTACTCGCACGGCCTGACGTACGGGGCGCTCGCCACCCCGATCACGTTCCTGCTGTTCTACTACTTCGTCTCGATGGCGATCATCATCGGCGCCCAGTTCAACAACGCGATGCTGGAGTTCTACCCGCCCCGACCGTCCAAGCGGGAGCAGCGCAAATGGCGGCGGTACGACCCGGCGAAGGACGAGCCGGCCGGCGGCTGACCAGGACCGGGGGCTGACCGGGACAGGACCGGCACCACCCGAACGGAACGGCCCGGCGCACACCCGGCCCGAATCGCCGGGTCAGGCCTTCTTCATCGATTCGTAGATCTTCTTGCAGTCGGGGCAGACCGGTGAGTCCGGCTTGGGCGACTTGGTCACCGGGAAGGTCTCCCCGCACAGGGCGACCACGAAACTTCCCAGGACGGCCGACTCGGCGATCTTGTTCTTGCGGACGTAATGGAACATCTTGGGGGTGTCGTCCCCCGTTGTGGTGTCTTCCAGCGGTTTGTCGAGAGTCTGCGTGGTTGTCGTCATCGGGTGAGCCTCGTTCCTCGGGTCCGGCCCGCTGATCTGGCGGGGCATGCGTAGCGGTGGGTCACCGACCGAATCGACGATTCGCGGCCGGCTGCCTCCGCCAGTCATGATGCCACCGCCGGGCACGGGCCCCGCCCCGGAGGAGGACGTGCCGTGCCAGCCCAGACCTCATCGCCCCCGACCCGGCGGCCGGCGCCCACGTCGCCAGTGTTCGCGATCGCCCCGGAGGTGACCGACGCCCTGGCCGTGGGCGGCCCCCAGAGCAGGTGGCCGCCATCGTCCGAGCCCGCCGGGAGCTGGCCACCGACCGGGCCGGCGTCGTGCTGGCCAACCCGCTGCCGGCCGATCGGCAGCTCGACCCGGAGCTGCACGACCGGACGCTGGCCGACGGACTGGCGCTGCTGGATGCGGAAGGCGTCACGGGTAAGCACGTCACGCCCCGGTTGCTGGAGCACTTCCACACCGCCACCCACGGCGAGAGCCTGCGGGTCAACGTGGAACTGGTACTGGCCAACGCCCGGCCGGCCGGCGAGGTCGCGGTCGCGGTGTCCGCCGGGCGGTCCGTCGACGAGAGCCAGGCCCACCAGGCATGAACCGCCCCTATGTGACCGTCGTCGGTGACGTCGGGCTGGACATCGTGGCGAAGCTTTCCGGGTCGGTGGTCTTCGGCCAGGACACCAGGGCAGCGGTCACGGTGGCGAGCGGCGGCGCCGGCGGGAACACCGCGGCCTGGCTGGCGCAGCACGACGTCGACGTCACGCTGATCGCCAGGTTGGGCGCCGACGAGGCCGGCCGGACGGCGACCGCAGAGCTCTCCGCGGCCGGCATCGAGTGCCGGTTCACCATTGATCCGGTGCTGCCCACCTGCTGCGTCGTCGTGCTCGTCGCCGCTGACGGGGACCGCACCATGCTGGCCGATCGCGGCGCGAACGAGGCGTTGCGCATCGATGACGTGCAGCTGCCGCGGTGACCGGCCGGGCGCACCTGCATCTGTCCGGCTACGTGCTGCTGGACGAGACCTCCCGGCCGGCCATGGCGGCCGTCCGGGCCGCGGTGGTGACCCACGGCCGGCACGGTGCGTCCTGGTACTCGGCGACGGAGCTGGTGAACGTGCCGGCGCCCGAGTCCTGCGAGACCGACTCCACCGGCGCCGGCGACGCCTTCAACGCCGGGCTGCTGGCGTCCTGGTTGGCCGGCAACGACCCGGCGGAGGCGCTCCGTGCGGGGGCCTCGCCGCCGGGACAGCGGCTGCCGCCCGGATCGGGGCGCGGCCTGGCGCGCGACGAGCAAGCCCCCCCTCGCCGGGCAAGCACGGTGAGTGAGGTTCAGCAACCAGGAAGTATCGACAAGGCCCGCCGGGGCGGGACGGTCAGCCGCGGTACGCCGGGCCGCCGTCGTGCTCGGCCTCCGGCATGCTGTCCACGACCTCTGGCGAGCCGGTCGTCAACGCGCGCTCGTAGTTGATCGTTCCCGGGATGACCTTTCGCGGTTTGCGGGCGGGCCGATCGTTGGCGATCAGCACCGCCATCCAGGGCAGCGGAATCGAGATCGCGATCACCAGGATTGCCAGCCACGGCGTCTGGTAGAGCAGCGTGGCAAGAATCAGGCACGGCACGCGAAAGCTCATCATGATCACGTAGCGCTTCCGGCGGGCCCTGAACTGCTCGTCGTAGGGCGCCTCGACCTCGGTGATCACCGTGGCCTGGGCCCGGCGGCCGGTCGGGCCGCTGGCAGCCGCCGGAGTCACCGGTGGATCCGCTGAATAAGACGTCATTCACATACCCCGCTTCGACGCACCAACAACTGGGTTTACCGCTGGGTTGACAACGCAGCGGGCGAAGCCGGCCACCGGACTGCGCCTTCACTTCACGCTACGCCGCTGCCGGGGATCCGTCGGTGCCCGCGGGGTGAGTAAACCGACCCGTTGGTACGACGATCGATGAATCCACCGAGCCGCATGGGACAGCAGGGCTGGACCGCGATCAGACCTTTGCGGTCTTCGCCGCCGCCTTGACCGCCCGCTTCGCGGCGCGCACCCTTTCCAGCGAGTCCTGGTCGACCACATCGGCGACCGAGCGGAAGCTGCCGTCCTCGCCGTAGGCACCGGCCGCCGCACGCCACCCCGGCGGTGTGACGCCGTACTGCTTGCCCAGCAACGCGGTGAAGATCGCGGCCTTCTGCGCGCCGAAACCCGGTAGAGCGGCAATCCGGTCGCGCAGCTCCTCGCCGGTAGCCACCCCGGCCCAGAGGTTGGCGGCGTCGCCGGCATAGCTCTCGGTGAGTACCCGGCAGGTGGCCTGCACCCGTTTGGCCATCGCCCCGGGGAAACGGTGCACCGCCGGCCGTTCGGCGCAGAGTGCACCGAACGCATCCGGGTCGGCGGCCGCGATGGCCTGCACGTCGAGCCGGCCGCCCATCCGTTCGGCGATCACCGCCGGCCCGGCGAACGCCTTCTCCATCGTCACCTGCTGGTCCAGCACCATGCCGATCAGCAGGGCGTTCGGGTCGGCCGCGAGCAGCGCGTCGGCCTGCTCGTCGCCGGTGATGTGCAGCGCAGCAGCAGTCATCCGGTCAGCCTCGCACAGTCGGCCGTTGCCGTCAGCGGCACCGAGACAGGACGGCTTTCCCGGGCCGAACCGGTGCGCACCATAGGCGAATCGGTCACCGAGTCCTACCCTCGGGGCATGAC